>OOBB01000003.1_pt1 | contig 185657 bp, 155 predicted proteins | sample 1671661 | NCBI WGS metagenome assembly OOBB01 (sample SAMN06348179, study PRJEB24527) | human gut metagenome | biome: human gut; feature: ankylosing spondylitis patient; material: feces | host: Homo sapiens | place: China | collected 2015-10
GCAGAGCGCTGCTCGTCTGTCGTATAGAGTTCGTACTGGAAACCGCAGATGATTTTCATGATCAGGGAATCATGCCTGAAATTTTGTATACGCGCCAGTATTTTCAATTTTTTATCGTGCGGTGCACGATCGGCCTTATATCCCCTGGCTGAAGTCAGGGGATATAAGGCCTCTACTGTAAAAGTCATCGGTTGCGATGAAGCCTTCTTTTGCGGGTCACTCTTCAGCGAAGGACTCGTACCGCTGTCAAAAGACCACAGCCGTCAACAAAATCTCTGCGTGCAATCAGAATCAACGCCTCTCAAAAGAAAAGCGTGTACTAAAAGGCGTCGGTACATTCTCCAACCGACGCCTGAGTTTGGATCTTCGGATTACTTCAACAGTTCCTTGGGTGGTTCTTCACCGAACCACTTCACGTACATCTTGGTGAATTCGCCGTTGGCGCGGGCTTTGTCGATGGCTGCGTCAATGGCCTTCTTGAGTTCCGGTTTGGTCTTGCTCACGGGGAAACCGAAGGATTCGCTGTTGAGAACCTCCGGAAGATGGTAGTAGGCTTTGGCTGTTTCAGGACGCGCCGCAAGGAAGTAGGCCGTTACGGGGCGATCTGTGATCACGGCTTTGCAGCCCTTGTTGCCGAGCTCGAGATAGGCGTCGTTGATCGTGTTGAAGTTGCGAACCGTAGCACCCGGGACTTTTGCCGCGCGCATGGAGCCCGAGGTGCCGATTTGCGCACAGATCGTGCAGTTTTCAATGTCCTTGACGCTCTTGATCTTGTCCTTGTCTTCGGCGCGCACAAGAATCGACAGGCCCGAGATGTAGTAAGGCTTGGAGAACAAAACGCGCTTGGCGCGCTCGGGCGTGATCGTAAAGGCCGAAGCACCGACATCGGTGATACCCGTGAGCATCGACGGAATGATCGCGTCAAAGCCCATGTTGGTCACTTCGAGCTTGCGCCCCATGTCTTTGGCGACGTACTCGAGCAGGTCGATTTCAAAGCCTTTCAGCTTGCCCGTTTCGCTGTCAAAGAAGACAAACGGCGCGTAGGTGCTCTCGCAGGCCATGCGAAGCAACTTGGCGTCTTCGGCGTGAGCCTGAACCGAGATGGCGGCGGCAGCGGCGCAGACAACGGCCGCAATGGTCTTTTTCATTTGTGTTGTGTCTCCCATTTGTCGTTTTAAAAATCACACAAACGGCAAAAGAGTAACAACAAACGAAAGGCATCGGACTACGACTTTTTCGTTACCGTTTCCGATCGAAATCAAAAAAGTCGAAATTGAGAGCCATTGAGCATCCGCACGCCGCCGGACATTAAGTTCGGTGACGGAGAGTGACGATAACTCAATTGCCACCACCAAATGGGTAAACGAAAAGGTCAGCGCGAATGTTTCGGACTTTGGCAATTGGGAGACGCCAGAGGCTTCAGGAACGGCGGCCAAATCTGGCATTTTCCACAATCGTTCTTGCCACTTGAGTAGCCAGATGCAAGCTCAGTAGAATGAGCGCCATGTCCGGTGGGATTTGCATCATTGCTCACACGGAATTGAACGGTTCTGCGACGGTTAGCCGCTCTTTCTTTGTCCAAAACCGTAGCAAAACGGCTCAGTGTTGGTAGCACCGAGCCGCTTAAAGATTGGAGAATAATGATGCGTCATTCTCTGGTCGCTAGTATAGCAAGCAAGGTCTTGAAAATCCTGATTTTCTTGATCCTTTTCTTACTCTGCTAGGCGCGTAAGTGAAGAGCCTCGGTAGTTCGACGGCTGCCGAGGCTCGCGTGTATTTAGCCATCCCAGAAATCACATCGCTTCTCGTTGGCTGTGTAACTGTTAGCGCTACTTCCGACAGACGGATTGTTGGAGTTATTGTCGATGCTCATACAAACCTCGTAATCCAACACACCGCCACCACCAAGGCTTGCCGTAATTTTGTACACAACCATAACACCACTGCCAGATTTCAGAAACGACAAAGCCCATTTGCGTTATGCTAAAAGCGGCGAAGCTCCTTAGGTGCAAGGCGTGGATGGACTACAGTGACTGCTAGTTTCAGTCCGTCGCACCCGAATCAATGCCGTTAAACCGCAGAACGCAACCCGTAAAGATGCCGAAAGCTACCGGCATCGTTTCCGTGTCCTGAATGTCGAAATCGGACTTATGATGTCCGTGATGCCTGCAGCCCCATCGGAACATCGCGCCGCGTCCGCCGCGCTCGACGACCCGCTTGAGCATGAGCGAATAGTCTTCACTGCCCGACGGTTTGCGCAGTTCGACGACGTCGGCCACACCCTCTGTTTGGCGCGCCACGTCGCCTATGACTTCGAGAATGTCCGGGCAAGACACGATCGTGGTGGCTTCGCCCACGCGTTCAAGCTCGTACTGCACCTGATAAGCCTCGGCATTGCCTTTGACGATATGCTCAACATTGCGGCAGAGAAAGTCGTTGATCTCCGGCGTCTGACCGCGCACTTCTGCTTGGATGTAGGCGTGGGCCGGCGTGATATTGCGGCCTTCGCCGGCGTTGAGTTTGCCAAGAGACACGCGTGTGGCACCGTCGCCGTGTCGCGGAATGCCGGCCATTTGCAGACAGGTGCTGCAAGCGGCCAGAAGCGCGCTTTTGCCTGCATGCGGCTGGTTGCCGGCATGCGACGGCACACCCGTAAAGCGGATATCAAACTTGGTGCTGGCCAAAAGACCGTCGTAGACGAGTCCGATCTGCTTTGACTTGATGGCGCCTCCGCCGTGCGAGGCAAGGATCACATCCACATCGTCGACAAAGCCGGAACCCACGATTGCGTTGGCGCCGCGCACGCCTTCTTCGGCCGGCTGAAATATGAGTTTGATGACGCCCGTCAGGCGCTCGCGGTTTTCCATGATCCAGCGGGCGACGGCCAGCCCCAAAGCCGTATGTGCGTCGTGCCCGCAGGCGTGCATCAAGCCGGCGTACTGAGAGCAAAAGCCCTGCTTGTTGGGGAGATGTTCGGGATCGGTCGTTTCTTCTACACATAAGGCGTCCATGTCAAAACGCAGCGCCAAGATGGGACCGGGACGACCGGTGTCGATAACGGCGGCCGCGCCTGTGTAGCCTTCGATTTCGTCGATGAATTCGGCCGGAACTCCTGCCGCAATGGCTCGGTTCACGGCTTTTTCGACCAATGCTTCGGAGCGACCGAGAACGCAGTCCGGATTGATCAGACGCGTGCCGGTGAGAACCGATTCGCAACCGAGTGCCTTGAGACGGTTGTAGACGAGCCACGTCGTTTCGAACTCTGTCCAGCCTTCTTCCGGATGCTGGTGGAGTCGGCGACGTGTTTCGATCATTTCAGAGAGGATGGCGGAATCCATGGCGTTTTCCTGTGATGCTGAACCGACGGGCGGTTAGGAAAGTAAAGAATCGTCCGAAGAAGTTTACTTCGGTCAGGAACAGGCAGAGAAGCGGTCCTGCGAGTCAAAGGAAGTCTGCGTTTGAGTCAAAAACGCAACCTATTGAGATTTTTTGCCATGACGACAAACGACCGACAGCGGAAAATAACCTCAACGGCATTCTGTCGATTGGAGGAAAAACACAATGAAGCGCAGAGTATTGATCGGCGGCGCGATGGCCGCAGGTGTGGCAGCCGGGTTGCCGCTTACGTCATCCGCGGAAGAAAAGGCGGGCAAGGCGGTGCGTGCCGTAGCCAAGGTCGATGACGGCAGCGTTGTGAATGTGCCGCTTGCCAAGCGCTCGGGTCCTAAGTCCGTGGTCTATTTCACGCGTGATTTGTCGGCCGACGGCTTACGCAAGATCGTTGCCAAGGTTTCGTCCGTTCTCACCGGCAAGGTGGCGGTGAAGCTGCACACCGGCGAAAAGGGCGGTCCCAACATTCTGCCGCGCGAATGGGTTAAGGAATTGTTGGCTAACGACATCAAAAACGCCACGATCGTTGAGACCAACACCTACTATCCGGGCGATCGCGATACGACGGCAAAGCACCTCGATACGCTCAAAGTCAACGGTTGGACGTTTGCTCCGGTGGACATCATGGATGCCGAGGGAACAGCCATGATTCCTGTGAAAGGGGCCAAACACATCAAGGAAATCAGTGTCGGCAAGGGACTGCTCAAGTACGACAGCCTCTTGACGCTGACTCACTTCAAAGGCCACACGATGGGCGGCTTCGGCGGCTCGAACAAGAATATCTCCATCGGTTGCGCCGACGCGCACACAGGTAAGAAGCAGCTGCACGCCGGGGCTACCGGTCAGCAGTGGGGTATTACCGGACGCGAATTTATGGAAAACATGGTTGATGCCACCAAAGGCATTACAGACCACTTCAAGGGCCATGTTTGCTACGTCAACGTGCTGCGCCGTATGAGCGTGGACTGTGACTGTGCTGGAACGTCCGCTGAGGCTCCGCGAGTGCCCGATATCGGCATCTTCGCTTCGCTTGATCTTCTGGCGGTGGAACAGGCCTCGGTTGATGCTGTTTACGATCTGGGAGAAGCAAGTGCTCCGCTGCGCGAACGCATCGAATCGCGTCATGGATTACGTCAGCTTTCGGCTATGCGAGAAATCGGACTGGGCAGCGAAAACTACGAGATTGTGGATCTGGATAAGGCCTGATTCGCGTTCGAATCAAAAAGGTTAACTTCCGAGTCGCCGGATCGACGTGAGTCACGGCGGCTCGGAATTTTATTAGTTAGGCAAAACTTCCTGCCAAGCAACGAAACGTCGATCTTGCGCACAGAAAATCTGAGCATGGACAAAGCAAAGCCCCGAAGGTTTCACCAACGGGGCTGTAATGTCACTGCGGGCGACTGCAATCTCGACACCACAGTGGCCAGCTCGCCAAAGAGACTGGACTTGAGCCCGATAAGCAGAACGCTCAGAGCGGGAAACAGTGTGAACTTTACTCAAAATTCGTATGTACGTCCGTCGCAAATCGTTTCATGGAGCCTTTTCTTGATTTTTTTAGGAAAGTTGCTAGCCGCCGGCAATAAAGGCCCTGGCACCGGATCCCATGAACTGCACCCCGATGCAGATCAGGAAAAAGCCGATGAGTTTGCTGAAAACGGCCATACCCGAAGGACCCATGCGGGAAGCGCAGTATTCGCTTGAGCGCAGAGTGACCCAGGCAATGATGCTGGTGACCAAAATGGCAAGCGTGGTAAGAAGAAACGTTTCTGCCATGGAGGTCAATTCGGGCGCTTCGGCGATTTTGGTTGAGTAGCCGATCACGACGGCAATGGTGCCGGGACCTGCAATGCCCGGCATCGCAAGCGGGAAGAACGAATAGTCTTCTTTACCGCGTTGGACGGCAGGGGCGTTGTTGGGACCTTGACCGCCGAAAAGCATTTGCGTGCCGATGATGGCAATCACGAAACCGCCCGCGACACGCATGGCGCCGAAGCTGATCCCGAAAAAGGAAAGAATCAGGTTGCCGCCGATGAGGCTCACAAACATCACCGCAAACGAATAGATGGCAGCGAGATTGGCCTGTTGTTTTCTCTGCTCGTGGGTCATGCCTGCGGCAAGGCTCATGAAGAGTGGAATTTTAGAAAGCGGATTGGTGATGACCACCAGGGAAATGAGTGCGCCCAGGAAGTACTTGAAGCTGACGGAATCCAGCATAGCGAGCACCGAGTTCGGTGAAGATATCAAAATAAAAAACGCAGGACAAAGTTTGTCCGTACCGTTAGAATTCGGCGCATCATACCAATCCATTCTGAAACGGCAAGATTTCCTATTCCGACAGTGTTTTTTTGTTGTCAGTCTTGTCCTTGTGTCTCAAGCAGGAAGACCGTGTCGGATGCGCCGGAAAAAACATAACCGGAAGAGCAATCAGATGGGAAACAGTTTCGAAGAGCAAAACCTTCCGCTTGGCTACGCTGAGTTCGAGACGATACGTTCCGATAACAGCATCTATGTCGACAAAACGGAGCTGATTTTCCAAATTTGCAATGTGACCCGACAAGTATTGTTGGTTCGTCCTCGACGCTTCGGAAAGACGCTTCTAGTGTCGACGTTTGCTTCTCTTTTCAGTCACGGCACGCGAGATTTTCAAGGTCTGGCGATAGAGAGGCTCTGGAACGACAAAACCTATCCGGTGATCCGTCTGGACTTCTCAGGCTTCAAAGAGTTCGACGGACCAGAGGAATTTTGTGCGGCGCTGCACAGCAATATTCAGTCGTGCTTTGCACCGTTGGGTTTTTCGGTTGATAGACAAAGTCCGGTTTTGTTTTGGGATCAATTCAAAGCCTGGCTCAAAGAACTGGAAACGCGCAGCATTGTTCTTCTTATTGACGAGTACGATACGCCGCTTACAAAGTTGATGCACAAGCCCGAGCTTTTCAACCTCGTGCGAGAAGAGCTCGGCGTCTTTTACGCGGCGATCAAACAATTTGAATCGCGGTTTCGCTTCTTCTTCATGACCGGCATCATGAAATTCAGCAGCACGAGTATCTTTTCTGCTTTCAATAATATCGTCGACATTTCGATGCTGCCGCAGTATGGTGCGTTGCTCGGTTATACCGAGTCTGAAATCAATCACTATTTCGGTCCGCATATTGAGAAAGCGTCGCGAGACCTTGGTATTTCTAAACCGGAATTGCTCAATGAGCTGAAGCTCAACTACAACGGTTTTTGTTTTGAAGAAACAGCGAGTCAAACGGTTTATTGCCCGTGGTCAGTCTTGAGTTTTTTGGCTCAACCTCAACGAGGTTTCAAAGACTATTGGTCCGCAACCGGCGGATTGCCGACTGTTCTGATGCAGTATCTGAAGCATCACAGTCTGCGCGATCCCGCGGACTTTGACACGCCTGTTCCGGTTGCTTTGGAAGAGTTGGCTACGCCGAACCGAAATGTTTCCGATGTGTCGCTTGAGGTGATGCTCAATCAGGCCGGTTATCTGACAATCAAAAAAGCCTTGTCCGATTCGGCCGTATTGCTGGGATATCCGAACAGAGAGGTCTACAACTCCATGGGCCGACTCTATGCCCAACAGATGACTGCAGGCGATGTCGAGCTGAAGAGATCGTTGCTGTTCTGGGAGCAGCTTCTTGATACGAAAGGTGCGGAGGAGGTTGTTGACGCCTTTAATCGGGCGTTTTCGCGCCTGAATTATCAGGCCTATCCGATTAAGGACGAAGCGACCTGCGGCAGCCATTTGGTTATGCTGCTTCTCGGAGCGCTACTCGAACCGACTGTCGAAAAACACAATGCTTACGGTCGAAGCGACATCGAAGTTGAGACAGACAAGAGGCGGTGGGTCTTTGAACTCAAATATGCCAAAACGGAGACAGAGGTTCCGAGGTTGTTGGATGTCGCCGTTGAACAAATTAAGTCTCGGCATTACGGCGAATCGCTGCGACACAAAGAACTGTGCCGCCTTGCGCTTGTTTTCAGTGAGTCGGAACGACGTTTTGTGGCTTGGAAAGCCGTCTGAGGTTCATTGGTCGGTCTCACGCGGCCGGTCTGAATCCGGTGTGAAACGAAGATGGGGCCTGAGCATTTGAGGGTCTCAATTCACTCGTCCGATCGCACGAACGCTCTTGCCGAACAGCAACGCGGCAACATCGGCATTTTCTCGGCAGCGGGCGAGGATGATTTTTCCGGCAGGTTTGGCACCAAGGAAAGTTTCACCAGCAGGTGCGGCTGCATCAGAGGCTCCTTGGGAAAGGCCTTTTTGAGCGCCGCATGAAATTCTGCATCCAGAGCCTTTTGCAAGGACGGTACGTCCGGACCACAGGCCTGGATCGGGTGCTTGCGGTCAAAGTCGTAGCAACGTGCCTCGAAGTGTTGCGTTTCCTTGTCGAAAACCACCAACACTTCGGTTTTGATCGACAAGCCGAGGTGCACGGCAAGTTTCCAGCCGGGCAGGCGCAGAGGATAGGCGAACGCAGAAGACATACGAGGACCTTGCAGTTAACATGAATAGTCGGTCCATTGTATCGACGGACGGAGTCAGACAAGGCACACCGAAAAGAAAACACACAATATTGTGGAGTCAATTTTTTCGAACAGTGGCGGTTTAAAAAGTAGATATAAAAGGTACAATGACGGTATATTTAGTAGTAATTTTATCTTCTTACTGAGGAACATCTTATGTCGGGGCTAGTAAGTTTTAATATGAAAATTCCTGCTTCGGATAAAGAAGAGTTGACACGCTTGGCCGAAGAACTCGGAATACCTGCGGTGACTATCGTCAAATCAATGATTCGCAAATTTATTGCCACGGGAGGCTTTCCGTACGACGTTAGGGTCGAACCTCGTCCTGTGGTCAATTGGGATTCTCCGTTGATTTTGACAGCTAGAGAGGAAAACGGAAAGCTGATCATGCCTAAGGAATGGCGCGACGATGACGATGAGGAAGGCGAAGATGACTACTAAGATTGACGCTCCGCTTCCATTTGAAATTCGCCAAGTAGCTTTTGAATTTGACGATAAACCAGGAGTTTTCAAGCGGAGGCCGGTGGTTGTCATTTCGCCGAAACAGTTTGGAGACAGCGTTCTCGTCCTATCTGTAAAAGTGACTTCTCATGCTCCGAGACCAGGAGTCCCCGGAGAAATCTTTCTGAAAGACTGGGCGAAGGCGGGTTTACCGAAGCCTTCTGTGGCGCGTTGTTCCAAACTGGCTCAGATACCGCTTGCAAGGATGCAGGAAAGTTTCCTGTACGGGCGATTGAGTAATTCTGATGCACGCAGAGTTTGCAAAGCGCTGAAGGAACTGGGAGTTCTTGCGACCTTTTAACGAATTGCTGATTTATCAGCAGACGGCTCCAGCAGACAACGTTGCAATTTCTGCCATTTCGAGGTTGCGAATTCTGTGCGCTGCAAGAGGTAACTGCTTGGGTAGAAGAACGAGTTTCCATTTTGTGCCGATTGGGACAAAAAAGCACAGTATTTTTCCTTGTCGATTTTGCTTACATTTGATGTGGCTCCGCGTCAAACTCTATCTGTTGGCGGCTGTCGGCACGAGATGTCGACAGCTTGCCGTTAAAGAAAGTTAGAAAAGGAGAGGCGATATGATTCCTAAACTCGCGACTCTGGCCGTATCGGCTGCTTTGGCTGCTTCGATGGCTGCACCGGTGACGGCATTTGCCAAGGACGGCGTCTACACCGCCAGTTCCGTGGGCCGCAACGGCTCGATCAATGTGCAGGTCACGATTAAAAACGATGCAATTGCTGACATCAAGATTGTGGATTGGTCCGAAACGCATCCTGTGGCTGACCTGACCAAGACGAAACTGATTCCCGACATCATCAAGTATCAAAGCGTAGAAGTCGACGCCATTTCGGGTGCCACGCTCTCGAGCTTTGCCATCAAGGACGCCGTCAGCCAGTGTCTGAAAAAGGCCGGATTGGATGTCACTAAGTTCGAAAAGGAAGTGCCGCAGCCGGCACTGCTGACGGATACCAAGACGCTGGACGCCGATATCGTCATCATCGGTGCGGGTGGTGCAGGTTTGTCGGCTGCCGTGACCGCTGCTGAAGCCGGAAAGAAAGTGATTGTTCTCGAAAAGAACGGCTTTGCGGGCGGCAATACGAGCGTGTGCGGCGGCTGCTTTAATTCGGCCAATGTTAACCAGAGCCATATCAAGATGACCGAAGGTCAGCGCAAGATCGTCGAAGGCATCTTGGCCGAAAAACCCAAGTCCGATCTGCACAAAGAATTGATCGGCAAGGTTTCCAAGCAGTGGAAGGCCTATAACGACAAGAAAGAAACCGTTCTTTTTGACTCTCCGGAATTCCATGCACTTCAGACCTGGAAGTCCGGTGACTACAAGGCGGATTTGGCGCTTGTCTATACGCTCACTCAGAACACCGGCAACGTCATGAAGCAGCTCGAGAAGATTGGCTTTGTGTGGCGTGACAAGGCCACGCAGTTTGTCGGTGCTTTGTGGCCGCGCTCCAACCGCGCTCAAAATTTCAAGTCCGGTGTGGGCTATATCGATACTTTCCTTGCATACATCAAGGATAAGAAGCTTCCGGTGACGATCGAACTGAGCACCAAGGCCAACGAACTCATCGTTAAGGACGGACGCGTCGTCGGCGTCAAGGCCCAGGCAATCGGCGGTGACGAAAAGGGCCGCAAGTACGTTGTCAACGCCAAGAACGGCGTCATACTGGCAACCGGCGGCTTCGGTGCAAACGTCGAAATGCGTAATGCCTACGACGAACTGTGGGGTAAGAAGCTCGGCAAGACCACACCGACCACGAATCTTCCGTCGGCCACCGGCGACGGCATCACGATGGCCAAGCAGGTCGGTGCCAATCTGGTGCAGATGGGCTGGATTCAGTTGTTCCCGGCCGGTGACCCGCAGACCGGCGCGACGAGCTTCAAGCTCGGCGAAAACTCCTGCATTTATGTCAACCGCGACGGCAAACGCTACGTCAACGAGTCCGAACGTCGTGACGTGCTCGCCAAGGCCAATCTCGCTCAAAAGGACGGACTTTTCTTTGTGATTTCGTCGGCCAAACGTGCCTTGATCGATAAGGACGGACGCAACGCTTATGGCGTCAAGGTCGAAGACATTCTGGCTTCGGGCAAGTCTTACAAGGCCGATACGCTTGAAGAACTTGCCAAGAAGGCAGGCATCAACGCCGCCAACCTTGTTGAGACAGTCAAGAAGTGGAACGAATTCTGCAAGAAGGGAACGGGCGACGAAATGGGACGCCCGACCTGCATGGACGAACACCGTCTTGACGAAGGCGGTCCGTACTACGCCACGCTGATGACGCCTTCCGTGCACCACACGATGGGCGGCGTGCAGATCAACACCAAGGCACAGGTCATCAACAAGGCCGGGAAGGTAATTCCGGGGCTTTATGCTGCCGGTGAAGTCACGGGTGCCATTCACGGCACAAACCGCGTCGGTTGCAACGCTGTTCCCGATGCTCTCGTGTTCGGTCACATCGCGGCTGAAACCGCTGCTGCGGCTAAGTAGTCGTTTTGCCTAAAACTTGACCCAACGAAGGCTGCAGACTTCGGTTTGCAGCCTTTTTTATAGAGACAATTAGCTAAGAATAACCTCGATGGTCGGGACGAAGGAGCCGAGAACTTGTGTTATTAGCCGACAGGCGAAAGGCCGATTGCCGCCTGTTGTTTCGAACGACGAATCAAAAGAGCAGAAAAAGGATCTTCGAGCGCGGAATCATCATCACGGACGATGATTCCGTCTTTTTTCAGGGCTGGCGTCGGCAGCAGCTGGAACGGACGCCTTGATTCTCGGAGCGCACGCACAGGTCCCAAAAAACTGCCGCAAGCTGCTGCGTGTAAAAAGGATGGCATTTCGTCAGGTCCAGAATCTGACGAGCGTCTTCTGCAGCCTGCTCTTTGCGGATTACAGCAAACCGCTCAGTCAGAAAGTCGTAAAAATCCTGATATGGAATCTTACCGAGGTGCATCAGAGCACCAAAATGGAAAAACGGAGATTTGATGTCCTCAAAGATGGCCGTCATCATGCTTTCTTCGCTTCCCAGGAACAAGTAGTTGAGACTTTTGTGCAACTGCATGACGGCACGAAGCAATTTGTCCGTACCGGGGTCTAGGTTGGCAATCTCCTGGAACTCGTCGAAAACGACAATGAGACGATCATGGGCATCGCTCTTTTCGTTGATCAGCGTAAGAACGTCCTCAAGAGCGGTGCAACCTTGCGCGGAAGCGTCGAATGAGACCGCTTCAACAGGAGTCATTACGTATTTTTGCGAGTAAGTTATGTCGGAAAAAGACGTAACGGAAATTTGCGAGTGAATGACGAGATCAGATGCGATACCTTTCAGTCTGACGTCGGATGCTATAGCTTAACGTTGCCGATGATTAACCAATCAGTGCCAGTGCCGCTTGGGCGTAATGTTCCAACGTTTCAACCGATTCTCCATTTCTGGCGTCGATGGCCATGCCGGATAAAAGAGCCGTCAGGCCGAGAGCGCATGCGTTGGAGTCGGTCGCCGGATGAATGGTCCCGCAAGCAATGGCTTCACTGATTCTTTTGTTAAAGAGCCCCTTTAACTTCCGTCGTTTGGTTTGTGCGTAAGAGCGCGCTGCTTCAATGGAACTGCCGGCAGTCTGGGCAATCAGACAACCTCTGCATTTCGTTTTGTTGCTCATGACGCTTGCCGCCCACAGGAAATAGTTCCGTATGGCTTTCTTAATGTCTGTCGTCTCCAAAAAACGAGACGACGCGTCCGACCAGTACTTTCGTTCGTACGCGTTCAAGACAGCGCGGAAAAATTCATCTTTGCTTCCGAAAGCGGCATAGAAGCTTGGCGCCGTGATATTGAGTGCCTTGCAAATCATGCCGATGCTCGTTGCCTCGTATCCGAAAGTCCAGAAGAGGTCGATTCCGAGGTCAACCGCCGCGTCAATTGAAAACGTTCTGGGTCTGCCTCGAATTGTTCGTTTGATTGGTTGCGTCTCAGAAGCAGTCGTATCCGGTGCGGACAAATCAACAAGATTGTTTTCGTCCGGATTTTTTGCTGTTCTCATGTGTTTCCGATGCTCCGATTGACTTGAATCTCGAATAAAAAGGTTTGGCTGAAGGTACGACCATCTTTCAAAAGTCGCTCCTGATTGTAGAAGAAGTGCTGGCCTTTTATTTTTATATCGATTATTATAATAAACGATATAAAAATCGTAAGGAGGCTTCCATGGCAAACAGAAGAGATGTGTTGAAGTGCTGTGCAGCTGCATCATTGACAGGCATTGCACCGCTTTCAAAAGCGGTTGAAGGCAAGACTCTCTCCTCAATCATGTTTGAACCTTGTGTTGCCGGCGGCCTTTCTCTCAAAGGACGCGTCATCCGCAGTTCGGTACTCGAATACGCCTATGAAGCCGACGGTTATGCCGACCGACTGCTAACGCTTTACAGGCCCATGTGTGGTCCGGACGGTGAAGGCGTCTCGGCAATTATTTCCGGGATGATCGGCGTTAATCCGGGAGCGCGTGCCGTGCCGAGAATGATCAAGGCTTACGACAACATTTTTGAACGTGAAATATCGAAAGTCGCGCGTGAGCTTCACGCGAAAGGTACGCGTTACATCGTTCAGCTCGCGCATTGCGGTCAGAGCGGTATGAGTGAGGACGGAGTCTGCGTCGCTGGTCCGAGTGAAGCCCGTAAGTCCAACGGTGAGAAGGTTGAAGCCATGAGTGCCAAGCAAATCGCCGGGACCATTCGAGCTTTCGGAGAAGCTGCCAAACGAGCTCAAAATGCCGGTGCCGACGCTGTCGAAATTCACTGCGCACATGGTTTTCTTTTGAGTGAATTTATGAGCCCGGCCTTTAACCGAAGAACGGATGAGTATGGCGGTAGTTTTAAAAATCGCTCGCGACTGCCTCTTGCTGTATTTGATGAGGTTCGTGCGCAAGTCGGTCAAGATTTTCCCATTTGGGTCAAAATCAATTCGACCGACCGTTTGGAAAACGGCGTAAGCTCTAAGGACTTTCTAGCTCTTTGCGAAGCATTTGATCGTCGGGGAGCTGCGGCGCTTCACATCAGCGGAGGTCTCCTTGGAGGACCTGCTGTTTCCTTCAGTCCTGCAATAGAAGAAAACCCGCAAAAAGGTTTCTTTGAGGACGCCGCTCACGCCGTTGCCAAGCGCGTGAAGCATGCTTCGATCATTTCAGTAGGCGGATATCGAACTCCGGCCATGATCGAACGGACGCTTGCCGAAGGAGATATCTCGCTCGTCAGTCTGGGCCGACCGCTGACATCCGAACCTGACTTGGTTTCACGTTGGGCCCATGGAGACAGATGCAAGGCGCGTTGCATATCTTGCAATCGTTGCTTTGGCAGCAAAAATATCATTACCTGCGTCGCTTTTGCAGAGACGATGAAGAAGGGGGAGGCAGAATAATTCAAACTGAGTTATTCAAGAAAACGCCGCTTCGCAAAAGCCTCGAGAGGACAGTCTTTTGAAGCGGCGTTTTGTTTGGACCAAGCTATCGTTAGCCAAGGATCTGCCCCGATCCTTGGCCCGCATGGTGAAAATCTTAGAAACGATAGTCGAGACGAACTTGTCCGGCGGCACCCTGACGTTGGCCGATGTAGCCTTTGAGCTCAACGGAAGCAGCCCAAGGCGAATCGGCACTCTTTCGATAGGTTGCCGAGAGCTCGCCGACGCCCGTATTACCTTCTAGCGAAACGCCGTCAATGGCCAGATTGTTGACATCGGCTTTGAGGTCGGACTGCAGCGTGCGCTCGTAAGCAAGACCGGCGCTCCAGCCAAACTGATCGGTCAGTTGATGGCGTAGGCGCGTGCCGAAGCGCAGCGTGTGAACGAAGACGTCGTCGTATTCCAGAGTCGAGCGATCGGCAGCGTCAATACGGATGCTCTCCGAGGAAAGCCAGTTAAGAGCGTAGCGTCCGTAGACTTCCGTCATAAGCGTATCCGTGAGCGCGAATCGCATGCCGGCTCCGAGGTGCGCTGCGGCAAAGAGAGAATTGTCGTCAAACGTGGCTCCGGAAGAGGCAAAGCGGCCGGAATAGTCGGTGGAAGACATACCGCCGTGCAGTGAGGCGTCCAGGAAGAACGTGTCGCTCACAAAGTGCCGCAACGCCAGACCGACGCCGTAGTAATCGTGATCGGCATTGCCGCTTGAGGTTCCGTAGCGATTGTCCGAGTCGCCCCAGCCCGCTTCGAAGAATGCGGCAAGCACCGTGTCGGAAACACGGGTCGAAGCGCCGACAATCAGGTGCATGCTGTCAAGATCCAGGTCGCCTGCGGTGTCATAAGAGGACTTTCCGCCGTACATGGCGCCGAAAAGCGTCGTTGCATCAGAACGGGCCGACGACTCTGCCATCAGCAGGCCTTCATCGGCAACGAATTCGGTTGCCTGGCTGATCATTGCCATCGAACCGAGAATGCTTTCCGACAAAGTTGAAGCGCTCGAATTAGCTGATTTGCGGTAGGAGCTTGCGTCGAGAATGTCTTTGAGCGTGTCACTTGAGATCGTGCCGCTCAGCGTCGAGTCCTCGGCAACGTTCCACGATTCGGTCGTGAAAGTGTCCGACTGGCTAAAGACGGTGTCCTTGGAAACTGCTATCGTCTGGCCTTCGGCAAGGTCGATGAGTTCAAAGCTGTCACCCGGATTCAGGCCGCTGACATGAATGTTGACGGAAGTTCCGGACAAGTTCCAAACGGCCGAGTCGTTTCCATTGAGCGTACTGACGGACAGATCGTCTTGACTGGTCGCACCGAGCGTCAGGATCGGAGCTGAGGCATTTTCTTTCGTGACGTAGAAGTCGACGTTGTCAAACTGCGTGAGGTAATTTTCAACGGTGTTGTTTCCGGACAGGATGAGGCGGCTGTCCTCACCGAATGAGTCCTGTGAGCTGTGGCCGCCGTATACACCCATGACGCTGCCTACGGTTGCGTTGGAAAGCGTCAGGGTATTGCCCGAAGAGGTCCCCAAAGACGTTTCGCCTCCCAATCGGGCAAGCGATACGGTTCCCTTAACAGTCGAGTCGGCGATGACAATGGAGGTGTTGACGATATCGACACGATCGCTGCTTCTGGCTGACACGCCGATGATCGTGTTCATGACGGAGTGGTCAGTAACGGCGACGGTCGTGTTTTCTATAGAAGCTGAATCAACGGAATTGAGTCTGACGCCGTAGACCGAGCTGACTTCGGAGCCCGCAATCTGAATGGTCGTTCCGACTGCTTGCGCTGATAGGAGATTCTCGGCACTGATACCGGAAATATCCGCGTCGCCTTCCTGCATTTTCACGTTGGAAAGGATGACCGCGTTGTTCGTAAAGACGGCAGTTGATTGCTGAGGGTTGAAAAAGTCAATGTCACCGGAAGCTGAAGCACCGACGATTTGCCAACTGCCTTGAATGGTCGAGTCGCTGATGGAAACACGGTTGGAGTGCAGTTCGAACGAAGCCGGAGTTCCGCTGGTTGCTTCGACGCCGTATGCGGTGGCAGAGTCTTCGGACAAATTCTCACCCAACGTGCTGTCGCTTACTTCCAGAGCATTGGTGTGAGCTACAACGGAACCAAAAGACGTATCGTCGTACAACAAAGAAAGCGAAACAAGCGAGCCTCTCAACGTGCCTGTGACTGAGGAGTGTCGGATGGCGAGAGTGCCGTTTAAAGCCTCGGCACTGTGACGTCCCTGCAGGTTGGATGCACAGATCTGCCCTGTGGCGTTTGCGTCGGTTTGAAAATTATCGAGTATCACGCTGGCGTCAGACGAGAAGACCGAGATTGCCGATTGGAGATGATCCGCTTCAATCGAATAGGATGACTGCCCGTCAAGCGTCACGTTGCTGATGACGACGGAGCTTTGCTGCGTCGTTAGCGCCCCAGTTTCGGAGCCGAGCATCTTAACGGCAGCAATCTCAAAGCTATGATCACCGACAAAAGTGGAATCCTGAATCGCAACGGAATTGTCGAGTGTTTGCGCGCTCTCGGTGACGCTGGCACGGAGCGCATACACGTTGACCGACAGCTTGGAGTCGGTGATGCGGACGGCGTTGTGATCAGCTGCGAGCTGTCCAATTGTTACCGATGAGAGATTCTCTCTTAAAAAGCTTCCGATGTCCGGAAGGCTGCCTTGACGGGTATACGCGAGATTTGCCTGATCGATTTCCAGAAGATTGCCGCTTGCCGTGAGCGAATCAATATTGGTTTGATCGGTTATCAGTGCCGTGGCGATTTCATAGGTGTCTGTATCTTCAGCCAATGCCCCGGAGAGCTTGAGCGTGTTGTTTCTCAGATACAGTGTTCCGATGTCTGACGCTCCGGTCACCTGAACGGCTGAAAGTCTGCCTGCGGTCAGTTCGGAGCCGAGCGGGCGGCTGACGGTGAGCGTCGAATTGTCAAGACGAACTTCATTGCCGGCCAAATCGTGGCCTAATGTGGCGGAAACCCAAAGATTGGGCATATGGCCGGCCTCAGAGTTTGCCAACGGAAAGAGCGTACTGTCGACTGGTTCGGAGGCGGCTTGAGAGCCGGTTAAAACCTGATCGGCGTAGTACCAGATATCGGAGTTGAGGCTCCAGGCATGAGCCTGAAAAGTCATGGCCAAAAGGACGGCAGAAGCCAGAAGCGTATGTCGGGGCATGGAAACTGATTGGGCAAAATTTGGCAAAAAAAACAAAGCTAGATTTTATGTGTCCTCAGGCGTGCCGATGCATTGTTTTTGTTGTTTTTTTTCTGTGGTTCTTGATTTGCGGCAGATCGCGGACCGGTACAAAAACCGGGGAGAGGATAAGTGACGCGTTGCATACCACATTTTTCGAAACAAAGACAGTACGGCAAAGCTAGACGAACCTATTTCGCGACATAATCTCCAGGAATTTTCAAGCTATCGTCGCTTGTTGCCGATTTAGGCAAATTGCTTTGCAGGTGTGTTTTCGGTTTGATCACCCGAAAACTCGAGAATCCAAGACGATTTATCCGGATAAGAAATGAATAAACCATCTCTGATTGCTGCAGCTGTGGCTGCTGTTTTGACAACTTTCAGTCACGGGGCGGCAGCGGCTCCCTGGACTCAAACCAGCTTGGACAAAGTTATCGGTGAGCAGGCAAGCGGCGAACAACCGGTCTTGCAGGATGTTGCTTTGAATCTTGACCAAGGCCAAATCCGGTCCGGTGCTTCTGCTGCGGCCGTGATGGTTGACGGCACTCGGAGTGCTTCGGCAATCCGAAACAGTCTGACGCTTGCGTTGAGTGAGGATTTTTCCCTTGCTGAGCTTGCCGCAGCAGAGGTGTTCGCTCGCAGCGAAGTTCAAACGGTTCAAACGTCGGCTCAAGCCTCCGACAATATATTGAGCGTGCAGGCAAAAAACGTTACGGCTTCCGGGCGATGGACCGGAGCTTCGGTCGAGTCTAGTTCAAATGCACTTGCCCAAGGCAACGGACTCAATGTGACGGTCGAAACGCTTGATGTCTTGTCGTGGGGAGAAAGTACGGGCTTTTACGGTTCGGTCGTTGACGGTTCGACAGGCACGGCGTCAGGCTCATGGGTAACGATGAGCGTCGGGACAGCGGAAGCTCGGGAGATGCAAGTCGCCGGGGCTCAGGTGACCGGCGTATCGGCAGAAGCTTTGAATAACAAAGTCACCGTTGGTTTCGATGAGTATGAGGTTGAGGAATTGAGGCTCTATGGCGGTCGAGCCACGGCACAGCCGACTTCCGACACCGAGCAGAAAGCCACACAGGCCATTGCTTCAAATAATGAAGTCACGGGAGTTTTCGGAACCGTCGGGGCCGATTCGGAAATCCAAGTGTATGGGGGTGGAGCCCGGGCTTATGGCCAGGATGCGGTTTCGGTCGCTGACGGCAATAGTACGAGAATTGAGATTGTCGAGATAGCGGGTTCGTCGTCACAGAATCCGTTCTTAAGCATTCATGCCGGTGAGTCGAATGCGGAAAACGAATACGGTGACCCGATGCCACAGTCTTCGCAGGCAAGTGCTTCAAGCAACGTGCTGACCGGATATTTCGGAAGCGTCAGTGGTTCGGATTTTGATCTGACTGCAGGCAGTGCCAAGGCCGATGGGCTGGATGCGGTCTCGGTGGCCGACAGCAATCGCTTGACGTTTGAGGTCACCACTTTGTCATCCAATCCGTACTTTACTGTCACAGGAGGCAATTCGGCAGCCGGAAGCACAAGCAGTGCTTCTCAGGTCCAGTCTGCGCAGGCAAGCGCTTCGGGAAATGAGGTGTCGGGACTTCTCGGAAGCGTGAATGGAAGAGTGAGCGGTATGACCGGGCAGTACATACGCATGGTTGCGGGCAATGCCGAGGCCTATGGGCAGGATGCGGTCTCGGTGGCCGACAGCAATCGCTTGACGTTTGAGGTCACCACTTTGTCATCCAATCCGTACTTTACTGTCACAGGAGGCAATTCGGCAGCCGGAAGCACAAGCAGTGCTTCTCAGGTCCAGTCTGCGCAGGCAAGCGCTTCGGGAAATGAGGTGTCGGGACTTCTCGGAAGCGTGAATGGAAGAGTGAGCGGTATGACCGGGCAGTACATACGCATGGTTGCGGGCAATGCCGAGGCCTATGGGCAGGATGCGGTCTCGGTGGCCGACAGCAATCGTTTTACGATTGAAATTTCCAGTCTGGCATCGGCTCCGACTACCACCGTTATCGGAGGTACGGCGCTGGCCGGATACACAGACGACGATTTCTTGTCATTGTCCGCGCAGGCAAGCGCTTCGGGCAATGTGGTCACGGGGAATTTCGGAATCATCAGTGATTCGGACTTGGCTATGGCTGCGGGCAATGCTCGGGCCTATGGGCAGGATGCCGTGTCATTTGCTGAAGGCAATCATCTGACATTTGAGACTGCAACTTCGGTATCGAACTCCACTTTGGAGTTTTACGGCGGTTTTTCAGCGGCCGAAAGTGCAAGCGGCGATTTGCAGTCCGCACAGGCAAGCGCTTCGGGTAATAAGGTGTCGGGACGTTTCGAAAGTGTCAGTGATTCGACCATATCCATGTTTGCCGGCAGTGCCGCGGCCAACGGACAGAATGTGGTTTCCCTCGCCGATGGCAATCAATTGGATTTGGAGATCTCCTCTTTGTCATCCAGTGATGATTCCGGTGATGATTCCAGTGATGGTTTTTCAGTTATCGGGGGTAACTCAGTAGCCGACAGCTTAAGTGTCGCGTTGCCGTCAGTGTCTGCTCAAGCAAGTGCTTCGGGCAATGAGGTGTCGGGACGTTTCGAAAGTGTCAGTGATTCGTTCATATCCATGATTGCCGGCAGTGCCGCGGCCTACGGACAGAAAGCCGTTTCGTCTGCCGACGGCAATCGTCTGACATTTGAGATTGCAACCTCGGTATCGAATTCCACTCTGGATATTCAAGGAGGCCTTGCAATGGCCGGAGGTGCAAGCGGCGATTCACAGTCCGCACAGGCAAGCGCTTCGGGAAATCTGGTGACGGGAAGCATCTCCGGTTCGGTCGGTCAGTCATCGTCCTTGGGTATTTATGGCGGACGAGCAACGGCGGTTGCACAAGATTCAACCGCTGTTGCCGACAACAACCAGGTTCAATTGACTCTGACTCTGGAAGAGACTGACGGTTCCATGCAGCTGTTACTGTTGGGTGCCTCTGCGCGGGCTCTGACGACAGCTGTTGCCGATGGCAATCTTTTGAGAGTTTCCGGCGGAGCCGATACCGCGATAAAGGGCACACTTTACGGAGCGCAAGTCGAGATTGAGCGGTCTGACTCAGACAGTGCGCAGGCGAACGCTTCCGGAAACAGAGTCGAAGTCTCCGGCATTGATTTGACCGGATCGATCACCGGAGCTCTGGTGGAAAATCGGAATTCATCGGGATCGGTGAACGCCGAGGGCAATGGCGTTGTGATTTCGAGTTCCACTATCAAGGGTGACGTGACCGGCGCGAACCTCCAGGGTTCTCACATCAATGCCGGGGGCAATACGGTGATTTTGACCGAGGGTACGGTTGTTGACGGCGATGTGATGGCCGTGGTCGGTGCCAATGCTGGGTCAATGCGCTTTCTCGGGAGCGACTATTCAAGTGTCTACAGCAATAACCGGGTGGTGATGAACAATGCGACGGTCACCGGCGCTGTCAGCGGGGTGTCATCGAACTCCGGCTCATTGCCTGTGGATATGCAGGCTGCCGGAAACACTCTGGTCCTTGCCGGGCACAATGAAGCGGGCACAATCGCCGGCTTTGAAACGCTGGATTTGACGCTGTCAGAACAAAACAAAGATCAGAGCGTTTTGACTCTGACGGGCGGTGAGTCGGCGATCAGCGGTTCCACCATTGTGATCCGCGGTGCCGAAGTGCTTGAACAAGGCAAGTTGATTGAGGCCGTTGATGGAGCAAATTTGTCGGTTAAGGATGCCACTGTTGAACTGCGAGGGACTTTTATCAAGAAAGTCGCGCAAAACGTTGACTTTACTGTCACGGAAGGCGAAGGCAACGGTTTGACGACCGACTCGGATGTGCTTGCTTCGGCCAAGGTGCAGGCGACTGAATCGGCCTCAAGTTTGAGTGAGTCGCTTCTCGGCACGGCCGCCTTTGTGCGCCAGGGGGCCGAGTTTGTGGCCGACGACGGTTTGGCGACCATGGAATTTGCCGCCCGCAGCAAACAAGGTCTCAACGCCTTTGCGGTTATGCAGGGGAGCTCCATGCACTACGACGCTTTGTCAGGCGTGGACGTTTCGGGCTTTGCGCTGCTTGCCGGCGCCGCAGTGCAGCAAGGCAATCTTACCTTTGCGAGCTTCGTTGAAAGCGGATGGGGCAATTCCGAGGGCGACATCGCCAAGAACAGCACTGATCTGAGTTACTTTGGCGTCGGCTTGGCGGCCCGTTATCGCTTTGAGAGCGGCTTTTACGGCGAGGGCGCCGTTCGCCTGGGGCGCGCGAGCAGCGACTTTGCCGCCAGCTTTGTCGAGGATGGTGATCGCGCTCGTTATGAGTCTGACGTCTTCTATGCCACCATGCACATGGCTGCGGGCTACGAATTGCCGCTTAACGATTTCGTGACGGCCGACATGTATGCGCGCTACACGTTCTCGTTCCTAGACAACGACTCGGTGGATTTGAACGATGCGGCGCAGTCCCGAGCCGAACTCGATTCGGTGGTTGCGCATGCGCTTCGCATCGGTGCACGTGTCAAAGGCGGCTTTACGGACGCCGTCAACTGGAAGGCGGGGATTGCCTACGAACACATGTTTGATGGAGCAGCCGACGGCACCGTTGACGGGGTTTCGATTACGGAAGCTGAAATGGACGGCGGCAGCGTCATCGGTGAACTGGGTGTTTCTGTGAAGCCCGGCAGTGAAACGAGCCCCTGGACGCTGCAGTTTGCCCTCAAGGGTTACCTCGGCGAACGCGAGGGTGTGAGCGGCAACGGGATATTGGTCTACAGCTTCTGATTGATTGTGCGGAAATCGAAACGCAGGAAGCTCTTCGGATTGACCTGTGGAAAGATTTTAAGAAAGGAAATATCGATGTTGATTGAGAACATACGTACGAAACGCACGCTTTTGTCGCTGGCGGTCGCGGCGGCACTTACTCTGTCGGTTCAAGCCAGTGCCGCCGATACCCTGCAAGGCAAAGTCGTTGCGGACGAGGCGCCCAACTATTCCGCTCAGTCGGGTAAACAGTACTGGGTTCTCACGGGAGCCGAACAAACGGCGGAAAGCAATGCGTTGACGATCAACGACGCCAACGGCACCGTTCAGCTGCCGGACCAAATTCCGGTCTCGCACATTTATCTGTCCGATGCCGACAAGGCCGTTGCAAACGGCAATCAAATGACGGTCGGAGGACAAACCTCCACTTTCGCTTCTGCTGTCCTGGTAATGAACGTCTGGGCGGACAATGTTGATTCGCTTGAGGCCGACGCAAACAAAGTGGCGTTGAACACAAGTGCTGATGCGGCCGGAAGCTATGCTTTTTCGAACATTTTGGCCACGAGGATCGGCGAAGCGACCATCCGAAACTCCGAGACGGTGATCGATGATGTTGAGATCAACGTGACCGTCGATCCTTCCGACGACTCAGTTGAGGACCTAGGCGCGTTCTGGGCCTGGGGGGCTTCTGTCGACAACCTCAGCGCCGATGCGGGAATGACAAGTTCCGTGCGTTTTTCGGGAAACAGCCTGACGTTAAGCGGCACGAAAATTGACGCACCGGAGATCTATGTCGACGGTGTCATGAGTCAGCAGGTGAACACGGTTGTTGCAGAGGACAACCGATTTGTTCTTGAAAATCTGTCGATCACCACGGACGACGGTCATTTTCGCGGTGTGACCGCGTTTGGTGCCGACGAGGTTCAAATTCACCGAAATGAGACAACGGTGACCGGTCTTATCTTTTCATCGACGGATTTTGCCAGTGTCGAGGGCATGGAGGTCAATGGCTTCGGTCGGGCTGAGGCCGCAAACAATACCTACATGGCTGACGGGATTGAGCTCAACGGCAGCGACCTGATTCTTCGCGGCGGTCGTTTCCTGGACGGCGATTCGGCGGTCTTTGCCAACAGTACGGTGAAGATAGCCAACGTCACCGCGGGAAGCGTATCGGGAGAATTGCTCACGGTTTACGGCATTCAGACAAGCGATGTGGCCGATGTGTCGGCCAATGCGACGACGGTCACGCTGGACAAAATCACATTGTCGCCGTGGGATGCCGGCTCTTCCTACGAGACCGAGAGTTTGTGGGCCCGTGCGGTGTCGGTGTCCGATGCCGAAACGGTCTCGGCAAGCGACAATCTTCTGTCGGCCCATGATGTGCACGTTCACTCGGCAATTCTTTCGGCGGCGTACGTGAGTGGTGAAGACACCGCGTCGGTCTCTTTGACCGGCAACAAGGTCGAGCTGAGCAATTCCGAGACGATGCAAAGTACGGATTTTGAAAACGGTCTGACGATCTACGGTGCGCGCGCTGCGATAACCGGCAACGCCGAAATCTCCCGCAACGCAGTGTCGGTGAAGAATGTGACGACCGCGGATCTGCGTTTGTACGGCGGCCGTTATTGGGCGGTCGGCTCGACACAAAACGCTTCTGTTGTGATGAACGGCAACCTGCTTGAAGTGGAGAATGTCACGAACACCGGACCGGAGGCCGATCTTTGGGCGGCGCGCGCCGGTTTGGGGGACGAGGCCTACCATAGCGGGGCGGACACCTCAACGGTTACGCTGCAAAACAATCGGGCTCGCGTTTTGGATTCCAAGTTTACCGGTCAGCTTGGTGTAGCGGGAGCCGAAGTCGATATCCGTGGCAGCGCCGATGTTTCGAACAACGCCGTGGAGCTCCGCAACGTAACGGCCGATCATTTCTCTGCTCTAGGCGCGAGTTATGTGGGTTATGTGACGGCTGATCAAGCTGATGTGGTGATGAACGGCAACACGCTGATTGCCGAAGGCGTGACGGCAAGCAATTACTCTCAATTTGTCGCCGCACGGTCGTTCTTTACTGACGGCGATGAAGAAGTCTACGGACAGAACATCCTGATGCAGGGCAATCGGCTCGAGATGACGGACGCGACGCTTTCGGGTGAGAGTTATGTGATGTCGGTCAGTGCCTCGGACGCCGGTGAAGCGCGGGCGCTCAACAATACGCTTGAGGTTTCCGGACTTACCGCCAGCAATGATCAAGGCACTGCGGAGACTATTGTCGTAGCGGCCCATCTTGATGCGACGCAGGCTGTGGCTGAAAACAATGCGATGGTCATCAAGAATTCGTCGTTTGTGGGAACCACGGTGTTGGAGGGCGTGAATCAACGGACGGAAAACAGCGGCGTTGCCTCGGGAAACAGCGTTTCTGTTTCCAAGACGAATTTCTCTGGAACGAACAATGTCTTCGCGGTCGATCTTGTTGCAATGAAGGCTGAGGTTGAAAACAATTCAATGGTCGTCGAGGATTCGTCGTTTGCCGGGACCACGGCATTGGAGGGCGTGAATCTGACGACTGAAAACCGGGGTGTTGTTTCCGGAACCGGCGTTTCCATTTCCGGGGCGACGGTCACCGGATACGGCCTCATTCAGGCGGTTGCCGTACAAAGCCCAAACACGGTCGAAGTTGACAATTCGACACTGCTGTTGAGCGATGTCAGCATGGAAGGTGAACAAGCTCTGATTGCCGGCGTCGCTATCTTTGGCAAAACCGTTTCGGTTCAAAACACCTTCGTGCAGGCAACTCAGCTCACTATGAAGGACAATGGGGAGCGCAATGCGTTGGGCGGCGTTTCGGTGGAGATCAACGATGGCGGTACGTTCACAAACGAGAATACCGTCGTATCGTTGTTGAACAATTCTGAAATCACTGACGGTTACGTGGCCGGCACCCTTGTGTCGTTAGTTGACGGCGGTCAGGTTGAGATCAATAACCAGACGGTCGTGGTCTCCAACAGCACGGTCGACGACGTGTACGGCACGGGCATTGTCGCCTCCGGTGACGTGAGTGCGCGTATCAACAATCAAACGATCGTTTTGGATAACGCAACCGTTGTGGGCGGTGTGTACGACGTTTCCGTTAAAAGCGAGACTTCGACGCGCGGCGGCAATGACGTTGAGCTCACCAACAGCCGTTTGCAACTATCCGGCACCAACAAAGTGGGCTTCATCAGCGGATTTGACACGATCGGGCTCAATGTCACCGAAGCGAATAAGGAGAAAGCTGTTCTGACCGTCACCGATGCCGATGCAGGCCAAATGGAATTCAACGGAGTGACGATTGAAATCGCCTCCGACGATTTCCTCGAGAGTTCCAACACGTATCAGCTCATCAATGTTGAAGGCGGAAAATATACGTTCAAGGATTTGACCGTCAAGGAAAGCCACACATTCATCGAGACGACATACACAGCCGATGGTGATGTGGTACTGGGTAACGGTGAGAACCTTACGAGCGAGAATGATCTGTTCAATAACAAGACCGTGAAAGCGACCGAAAGTTCCAAGACGCTTGCCGAGTCGCTCCTTGGTACCGTCGCGTTCATCAACCAAGGCGCCGAATTCATTGCCGACGAAGGCATTGCGGCGATGGTGGATGCGGCTAAGTTGGGCGAAGTGACGGCCTTCGGCGTGATGCAGGGCGGATCAACGCACTACAACACGGGCAGTTATGTGGACGTTGACGGCGTTACCTTCATGGCCGGCGCCGGCTTGAGAATCAATCCGAACTGGACCATGGCCGGTTTCGTTGAAGCCGGGTGGGCCAACAGCGCCAGCCACGTGGAAGGCACGCGCGGCGACGGAGACCATGAATACTTCGGCGTCGGTTTTGCCACGCGCTATCAGACCGACGGCGTGCTTTACGTCGACGGCTCGCTGCGAGCGGGGCGCGCGACGACCGAATTTGCGGGCCGCTACGGGCAGGATTCGGCCAGTTACGACGCCAAGAGCCTCTACATGTCGGCGCATGTCGGGTTGGGGGCCCTGTGGGATCTCGACGAGAGCCTGAAGCTGGATACGTACGCGCGTTACATGGTCACGTATCTCGATGACGACGACGTGAGTCTGAATAACCGCTACAACGATAAGCTTGAACTGGACAGCACCGTGACGCACGCAGTGCGTGCCGGCGCCCGTCTCTTGGGCGACTTCAACGACTATGCCTCCTGGAAGGTGGGCGCCGCTTACGAGCACGTCTTTGACGGCGACGCCGAAAGCGCGGTGAATTCCTTCAGTCTCGACGTACCGAGCCTGGAAGGCGACACGGGTGTCTTTGAATTGGGGCTGCGCATCCGTCCGTCTCTGGAGAGCAACTGGGCGGTGGATCTCGGAGCCAAGGGCTATGTGGGCGATCGGGAAGGCGTCACGGGGAATATGACCGTCAGATACAGCTTCTGACGTTAGGAGCGTCGCACATCTTTGTGCGGCGCTCTAATCTTCGGCTTTGGGAAAAGTGCGAAGGAACACAGGACAGCGAAAGACTTCCGGGCGGCTTTTTGACTGCGGATTGATACCGCCGTTCGAGTGCACCGAAGCGGCGTGCCTCGTTTTGAAACGAGGCGACTTTATAACAAGAGGGAGACCATGTCTATTTCGAATGCAAGCGCAAAACGCAGCATCCTTTCTCTGGCGGTAGCCGCCGCACTCACTGTTGCGTTTCAGGCAAACGCTGCGGCCAAGAACGTCGGTGATTCGGTGCGCAATGAAAATCTTGTCGATACGAACAAAATCACATCAACCGCTCCCCGCTACTGGGAACTGAGCGGAAGCACACAGAGCGCCGAAAACAACACGCTGACTCTTGACAATGTCACGCTTGCCGAGGGACTGCCGGAAGACACGGATATGGTGCACATTCTTCTGTCCGGGGCAGCAAGCGCCTCGGCCTCCGGCAATAACTTGACGATGACGGGCGTGCCCCCGCAGTTTCCGTCGGCCATCACCTTCGAAAACCTTCGGTTCAGCAACGTTGACTCCGCGACGGCCGACGGCAACACGATGACGTTGTCGCTAGAGGGTGACAAGGCGATGACGGCCGTCGGCCTTGTCGGCGTATCCAATGTCAATATTTTGGGTGTGCAGGATGCGACGGTGACAAACTCCGTGACGCAAATCGCCAATGTTTTGGCCGACGCTCAACCGAATCCGGGCGCGGGTGAAGACTACCAGGGAGGTTTTTGGACCTGGGGCGTATTTGTTTCCAACGCTGAGAAAAGCCCGGATGCGGCCGTCGGTTCGGCACGCATTGAGCGCAACTCCATGACGCTTTTGAACACGACGATGGATTCGCCCGAGGCCTATGTCTACGGCATTGCGGTCGAACATATCAGTGATGTGCAGGTAAGCGACAACACGTTTGCGCTTGACGGCGTCAAGATCACCGAAGGCCGGGCCTATATTCCAGCCATTCAGCTGACGTTGGTCGATACTGCTGCTCTTCAAGGAAACCTGACGAGAGTGAGTGATCTCACCGTTTCGAATTCTGCAACTACCTACATCCATGGTTTTGACGTGAGCAGCGCGGGCAAAGTTGTCGCCTCGGAAAATGTCTTTGAAGCAAACGGTGTAACGGTGGACAACGCCAGAGTACGCTTGCTGGGAGGTGTGGTTTACGGCAGCGACGAAGCCGTGTTCTCGAGCAACAAAATGACGGTCAAAAACCTCTCGGTTGCGAGTGTGGCGACGGCGGAAAATGCGCTGGAAGTTGCGGTGAGCGGTTTTGAAGCCAGAAGTGTGACCAATGTCGAGGCCGTTGGCAATACGCTGGTGCTCGACGGTCCCCAATTAAACGGTGCAGATTTGATGGTCTTCGGCGGCTTGGTCGATTGCTCGGGCCAATCGCAGGACGCTCGCAGCTCGGCAACGCTTTCGAACAACTCCATTGTCGTGAAAAACGTCACCGCCCAGAACGGATCGGGCGAGTCTCTGGTCGTCGACGGCATCGTAGCCGACACCATGAGCGACGTTGCGGTTGATTCCACGGTTGTTAACCTTGAAAACATCGGTCTCTCCACGACGGTCCCGGCTTCAGGAAACGCCGGATCGTACCTGTCGGTTTCGGCCGTGAGGATTTATGACGCGGATTCGGGTACGGCAACCGGCAATCGACTTGTTGCCGAGGATGTGCACGCCTATGAGGCAACGTTGGGTAGCGTATCTGTGACAGGAGGGGCCGCATCGTCCGTTTCTTTGATCGGCAACAGCGTGTCGGTTGACAACACCGATACGCAGTCGGATTCGGATTTTGACGGAGGGCTGACGATTTACGGCGCCCGAGCCGGGATAGGAGCAAGTGCGGAGATTTCCGAGAACACCGTTTCGGTGAACAACGTGACGGCGGGCAAACTGAGTCTCTACGGCGGTCGTTATCTTCAGACAGAGGATTCGAGTCAAAACGCGACCGTGCTGATGAACGGCAACGGGATTGCGCTCTCCGGCGTGACATCAGAAGGGGTGGGGATTCTGCGGGCCGCATACCTCATGGCCGACGACAACGGCACCAATACCGGACTTGACGCCACCATGACGGGCAACCAATTGACGCTCTCGGAGTCCGAGTTCAAGGGCGCCTTGAAAGCTTACGGTGCCTCAGCTTATTTCGGCGGCAGCGCGGACATATCCGGCAATACCGTTAAGCTTGATCAAGTGACGAGCCATACCCGCACAGCCGTTACCAGCGCGATTTATGATCAAACGGAGAACCCGAGCGAAAACGCTTCCGTGGTGATGAACGACAATGTTCTTGACGTTTCCAACTTCACTGCCAAGGGTCTCACGGAATTGAACGCCGTTGTTGTGCAGGCCGAACGGGAAGACGGCTACGATACCCCGGTCCTCGAGAGCGTTTCGGTGCAAAACAATGCGATGAGGATCAGCGAGTCGACGCTTGCCACGGCAACGGACGAAGATCGTCTGTCCCTGATGACCGTTGTGGCCGAAGGGACCGATCGGGTCGAAGCACGCAACAATTCGTTGGAAGTCTACAAACTGACGGCAAGTAACGGTTCAACTCCGATTGGAGACGGAGAGTCTGCGAACGCACAGGCAACATACGTTCAAGCAGTCCTGCTTTTCGGTGAGGATTTGATGGCTGCCGACAGTTATGTCAACGTGGCCGAATCGACCTTTGTTGGCAGAACACAGCTCATCGGTGCGCAACTCGAAGGAGGTTCCGATCTCAAAGCTTCAGACACGCAAGTCACTGTTTCCAACTCCACCTTTACCGGAGAAACGATGCTGTACGGGGTGAGTGCTGTTTCCGAGGCAGAAGCGACGGTGGCTGACACCTTACTTAACCTTTCCGATGTCAAGTTGTCTGACACAGCCATTTATGTGGGCGGCGCATCTCTCGACGGAAAGACGGTTTCAGTGCGCAACACGTTCGTTAATGCGACAAACGTGGAGATGACCGAAAGCAATGTACTCGGCAATCGACTCTGCGGTGTGGAGGCCGGTGTGTTGGCCGGCGGCACGTTCTCGTCCTCAAACACGGTTGTGTCGGTGAGCAATTCGAAATTCAACGACGGTTATGTGGCAGGCAGCTTTGTGTTGCTTACCGACGACGGTCAAGTCGAGATCAATGACCTGACGGTTGTTGTTTCCGACAGCACGGTCGACGCCGTTTATGGAACGCGTCTCGGGGGTGATGGCGACGTGCGCGCTCAGATCAACAATCAAACGATCCGACTCGAAGACGCAACCGTGAACGAAGGCGTTTACGCCGTGGACTTCGGAAGGGGAGAGACGCCGGAAAACATCGCTGTCAAACTGACGAATAGCCGTCTGGAATTGTCCGGCACCAACACGGTGGGCTCCATCAGCGGCTTTGACACGATCGGGCTCAATGTTACCGAAGCGAATAAGCAAAATGCCGTTCTGACCGTTACCGATGCCGATGCAGGCCAAATGGAATTCAACGGAGTGACGATTGAAATCGCTTCCGACGATTTCCTCGAGAGTTCCGACACGTATCAGCTCATCAATGTTGAAGGCGGCAAATATACGTTCAAGGATTTGACCGTCAAGGAAAGCCACACTTTCCTTGAGACGACCTACATGGCTAAAGGCGATGTGGTGCTGGGTAACGGCAATAGCCTCACAAGCGACAATGAGTTGTTCAACAACAAGACCGTGAAAGCGACTGAAAGCTCCAAGACGCTTGCCGAGTCGCTCCTTGGTACCATCGCGTTCATCAACCAAGGCGCAGAATTCATTGCCGACGAAGGCATTGCGGCGATGGTGGATGCGGCTAAGTTGGGCGAAGTGACGGCCTTCGGCGTGATGCAGGGCGGATCAACGCACTACAACACGGGCAGTTATGTGGACGTTGACGGCGTTACCTTCATGGCCGGCGCCGGCTTGAGAATCAATCCGAACTGGACCATGGCCGGTTTCGTTGAAGCCGGGTGGGCCAACAGCGCCAGCCACGTGGAAGGCACGCGCGGCGACGGAGACCATGAATACTTCGGCGTCGGTTTTGCCACGCGCTATCAGACCGACGGCGTGCTTTACGTCGACGGCTCGCTGCGAGCGGGGCGCGCGACGACCGAATTTGCGGGCCGCTACGGGCAGGATTCGGCCAGTTACGACGCCAAGAGCCTCTACATGTCGGCGCATGTCGGGTTGGGGGCCCTGTGGGATCTCGACGAGAGCCTGAAGCTGGATACGTACGCGCGTTACATGGTCACGTATCTCGATGACGACGACGTGAGTCTGAATAACCGCTACAACGATAAGCTTGAACTGGACAGCACCGTGACGCACGCAGTGCGTGCCGGCGCCCGTCTCTTGGGCGACTTCAACGACTATGCCTCCTGGAAGGTGGGCGCCGCTTACGAGCACGTCTTTGACGGCGACGCCGAAAGCGCGGTGAATTCCTTCAGTCTCGACGTACCGAGCCTGGAAGGCGACACGGGTGTCTTTGAATTGGGGCTGCGCATCCGTCCGTCTCTGGAGAGCAACTGGGCGGTGGATCTCGGAGCCAAGGGCTATGTGGGCGATCGGGAAGGCGTCACGGGGAATATGACCGTGCGCTACAGCTTCTAAACTGCTGCACAACGGACACAGGAGGACAGCGAGGGAAAGCGCCAAGATAACCGGTCGTCGTTGGAATCGAAAGAAGCGTTGGGCGCCTGACTAAACTCACGAAAAACACCGTGTGTGCTCAGAACGAATAAGGGTCAAAAGGCGTGTTTTTTATCACGGGAGTTGACCATCGGAGTATCTATGGTCTTGCTCGGAGTGCGGGGACATCAATGGCTTGTGAAAGACAAATGACTACAAGGTTTGGGAAATATTCCAGTGCTATTGACGAAACAAGAAACGCTCACTTAAAAGGTACATTGAGGTCTAAAGTAGTCTGAAGAGGTGAAATAGGAGAAGGATGACGATGACTGAATCGCTCGTTTCGCTCAATGTAAAAATTTCAGCTGAAGAAAAGCGTCGCTTTGTTGAAACGGCTAAAGCGGTAGGTTTGACGCCTTCGGCTGCGATAAGGGCCTTTGTTCTCAAATTCTGTGAATGCGGCGAAATGCCGTTTGAACTCAGAAAGGAGCCCCGGATCAATCTCAGTCATCCCGATCTGGTCAAAGCCAGAGTCCAAGACGGCGTAGTGATCGTTCCTAACAGTTGGCGGGATGAGGACGAATGAGCCGAAGCTTTGGGAGATTTGGCGTTTTCAATTTGCTTTTGTTTAGGTAAGAGTAAGAGCTAGTTTGAGCACAAACGGTCTGCCGAGAATTTCCATTCGGCAGGCCGTTTTTACCGTTTGCAAATAAACGGTTATCTCACACTCGGAAGATAAGCAAACGCCACTTCCGTTTTGAGCGGATGCCGTTCAAGCGCCTCCTTGAGCAAAACGGGATCAACGGCGCCGGAGGCGTCCGAAAGCATAACAACGACTTTGTTGCCTTCGCGGTAGGCCTTGACCGCATGCACGATGAATTGAGCCAGAGCCGCAACCGGATCAATGGGCTTCAGAGTGGGTTCGAGAAGCGGTAACGTTTTGGCGTCGGGCCGCGGGCAACAAACAAATACCCCCTCGTGAGAGTTTTCGGTGCTGCAAGCCCGTGCACAGGCAAACGCGTCGGCTTCGGTGCGCACTGTTGTTTGCGCCGTTACCTGAGTCCGGATCAGAGCATGAGAAACCCGATTGTCGCCTTTCATCATCGTCACGCGCATGAGACGATTGGCTGAACCTTTGCGGTTCTGGCCCAGTGCTTCCACGAGACCGTGTTGGCCCAAGCGCATCGGCGTCACATCGACAAAAAGCGTTCGGCAGTCGGCCTTTGGGGTTGAGTTGACTTGACGATAGGCACGCACGCAAGACAGTGTCGCGACGAAATGACGGGCGAGCGAGGCCTTGAGACCGTGAACTTCGGCGCGCGAAAGCGTTTGCATGAAGATGCTGGTGATGCGTCCGAGACCGCAGGCGCGCTCAAGCATCCGAAACCGATCGACGCGGGCATTGCCCAGAATGCGCATGGCAACGGAAAGGCTTTCGAGCGTCAGCGGTTCGTGCGCACGAAGCACGCAACTTTGAATGCGATCAATGAGGGCTCTGGGCAAACCGCCGTCAACGCCGTCAAAAACGGTGGCGGCGGTTCTAAGGTCGCATATTTGCTGAATGTTCCAGCGCATGCGTGCGGCCTGACGGTGCTGGGATAACTCAGGCAGCGGAGCGCAAACGAAGTTTTTATCCTTTGGTTTGTGCATCGGTTTTTCCCCAATTGATTTAAAAGTACAAAAAAACTCAAACTCACGAATAACTCCTTTTGTTGAATTGAATAACAAAAGGCAGAGTCGGGTATCGATATGAGGCAAAAATGCTTGCTATCGCTTTGCATCGCTTTTGAATCCAAAAGCGAAGTGCGCAATCTAAGGGAAATCCTGTAGTTTGTAAAGAGCGAAGAGAAAAATATTTTTTTGTGCTCAGGATTGAATTTTGACCGGGGACGTGCTAATGATCATTGCGTGAAAAGGCCTGCGGGACGGACAAAGCAGCGAGATTTGACAGAAGGTAAAAAGTTGGCGATGTGTTCGTTTTTGTTCGGTTTGAAACGAACAAAAACGAACAGTAAAGAGGGACTTGAATTTATTTTAAGGATATAAGGTTGCAAAAAGCCTTGCCTTTCTTTTTTATTAAATAAAAGGCAATTTTTTCCAAAAATATCTTGATTGTTTGTGTAAGAAATCAAATTTAGGTGACGATATTGCGGCGCTCAATTGGTATTACACATTCGATGAGGCCGCTTGAGATTCGCCCGAGTCAAACCTTTCGAAAAACACAAAGTCGGCAAGACTACCAGGACCGGGCGCATGCTGCGACGGATTTCTTAAAAATCTGACGTTTTCATTGGAAATTTTCTCTCGAGGACGTCGCGTCGAATTGCCGATGGGGCGCAGGATTTGCGGCGATGACGCCTACGACGGAGTCTCGGACGATCAGACGGAAAACTTTTCCGTTTTTGTTTTTCGTCGCCCTCAAATTCTCTTGACGCCCGAAAGATGCGTGTGAACAATTCGCCGCCGTGCCGAACGCCAGGCGTTTGTCCCGTCGTTCGGCCGAAGTCGAAGAAAAACCGAAGGTTCGTCTCAAAGGTGAGTCGGCGGTTTTTCCATGTAAAACCCATCCGAGGAGACGTTGCATGTTCAACTCAATGTCGGACGAAGCGCGCTTAAAGGCTTTTAAGTGGTGCTTTGTGACGGTTTTGACCGTCTGGGCTTTGCTTTTGACCGTTGATCCTGTGCACGCCGCCGCCACGGGCGGCTCGGAGTTCAAGTCCTTGTATGAGCTTGTCTCCGGTTGGGCGAGAGGTTATCTGGGCAGAACCATTGCGGTGGTTTTTCTGCTCGTGGGCCTCGGCACGGGACTTATTCGCGGATCCGTTATTGCGGCGGTGACGGCGCTCGGTGCGGCAGTGGCATTGTTGATGCTGCCCACGATCGTCGATTCGCTCTTTAACGGCGCCGGCATTTAAGCAAAGCGCCGAGTGCGAAAGGCGGCCGACGGCTTTCATGCCGCGGACACTTTTCGCACTCCGCCGAACAACCCTTTTTTTCGGAGAGACATTCCATGCAACCGGTCCTTGTGCCGAAAACGCTCGACGCGCGCTCGCGTCTTCTTTTTTGGGAGAGCGACTACGTGATCGTGGCCTTGGGCGGCTTTGTGGCCGGTCTGCTTGTGTCGGGACTCACCGCAGGTTTGATCGGCGCCGTGCTCTTTGCTTGGGGCTGGCAAAAAGCCCGAGGCGGGGGTTCAACGGCGCAGGCCGTGGCGTTGGCGTACTGGCATCTGCCGGCGGACTTTTTCCTGCGCGTGCCGCAAAGCGCCAGACGTCACTTTATCGGGTAAGTCTCCGAGGCCATTGACAGAAATCGAACTCTCGACGCCGTTGATGCGTCACAAACATTCATTAAAGCGTACGCCATGCAGCGAATCATTCAGACCGTTTCGGCCGAAGCCGCCGCCCATTTGCAGATCCGACGTTCCATCGTGGCCGCTTTGGGCGTGAGTCTGCTCACGAATGCCGCTCTGGCGCTCACGCTGCTCACCAAAACCGACAACAGCCGCACGGTGGTTTTGTCGCCGGCGGCTACCCAAACATTCATCGCCACGAACGATGCCGTGAGTCCTAATCTGCTGGAATCCTTTGCGGCACAGTCGGCGTCGATTCTTCTGAATATGACGCCGGCAACAGCCGCTGCCAACGCCGAAATCTTTCTTAAAAACGTGGCGCCGCAAGCTTATGCGGCTATGGCTGGCAACGTGCGTCGCGGCGCTTCCGAACTTGTGCGCAACTATGCCTCAAGCGTTTTTTACCCCCATGCCTCTGCCGTGGATGAGACGGCCAAAAGTGTATGTCTGAGCGGCGAACGGCGCATGATGATTGCGAGTGCTGTGACCGAAACCAGCGATATAACAGTCTGTATGCGACATGTTGTAACGGCGGGACGTCTGCAGATTTCTCAACTCACCATCCGCAAAACGGAAAGCACGGATCCGGCTGTTGAGCTCGCAAACTTTACCGACCCGGCTCGATCGATTGCTGACGCACAAGACGAGTCCGTCGACTGAATTTCCTGAAATTCGATAAACCGATAAGGCTTTGCCCGCTGTGGCAAAGCTTCGGGGATTGTTGTTGCTTTCGTTTCCTTAACAGATTACAAATAACACGTTAAAACAATGAGACGTTTTCCTTTAAAGGCCGTTTTGGCCGGTCTCGTGACAGTTGCGGGACTCATCGCAAACGGCGCACAAGCCGCAGACCCGGTCACACATCCTCTCTCGCGCGATCACGTCAATCTCGTGCGCGTCCAGGGTCAGAAGATCACCGATGTGGTTTACGACACGCAGGCTCTGGAAGTCTCGGCCGACAAGGAGCGCGGCATTGTCTTTATCAAAGTGAAGACGGCGTGGCTGGCGTCGGGAGCCGGGGAGGTCACTTCGGCATTCTTTAACACCGAAAGTGAAAACTTTTCCGTGCAGTTTTTCGTGAGTGCCGTTCCTTCGCAAACGGTCGATTTGGTGCCGCAGACCTCGGTGACGGGGGCGGTCGATGATCGGCAGACGCGCATCGCGTTGGCCGCGCCGTTGTTAAAGCTTGAGTCGGGCGACTTTGTGAGCGAGCTCAAAACCCTGGTGCAAAAGAGTGTCACGGGGCATGTGCCTGATGAGACGCTACCCGTGGGATCACTTGCTTCGCGCGAGGACGATCGGCGCTTTGCCCGTTTGCCCGCACCCGAAGGCGCCGTGTACTGGGAGGGTTTTAAGGTTCGCGAAACGCAAGCGTTTTTGTCAGCCGACAAACTCACCGAAACGCTTTTGTTTACGCGTGTCTCTGCCAAGGCGGGAGTACCGGACGCGGCGCGTTTGGCGAAAATCATCGGCGGCGTGCTTGCCGTGGCCCAGGAAGTGCAGGGCACGGGCGATCGACTTCAAACGGAAATCACCGTGATTCGTTCGCGTGAAGCAGCGACCCGCGGCGGCGACGTTTTTGAAAGTGCGCTAGTTGCCTTGTCGGGCGCCGTTTCCACATCGAAACGGGAGAGCAAGCTTCCATGAGTCAAGAGCCGATTGATTTTGAGGCCGAACGCCGTCGCGCAGCCAAAGAACTGGGGTTGCCGTACTCCGATTTGGACGATCCTGTCCATTGGCAGAGAAACATGCAGACGCAAGAGGCAAAAAAAGAGCTTGCCGAGATGCTCTCAAAGAACGACACGAAGACGCAGAGCCGCGAACCACTCGAAGACGAGTCGACGTATGCCTCGTCCGACTCGATTTACACCCAGGGTCGTACTGCGCAGGAAGAACCCGAACACACAGCAGGCGTTGCCATGAATCGCGAGCACACCAAGCTTTCTTGGAAGTTGCGTGCCGAGTCGTTCGTTAACAAGGTGAAGAGTTTTGCCGCCAGCCGCCGTGAGCGCTCGCAAGCGGGCGGGGTGGCGGCGCAGCAAAAGGAGAAGTCGCGGCAGATACAGACGGCCGCGGTGGGTCTTACGACGGTTGCGGCAGTGGTGGCGGGCATCATGATGCTTGCCGGAGACGAACGCGGGGTTCGAACGGAGCCGGTGCGTGTGTACAAAAGCGACTTTCGTCTTGAGCCTGAGGCGTTGGACAAGCAAAGCTACCAAAAGATGTACGACGAAAAGCTCGCGGGCGTCACTGAACGTCTTCAGACGATGGAAGAGCTTGCCGCGCGTCTTCAAAAGGAATTGGCTGCGCAACAGGAAAAAAAGGGAACGCAAAGTGCGGCATCCGAACCCAACACCGCGGTGCCCGTGAATCAATTGCCCGATTTCTCGCCGCAGAGCCGTGCTGCCATTGAAGCGGGAACGCTTTCGGGGGCAATGAACACATCGCCGCCGGTCACTTTCGACGGCCCGCGCCTCAAGCGACTGGCTGTGACCGATCCGATCAAAGATTTTGAAGCGATCCGGACGGCCGCGCGCGAACGATACACCAAGCGCTCGGCGGCTTCGATCGATTCGCCCATTGCCGCAAACCGCGCCCGAAACGAAGCGGCCGGCACCTATTTGCCAGCGGGCAGTTTCGCTCGAGCCGTGGTGCTGGCGGGCGCCACGGTCTCCACAGGCGGGACGGCCTCATCGAACCCTGTGCCGATGCTCTTGGAAGTCAAGGATCTCGCCAAATTGCCCAACGATTTTCGCGCCAACGTCAAGGCCTGTTTTGTGACGGCCAACGCCACGGGAGATCTTTCAAGCGAACGCGTCTGGATCCGATTGGAGCGTTTGAGCTGCATGACGACAAGCGGCAAGGCGCTTGATGCGCGCATTCAAGGCTATGTCACGGGCGACGACGGAAAGACAGGCGTGCGTGCGCGACTGGTGACGCGCAGCGGCCAGGCGATTGCGAGCGCACTTCTGACCGGTTCCATTTCGGGTCTTGGCAAAGCCGTGTCGCTCTCGGCACAGGACACGACGACCTATACGTCGGGCGCCGTCGGCACCACCGTGAGCGATTCGTTTCGCGCGGGGTTGGGCGAGGGGCTTGAGAGTGCGCTCGATCGTATTGCCGACTACTACATCCGACTGGCCGACAAGATTTTCCCGTGTCTGGAAATCGACTCCGGCCGCAAGGTGGATCTGATTCTCTCGCAGGGCCTCACGATCGCGGTGGACGAAACCGCGCCGTCGGAAACATCGGGCGGCGCCATGCCGTTGGCGTCTTCAGAAGGCCCCGCTGTCAACAGTTCCGAACTCTTTGGCGAACGTATGAAAGCCGCCAGCGAGCGCTACGACTAATGATCGAAAGAAACAAGAGATGAACCAGACAAAACACAAACGATACGCAGGGCGCGCAGCGCTTTTTCTGATGCCTTGGGTGCTTGCGGGCTGCGCGGGCAACATCACCGGACTCGTGGGTGCACAGGAAGACTTCGGGTGCCCGGCTTCGGGCGGTGTCAACTGCACGACCGTTTCTGCCACTTACGAAAGAGAACATGCCTCGGAAACAGAATCACGCAAGCCGACGCTCACTGGCCCGGACTCGAATGTTGCGAGAGCATACCAATCGCCGGAGCCCGCAGATGACGAGCGCATTGCCGTGACGGCACAGGTGACCGAGGTTTCTGTCAAACAAAACGCTCGCGCAGTAACGCGTACCGAATTGACCTCGCGCGCGCCCGAACGTTTGGTGATGCTCTGGATTTTGCCGTGGGTGGATACCGCAGGAGACCTGCACTCCGACTCGCGCGTCTGGATGCGTGTGCGTGATGCTGCCTGGAAGATTGAATCCGTGCGTACGCGTGCCATGCAGTCGGCTCCGGAGACAGCGCCGTGACGGTTGAAAAGAGCGGACACGCCGGTCTTTGGCAGGGCGTGGTCAATCTCTCCGAAAAGCTTCGTGACGCGGTGCTTTTAAAGAGCAACGTCACGGGGCTTACAGGACCACAGAGGCGAGGCTCGGGCATTCCCGTGGTCGATCGCTTCAGTCACGTGCTAAGCGTCTTGTACTACGCCCAGGATTCGGGCGTCTTTTTCATGAACGACGGCGGACAAACCGCGGTCTCGAGCTTCGGGCGAGTGTTTGAGCTCACGCCCGCGCTTTACGCCGACACGGCGCTGGCCGAAGGTCTGGAACGCATCATTTCAAGCGAAATGCCCGGTCAGACGGTCTATTCGGTTTCGCTTTTTGCAAGCGCCGCCGCAGTGCGCGAAACGCTCACCGAATACGTGGAAAGTCGTTCGCAGGCCGTTCGCCTGCCCGAACAGGCCGCCGGCGTTCTCAAAGAAATGGCCGTGCGCCGCGCCCGCATGCTCGATGAAAGGGCCCGGAGTCTTGACTTTGAAACGCACACGCCCGTGCGGCACTTTCGCGTTTGGCTTTCGGTCGTGTGTTCGCCCGGAGAAGCCGAACTGCTGCACATCCTTGAAGGAAAGAGCTCGCAGGCGCTCACGCACTTTCTGAGGGCTTCGCAAGGCATCGAAGTGGCGCTCAAGCAGTTCGGGCTTTTTGCTTACGCTTGGGACGACGTCGACTGGATGGAGACGGTGCGCGAAATTCTCAATCCTCAAAAGGCAGCGGCTGGAGAGCTCCCTGAAACCAGTCTCAGGGGACACGGTGCGCGTCAAAACCGACTTGAAGAAACCGTGCGTCCGGACGTTCTGCGTACTGCGGCGGTTTTCCCCGACACGACCATCGACATTGCCCGCAGCGGCATGGTGTTTGCTTCGCCCGCGCCGGGCAAGGGCAGCTTTGCGCAAACCGAAAGCCGACGCTCGGTCAGTCACGCCGAAAATGCTGTTGAAACGGTAGGCTTGGCTGTGACGGGACTGCCCGCGCAAACGCATTTGTCACGCATGCGTCGCATCCTCGGAGCGGCCACCGCCACACGAGCCCGCATCAATACGCCCTTTCTGTGGACGACAAGCGTGCAGCCCACGGCAATTTCGCAGGACCGTTCGATGGTGGCGATGAAGCACGCGCGCGTGCGGCAGCTTGTAAACACCGAAATCGGACAGTTTCTCACAGATCTTGCTGAGCGAGGACGTGACCTGGAAGCGGCGCTCAAAGCCTGCGAAGACGGTCGCGGATTGGCGCGCATCGCGCAGACGATGATTGTGTATGCCTCGCCCGGCAAGGGTGTAGCGGCAGCGCACAACGCAGCCAACGTGCTTGCGGGCGCGGGCTTTCAGGCGCAGATCGATTTGGGCTTGCAGGTGATGGATCTGATGCAAAGCCTGCCTTTGGAAGCCGGAACCGCGCTTATGCGCGACATCAAGACGGCCGGCCGTGCCTACACGGTGACGCGCCAGGCCGCCGGCCACATGCTGCCCGTGACGGGAGACTTTCGAGGCAGTCCCGCCAGAGTTTCGGAAACCAAACGCAAACCGATGCTGATGCTTGTGTCGCGCAGCGGCGAACTTATGCCCATCGACATCTTTGCCAATCGCAACGGCAACTACAACGCGGTGGTGGCGGGGACGTCGGGCTCGGGCAAGTCGGTATTGACGCAGGAAATCGTCACGTCGGTTCTGGCCACGGGAGGCCGCGTTTGGGTCTTTGACATCGGCAAGAGCTACGAGACGTGTGTGGATCTAGCGCAGGGGCAATTCATTGACTTTGAGCGGCAGGACCGGGAGAAATCCGATCGGCTTTGCCTCAATCCGTTGGACATGATGGGCGAGGATCCGGCTGAAACGTTGGATGAGGTGGCGCAGATCATCGCCGCGATGGCCAACGGCAACGCGCCGATGGAAATGACCGCCATGGAACTCGTCAAAGTCAATATTGCGGCCGTGGTGCAAAAAGCGCGCGAACAAAACCGTACGCCGCAGTTGACTGATCTTGTGGTGCAGCTGATGGCCACACGTGATCCGGCCCTGCACGATGTGGCGGTGCGCTTGTCGCCCTTTGCAGCGGGAGGCCGCTTTGCCGCCTGGTTTGAAGGCAAGGCCAACGTCAATTTTGAAGCCGCGCTCGTGGTGCTCGAAATGGAGGCGCTCGCAAACAAACCTGTGCTTCAAAGCGCGGTGCTGTTGATTTGCATCATGCGCATCCTGCAGGAAATCCGAAACAGGCCGCGCAGTGAAAAGAAACTCATCGTGATTGACGAGGCCTGGCGATTGCTGTCGGGCGAATCGGGCGCCTTCATCGAATGGGCCTGCCGCACGCTGCGCAAGTACGGCGCGGGGATCGTGTGCATTTCGCAGTCGATGGAAGACTTTCGGATGTCGGGTACGGCTCGAGCGGTGAGAGCCAACGCCGACAGCGTCTTTCTCTTTCGTCAGAAAAACGAAGGGATTGCGGCGTTTACCACTGACCCGGCACTGCAAAGGACGTTATCGGGTCTCACCACCGTCTCGGAAACCTACTCCGAAGTATGGGCTCGCGTGGGCGACGCACCGGGCTTGGTCGGGCGCCTCATTTTGGATCCCTTTTCCATGACGGCATTTTCGACGCGCGCCGAAGTGTTTGACGCGGTGCGCCGAGAAAAGGCCAAGGGCAAAAGCGCCGTGCAGGCCATTGCCGCTGTGGCGTACGGCTGTGCGGACAAGGAGCCTGCGCGATGACGGACGGCGCAAAACCGGCCACGCGAAAAAGCCTGGCCAAAGAAGAGGCGCTCAAAAGCTTTTCGGTTGTAGCGGTCGGTTGGGCAGGAGCAGAGCAAAACGAAGATGAGACGGCAGTCCCTGTCGTGCGAATGCCCGAGACCAAGCCCGCCAAGGCCGAGCTCCTGACACCCGCACAAAAGCGTCAGATCTGGGAGAAGTCGCGCTACGAGGCGCTGCGGCAGCAGCCCGATGCGATGGCGTTTCACGAAGAGGCGCTTGCGCGCTTTGAACAGGACGGGATGCTCAAGAAACTCGCCAAAACAAACGGCTTGACCGAGGATGAGGCGCGCCGCGTCTGGTCGGTGTTTTTGGAGCACCACCGCATTCGTACGACAGCGCAGGCGGCAGGTGGCCGAGCCGAAATCGAGGAGTGCCCGGAGGTCGACTCAGACATCGAAGGCAAAGACGCGTTGCAGACGGCAAAACCATCCGCACAACCCGAGCGTGACGTGAAAGAGGCTGAAAACGACCGGCTGCCGATTCAAATCACGAAGATGCCGACCCCGCCGTTTCCGGCCGTATCAACAGAACAGACGTCGGAGCCTGCAACAACCGAAAACATAACCCCGCAACCCCTGAGATAAGAAAGCGTGGAGACAAGCGAAAAGCAAGACACAAAAGAACTCCGGTACCGCATCAACGATGAAATCGCGCAACAGGAGCTTACCCGAACACAGGCCGCTGCCGCGGAGTTGGCAAGCCAAGCCGATGACGAAATCCGTCGGGCGCGTTGGTCTTCGGTAAAGACCGTGGCGAATCGCACCGCGATGGGGCTTTTTGCCCTCGGCTTATTGGGTGCGGGGGCAATGGCTTTGAACGTATGGGATCTGCGTGAGTGGCTCGGCATTCATTTGCCTGCGGTACTGCAGCCGGCGCCCGACGTTGCCGTGGTCGATCGACAGGCTGCGAGAAAGGCGCTGCTGGAACTCGCAGGTCGCGCTGCGCTCGAGGACGTGATGGCGGCCAACGACGTATTTGACGAACTTTTTGTGCTGGCAAGCGCCCGCGTGGCCGCCCGCGAAAACTGGCTTTTGATCGACGCGCGAGCCGTGGTGGCCATGGCCAGCGGCGGCCGCGATGCCACGGAGCGGATCGAAGCCGAGATCGTGAATCTCGTGCAAAACGGCGCGATCAAACGGATCCGAAAGACGGCGGGCAAGCCGGAGGAAGGCCGATGAAGCGCGCCGTCGTTTTGACCGGTCTTCTGACGGGGATTTCCATGGTGGCTTTTGCCGCACCCGCTGCGTGCCCGACGTGTGCCGACACCGAAAAAACGAAGCGTGGCGTCGACATCGTGGTGGCCAACACAGCGCCCGTTGCCGAACCCGATTGGGAAGTTTTGTTGCAGTCCCGCGTACGGGAGGCAGACCGTTTGGGGCTTTTGCGAAAAGCGCAGCGCGAGACGGCTGACAACATGAAGCGCCACACCGAGACTCCCGTGGACTTGAAGCTTCCGAGAGCCAAAGCGACCGAATCGCGCCGCCTGGTGCTGTTGGATGAAGCGTCCGTGCGCGCCATGGCCGAACCTGTCAAAGCCGTTTTTGCGGGGTTTGTGCGCGGATACGTGTTTTTTGACGCGGATGACGAAAAGCAGCTTGCCTTTGTTCGGTTTCTCCCCGAAATCGGTACGTCGCTTCGCCCTGTGGCGACGGCCGGAAACGTCTCGCAAGCCTCGCGCCGATTGGGAATCCGACTTTATGCCGATCAGGGCGGCACGCTAACCCGACGCTTTGCGCTCAAATCCGTTCCGAGTGTTGTGATCGTCACATTTGACGGCAGGGAAGTGGCGGCTGTGATCGATGAGGTGGCTCTCAATGACGATACAACCGACAACATCAACCCGATTACAGGATCAGAACCATGACCAAATATCACAGCCGCGCCGAAATCAATCAGAACACGGCCAAGATGGACGCCGATGACAAAAGAGCGGCCGCGGGTCGTGCAGTGACCGACCCGTCGGCTGCGCGCGACTTTACGGCCACCTCCCTTTGGGTGCCCGAAACGCAGGCAATGCCTGTGGCCACCGCTTCCGACCTGGGTGTGCTTGCCTTGTCGCTTGTGCGTCACCTTTTGGAGCCGATCAAGGCAAAAGCTTTGCGTGAGCCCGAAGCAGCCAAGGATGAGCTCGCCGCTTTGTTTGCCGCTTTGCCCGTGCCGGATGCACGAGACCTCACGCAAACCGTCAAGGATCTCAAAAACCTGACGCCGGGCTTTCGACAGATGCTGCAAACGAAAAGCGGGCGCAAGGCGATGAAACTCAACGCCCACTATTTCGGCGCCTCTGTCACGGCGTTCCAGTCTGGGTACGACGGACACTGGATCACGCGCGAGGCCGCGTTGCGCTTGCGGCTTGTTCGTTACTACGAAAAAACGAGCGGCGAATTTGCTTCGAGCGTACACCGTGCCATGGCCGCGTTGTCGCGCAACGGCACGGCTTATGCGGCTTGGAGCGCCGGCTGGCCCGTCTTTGTCTGTGACCTCAACCGCACATTCGAGCGTTATGCCGCGCAGGAATTGTTGGCCGCGTCCCAAGGGCGGCTTGCGGTAGTGACGCCACCTTTGACGCCCGAAACACAGGTGATTGTCGCGCGTTATGCCCCGCAAATGGCTGTTGTGATTGACGAAGCCGGATTGCTCTCGGTGCTGCTGGGCAACTACAGCACGGTGATGCTTCTGGAGCGGCGCATCGGCGGCTGGACCGTGACGTTTCCGGCGGGCGGTGCGAGCGAAAAAGACCTCAAAAATCGCAAGTATCCGGCCTTTGCCCGGGCTCTGGCGCGCTGTGCGGTGCTGCCCGCGTCGTTTGCTGCCGAAAACGGTTCTGACCGAAGGCAAAAGCACACCTCCGTCAAGGAGGCCGCATGAGACGGCAAAAAAGCTTTGTGTCCGTGGTGGCGGGATTGTGTGCGGCAATCGGCATCGTGACTTCGGGAACGGCAGAGGCGGGCTGCGAAGGCTCCTTTCCCAACCCCGTTACGGACGTCTGCTGGTCGTGCCTCTTTCCGATGAGAATCGCCGGTACCCGTTTGAGTCCCGAAGGCGTCTCTGACCCCGACACCGACGCGCGCGTGATCTGCACGTGTCAGCGCGGACCCGTTGCGGTGCCGGGATTCAATATGAGCTTTTGGGAGCCGCTGCGTACCGTGGAAGTGGTGCGTGAACCTTACTGTCTGGTGTCGTTGGGCGGCGTTTCGATGGATCCGGGACTTAAAGCTCCCGCGCACGGCAGAAGCGCTCAGCGTACCGCGGGCGTTGCCGCTTCCTTTGCGGGCAATGTCGGCGAAGACGGTGCGGGCAGTCCCGAAATCGGCGCGGTGTTTTATCAGGCGCATTGGTACCACACGCCGTGGCTTTTCGTGCTCGAAGCAGTGGTCGATACGTCGTGTCTGGAAAACGCGGCTTGGGATCTTGCGTATCTCACCGAACTCGATCCGATCTGGGGCGACGCGCTTGCCTCGTTTGTACTGGCGCCCGAATCGGCGATTTTTGCCAATCCTATGGCCGTGGCTGCCTGCGCCATGGACTGTACGGCGGCCTCCGTCATGAAGCCCCGTCCGGAACTTTTCTGGTGCAGCGGCTGTCAGGGCGGTTTGTATCCCTTGGCAGGGTGGGTCGCTGCCATGACAAGTCCCCTGCAGGCTTGGCATCTGATTGCCGCTCGCATGAGCGTAAAGCTTGCGCGAGAGGGGCTGTTGTGGGCCGCCTACGGCAAAAAGGGACAGTGCGGCCCTTACTTTGAACCGATTCCGCGCAAGGACGTTTGGCGCACGCAGTTGATTTATCCCACGGTGACGGCCTCGGGCTCGAAATGCTGTCGGCCGATGGGCGCGCCCACACAGACCTGGGGTGCAGGCAAAACCTATGCGGTGGGCGGTGAAGACGGTGCGATTTTGCTCTGGCGCATGCGCGACTGCTGCGCCGGTCTAAACCTCATGACCGGCATGCCTTGAGTTTGGGTGCCGACACTTTCAAACGAAACAGCAAGATGACTCAGAAAAGAGCAAAAAGCCGCGTGCTTGCGGCAGCGTGTGTACTTGCGGCGGTACTTTCGGGGAAATCGCCGGCAAATGAAGCAAACGATGCGCTTCTTGCCGCTGACCGAGCGGTCGTGGCGCAGGCCGTCGAAACCGTGGAAAACGAAGCGCGTCGACTGGCGGCGGGCGAGGTGCAGACGTCGTCCGAATCCAAAGGGATGGATTTTGTCGGCGTTCGTCTGACCGTGGCCGTGAGCATGAGTTTGGAAAAGGACTATCGCGAGCGTCTGAGGCGCGAGGCTGATCTGGCGCGTCTGCGTTTGGCAGTGCGCGGATTACCTGTGTCTGAGGGTTTTGAGAAGGCGGCGTATTTCGGGGCTACGGCTGAGGACCGGAATCGGCAAAAGGCCGAGATTGTTCGCTCTGCTGCGCGTTTGCATGAAGCGTTCGGGGCAGTGGACGTTGATCCCGCGTTTTTCCGAGAAAACCGCATTGCTTCGGTGCCGGTCTTTGTTCTTGAAGACGGCGCCGGGGTTTTGGCGCGCGTGCAAGGAGCCGTGACGACAAACTATGCCTTGGAGACCCTTTACAGGGAATTCGATGATCCGTCGTCTGCGATTTCTAAGGCGGCGGGCAAGGTGCGCGCCTCGGAAGCGCAAAAGGCGATTCACGCGATGGGGTGCGCCCTGCAGCGTGATGCCTGGTCTGAACCCTCGTTTATGGGGAAGGCCTGTGATTGAGGGGGCGTTCGTTTTGGCAAGCCTGTGCGCGGGGGTCGTTTATGCCGCAGGGACCGTGCCGTCCGCAGTGGAAGATGCCGTCAACGCGGGCAAAACGATGCCGGTGCCGGACTTTGACGTCATCACCAAGGGTGAAGACGTGACGGACTACGTCAAAAACAACACGGGCAACACGGAAGAGCTCGAAGCGCTGCGCCAAAACGGTCAGGGCGTGCTTTACGACCCCGGTCGCGCAGAGGCCGATGCATGTTGGAGCCGCAACGACCCCAAGTGTCTGGCCGTGCAGATGGTGGACAAGGGCTCGACCAATCGCCCCAAGCTCGATCCCGACGAGGCCGACAAGATTCTGGGCGAGCGTGACGACGTAATCGACAACGCCGACGATTGGGTGGATTTGGGCGGCAACGGCAGCTCCACGGGCAACTGCGAGGATCATGTGACGGTGATCCCCAAGCCCGAAGAGACCTTGACCTGCGAAGTGCGCACCAACCGGGAACCGGGCAGCAGCGTGGAGGAAACGTGCGAAAAGCGCTTTGATGAGATTCTCTCGGAGGCGTCCGTCTGGGCGTGCGAAACGACGCTTAAGGAAACAAAGGAGGCGACGTGTTCGGTTCCCGTGGTGGTGCGCCAGCAGACCACGACCACCTTGGCTTGCTTTGAAGGCAAAAAGGATGCAACGAGCCAAACGTGCCCGGTGATTGTGACGCCCGGACAAAAGGAAAAGCATTACGCGGCCTGCTTCAAGCCCGTCTATAAGGCCGTCACCAAAACCTGCACGCGCAGGCTTGTGGTAACGACGGACTCTTCGTGCAAGGTGGGAAGCACGCAAAGCGCGTCCAACAGTGACCTCGGGGGCCTGGGCGAAGACGCCGTGCCAGGTGCCGATACGCTCACAGTCACAAGCGTGTGCCGGGTCGACGGGATTGAACTTGCGCTTACCGTCAACAGCAAACCGGCCGTTACCGTGAAGACAACGACCGATGTGTTTGAAACGGTCGAACCGATCACGGGCGGCTTGGCGCGCTTTGCGGGCAAGGTCACCTGCAACAAGGCCGACTGCATTGCCGACATCAAACTTACCGTTTACAAGAGCGCGGGGACGAACCACGTCTATCAGGGCGAGGTCTCGCTTCGCTTTCCCTTCACGCGCTTTGTGAAAAACGCCGAAACCGAACACTGGAGCGAAACATGCACGGGATTGTGACGGGCTGGCGCTTGCGTGCGGCGTTTTGTTGCGCCGCGGGCTTGTTTGCGTTGACCGGTTCCTTATGGGCCGCCGACGCCGGCAAAGAAAATTGTGTCGTGACGGGGCGCGTGTGCGTCGAAGCGGGCGGCACACGGCTTGTCGACGGCGTGCCCGTGACGCGCGACTGTTGGAGCTATCGCGACACCTATGCGTGCATGGTGCCCGATACGGAATCCGTAAACGGTTGCTCCACCTTGCAGGACGATGCCGACGACCGGGGGCCGGGCAAGTGCGTGATGAAAGACAGAACGTGCTCCGAGGAAATCAAGGACGCCGAAGGGCAGTCCGTGTGCCTCTCGTACAAGGAAACCTGGGTATGCGACAAGAAAATCAAATTGCCGCCCGTGAATGCCGAATGGACAAAGTCAACCATGGAGACCGAAGACGAGGTCGACGAATCGGCTTGCGGCGAATTACTTGATCGCAAAGACTGCACCAAGGGCGAAGTCAAGTGTACGGAGTCGGGCTGCGAGCGCGTCTTTTACTGCAATGCCAAAACGGCCACGGGCTGTTCGGACTTGGCCGCAGGCGGCTGCACGATCACAAAGGCCCCGACGTGTGATACCGACGTCGATCCCGCGTGTCTCATCAAGGTGGGGGAAGCCGTTTGCAAAGGCAAACTCCCTGAAGGCGTCGTGGAAGACGGCAACGCCTCGATTGAAGACGAAGAGACGGTCAACGTCGGGCAGCCCACGCAGGACGTCGAGTCGTGTACGCAGATGGCAGACGACCTGGAAAACAGCGGCATGCACTGCACGCAGATTTCTCAGGTGTGCGTTGACAAGGATCCGCCCGTGCGCGTCATCAACGGCATTCCGTATCGCGCCTCTTGCTGGGGCTTTGAGCGAGTCTATCGGTGCGAGCGCACGGAAGCGACTTCCACCTGCAAAGGGCTCGAGGCTAGCGAGGGCTGTACCGAAGTCGAGCGCACGTGCGTCAAAAACGGCCCCGACGGGTGCGAAGCTGAGCGCGTGGTCTACAACTGCGGCAAGGTCGAATCGGTTGATCCGGGCGACGCCGAACTCATTGAGTCAAGCGATGAGATCTCAGGGATAGTCGAGGTCGATACGTGTTCGGCATTGGAAACCAACGACATCTGTCGCAAGACCGCGGAAGTGTGCACAGAACCCGGCGGCACGAAGATTGTCAACGGCGTGCCTGTCACGAAAGACTGCTGGGCAACGGAGATCACCTACACCTGCGGCTCGGGCGCGGGTGATCCGGTGACCGACGACGGCTGCGAATCCTTGGAAAAGCGCAAAGACTGCAAACTGACCGAATCCAAGTGTTTGGGCAGGGACGAGGACGGCAACTGCACGATGCTCACGAAAACGTTTGTGTGCGGAGGCGGAACGGAAGAAATCGTCACGGGCAAGGACTGCGACGGAGAGCTTTGCATCGCGGGCATCTGCGAACCCACAAAACCGGAAACGAGCGACGATTTTCTCGAGGGCGTTGCCATCTGGGAAATTTTGAGACAGGCGGGCATCTACGGCGAAGTCGAAGGCGACATGCTTTTTAAGGGCACCGCCTCGGGCTGCAGCGTCAAGATGATGGGCTTTTCGTGTTGCCGCAACGACGTTGAGGGGACGGCAGGCACGATGAGCAATTCGGCGCTCTCGATCGGCCTCACGATCGGGGTGGACGCCGGTACCGAATTCATCAAGTGGCTCGGCAGTCCTTACGTCTACGACATCCTCAATTCCTTTGAGTCCACGCAGGGCGTTTTGCAGGCCCTTTACGGAAGCGCCGGCAGCGGCGTGTATTCGCCGTCGCTTTCGTACTACGGTGTGTCGGTGGGCATTTCAGCGACGGGAAGCCTCACGCTTGAGTTTTCACCCGCGTCCTTTTTGGCGTCGATCGCGTTGGAGATGGCAGCCGAATACTTTTCCTGCACCAATGAAGATCGGATGCACGCCTTGAGAAAGACACGCGGGCTGTGCCACTACGTAGGCAGTTTCTGCGACAAGAAGTCCGGGGCGGGGTGTTTGGAAAAGAAGGAAACCTGGGTGTGCTTTAACTCGAAGCTTGCCCGCACCGTGCAGGAAGAAGGCCGCAAGCAATTGGGCATCAGCTGGGGCACGCCCGAGAGGCCCGTGACGCGCGGCTTTACCTTGGAGGAGTTTCAGCGGCTCGATTTCACCAAGATGGATTTGACGCCTGTTGTCGCGGAAATCGCCGAAAAAGTAGCCAAGGACGGGACGCTTGCCGGCAAAAAGGTGCGCACGCAAGCCGTTACCGAACGTGCGAGGGTGCGCGTGAAGGAGGCTTCAGAGGCGTCGGATCACTACACCGAAGTAAAGACCGTCACGGGCAAGTGCTTCATGGGCGAAACCGATGCTGGCGTTGACTGTACGGCGGTCTATTCGCTTCTGGCCGGTTACGGGGCTCCTGCTAGGGAAAAGACACGGAGTTTGAGGACGAATCGCGCCACGCTCTTGTTGCCGCCGGACCTACATTGAAGCAGCAAGCCCCATTTACCGTCAACAAAAACAATCAAAACCACGGAGATCATATGAACACAACCAAACGGGTGCTGTTGCGCACCTCCATCGTGCTGGTGCTCTCGGCTCTCGTGAGCCTTTGGGCGATGCCTGAGACCGATTTGCTGGCGGCTGACGTCATTAAGCCGGCGCAGGCAAATGTGCACGTGCCCTCGGGGGAGGCACCGTGATCGGAAAGCAAAGACGAAAGTGGCAAGCGCTTGTCTGTGTCGGCGCAGTTCTTACAGCGAGTTTTCCGCCGGGAGTTTGGGCGGGAGAAAACGAATCGGTCGATCCGGTTGTCGGCACGGATAGGGAGGCCGGCTTTTGGTCGCAGGATGTGTGGACGGATCCGGCAAGGCCCTTTTTGTTCTACGGCAAAGATAGACCGCAGGACGAGAGAGTCATTGAGGCAAAGAAAGAGGAGAAGCAAGCAAAGAAGCGGACAGAAGAAGTCGATTCCGACGAGGCGTTGGCGATCTTTCCTGTTGATGGACTCGATCGAGCAGCCGAAGGGGAGATTTTGTCGCGCGAGATGGAGAGTAAGGGGCTTGCGACCTTAAAGAGTCTCAAAACGGTGAAGGAGTTGCGCGAAGAAGTTGATCGCAGGCTCGATGCGGCGGTGATGCAGCCCACACCTGCGGCAATCGGTTTGTATCTTCAAGCCAATGCCTTTTTGATGCAAAAGGCGGGCGTGTTTGCCGAAAGTTGGCGTCGCGCTTTGGTCGACAACCCGCAGTTTGACTGGACGGCGGTACGGCCTGCGGTGAACGTTGTTTCCGCCGGCATGAACCGAGAGAGGGAGGGGCGCCTTTTGCGCGAAGTGCGGGTACTCGCCAAAGACCACGGCTTCATTTTCTTTGGGGATGAGTCGTTGAAGACCCGGCACATGCTCGAACAGGTGCGAGCTTTCAAAGACGAATATGGCTTTGACGCGGCCTTTGTGTCGGTGACAGGTGCCGATAACCCGCTTATGCCCGAAGCACGCGAAGACAAGGGGTTGAGTGCGTTTGTGGCGCAGGGCATCCGACAGTTTCCTGCGTTGGTGCTCGTAAGCCGCCATCAGAAGGATTTGACGAAGGCCAAGCTTGTGGCCACCGGTGCGGCCGATGCGATGACCTTGGTGCGCAACACCCATGCGGCGGCGATTGAAATGGCAGACGATCGAGCCTCGACGGCAACAAGACAGAGACATCTTGCAGTGATGCCTTAAAGCGTGCTTAAAAGAAGTAAGGACGGAAAGAGTGAAATCGAGATTTGACAGTAAGAAAGCGCTGCTGCGATTGATTGTGGCGATGGCAATCGGCAGCGCAGGCCAGGTGCAGGCCGGATTTGTGGATGACTTTTTGGACGAAGCGCAGGCCAATGTCAATGTGACGCAGTCGGGCATCCTGCAGGCCGGTGGCATGAATGTGGTTACGGGCGGCGGCTTTGTCTTTAAAGCGCCGCGAAAGGAGTTTTCTCCCTTTGCGATCACGCCGCCTTCCCTACGGGTCAATTGCGGCGGCATCGACATTTTTTTGGGCGCGTTTTCGATCCCGAGCCGAGAAGAGTTTGTGAGCTTCTTAAAGAGCGTGGGCACGTCTTTGCCGGGCGTGGCGTTTCAGATGGCTTTGCAATACATGGCGCCTGACTTAAACGAAATTGTGGGTCGCTATTCGGATTTGATTCGCGGCTACACCAACCGCTACACGGATGCGTGTACCGCGGCGCAGTCCATCTTGGAAGACACGGGCGCCAAGCAGGCGCTTCAAAAGGCCGTACACGGCGCCAAAAACGCCTTGCGCGCAAGCGGCAGTGCGTCGGACCAATCCGAAGCGGACCGTCAGGTGCGAGACAACGGCGAAAAGGCGATTGCCAAGGCTCCGGTGCAAAAGGATGCTTCGGGAAACGTCGTTTCCGCTCCCGAGATCAATCTCACTTGGGCGCTCATCAACAGCGGCAACTTCACCAAGCACAACAGCCAGGAATTAAAGGAAGTGATGATGACGCTTGTGGGTACCACGATTATCCGCAAGTCGGGTTCCGGCCAGGACGCGGTGCTGACGAGCACGCATTATTCGGGCGTTGATTTGCTGCCGATTCTCTTTGGCGAAGTGCGCGGCAACGTGAAGATTGAGCGTCTGAAGTGCGATGAGCCTAAGCGCTGTCTGAAAGTGACATCCACGGCCACGAGCGACGGCAGTCTTGTCGATCAACTGCAGGCGGCCGCGGCCGATTACCGCAAGGCGGTCGAACAGCGCAATGCTTCTCTGGTAAGCGACCGGGAACTGATGCTCTTGGGTGGCACGACAGGTGTACCGCTGCTGCGGGTGTTGAATCTTGCGGCTACATCGCGCTATCGGGGCATTGCCGACGACTTAGTGCGCATCTACGTGGATGCGGCAGCCTACGAATTGCTTGCTGCCGCCGTGAATGCGTTGGCCGGTGACATCAAGGCGGCTCTCTCAGGGTCAAGCGCCAAAGACCATTCCGCGCAGCACGTCGAGCACGTTCGACTGCTTGAAGAACGCATCGAAGCTGTGCAGCAGGGCGTTTACCAGCGCCAGGACAAACTGTTGCAGGGAATGGCCAGAGCTTCGAACCTCATCCTGCAGCTCGAACACATCGAAAAGAGTCTTGCCGTCAACCAGGTGGCGCCGACCTTCGAGGCGTGGCCCGAGAGCACCAAGGAGTTCAAGTGATGGACGACGCGTTTGTCTTTTACGCCTATTGGAACGGCAATCAGATTCGGGATCTGTTCGAAGGTTTGGTTTCGGTCACCGCCGGATCGGACTTTGTGCAGTTGGCGGCCTTTTTGGTGGTGACGGGGCTTGTGGCGGCGTTACTGATCGGCGCTGTCAGGGGCGAAGGAAAGCATGTCATTTCCTACTTTGCCTGCGCGGTACTCTTTTGGTTTGTGGCGATTGTCCCCAAGGCGTCGGTGGTGATCGAAGACGTGCGCAGTCACACTGTTTACAACGTCGACAACGTTCCCTTGTCGATGGCCTTCTTTGCATCCGTCTCAAGCCGCATCGGGCATTGGCTCACGCAGGCCTATGAAACCGCGTTTATTCCGGCCGATGTCGCGAAGTATTCGAGCTTCGGTGCCGTCTATCCGCATCGCGTGATGGAGGTGCTGCAGCGCACGGGTCCGGTGACGGTGCAGGGACGAGAGACTTTGCAGTCGGTATTGAAAAATTGCGTCTTGCCGGAAGTCGTGTTGGACAGCCGCAAGGCTGATCAGGCGATGGCTTCAAGCGACCTGTGGACCATGATCAAAAGTGACGGCTGGGTCAATCCCGCACGTTTGGCCGTGATGCCCGACGGCTCAGTTGTGAAGTGTCCGCAGGCCGTGGCTGAATTGGAGCAGGTGCTAACGACGGTTGAACTGCCCGCTTTAAAGCGCTGGGTGGGCGTCAAGCTCGATCCGGAAGCAACAAATCCCACAACGTCCATTGCCGCGAGCATCACACAGACGGAAAGTTTGCTTTTGGGTATATCCCGTTCGGCCGAAAGTTCTTTGAAGCACTCTTTGATGCTTACCGCTCTTCCGAAGGTGATGTCGGGGCATGCCGTGACTGTTGCCGGTCCCGCGGCGATGGCGTCTACGCTGGCGCGCGCTCAGGGCAATCTGGCCGGTGAAATCAACTACCGTACGATGGCAAAAATGGCCGAGGACGCGCTGCCGAAGATTCGAAACGCTTTGGAATTCGTGGTGATTGCGATGTTCCCGGTGGTGGCGTTGATTGCACTTGTTTCGGGCACCGGTATGGCCAATGTGGTGAGAAGCTACATCACGTTACTTTTGACCGTGCAGCTGTGGCCGGCTCTCTCATCCGTCGTGAATTACCTCGTCATTGCGCATGACCTGCATCCGTTTACGCTGCTGGCACAGAACTTCGGGGGATCGAGCCTTCAGGCAGCCACGATGATTCGGGAGACGGGAGCGAGCTCTCAGGCGATTGCCGGCGCTTTGTTGTGTGCCGTGCCGGTGATTTCTTACGCCCTGGTGCGAGCCGGAGACATGGCTGTGGGGCAGCTTGTCGGTGGTTTGATGCAACCCGCACAGAGTGCTGCGACTTCTCAAGGGGCTTCGATTGCGGCGGGCAATATTTCGCAGGGAAACGTCAGCGTTTCGAACGTTTCCGCCAACAATGTGTCGTCAAACAAGTCGGATGCTTCGGTTCGAAGCACGGATCCCGGCATGGTGGTGACGCAGTCCGGTTACGGGACGGTGACGCGTGCTACTGCTGGTGAAGTGACGGGCCTGCAGCGCACTGCTGTTAATTTCGGTGTGGGCTCTCAGATGCAGCAAAGCTACGTGCGAGGTCATTTGGCCTCCAACGTTGGACAGACTTCAACCGTGACCACCGATGCGGCTCGTTTCAGTTTTTCTCAGTCGGCTTCGAGCAGCGACACAACGCAGCAGAACTTTGCGCATGCCTTGAAAGATGCGTTGAGTGAACAGAGGGCGCTGACGACGAATTATTCAGATTCGAGCGGATGGGGGAACAGTGTGACGCTTACGAGGGCGACGGAGATGGATCGGACGAGTTCGGTGAGTGCGGGGACAACCTACAAGAGTGAGGGATTAGCTCATGTATCAGCAAACTTCGGTGACGACATGCCAAAAATTGGGAATGGGCCTCAATTGATCAGAAGCCCGCAACCGTCCGTTGTAATGCCCGTATTCGATATGGCAAAGGGGCAGTCAGTAGTCTTGCCACCGAACCTCAACACAGATGGTCGCGATCCCTACGAAATGATTGGTGGAAGATTGACTGGGTCGTTGACATTTAAAGACGCCCAGGATCTTGTTGATCGGGCTACGGGGAAAATCGGCACACAGAGTGGGGAAACTATCACTACAGATTATCAGACAGTTCGATCAGCAGCAGAAAACGTAGCAAATAATCATGCAGATGAACGTGTTCGCAGTTACGCGAGAGGGTTTGTCCAATCGCTGGATGCAACCCATTCGGCCGGACGTGATCAAACTCAGTCAAATGTTGAGTCGATGTCGGCTGTATCGACGCTGAATGAATCGGATACTGGTTCGGTGACGACATCGGCGGATACATCGGTACCGTTGATGAACTATGCTGTTGAAAGGTACGGAAGCGGTGAAGCTGCCTTGCGTGCCATGTACCAACCAGCAGAACTTGCGAGTTTTGCCGGTGAGCAACACGTACGAGCCGGAGGAAGTATTACGCCTGCAGATCGATTCGGACCAGGGACGGTTGTTTCAGCCGTGGAGAGAAATGCCGATGTATTTGAGGCGGGACCTGCAAATGTGGAGCGAGCTGCTGCAAACAATGTCGCCAAAATCGAAGAGATCTCCGGGACAACACTCAATACGTCGACCATTCAGGATGCCATGAGTTCTGCGCCGATTGATGGCGCACAACAGTTTGATGCGCAACATGGACAATTTGTTGCTCAACATCAAAACAGCACACAAGCTCAGATCAGTCGGATGAACTTTGATCGGGGCGTGGTGTTGGTAGCGCGAGAAGCCTATAACAAGGAAAACCAAGACAAGAACTTTGCCTTGCGCAATGCCTTCTTGGCTGGGTGGGGCTATCGAAATGGCGACGAGATTCAAGAAGATCTGAGGGCTTGGGCGACAAGTAGCCCAGCCTTACAGGACAGGCTCGAGAAGATCGGAGCAAGTGACCGAGATTATGTGTCACAGGACGACTGGAAGAGTCTGGTGGAGATTGCGCGTCAACCGAAGGGCATTCGACTACCTTGAATTTTTCAGTAGGAATCGAACGGATCCGGACCGTGATGATTTCCCGGTCCGGTGAAGGCGTCATTCCAAACGTCGGAATCTGGAAAATGATCGTAGAACGGACTGCGGGGATCGTACCGGTCGAAGAAGTAGTCCAGGGTAATGGGTCTCATGGGCTCGGGATCTGAAGATGAAGGCGGCTGGGGGCATTCGAAGCGTTGATCGTCCTGCGGCCATTGTAATTGTTGCGGGTGAAGATGCTGTGGATACTCCGACGAGAACCGCTGAGGGGAGAAAAGTGAGTCAAGTTTTTCTCCCAGAGCGATCAGGATGACGCTGATTAGCTCTAGGAGTTTTAAGTATCCAGCGGTGATTGGATTGAGCTTTGACACGAGATTAATACCAGTCACCCCATGAACGCATAATTTTGCGGATTCGTCGACGACTGGAAATAAGTTTTTGAGTTTGTTCAGAAGTTAGATTTTTGGGATGCATTCGATCATCAATTTTGCCACCCAATTCAATTAGCAGAAAACTGATGAGCTCAAGAATCTTCAAATACATCGCCGTAATTGGATTCAATTTGCGCATGATGACACCTTTGAATGGAAATCAAACAAATATACGAATGCTGGGAGGATTTGGCAGAAAGGTGCCACAAGAGGAAAAGGGCCATGCTTCATAGGTAAATGACTCGGATGAAAAGGCAGCGGATGTTTGTCAACCCAAAAAATGATCTCTCGAAAGCTGCTTTTTGGTAAAAAAAATTTTGAAAGCGATTAAATTTTAACACGTGTATTTGAAAAATGGAAGAGACTTCTAAAGGAAAGGTGACTGAAAATAAAATGGTTGTATTTCGTGAGTTTGCTCATGAAGTAGGGTGCAGCCTAATTATCCAGGACAATTTGCCGAACTGTCTCGACATCAAATTGAGAAAGAATATGTCGGGCGTCTATATTCAATTGCGAAAGCGCGGTGAAATTTATATCGGCGAGGCAGTTGATATTTTGGATCGCCAAAAAGAGCATTTGAAAAAGGGCGTCAAACTTGCGGCACTTGCTGTTTTGTTCGTGGACATGATCGACACGCAGGGACGTAAAAATCTGGAAACGACAGTGATCGCGGCAGCTCAACGCAAAGGACTGTGGCTGGCCAACATCTCCAAGACGAAACTTGCTGAAGAACTCAATCGACGAGCCGAACAACTTTCGGTTCAGGCGGCCGTTCAAAAGCTCGATCGCATGGACGAAAAAGTTGTCTTTCAGTTCGGTCTCGGAGGGTGGCTTGAGACGCTCGAAGAGGCCAAGGGCAAAGCTCGGTCAAGCGACTGGGAGCGCTATATGAATTTTCGGGAATCTTCTTTTTCCTATGCGGCGCTTTTGCTGATCACGACTTATGTTCGCCGCATGATCCCGAACCCGGAAATGACTTACGGCAAGACCTGGTGCATCTGCTTAAACGAAACGGGGTGCCCCGACTTGAACTGGATTTCGGTTAAAACACAGGCGGGCTCTGTTTTTTGCGTCGACGTGTGTCATACGCCGTTAGGTTCTGACGTCAAAGCGGTATTTTGGGTGGAACGGCGGCGACTTGATCTTCTTCTTGAGCGTGCCGAAGGCAAGGACGAAGAGATGCAAATCATGCTCGGCATCACCCATGGGACCTTCGACTTGAAGCGCAACTATCATGATTTGAGCAACGACACGTCCATGCAAACATGCATCGATTCGCGTCGGAGAATGGTCGGTTGGCAGATGGATTTGGATCAGGCGCTTGATTTTTTCCAGTCACCGCTAGCGGTGGCCCTTCTTGCCGGTTGCGCCGAGACGATTTCAGCCAAAGAGACTGGAGAAGGTTTTCGATTGGGCCGTCTGTTCTTCTGACTGCGGTGACGGACTCAAATTTTCTTTTGGAATCCGTACGGCTTGACGTGTACTCGGAATGACACGCTACCAGGATGTATACTGCGGGTTTCCATTGATATATCAAATGAGAATTTTGTAGTATGACAAATAAGCGTACTCTGACGGATTGGATTGTGGCGACGCGTCCTTGGTCGTATCCGGCGTCGACAATGCCGGTGGCTTTGGTGCTGGCTTACTACTTTGCAACCGGCGTTGAGATAGATCCGGTCAATGCTGACTGGGCACTCGTAAACATCGTCATCTTTCACGCCGCGGGCAACGTATGGAGCGATTATTTTGATTTTCGCTACGGCGTCGACAATCAAAATACGTTGGGAGTACGGCAGCTTGTCGACGGTAAGTTCGTGGCCCGGGAGTTTCTCTGGTTTGCAATTTTCCTTTTTGTCGTCGGAACGCTGTGTGCGCTCTTTCTCGTCTGGAGAACAGGACTACCGTTTCTGGCGGTGACCTTTGCAGGCATTGTGGCGGCGCTGGTTTACCCGCCTTTGAAGTATCGCGTCGGCGGTGACGTCGTGATCTTTATCGCCTATACGTTGACGCCACTTTTTGCGACGGCGTGGATCGTGACGGGGACATGGTCGCTTGATGCTATCTGGGCGGTGCTACCCACGGGCATTCTGACGGTCGGCATTTTGCACGCCAACAACCTGCGCGACGCTCAGACGGATACTCAGGCCGGCATTCGTACGCTCGCTTCGGTCCTGGGGCAAAAGTGGTCGGTGTGGCTTTATCAGTTTGAGATGCTCGCGCCGTTTGCAATTCTTCTGGCAACGGTCTGGCTTGGAATTTTGCCGATGACGGTACTGCTTACGCTGCCGATTGCCGTGGCTGTGATGACATTGTGCAAACAAGCCTTGCGTTTTGACGGTGTGAATACGGCAAGCATTGCAACGCTGGACGCTTTGACGGCAAAGACGCAGCTGATGTTTTCGATGCTGATGGTGGCCGGGTTGGTCGCCGGGCATTGGCTGGTCTAACAGAAGCCTTTAAGCGACTGAACGCTCGATTCTTGGAATGGGAGTCGGGCGTTTTTGTTTTGGAAAGTCGTCGTCAAGACAACCGTTATTGCGATCGACGGGAAAGTTATGAGAAGACAAATTGCCCTCTGATGCGGCGGTCTTCACTGTCATTTGCTGTGCATGAGATGCCCAATACATCATTCTTTCAGGAGAATGATCTGTTCAGCGGATAAAGTGATTTGGTATGCTGTTGCGAGCCGCTTCCCTACGGACACAATTTTGTATTGTTGTGATTTGTAGGTGCCCAGATGTTCTTTCATGGCCCGGTTAACGAGAGATCTTTTTTCCTGAAAATAGGGTAGGAAGTCTTCTTCACGTTTCAGAGCAGCACAAGCATTGTCGTAATCGGCACTTGATGCGCCGACTACTTCTTTGTAGACGTTCAATAATTCTTGCGCTGTCCCGTTGCAGCCAGGTCGAATTGCTTCCTTGCCTTGAAGTGCTCGTTGAGCAAGCCAAAGATAGACAGCGAAATGCACTGGAGGAAGCCGGAATGATTGTCCTGCACATGTTACTTCACGTGTTCTGATGTTGAGCGTGAGCGAGACGGCAGGGGCCAGTTCTGTTTGTGCTCGCGCAACGGCATTCGAATACTGACAGTCTCGCGAGAGCAAATCTTTGGATAGACCTGCTCGAAGTTTGATGAAGGGAATTTCGGCCAACGAGACTTTGGCTTGAGAAGCGTCTAGGGGGCTACCGTCCGAATGGTAGATCTCCCTCGGTATTTGTGTCGGATAGAAAAAGTCTCTGTTGTTTTCATAAGGTTCAGACACAAGAACGTGAGACATGCGATCTTGCTCACGGCCATAGATGGAAAGGGCGTAGCCGAGAAAAAAGCCCATTGTCTTTCGCCCACCTGCAATCGACACATGCAGCACAGAGTTGTCGTCAGAACACAGTTCTCCGATGACAGAGGCGATTTTGTCCGCCGCGCGGACATTGTCTTGAGGTGTTCTGATGTCCGTCAACGGAGTGCCGTCGGCACCGGTAATCACCTGAATGTCGTTGGCTGTGAATCGAATTTTTCCTTCCAGGTCGTACTCTTTACAGAATGCATCGAACTTCCCGTCCACAGGGTCCAGCAGGTCGCGGACAGCTCGATTTTTACCGTGTAAGGTTGTTAAAAGAACGATTTCAGTCGGAACGAACTTGTGTTCCGTGACGAGGCTAAAGAGTGTCTCCGTCACGACCTGCGGCGACAGTCCCGTGACGGAGACAAGAATACGTCTTGAATACTTATCCCAGGAAGTCATGATGTAGCTGTATTCTCGTTCAGAATATCGAGAAGCTTGATTCTGAGTCGACAGATACTGTTGCCGTCAATTACGGCAATGTTTTCGTTTGCAGCCCGCGCTCTGGCACTCGGATTGAGGCGTTGATAACTGATCAAAATCGAGCGAACTTTCTTGCCAAGACTTTGTGAAATGGCCGAAAGTTTATTGAGTATCGGTGTTGTGACTTTGGTGTCTTCCATCAAGCACGTCTTGCATTCCACAAGATAAATCGTGTGATTGTGCATGAAGCAGGTATCGATTTCATAATCGGCGCCCTTGCCGATGAGTTGCCCCTGAGGGGCGATTCTCAAATTTTTCTCGGGGTCGTGAACGCCGTGGCTGCGTAAGCTTGACACTACGTTGAACGCATGGTCTTCAAACCATCCTCCGTTGACAGTAAACCGCGCTTGTTCGCTGGGGAAGGTGATTTTATTGCCATCAACTCTCAGAAGCTTTTCCTGCTCAAAGCAGGAGAGCAACATTTTAAGTTCCGAGTTGGGCGGCGTATCCATCTCTGTTGAGATAGCCCTTTTGCCTTTGGAGTTGATCAAAGAAGCCTGGGCAATGGCGTTGAGAGCGGCAATGCCATGCTCATATTTCTGTTGGCGCGAGATAAGCTCTTGGAATAAGTCATTGGACAGAGTCGGACGTTCTTCTTTCTGTTTTTCTACGGTAACGTCGTATACGGCCAGATAGTCGAGCAGGCGAATCGGTTTTGAAACGGCTTTGTTGATCTGTGTTTCATTTGAGCCAACGATCGGAAGGAAGATCAATTCATTCGTCGCCTCGCTGAGATAGAAAATTCTGTTGCCGTTGGCAGAAAAAATACTGACTGCGGCGAGCACCATGACTTTGGTCCCGCCAGTAGCGTTGAGAACGATTTCACCGTTCGAGTCGTCGGTCTTGATTATGGTCTCCGCCTTTGCCAATTCATCGAGAACGGTATTAGCGATGTCATTGAAGTCGTAGGCGTCGACAAGATTGACCGTGACGACCTCAATGGCAGGCAACCTTTGTCGAAGTGTTTTCTTCAATAACTCAGACTGATGGCTCATTTGAGGGGTGGCAAACAGGACAACTCTCTTAGCACCGAGCTGAAAGATAGGCAGGAGGTTGGGCATCTGTTCGCCTGAGACCAGGCAAAACTGAGTGTGAACATTCATATCATCAGTTTGATCACTAGACATTTTTTCTTCCTCAAGAACGAGCAGTGACAACAAACTCCTGCAACGAGCAATTCATCGTCTGCATCGTTTCACACGAAAGCTCGCGTCCGCGTTGATCGACCGAAAGCTCCATAGACAGTGCAAAAAACCGAGCGTTACGAGCACAAACTTCTGCAGCAAGATGTACCGGCAGAGTGCCGATAACGGTATCGCCGGATGCGACCTCATCGATGACAAGGTGTGAACGCCAATGAGTTATACCAAGATTTTGGTTCTTAGCCCAGGCAATGGCTCCGGGGTGTCTGGATACAAACCAAACGGACACGGGTAATTTTCTCCAAACGACTAATTGAAAAAAGCAATTTAACAGGGGGAAGCGGCTATTGTCTGCATTTCAACCGGAGCAAAAAAGACTCCTTCAGGAAACAGCTTTGCGCCAATGCGCAACTTTCTCCCTTGAGAAGGGAGGCGGTAGCAGCACAAAGAATCTTCTTTTGGATTCAATAATCGCAAGGCCCCGGTTATGCAGGCCATCTTTTGCAATTCCGAACCGTAAAACAGAAAGATGCTTCGTTGGATAGGAGTTGCATGCTGTTGCAGATAGCGATGTAGCCTGACAAGTCTCTTTTTGTTGGCGATGTCATAAGCAATGACGTACTGATTCATGCCGAACCTGTCTGACGAGGTAGGAGAGTATCAAACAGCGATTCCATTTCAGCCAGCGTTTTGTGTATTGACGGGCGGCACTTGTCCATGAATATTTCCCATGCAGGATAGAGTCTGGATCTTCCGGCCTTCCCCAACAAACAAGAGTTTTGACTGGTTGAAAAGTCTTCAACACGGAGAATCCGATTGCGGAATGCATCGATTGCGAAACGATCAACCATCGGCCGAATGGGTTCCATGACATCGCAGGCAAAAGAAGCTCGACCAAACGCTATCTTGTGAAAGACGCCCCAATAGGGATCGTAGCCAGCGGCATGAATCAAAAGTTGGGCCTCTGCGTACAAAAGGGTGTAGCACAACGACAAAACAGCATTAAAAGGATCTTTCGGCGGGCGGAGATTCCTTCCTTGAAATCCAAGAGAGTTTGGGAGAATGCAAGCAATACCGCGGAAATACGCACCTGCTGCAGCTCCCTCAGCGCCGAGCAACGCCGAGCAGGAAGACTGTTGCGGAAGCCTGGCAAGGATATTTGTCATTTCCTCAATGGGTTCTTTTAGATCCAAGGGCCGAGGATAACCGTTGGAGAGTTCTGCAGATAAAAGGTCTTTTTGACCGGTTATTTTTAGCTCGACCAATTTACGAGAACAAACCAATGTGGCCGGTTCGTTGTTGACCACCATGGCTTGTCGCAGACGCTTGGCCGCATCGTTGTGAGCGCGCGGAAAGAAAAGAACAGGTTCATGTTTGTAGCCGGTCAGAATAATGACGCCGATATTTTGTTCTCCCAGTTTTCCAAGCAAACTGCTGTCGAGAGTTAAGCCTCCGTTGATGATTAATCGGGTGACGGGAGCGATGGGGACCGTAGCAAGACGGACGCCCTCAGCAGAAAACACGATTGCCCCGGCATCAAGTTTGGCTTCAGTGGCGCGACGGTCTACGTACAAAGTCGACATGCACTTCTCTCCTAAATAACGACAAACGGGTCAAAGGCGATGCGCGTGTGTTGCCCTTCAATCTGCGGTTTCAGGCGCGAATCAAGTTGAAAGATCATGACGCTGTCCGTTTGTGCATCAATCAGCTCAATGACATCGCCCAGGAATGCTTTGAGCTCTTGCTTCGTCATCCAGCACTCATAAAACGATTTCTGACCGCCTATGGCGTATGACTTAATCAATTTCAGGATCTTGCGCAGTGCAGCAGGTTCTGAGATGTCGTATGCGATCAAGTAAAGATTTCGGGGCACAAAGGGCTTCGTGAAGGTTGATGAAGGAATTATTGGCTTCTTTCAGTGCGAAGTGAGAAATCACAAACTTGTGATTGAGTAGCGGTATTGAAGAAGGGCAAGTTGAGGAATGAGCGCTAGGGCTTGTGCTTGAGTTGCGAAAAATCTAAAGGCAAAACAACCTTACTTATCCGTTTGATTGTGTTTTCTGTTAATTTGTGATGCGGATTCCTGTTTTATTTATATTTTTACGAAAATATTAGAAAGGCTGGTCGTTTATGAATATATTTTAAATCTTCTTTGGTGTATATGTTAGTGTGGCTGACTTTATCTAATTGCCTCTGAAGGTTAACTTGTTTAAATCCCTTTGAAGGCAGGGTTATGTTTGGACTATCAGAAGTGGTTAAATTTGATCGAGAACTCAAGTCTAAATCCCTTCGAGAACAGGGTTACGTTTGAACATATACGATCAGAGAAGGCGCAACCCGCCGCGGTCTAAATCCCTTCGAGAACAGGGTTACGTTTGAACGCGAGTGCAAAAGTTATTCAAGCTAAAGAGATCGGTCTAAATCCCTTCGAGAACAGGGTTACGTTTGAACGATACGCTAATGGCGACAAAGGGTCAGCTTGTAGAGTCTAAATCCCTTCGAGAACAGGGTTACGTTTGAACAAGAAGCTTGAGGCGATGGATGAGTGCAAGGAAGTCTAAATCCCTTCGAGAACAGGGTTACGTTTGAACATTGAAGCGGATGAGATCATTCGATCTCAAGAGTCTAAATCCCTTCGAGAACAGGGTTACGTTTGAACGCAAAGCAGGTTGTACAGGGTGCTCAGGGTGTGGTCTAAATCCCTTCGAGAACAGGGTTACGTTTGAACTCTATGGCATTGAAAAATCACTTAAAATCAATAGTTTGCGTAATGCGTTTCCAAGTTTTTGCTTCGGTGAAGGAGCAGAGCTTGCCGGCATCGAAATTTACTCCATCAGATATTTTCCAAGGCCGAACGTTGCACCTTTTCCGACATGGGTCCAGGTTCCCAATTGAAGGAAAGGAAGGAAGTCGGGATGGATGTTGTTTAGACCGCACCTGCCAACCAAGCCGTTGTAATTCAACAGTTTTTTTTGTCGACTGGAATAACGAGTGAATTCAGCCCAGCGCAGATTGGATTGGAACGCCGATTTTAAAGACTTGTCTCTTAAGTCAGAATAGTCAACGTCCAATTTTTTTCCGAAATGAAACTCGGCGATCAAACCCATGCGGCGCACCAAGGCCATCAGAAAAGTGGGGGCCGAAATTTCGTCAAAACTCAATATTCGTCCGTTGTTCTGAAGTCGAAGCGGAGTCACGAAATTGAGTTTGACAGCAGCTGTTTGCTCGGGCGGAGCCAAACGCATACTTGCATTGTGTGCGGCGATCGTGGGCTCCTCACTTGAATAAACAAGCGTTTCGCCAGTCGTTGACTCAAGCCAGACCTGATCTAATTCGGCTGTCCCATGGGCAACATCTCGTTGAAAAGCTTTCTTTAACGCATAGACAATCAGAGACAAGCGTGCAAGTTCGTCTCCCATCAGTACCATGTGAAAAACCAGCTTCTCGCCGACCGCATATTGTCTTTCTCCCCAAGCAGGGGGTTCGAAGACATACCCATTAGGAATCTGACTGAATTTCTGAAGACTGTGTTCTCTCGGAGCCGGTGCTTCGAAGATGTTGGTATAAGCGCAGTCCTGGTATAAGGGGCAGGCTTTGCAGTCCTTTTCCTGCGTCATGCAGGCAATTCTGCGCAGAGCTCTGCCAAAGGTGCCGCGCAGGGTAGATCCGGCATAATCCGGCAGATTGATCGGACTCGTGACGAGAAATTCAAACCGGTAGCGCGCAATTGGCCAATCGACATTGAACCAGTCTTGCATGTCACGCCTCTCTCAGTTTTGCCAAGGTCGCTTTGATTTCTTTGGCTCGCTTGCCTTGGAGCATGTCTTTCTTTTTGACGAGAGGCCCGATTTGCTCGGCACAGTACTTTTGTTCGTCGGGGTGCCACTTCTCAGCTTCAGTCAGCAGTGCGCAAACTTTGCCGTAAAGCTCGCTCCCTGGTTTGATTGCTGTTTGCGCATTCATGTCCTGAACCAGACGCTCGACTTTTTGCAGATTGGGCGAAAGCGCAGCCATTTTTGCTTTGGCTTCCTCAGCGGCTTGTTGGGCTTCCTGTTCGGCTTGTTGTTGCTCGGCAAGCGCTTTGGCTTCGGCCTGAACCAGTTCTTGATACGCGGCCTTATGAGCGCGTGTTTTCAACATCAGCTCATTGGCGGTTTTGGCTTCGTTGTAGAAGCGAGAACACCAATTTTTGAGCGGCGTGTTGTCGGCATCAGTATTAACCTCAAGCAAAGCCCACCCGAACGGCATGATGTCCTGTCCGACGCTTGCCGTCCATGCAGTTGACGCGTGCTGCATCTTTTTCTTGGTCTGTCGGTTCAATATCTGGGCAGAGCCGTTGCGTAGCGTCAGATTTTCCGCACCAACATTGCCGCCGATACGAATTAATGCAATACGACCGGACAACATCTCAGACTTGAGGTTCATCAGAAGTTGTCGGCATTCTTTTATCCACGGCTGCTTTTGAATGCGGCAGGACTGATACAAAGCCTGACGGGAGGCTTCCTCAAACCTTGCAAGGTAAAACCTGTTGAGATCCGAGAAGATTGCTTCGATTGATTGGTAGCATTTCGACGGATTGATGCACTCTGAGATTGCATCCTGAATCTGAATCTCACCCTGGAAAAGCCTGTATTGGGCAGGGAGAACAAACACACACTTTTTGCTCATCAATCTTTTAAAACTACCGTCGTTCTCGGGGGCTTTCCGATAGCGAGAACAATTTTCAACGCGCATTCTGGCAGCGCCTTGAGAGAGAAAATCTCCGATGCGCAAAAAACGGAAGGGCGAGTTCGAAAAATCGCCGTCCAACAGTTTCGCTTCGAATTTGCCATATTGGACAGCAGTTCCGCTCAAGCGATCGAGCAACGATGTACGAATGACGCCTTTGAGTCCAGAGCCGGGAATATACGGCGCAACTGAACCGTCGGCCAGTTGTCGGTACATTGTTTTGAAGATGAAGTTTTGATTGCGGTCGATGCGAGACTGCACCATGCTCAGGTACGTTGATTCAACTGCATTGCTGACTTCGACAGCATGTTCGGCAAAAGCGCTGAACAGTTGTTTGTTAGCGTAAAAGAAAGCCGGAACGGCAGCGATGCTGTCGGACTTGGCCGCATCAAGCAATTTGTGACGCAATGATTCCGTAAGCGGCACAGACTCCGGCCTGAAATTGTAGAGAACGCCATCGTCGACTACGTAGTCTGTCGGCGTGTATGCTTCACCGCATCCAATAAAAAGAGGACTTAGAGGTGTGATGCTGCAGCGAAAAGTCTGAAGCTTGAAATCATTTCGCATGAGATGTTTCCTTGAACCAATGCGCGATGGGAAGCACGACGCCGTAGCCTTGATGAACGGTGTCAGCGTAGACGGAATGACCGGAGATTCCTTTCCCGATCCAGCTCAGACTAACGGCTTCTCCGCAGTCAAAAACAGCTCCGGGAGCAGCCATCAGAATTGGTCTTTTGAAGGGGCTCGGTCCGTAGACGCGTTCGGCACCGTGGCGGCCGAAATAAGTCTGACTTCGGAAGAAAGAACTCTCTGCCCGAAGTCCGGTTCCTTGCGGTGTGCAGGCCGAAAGTGCGACATAACGTCGGCAGGGCGTACCGGCTGTCGGATCTTCATCCACTGACAAAACTTCGAATTTGCCCAATCCTGCGCTCGCATCCGCACCGAAGCCGACCTGACCAAGAACCCGCATGATTGTCAGGAGTGCTTCTTGTGACAAACGCTTTTCGTCAAGCACGATATGAATATCGAGAACCGAATTTGGCTCGTAGAACGAAGCTTCTTTCTGGAATGGCGCAAACTGATCTGTGCCCGTTGTCATGGTGTCGCGCCGGATAGTGTTGTGGGCAACGGCGGCTCGCGTGACGTCTGTCTCGGAATGCGGCTGAGCAAATTCATGCCAACGGTCCGGCGAATAGTCAAGGGCGGCGCGCGCAAGCCACCGCATTTTTTTCCAACGCTTGCGCTCGGCGGCCGAACTCTCGGCAGGCACCCACATTGTGAAGGGCAGCGTCGGCATCGGCACCAGACCTTGCGGCATCGCATCTGAGAAGACCGCAAAGGGTTTGTTGTCGCAATATCCGTCCAAAAGGGATTGAAGCCGCTCTTCGCCGCAGAGCATCTTAATCGTGCAGCAGAACTGACCAAACAGCATGCCGCCGTTGATTGTGCTGCCGAAAGCTGTCAGCGGCTGAATTTTCAATAGCAGTCGTTTCATAAAAGCATACGGGCAGAGGCTTTACTTGGCAAACGGATCGATCTGGTCAAAATCGGCGGAAATGTCCTTTCCGTCAAGACTGAGTTTTTCAAATTTAACTTTGCCGTAGCCGCGGGACACGGAACCGCCGATGCCGTCGAGTTCAAGAAGTTTCAAACCTGCAAGCAGAGTGTCGAGAAGATTCTCATCGTCAAGAACTTTAACGGTAACTTTGAAGTCAAAGCGGGCATCAGCCGGAACACGCTCGGTCTGACGAGGGTTTTTTGCCGTACCGGCAATACGGTCAATCGAGTTTTCGGTTTTGACTTCGGTATAAGAACCCTCGCTCGTGCGAACGGAGCTAATCCATTCGGGCAGAAGACTGCAATCCCAGAAAGACAAACGGGTCGGTCCGATTTCCTTGGCTTGTGCGTCTGTAAGTACCTGACCTCCGACACCGAAAAGCTTCAGAATGGCAAGAACTTTGTCCGAATGACTGTTGACGTAGTCCCGCCAGCCAAGCGGTCCGTTCGAGACAAAACCGGAACGCCACTCAAGAAGACTGCGTACCTTGCCTTTGATGCTGGAACCGGGAATGTAGGGTTCCTGCGTGATGGGGTGCTTGACAACGGCGTTGTCAATGCCTCCGATATGCATTTCACTGTCGCTGGCACCGATATGAACGCCTGAACGGCAAACCAGTTCTGCATGCAAAACGTGTACTTTTGTGAGCTGCATGTGATTCTCTCTTCTAATTGAAATTCATACAAAGTTAGTCGCCAAGAGCTTTACGGAAGCCCAGATATGCTTCGAAAAAAAGCTTGCAGTGTTTTAGGGATTCAATGTCGCAAACCTTGTCGATGCACGTCGAGAAAATGTCGTAGAAAGCATCATTGATTAACTGACGGCCTTTGGCGTAGGCCAACTTCGCACGCATCATGCGGATGTAGGGCAGCAACTCCTCGAACTTGGCTTGCGAATCGGCCACTTTGCTTTGCCAACGGACCAGTTCGTCATAAAACATTCTCACCTGAGCCGGTTTGTTGAACTGTTTGTGGAAGCATCGATTGGCTGCTTCCTCTGCAACGGCAGAGAAAATATCCGTTCGGAAATTGGGATCACTGCTTTTGAGCACAATATTTTTCTGCGCCCATGCTTTGTGATCGGAGATTGGAGCCGAATCGGAGGATCGGGACGAATATTGACGGTTGTTGAAAGACATAAGCGATTCTCCAGCCGGTTACTGACGGCGGGTATAGAAGAAATTGGTTAAAGCGATGCGGTAGTTGCCGCGGTAGCGATCAATGTATCTGTAGATCTCATCGGAAAGCCCGTTGATCACAACGGATCTTTCGCCGCAGCCTTTCCGCGCAACATCATCGGCGAAGCGCGCCGTCCGGTAGCGGAAGCGGCTGCGCCACAGGCTGGCGGCGGGATCAGCGGCTTCCTTGTCGGATAGATCAATCAGCTCGAAAAGACCGTACAGATAACCGGTGCTCAGCTGATATGTCTCCTGAAGGCGTTCCAGGTGCTGCGCGCATTCCTGAAGTTCAGCCCAAGCGGGCCAGTGAACGGAGTGCGAATAGATCGTGACGGCATTCTTGTCCGGAAGACTCTTGCTTTGCTCAAGCGCATCTTCGGCAAATCGCGACATCGTGCTTACCGAGGTATTGGGTTTGCAGACTGACACGCCCGCGGAGAAGTGGACAAGGGGGTTGCCGGTGACATACTTCTCGAATTCGCTTTGCAGTGCCGACAGGAAACGTTGAGTTGAGAGCCACGGACCGATGAAGAAGAAATCATCTCCGCCGGCAAAGACGGTATACATGTTTGGGTATCGGGACTGATTCAGCAACGGCACGGCCATGCTGAAAAAGTTGTTCATTTGCCGTGACAGCGTTGCCATTTTGGCAAAAGTCATTTGGCGTTTGCCGTTGCCCGATGCGCTTGAGGCAAGGCCTTCGCTGAAAATCCGGCCGAGATTGTCGACATCGCCCTTCAAAATAGCCAATGCGGATACGCCGCAGACGGAATGGTTTGCGTCAATGATTCGGTCTTCGCAGGCCAGTTGACTGAAGGACTTCAGTCGATAGGGGTCGGCGCTGTCAGGTTTGCCGTCAGCAATAGCGTTGCTGTCGTAAACCCCAGTATCGAATTTGTGCGTGTCGTTCTGACTGAAACGAGGAACGTAGCCGGAAATGTTGCGTCGCGCGCAACCGTGCCAAAGCACTTCCGATTCGGTGCTCGGCATTGTGATGTCCCACATGCGGATCAGCTCGCCGTTCAGAGCCTGACGGTGCGTGCTTTCCACGCGGTTTTCAGAAAATACGACTCGGTAGCCGAAAATCGGCAGTTCACATGCCTTTGCTCCAGCTGGCACATCCGCCTCGGCACTGACGATCTGAATATGAGTAGCCTTGGTCAGCCATTCTCCGATATGGATTTGGTCGCGGGAAAGAGCGCAGCTAGATTCGCCGTTGTCGTTTCGATCTGCCGGGTAGCGGTTGTTCCAGTCGCAAGAGCCGTTGGCGTAATCGGCTTCAAGCACAACGGGACAATCTTTATCGCATAGACCGTAACGCTGGTGCTTGAGTTTTTCCATCGCAGCAAATAGGTTCTGTTGCAGATCGGCAAAACGGCCGCCGATGAAGTCGTTGCAGCTTGCGGCTTCCCAACACAGACCAAGACCGGAGACCGCAAACGTATTGCGTACAAACCAGTCGTTGATTTCCTTTTGAACCCGTATCAGCTTTTCAATGACGTCGGGCGTATTGGGAGCGACAATCAGGAACTTGCCGGCCGCGTTGATCACCTGACTTGTGGACGGCAGCTGCAGCTCTTCGAGCACTCGCAAAGCCGCCAGTTCAGACAGGAGCGAGACGTAGAACGAGCGGCCGCGCAGAATCTTTGCCGCTTTTTTGTTCGTGTTCGAGCCGTCAGAAAAGATGAAATCCTGAATGCCGAAACAGTCGCCCTGAATGACAAGGAACTTTTGAGTGTCCCAGTCACGTCGACTCTGAAGGAGAGATGCCGCTTCGTTGCCCGTCTGTTGAGCTGCATAGTGCCAGCGCCAGAGTGCGGTGGCAAATGCTGCGGTCGCCTTGGAATGGTCGTAAAGAGAAACGTCCGGTTTGGCGCCGAAAGCAGTTGCCGAAGGAATGCTGTGAGTAAAGGTTAGCCAAAGCGTGTCGAAGTGATCGAGCCACAGGGACCAGTTGGAGCTGTGTTGGCGGATGGCCGATGTGTTCGAGTCTTGCGATTCAACGGAATGTTTGAATTCAGTCCAGAGACGTTTGTACTCTTCAACTGCCTGGTTTCTGCCCATTGGGGCAATGCTCTTCGGATAGAGAGCCGAAACGGAAAGGGGAGCCAGAGGGTAGGCAAACTTGAACGGTGCAGGGGTTCGGATCGTATCGCTGAAACGGATTTGTTCAAAAAGCGTCAGGAGACGCGCTGAATAGAAATCGTCATTCTCAGGGGCTGTGTTGTACTCGTCGAAAGTTTCGCGTTCAAAACCTGAAGCCACGCGATCAGCAGTCGCTACGATCCACTGCAAGAACGTTTGCGGGTGATGGTGAGCTGCACAGCAATTGATCAGGCTGTCGGTGGCTTTTGACAGCGAGTCTCTACTTTCGAAAGGAAAAAGATCCCCGGAAACAATGGGAGGCGTAATTTTTTCAATGACTCCGAATGCCAAAGCTGTGAACGCAGCATGGATATGCGTGTGATAGCCCTCTGGCGTACGGGGGCAATACAGCTGAATGTGGGTGTTTTTATCGGTTTGAGAAGAAACTTCTTGAGCGCGTTGCGCGAACTTTCCAAGATCATGACAAAGTCCGGCTAAAGCGACGCGGCATGATGCCGAAAGCAAATCCATTCGTGGAACTCCTTTGGAACGCTTCGATTCGTGCCGAACACTATAGCCTAGTTACAAAAAGCTCTGGAAATCACAAATTTGTGATCCAGGGAAATTACCCAGCAGAGCGCTACGCTTTGCCTGGATCAGAAGGTGAGATTCATTCTTCCAGCAAATTAGCTTAAGTACTGTTGCAGAGAACTCTCAAGCCATCAGCGGTAGACGGTAAGTAAGAACAGATAAAGAAAATGAGTTTTGCTCAGAACCTCAAACTAACGTTCAAGGCATGCAGGTTTGCTGCAGGAGTGGGCGTAAACCTTGCGTCCAACGTAGTCAGTCAGACGGCTTCGACATTGCAGACAGGCGCGCAAGTATTGAGAGATTTGAATAAGGGAGACTATGAGAAAGCCAGCGAGCGGTTAGGACAACGTATTCAAGGGGTGGGCCTTGCGGTGGGCGGTGCGATCGAAAGTGCCTGCGGGTTGGTTGACGAGGCGGTTACAGCGAAGTTAGCGGATCGCTTTTTCACAAGTCGTAACGCCAGGCGTGTGGCTCAGGTTGCGATGGTGGGGCTTGGTACGGGGTTGCTGATTGATGCAATTGATGGCGATGAGGCCGTAGTGCATGACTACGGCTCAAATGAAGCATATGGCTCGACGCCAGCGATCGATGGTGTGGATCCTGAAGCAATTGAAAACGGTATGGTTGTTGGTGACTCGGACGACTTGAATGCATTGATTGCAGCGGGAGAACAACCGGATACGGAGCACATCCCGTCTGACGAAATTCAGCGTGATCCGACTGTGCGTGAGGCTTTCTTGAAGATGCACGGCTACGAAAATACGCCGGAAGGTTATGACGTACACCACATTGTGCCGGTGAGCGAAGGCGGACCTGACAGTGTTGACAACATGGTGTTGGTCTCAGAAGAGGAGCATGACCGCATTACTGCTGCACATCGTGCCTATTACGGTTGGTAAGGCACATTCAGGGAAAAGGAAAATACTAAATGAAGTTCACAAATGCACTATCTATTTTCAATGCGCCGTTTCCGCTTCCGTTTACGGGGGAGGATGCAGGGGAAGCGTGGACTTGCAAACAATATCTTGTGATGATCTCGGTTCGACCGAAGGGTGTTGCAGTTGACGAAGACATTACGCCGAGTTTCAGATTCCAGTATGCCGCTCACGTATATGACCCTGAAGTTTCAATTTCCCGGCCAATTTTGGCGTATACGGTAGAACAGATTTGTTTTTTAGAAACAACAGCGAAAAAATATTTGGGCCCGAAGAAAAAAGATTTTTTCAAAAGTGAAGATCATTATTTTGGTCCCTTCTTTTTTACAATGTATCACCCGAATGGACATACGAACTTTGGCGGCGTTGCAATGCCTGATGCAGAATTTTCTGATGAAGACAAGGCAAATTTTAGGGAAATGGTATTCAAAGATCTCTGTTTGAGGTTAAGTCTTGATTCAGAATACCATTTTAAGCTGAAGGGAAGTGATGCAGATTTCTGTCGTTTGATAAATGTTTTAGCACATTAAATAAGCGAGTTGCAACATGGGGAATGGATACACATATTTTTGTGAGAAATGCAATTTTAAGATTTTCCTAAGGTCAGGAATAGGATTAAATTATTGGCGTGTGTCGAAAGAGTTGCGAGAACATTATTTGGAGAGCAACGAAATACCTGAATTAAAGAGGATCATTGAAAAATATCCTGAGGGATTTATATCCGGATCCCTTGTTAATTTTCAATGTCCAAAATGTAAAAGTTTTCATACATTGCAAGATTTGAGTTTTTATATAGAAAAAGAGGATCCATCGGCAAAAGATTGGTTCGATAGAACAACACGGGTAACTATGTGGAGATATAGACCTCGTTGTCCGGACTGTAATGTTGAAATGAGCAGAGTCTTGATGTGTCCCAAGTGTCTTTTGCGACTGGAACCCGACATAGATGGTAAGCGTGGAGGGACGGTGATGTTTTGGGATTGAGGGAAGCTTTATTGGAGATTTTGAGGAGATGAAAGCGAATTTAGGTGCGGCAATGGCAGTCGTGGCTGAAAGCTGGTGCCTAGGCTTCTTTGCGAAAAAAATTTCCGTAGATAATGGACCTCAATTGCCGAGAGATGGGGATTGACTTTGATGACAACAGAAAAGCTGCAAACCACAAATTCGGCAATTGAACAAAACTTACCCAGGAGAGTTGCGCGGTTTGTGAAGGACGGAAGACTATTAACGAAATAGCTTAATAGTAAACAAGAGAAACAAAGACTCTTCATGGTCTCACTTGACGTTGACTATTGATCACTGTCAACTGTTTTACCTTCACGATAATAGTTAGCAGTAAACGACTGAGCTCATAGGCAATAAGACTGGAGTCTGCCGAGTCTCGGAGTGCTCAGGTGACCGTGGAAGGAATGCGCAGAAAAAGAGAGAAATTTGGGGTAGATAATCCGGGTTATTTGACTCCTATGCATAAGCTAGGTAGTCTCGTGTTGGAAGAGTGGCATGTTGAAGAAATACACGTTTGCAACCCCTGCTCTGAGATGGCATCCAAAAGTTGGAATTGCTCTCTTTAGCTCATTGATTTTGTTGTATTTTTTCACCCTCAAGGATTGAAACGACACCCTGTACTCAAAGGGATTTAGGCAGGTCAGAGTTTTTCTGTTCGTAGGCGAATGCATTGAAACGATACCCTGTACTCAAAGGGATTTAGCCCTGGCAATCTTTCCTGTATTGGCGTAGTAAACGATTAAAACGATGTCCTGTGTTCTTTTTCGCAAGGGTGAACAGTTCCGCGGTTTTCCGTGCTTGACCTCCTTGTACGTGGTCGCTTGATGCTATCTGGGCGGTTTTGCCCACGGGCATTCTGAGGGTCGGCATTTTGCACGCCAACAACTTGCGCGACGCTCAGACGGATACGGAGGCTGGCATTCGTTCTTTGGCCTCCGTTTTGGGAAAAAAGTCTTTATCAGTTTGAAATGCTTTCACCTTTTGCGATTCTTTTGGCAACGGTCTGGTTTGGAATTTTGCCAATGACGGTGTTGCTTACGCTGCCGATTGCAGTGGCCGTGATGACCTTGTGCAAACAAGCCTTGCGTTTTGACGGTGTAAATACGGCAAGCATTGCAACGCTGGACGCTTTGACGGCAAAGACGCAGCTGATGTTTTCTATGCTGATGGTGGCCGGGTTGGTCGCTGGGCATTGGCTGGTCTAACAGAAGCGTTTAAGCGACTGAACGCTCGATTCTCGGAATGGGAGTCGGGCGTTTTTATTTGGGAAGGTCGGAGGGGAAGCCTTATGACACAAAATCCCTCGCGATGCATGGTGAGACTGCGTTCGCGAGGGAATCTAAGTTTGCCGGAACTAGACCTGCGGGCGTTAGTGACTTTAACGGTTCTGTCTTCTCGTTAAGGCTGTAGCCATTCTAAGGCTTTGTCGATGAATTGACGTGTTGCCAGAGACTGATATCGATTGCGTTTCCATGCAATGGAAACGTTGTTGGGAGGGAACTTTGGCGAAGGTCGATAGATGGCTATCTCTCGAGCCAAGCAATCCTCGACAATTGTGGAAGGAATCAGTGCAGCGCCAATGCCCGTAGAAATGAGCGCCGGAACCGTCAGAATTGATTGAGTTTCGAGTGTGACAGGGGTTTTCGCTTTATTGAGTTGACAGAGTTGATAGAAATACTCATGAAACGCCTGTCCCATTTTCATAATGATGAACGGCGTATCCGGAATGTCGCTGAGGTCCAGCGGATCAAAGCGAGTGGGAGGTTTGGGGTGAGATTTGACGTATGGATGATCTCCGGGAAGACCGATAAGCACCTCTTCACTGTAGACCTGGACATGATCCAGGGAACTGGGGACCATTGAAGAAATGACAATGCCACAATCAACTCGGCCCGATTCAATCATGGCCAGTACTTCGGCAGTGTTGCCTTCTTCAATGCGCACAACGATGCCCGGATTTTCTTTCTTAAATCGGGAAAGAACGGGGTTGAGAAGCGTCGCTGTTCGATAGGCTGTACTGCCGATGCGCAGGTCACCGGTCTTAAGTTCGCGGCGGTCAGCAAAGCGCTGTCGGCATTCGCGCTCAATTTCATCGATTTGCCTTTGAGCCTCAATCAGTTCCTGACCTTCCTGCGTTAGAGTCCACGGTGAGGTTTGCCGGTCAAATATCGTGATTTCGTACTCTTCTTCAAGCCGTTTGACGTATTGGGAAAGTGACGGCTGAGAGACGAAAAGACGGCGACTTGCAGCAAGGATCGAACCAGTCTCGATGATCGCTTCCAGATGCTTGAGGATTCGGTTGGCCATTTTCTTCTTCTTTCGAGTTTGTTCGTCTCGAGTATAACATTTGTCTTAATCAGACTCGTCACAAATAATATTTTTCAAAAGTCAAATGTCTCTTTACTGTTTGGGTTGCTGAGGATCCGAGCAGCATCAATAAAAATACACAACAGTAAAGGTGACTAGTTATGCAGGATCTCATTATCGAGAACGGTCATGTGGTCGATTGGTTCAGCAACACAGACACCATGGCCGACATATCAGTCAAGGATGGCGTGATAACGGCTATTGGGAAAGCGACCGAATCGGCCAAACGACGCATCGATGCAGCGGGATTGCTGGTTATTCCGGGCATCATTGACAGCCATATGCATGCCTCATCTTGGTTGGCCGGTAGAAAGAGCTACAAGATGCTTGCCCTTGCCGGTGTAACTACAGCGTTGGAGATGGCGGGGCCATTGGAAGACGTGAAAGAGGGCTTGCGCGAAGACGGCAGCGGCATTACGGTTGGCTGTCTTGAAATGATTCGACCGGGGTGGAATGTTCAGTCTGCGTCGCCAAAAGCGGAGGAACTGTCTGAAGTCATTTTCAACGCACTGGATCGCGGAGCCTTTGGCGTGAAGCTACTTGGTGGACATTATCCGCTTACTCCCGAAGCATCTGCTCAACTCATCAGGTTGTGCGACAACAACGGCGTCTATCTGGGAATTCATGCCGGTTCAACCGAGCAAGGTTCCAATATCAACGGAGTCAAGGAGATCGTTGATTGTGCTGAGGGTCACGCGTTTCATTTGGCGCATACGAACGCATACTGTCGGGGCAACATACTTGATGTGCCTCAGGAAATTGCCTTTGTGGAGAAGATTCTCCAATCGCATCCTGAGATTGACAGCGAAAGTTATTTGTCACCCATTAACGGATGCTCCGGAAAATGCATTGATGGAGTGCCCGAAAGCGGTATTACGCGGAATTGCCTGCACTCCCATGGCTATGAGGAAACACAACAAGGTTTGCGTGAGGCAATTGAGGACGGCTTTGCGAGGGTGCATCTTCAGAAGACAGATTCTGTTGTATTGGCTGAGCCTAACGAAGGACTTCGACTCTGGCTTGAGCAGAACACAAATGCATCAATGAGTTTCGCAGTTAATCCGTCTTTGTCAAATTTTTATTTCGCTACCCAAAAGCGTCCAAACGGAACGTTTCTTTCGGATAGTTTCTGTACGGACGGAGGAGGCATTCCCCGCAATGTCATTCTTGAAAACGGGTTGTCGCTCGTGAAGTTCGGAGCGATCACTCTCAAAGAGTTTGTTTTTAAGTCAAGCACTTCAGCGGCCAATCTTTTGGGGTTGGCCAACAAAGGAAGGTTGGTTGTTGGGGCGGATGCGGACATTACGGTTGTGGATTACGCCAAACAAAAAGCCGTCCATGCGTTTTCCATGGGTAATCCAACCCTTCTCTACAACAAAGTGGTCGGCAAGGGCGGAACACTCTTGACCACACCGAATGGCAAAAAAGCCGCCTTAGAGGCTGGGTTAAACGCACGCGTTGCTGATATGCAAGCGCTGTTTGACTATCGCCTCAATCGTTTCAATTAGCCCTGGTTCAGATGACAAATTCAGGAGAAAAAAGATGATCTGGATTGGTATTGCGGTGGTGCTGGGTACTTTCTGGCTTATTTACAAAAACTACGAGGCACGGTTGGTTCTGTTCCTGTCGGGTATGTTGATGACGTTGATTGGCATATCTTTCGGCGGTTCAACTATCGGTTTTCCCCAGGCGATCGATGCCTTTGTAAAACAGTTTGTAAACGGCGGGTTGGTTCCTACCTACACAACCGTGATGGGTTTCGGTTATGTCATGAGTTATACAAAGTGCGCGGATCACTTGGTCAATGCATTGGTACGTCCGCTGGCAAAGGTTCCCATGTTGGTCATACCCGGGGCGGTTGTGATCACTTGGGTACTGAACATTGTCTTGCCGTCAGCCGTCGGCATCGCCGCTGCTGTAGGCGTTCTGTTGATTCCTGCTCTCATAGCGCTCAAGGTCCGTCCCGTTATGGCCGCTGCGGCGGTGTTTCTGGGAACATGGGGTTCTGTGGTGAGCCCCGGATTGATGTTTAATCCTCAGATTGCGGATATCGCATTCAAAGCCGGAGAAATTGAGTCTCCGGACGCAATGATTGTGATTTTTGCGGAGTTCTTTCCTGCTTTTGTCGGATCGCTGATCGCAGCTGTTGCATTGGCTTTCTTGGCCGTGATCATGAAGGAAGGTGTTGGAAGTCAGAACACCGTGGAAGTTTCTCAGGAAAGTCAAACTGAAGAATTTAAAGTTAACTACTTCTATGCGTTGGTGCCGATTTTGCCGCTCTTCTTGCTGGTCATAGCATCCAAGCAAGTCGGTTGGTTGCCGTCGAATGTGTTTACTGTTCCGTGCTGCATGCTCATTGGGACTGGTGTAGGCCTGATCGTTGGGTTGATCAACAAACTCAATCCCGGCGAGGTATCCAAAAAGTTTTGCCGCGGCTGCGGTGACGCTTTCTGCGAAGTGGCTCTTCTCATTGCGGCTGCTGCGGTATTTGCCTCCGGCATGAAATCGATCGGCCTGACCGGAGCGTTGGTTGATACGATGAAAGGGTCGGAATCGGTGGCAATGGCTTCGGCGGTCATTGGCCCATGGTTGATGGCAATCGTTTGTGGTTCTGGTAACGCAGCTGCTTTGGCATTCAATGAGGTGATCACGCCGCATGCCGCAGACTTTGGCATGACGGTCGTCCAACTCGGTGCTGTTGCTCAGGTCGCTGCTGGTCTTGGACGCACGATTTCTCCTGTCGCTGGTGGGGTTATCGTCATTGCGTCAATTGCCGGAGTGAATCCGATCGACATTTGCAAACGAACATTTATTCCTGTTTGTCTGGCATTGGCCGCCTTCACAGTGGGAATGTATTTGTTCTAAACAGCTCGGTTCAGGCAAGTGGTAGGTAACACGTACTTGCCACTTGCCTGCTTCAAAGATAAAGATCAGTTCTTATCAACGTGATCATGTTGTTGATGACTTCGAGCTTGGCATCGTCAAACCACCATGTAGCATATGGATGTCCAATCGATGATCAGAGAACGCGCCTTTCCGTATCAAGATGGAGGCGATAACAGCCAAGACTCAACTGATGCTTTACATGCTGACGGGGACGGCGTCGGTAGCCAAGAATTGGTTGGCTTAACAAAAGCCATCAAGCGATTGAACGCTCGATTCTCGGAAGAGGGGAGTCGGGCGTAATTTATTTCAAACTTTTGGACTGCTTGTCACATCCAATACGTATCCTACGCCTCGAATTGATCGTATCGTTACGTCAATCACTCCGGCATCAGAAATCTTTTTTCGAAGTCGGCTGACCATCATGCGCAATGCTTGTGTGTCACCGATACTGCCTTTTTCCCATAGGGCATCTTTCAACGAGTCGTGCCATAAAACCATTCCAGGATGCTTGGATAGTTTGTCAAAAATTAAAAATTCGCTAGCAGATACATCTATTTCGGTTTGTCCATTCAATAGCTTATGTTTGCCTCTATCAATACAAACGCTCCCAACGTGTTGAATTTGCATTTCTTCACTGCGGTGGCTACGAGTGCGTTTCAATATGCTCTTTACTCGAGCCAATAATTCGGGCAAGGCAAATGGTTTTATTAGGTAATCATCTGCACCAAGATCAAACCCAAGAAGTCGATCTTTGACTTGAGTTCTTGCAGTTAAAAATAAAACAGCGGCATCACTTTTTTTTCGAATGTCCTTCAGAACTTCAAATCCATCCTTTCCCGGCATGTTGATGTCCAAGATGACCAAGTCAGGAAGAAAAAATACAAATTTCTGCAAAGCTTCTTCGCCGTTGTAAGCTTTTTCAACGATAAAATCATCAAACTCTAAATTTGTAGCAATCAGATCTGTGAGAGTTTTTTCATCATCGACGACTAAGATTTTAAATGATGCACTGGTCATATTTCTAGATTACGAATTTGTATTGGGTAGAGAAATTTCAAAAATAGTTCTCGTTTCTGTATTTTGAAGGGAAATCAATTCGATTTTTCCATGATGAGCTTCAACAATGGTGTGACATATGGATAAACCGAGTCCTGAGCCGTTGGGTCGTAAATTGAGAGCGCGAGTGCCTCTATAGAAACGTTCGTACAAGTGTTCTCTATCTCGATCCGAAAATCCTATCCCATTATCACTGACTTTGAAGATGGTCAGGCTATTATTCTGCTGCACTGTCACCTTTACGAAAGGTTTGATTGAATTATTGTATTTTAATCCGTTTTTAATGAGATTTACGAAAACTTGAGAAAGTCGAATAGGGTCGCCGACAAATGTGATATCCATATCTGAAGGAAGAGTATCCCATATCACATAGTCAGATCCACTGGAGAGCAATGATAAAACGGAATGTCTTAATTTATTAACGCTGATCTTTTCGCACCTAAGACGAATTGCTCCATTTTGTATTGAGCTGATGTCAAGCCAATCATGAATCAATGTTTGCAGGCGTTTAGTGTTCTGTAGTAATTGCTCAAGGATAGAAAGCCTCGCACTATGAGTTAAACGATCGTCTCGATACAATAAAGTTTCAAGTCCAACACCAAGAGTGGAAAGTGGGTTGTTCAGTTCGTGAGCTGCTAAAGCCACGATATCGTCCTTGATTTGTTTCACTTCTTCGTCTTTGGTAATGTCATGAAAGAGCAAAACTTTCCAAGAAGGCGAATCTTCAACTGTATGGGATTGCGACTTGTTACCGTTAAAATTGATTTGCAGGTCAGTTCTGTCTCTTTTGGGGGACTCCATTGACACTGATGTGATTGACCAAATCCTCTTGAACCCCGAACCTTCAAATTTTTCCTCGCACTTCAGCTGTTGAGAAGTATCTTTCAGCAGAAGCTCATCCCATGATTCTTTGGTTGAGCCGATCAGGGTTATTAGGTCATCAATTTTTTGTCCTTTATTTAGGTTAAAAGCTTGTTTGAAACAGGGATTTGTATATTGAAAAATTTGCATTTCATTCAACACGACAATCGGCATGTTGATGACGGAGAGCATATCTTCAAAAAAACGTCTGTTGCGAGAAGAGTCTTCTAATAGGTCAGCGTTTTCTTTTAAAATATCATAAACAGCTAAAAATCTTCGCAAAATATTCTTTTCTTTTGCATTTAAGTTGTCAACACTGTCAGAATCTACAAAAATCGAAGGTGAAAGGTCGCTGATTTCGACGAGCTCTTGATCTTTTTCTGTTGAGACACGGTTTAATCGAAGTTCTTTCACGCCCAAAAGCTTGGCCAGTCTTCTTAAATTGTCTTTTAGTTTTTGATTAAGATGTGAAATCGGTGCTATTAATGCATTAATAATTAATAGTTCTTCATTTTGTTTCCGTAGCGATTCTGTGCGTTCGGAAACTTTGAACTCAAGCTGTCGATTCAATTCCAATAGTCTTTTTCGACTGATTGTTAAATCGTCTGCCAGTTTTGCAAAACGCAACAGAATTTCCCTCATTTCTAACGGGAAATTACTAAATTCTCGTTTTGATTGGTCGTCTTGGGTTTTTCCCTGACGCAGTTGCAACATGGCAATCGTTAAGGTGTCGAAGAAGTGTCCCAACGACCGCCAATGGCGAATCCCGGTAGAAAAAGTCATTAACAGCACAAAAGAAATAAATAAAGCCGATAGAACGACGACAAATCTTTCTTTCGTGAAAATTTTTTCTGCAGGACTACTGACGACAACAATCCACGGAACTGTCTCCAGACGGAATTTGGCAAAAACTTTGTCCTCGCCTAAATCCTGGGCTTGACTTTTTCGAGAGGAGTAAATTTGTTTGCCGGAATCTTCATAAATATCAAGTTGAGAAAATGATTCCAAACGACGTGTGGCAATTTGATCTACTAAACGAGAAAGGTCAACTAAACCTAACAAAGCTCCGGTTTGGTTTTGAATATTATATATTGGTGTGGCTATAGGTAATAGATTTACTTCATTTTGAGAAAATGTTTGACCAATCACGGTCTGTCTGTCTCGAATGGATTCTCTGACACACCATAAATTTGTTTCGGATAAATTTGACAAATAATTGACGTGACCTTGGAGATAGGACTTTTGTTGGTCTGAGGAAATGAAGAGCAGCGTCTCGAAGTTATGCAAAGCGGAGAATATTCTTTTCACCAATTGCTGCTCCGAGCCGACGCTTGCTCCCAGCGCGTCTGCGGCTGCTCTCATTGCATTTCGATTTTCGATAAGCTGCACCGAGACGTCTTCGGCAACGATCTTTGCCAAATCCATGTGCCGCAGTCTTAGATTTTCGTTGAGCGTCAAGACGTGCCAGACCACTACAATCAGTGTGGCGACTAACGGAACGAGTGAAGTTGCTACCATTGACCAAGCGAACCTGTAGCGGATGGATGATCGTGAGAAATCCGGCATGTTTGGACATTAGCTATTGATGTACCCAGGTCTGCTTGATTGTAGACGCTCCCGTTTCCCAAAAGACAACGTATTGCAGTATGAGCACAATGAATCGGCGCAGTTTCCTGAAACAATTGGGTCTTACAACGGCTATGGGCATGGCTGTGCCCGGGCAAGCTTCCGAGGCAGTCAGTGAAGACGTGACTGACGGTTTGCGCACCTCAGGAGATTTTGATACCCGTTTGCAAGTCGATGACCAGTGGGATCAAGTTGTTGATGTCGTTGTTGTGGGCTGTGGCGCTGCGGGGATGGCGACAGCCATTGAGGCACATGACAGTGGTCTGGATGTGTTGATAGTTGAGCGTAGTCCTCGTTCTTCACATGTGCCCTCCACGCGCTTGTCGGCCGGTATCTACCAGTGTCCTGCCATAAACAACGGCACGGAAAATTTGGCCCGGTACATCGCTTCCACTTACATTCCGAGTGGCTTGAGTGACTGGGATGCTGGCACGATGGATAAGACGCTTCAGAATTTTGCTTATACCTGGGCCAAGCTCGCGCCGGAAACCTACAACTGGCTTCGTTCGCTTGATCCTTCGTTTAGGTTTGCGCTTTTTTCGCTTTATACAGCTCCCCGTTTTTCTTTCCCGGGCACTGCATCTCTGAACATCGGCGCGCTTATTTCGACGTATTCGCGTTGGAAAGATTTTTCCAAGTCGTCTTTCAACAGACCCAAAGAGGAAAAACTCAACGGAGAAGCTTTGTTTGCTTGTTTGAGAAATGGTGTCGAGAGCAGGAAGATAAAGGAAATCTACGGCGCCAGGGTCACCGGTCTTCTTAAAAACAAGAAAGGGCGGATTTGCGGTGTTGCCGCTACGGACGAATCCGGTTCACCGTTGTCACAGAAAATAGGGGCTCGGTGCGGAGTTGTTCTTGCAACCGGCGGTTTTGGGTTTAACAAGGAGCTTCAAGCGTCATTGTTGCCGGCTCCAGGACAAGATTTCTGGGCCGAATCCGGATCTCCGCTTAATACCGGAGACGGCATTTTGTTAGGCATTAGAGCTGGTGCCCAACTCATTTCCAGCAATTGTTTGTTTGATCGGTTCGCCGCGCTGTTGCCTCAAATGCATCAGGGGGTGCATGTCGGAGCGTTGTTGGATTGCATCGGCAAAGCGCATTCGATTTTGGTTGACAACCATGGGCGACGATTTGTGTCTGAGTCTCAACTTTCTGACACCAAACATTCTTTCGGATTCGCGCAAGAATTGCTGAAATTGGACTTGCCGACCCTGTCTTACCCCCGTGCTCCGATGTGGTTCATTTGTGACGAGGAACGCATGCGATCTGGTCCGCTGGCTACGCTCGGGGAGGGCTCAGTTGTCAACGGTTTCGTTACTTGGGACAAGGATAATCGTATTCCTGTTAAGAAAGGTTGGATACTCAAGGCATCCACTATCCATGGGTTGGCTCGTCTCATCGCCGACTCACCCGTCAACGCCGGTCGAATGAGCGAAACGACTCTGAGAAAGACCGTTGAGCAATTCAATGTGTGGTGCGAGACAAAGGTGGATCGCGATTTCGATAGAGATCCGAGTACGCTTTTGGAAATAAAAAAACCTCCTTTTTATGCAATGCCGGTTACTCTCAGTGTTCCATTCATGGGAGCTGGATTGGCGACAGATGAACGTCGCTGCGTCATCGATTGGCAAAACAAGCCTATTTCGGGTTTGTTTGCAGCCGGTGAGGTTGCCCCCGTCAGTCGTTTCCTTCACGATCGTGGAGGGCACCTGTCGGAATGTCTCGTCTTTGGGCGAGCATTAGGACAATATTTAGCTCAGGAACCCATTTCTTTATAGAGCTTGTTATGTAATTGTGACGTTTGGGCTAAAGACCGTGACGGTACTGTTATCTCACCCTCCTAAGATCGTTGCAAACGAGCGAGTCCCCACTCAAGCGCTCGTTGCAACAAAATCAAGCAGGAGGAAGCTAAATGAGATTGCTTCATGGTCTATGTCTGGCGATTTTGGGTTGTACTCTCGTCAGCGTTAGTGTCGCTCAGGCCGGGCAGATGTCGCTCAAACACAAAAATGTCGAATGTGCCGTTTGCCACGGTACCGATAAACCCACCAAATTGGCTCCGCAAGACGGATGCATCAAGTGTCACGGTCAGTACAAGGGAAAAGTCATTCCCAATGTGGACTACAACCCTGACCGTAACCCCCGCCGTCCTATCGTAGAAGTGAATCCGCACGACTCTCACCTTGGCAATGTGCGTTGCACGTTGTGCCACAGGGAGCATTCTGCAAGTCCCAAGACGACTTGCAATCAGTGTCATGCCAATTTCCGCTTGAATGCCAAGTGATAAGGAGCCGTATATGAAATCCTTCAAATTGACTATCACCAGTGCTGCTGTGGCGCTGTCACTAGCGCTGTCCAATGTTGTGAGTGCGGAGGAAATTACTCATGAGGCCGACGTTGTCATTGTCGGCGGTGGCGGTGCAGGTATGGTTGCTGCTGCCTTTGCGGCTGAAAACGGTCTCAAGCCGATCCTTGTCGAAAAGCTTCCGGGCGTTGGCGGCAACCTAATGATGTTTGAGATCACATTTGGTCAGCAAACTGAATTTACGGATGCCGATCAGGTCTATTACCCGGCAGACATGCTCGTCGCCGACTTTCTGCGATACAGCCATTACATGGTCAATCCGGTAATGGTCAAACGCTTTATCGAACGTTCCGGACAGCAAATCAAATGGCTGACGAATCGTGGCGTTGAGATTGTCGGTAACGTCCCTACTGAACTCAACGGTCGTCGCGTGGGTCACGTCTATAAAAATGTCTTTCCCAACCGAAACTTTATCGAAGCAATGCGCAAGATCATTCTCGATAACGGTGGAAAGATCATTGTCGAAACTCGAGCCGACAAACTGCTTCAGGACAAAAATGGTCGTGTGATCGGCATTCATGCCAAGGACTACAAGAACGACGACATTATCGTTAAAGGCAAAGGCGGTGTGATTCTTTGTGCCGGTGGATACGGTGCCAATAAAAAGCTGCTGAAGCTTCTTAATCCTGACATGCCTGAAGATACTCCCATTACGGGTATTAAGACCAGTACCGGCGACGGTATCCAGATGGGGCTTGATATCGGTGCCAAGGTTGTTGGCGGTGATGCTTTCATTTCTGAAGGTGCTTTGCCCTGGAAGGTTGACTACCGAGAAGTTATCAGTCAAAAAACCTGGATTGCGGCAAATGTCGTCAATAAAGGACCGGGTTTGCAGCTCAATAAGAACGGCAAGCGATTCTTCAACGAAGGCCTGGGCGGTGACTATTCGGTCAGCGGCAATGCCATGCGCATCAATGGCAACTATATGTTCAGCCTCCTTGATGACGATGAAAAGCGTGATCTGGAAAGTGGCTCCGGTGCGGTTTTTGGGTACTTTGCGCATGCGCTGCCCGGAGACAAAATGACGGGACTTAAGGAACTGTTTAACGGCAAGGGAAGACAGGCTGAAATTGCATTCGTAGGCAATACGATCGAAGAAGTTGCTAAGAAAGCCGGCCTTGATCCGAAGGTCGTTGCAGAAACCGTCAAGCGTTACAACCAATTGTGCGCGGAAGGGGTCGATCGTGACTTTGGCAAGGATGCTCGTTACATGCGTCCCATCAAGAAGGCACCGTTTTACATCGTCAAAGGCCAGCACACCATCTGTGACACGACTGGTGGTCTTCAGGTCAACGAGGATGCTCAGGTCTTGAACACCAATGGGGATCCGATTCCCGGACTTTACGCTTCTGGTGCAATGGCCGGTGGCAAATACGGACCCTCGTACGTTTACAACATCACCACGGGCTATGCGTCGGCTACGGCAATGATGGGCGGAACCTTTGCTGTTCAGGATATTGCACGCAAGACGTTTGGGCGAGAGATTGTTTATTCGCCCGACCTTCCGAAAAAGTCTAAGAAATAAAGAATCGCATACGCGGGAAGAACGTGAGTTCTTCTCGCGCGGAGACAGCTATGTCATTGAAAAAAGTTTTTATAGCCACGGGAATCGCTTTTGCCGCGGCTGCTGCGCAGTCTGCTGACGTTTCGATCTACGGGATCGTTGATATGGGGCTTCTTATCAGGAATACGGCTTCTATCGAAGGCGCGGCAGGTACTTTGGCTGAGTCGAAGACTTCCGTTGGTGTCGAGAGCGGACAGTACTATCCGAATACTTTCGGTTTAAAGGGGGAAGAGGACCTCGGCAATGGGCTTAAAGCTGGTTTCATGTTGGAAAACACTTTCAATTCCGACACCGGTGCAATGTTTGAAGAGGGGAGTTTCTTCAATAACCAATCGGTTCTTTATCTTGAGAAATCAGGGTATATGTTTGCCATGGGGCGCATGAAGGCTCTTACCTCCACGATGGGGTACTTTGACTACGGTGCATTCATGGAACCTTTTGAGGGGAGTTGGCGCAATGCGGGAAGCAGCGTGTTGGCAATGATTGGCCAGGATGTCCGCAATGCGGTAGCGTTGGATATGCATCCTTCCGATTCGATTCGAATCACGGGTATGTATTCTCTGGCCCAAGGCGAGACGGAAGAAACAACCTATTCGTCGAATCGTCACTACATGGGGTTGGCGGCTTCCTATTCTCAGGGCGGTTTGTGGGCTGCCGTTAGCTACGAGCACATCACTCAGGGTCACGAAGGTGCCGAATATTATGATGGCAATGAAGCGCATGTCGCCAAGTTCGCCGTCAACTATGACTTTGGCCCCGTTCGTCCGTTCTTTGTCTACTCCTTCGCCAACGGGTATGACTGGGGTTGGGAAGGTCCGGCGGTCAAGACCCACAGTTTTGTTTTGGGTGCTACGTCTCCTGTGGCCGGCGGCACAGCTCGCTTCAGCGTCCAGTATTTGAAAGGCTCGAGTGAGAAAGCCGACGACGGTAAAGATTTTGAGCCGGAAGTTGTCTCCGCAGCTATCGGGTACACCTATCCGCTCAGCAAACGCACCACCTTCTATTCGGTGGCTTCGTATGCCTTCGGCAGCAAGTCTTTGGACAAAGATTGGGATTCTGACTACTCAATGGCAGGCCTGGACGGACGCCAAAATGCCAACGCGGCGATGGTGTCTTTGGGCTTAATGCATACTTTCTGATGACGGGACGGAGTGCACTCTTTTGGAGTTGCACTCCGTCAAAGCGATCCTCAACAAATCAACGTTGAGAAGTTATTTTCTCCTACACACCGATCTCAGACTGCTACGTGACAGATACCGATAGTCCGGGCCGCGCAATTTCAGCCGTGAGGTTTGCCAGATTGATGATGCGAACGGCGGAAGCGGCAGCTGGCTGTGCGGTCGTTACTGATGCCGACGTACTTCATAAATAGGACGGCCGCGCAGAAGAAAACGAGCGCCGACGTGACGCCGGTAAGAAAGAGAGGAGAAAAGACAACAAGTAATGCTCGGAAGTGGTCAGGAATCCCAGAGCACACTACAGCATCGTGCCTATCATCCCCGGATTTCGAATCCGGGGATGATAGGCGCGTCTTCTGAGAGGCTTAATGACAGTCAGGATCTTGAGATCTCAGTATTTGTATGACCGAAGTAACCAAGTTCTGTCAAGGCATTTGTGACGGCAATCTCATCGTCTTTTGACAGACGCCCGTAGCGGGCACAGCCGTCGAAGTCGCTAAGACAAAATTGGGCAATCTTTGTGCAACGAACAACCGATGGCTTGAGCAATCCAGCCTCTTTCCAATGCTGCAAAGCAACCTCTCCGGGACAGTCCGTGCGCGGTGGGTGACTTGTTACCTTGGCACCGGCGACTAAAACTTCGCCGGTGTCTGAGTTGATATCCAGAATAACGACGGGACGGTATTTGAAGACCTCAGGTTTGTCGTCAAAATAAAAGGCAAGCCGCCATCCTTCGAAAGGAGAAGGCAGATTATTCGACTTCATCATCGTCGTCCTCATCGCGCCACTGGGCGGGCATCATCAGCTTCCCATTTTGATGGTAGGTTCTAATGATGCGAGGATCATTCCAGTTAAAGCCCTGGCGTTGAATTCTCACGTCGAAGGGAAAGCCTCCTACTTCAACAAAACGGGTAATGAGAACTTTAAGTGCCGTTGCAGCCGGCATGCCGAGAGCTTCAGCCGTCTGAGTAAAGTCATTTTTTAGCGTGGACGGCAGCTTGAGATTTAAGCTGGCAAGTTCTGACATAAAACACTCCTAAAAGTAGGCTAAAAAATATTCATTGGGTGTGTTTTTGGTTTTTATTTTACCAATCTTTGATGGGATCGCTCACGATGCTTGAAGGCTGAAAAGCAAAGACGGAGTTTTTCGGTAATCTTCCACCGAAGCGGTCAGTTGGAAATACCGTTTTGTTCCGCGTTTAGCTCTTGATCGGGAAGAACTTCCAAAGGCACTGCGGCACCAGACGCCAGAAGAACACGAGTAGCTTGTATTTCCAGTCGATGACCAAGACTCGCTTTTTCGTTTCAATGCCCTTGACGATGGAGGAGGCGACGTCCGTGACGTTCATCTTGAATGGGTATGTCTTGCCGTCGGCCAGCAGATCGGTGTCTACGAACCCGGGTCTCACGTCGGTGAAGGTCAGCGGGCACTTTCGCATCACTGACAATTGCTCCAGAGCGTCCAGGTAGGTGTTCTGAAACGCCTTTGAGGCTGAGTAAGCACTGGCGGCTCCGAGGCCTTTTGTGCCGGCAATCGAACTGATGATGCACAGATGTCCGCCACCTTTTCCGAGGAAGTAGGAGAAAGCGCAGTCCACAAGCCGAACGAAGCCGTCGACGTTGGTTGCGACGGTGTTCAATTCGGCACCGGGATTGAGTTCCATGTTCTGGCACCCGATGCCGGAGCAGTGAACGTACAGATCCATTCCGCCTAGATCGGCGATTAGAGCAAGTAAGTCGCTGGCGGCATCGTCAGAGCGCACGTCAATGCGGCGGATACGAATTTTCTCGGGCGCTTTGGCTTTGATTTCTTCGAGACGCTCGGTGCGTCTTCCCGCAATGCCGAGTTCCCAGCCTTTGGCAAGTAACTGTAATGCGAGCTCTTTGCCGATGCCGGACGTTGCGCCGACGATGATTGCTTTTGGCATGTGTTTTTTTTCTGAAAGTTGTGATTAGAAAATCATAGCTTGTGATGCTACTGCGTCTGTGTTGCAATGCCTTGCGTACTTTCGGAGAGGAGGATCAAGGAGGTTTTCTTGTTGCATCTTAAGGAAGCACTAGCGGACGCACAATCAACACATGGGGAATGCCGTCTTCGTCAAATGGTTCGCCTTGTACCGCAAAACCTTCACGGGTGTAGAAACGCTATTGCGTAACACTGCGCTTCGAGTCGAATCGTCTGAACATCTGTAAAGAAGTCCGAGATGACGGCGATGCCGGCTTGGAGGATTTTGGCTCCCAAGCCTTTGCCGCGCACAGTCGTGAGTACGCGTCCGATCTGTACGGCATCGGCGAGATCAGGTGCGGCAAAGATGCGCAAATAAGCGAGGATTTGGCCTTCGTCTTCGAGCTACACATGAAGTGCTTGCCGGTCGGTTCCGTCCAGATCCTGATAGGAACATTTTTGTTCAACGATGAAGACAGCACATCGAGCTTGAAGGATTCGGTAGAGCTCATCGGCGGTGAGGTCGGCAAATCGTTTTTTGTACAAGTCCATGTGCTTTTTCCTTGTCAGCTTCTGTACTTTCTGCCGGAGCCGACCAGAACGCCTTCGATCTGGAAGTCGTCGTATTCGCCCGGGTGAATGACCGGGTAGTTACCGGAGCTGTTTTGCGGGTGCAGTTCCGGTTTGCCGTCGACAAATTCGAGCTTTTTGAGCGTGAAGTCTCCCTGCAAATAGGCAAGCACAATGTCGCCGCGGCGCGGTTCGATGGAGCGATCAATGATGAGAATGTCGCCCTCATAAATGCCGGCGTCGATCATGGAGTCGCCGCGCGCTTCAATGACGAACGTTGCATCTTTGTTTTTCACGAAGTAGTCGTTGAGCGACAGATCGTTTTCGGCATAGTCCGCAGCAGGGGAGGGAAAGCCGCACTGAACCGTCAAGTCAATGAACTTGATGCTTTCGGATTCTTCAACGGGACGGGCGGGAGCCAGCTTCTTGAGTGCCATTGCCCGCTGCGTTGCCGCTTCAAGCAGGGGTCTCATAAAGTTTGCGCCGCCCAGTGACTTGCAGGTGTCGGCAAGCTTCTTGGTCACGCGAACCTGAAGATTGACATCGAGCAACTCATTGGTCAGACGAGGTCTTCCAACCGGTTTGTGTTCTTGGGACGAAGGCTGTTTTTTGCTTTTTTCCATGGGATTCTCGCACTTGCGATTTGTATACGAATAACGTATCCTACCTCAAAACAAGATTCGTATGCAAATGTCTACGCCTATTTTTCTCCATCTGGACGGCAATTCGTTTTACTGCAGCTGCGAGCGGCTTTTCCGTCCCGAGCTGCGCGGCAAACCTGTTGTTGTGCTCTCCAACAACGACGGCTGCATCGTGGCGCTCACCAAGGAGGCCAAGGCCGTGGGCCTCAAGCGCGGCATGCCGCTTTTTAAGGTCAAGGACATCGTTGAAGCCAACAAGGTGGCCGTATTGTCCTCAAACTACGAGCTCTACAACTCGATTTCAGGGAGGATGCAAAGAACCGTTGCCGGCATGATTCCGCGTATGGAGTCGTATTCCATTGATGAAGTGTTTGGGGATTTAACCGGGGTGGAAGAGGGGGATCCGGCACGTTTGACCGCGTTGGTGCAATCCATACGGCAGCGCGTCTACAAGTGGGTCGGCATTCCGACGTGCGCAGGGATTGCCCCCACCAAGACGCTTGCCAAACTATGCGACCACTTTGCCAAGACCTATCCGGTTTTTAACGGCGTTGTCAATTGGCTGGAGTTGACGCCGGAACGTCAACACAAAGCCATGGCGATTACGCCGATCAAGGAAATCTGGGGAATCGGCTCCAGAAACCGCGAGAGATTGGAAGCCATGGGTGTGAAGACGGTGCTTGATTTTGCCCGGATGGACGCTTCACTCATTCGCAGGCGCTTCACGGTCGTACTTGAACGAACGCACAGAGAGATTCTTGGCGTCTCGTGCATTCCTTTGGAAGATCATCCGCAGCCGCGGCAACAGATTGTTCGGACACGTAGCTTTGCCGTGACGTGCAGCGACATGGACGCCATTCTTGCGGCCGTATCAGTTCACATGGCCGAAGCCGTCAATGTGTTGCGTAAGCAGGGCTGCGCCGCCAAAACGGTCGGAGTGATGTTTCATACGGATCCATTCAAAGCCAACGGCCGTTATCACGCAGTCGTCGAATACAGACCGTTGCAGCACGCGTGCGCGGATGTGATCACGCTTACCCGGGCTGCACACGATCTGGTGCGAGCATTTTTCAAGGAAGGATACGGGTATAAGAAAGCGGGTGTCATGCTTGCCGACCTGGTGCCGGCTGAACACTCGTTGGTTCCGACAACGCTTTTCGACACGGATGAGATCGAGGTTCTGAAACGCCGAGAGAGGATTCAGGCTTCGATTGAGGCACTGAATGAGAAGTTCGGCGGCAAGGTGGTGACGCTTGCAAGTGCCAAGTGCTCTGCGGAGTGGGCAATGAGGCGCGATTACCTTTCACCGTGTCCGACGACGAAGTGGGACGATTTACTCAAGGTCAACTGAATTGCGGCAGATCTGTGCGTGTCAGGAAGAGACTGGCAAAGTGTGCAGATTACATTCTGGCAGATTGCGATCTGGCGGAACATAATCTTTAATAGTTAAATCAGGAAAATAAAATAGTTGGCGCAGGAGCAGAAGATGGGCGACACAGATTTCTTTGGCCGCGTCGGTGAACTTGAATCATTGCAGGATGCGTATGACAGCAGAACAGCCGAAATGGCAATTATTTACGGCCATCGGCGTATTGGAAAAACGGCGCTTATTCAAAAATTCTGTGAAGGAAAACCTGCTTTTTTCTACACAGCGAAAGCATGGAAAGATCCGTACCAATTGGATCGTTTTTCTCAGGCTGTGGGAACATTTTGCGGGAATCCGCAATTACGCTATCTCGAGTGGACTTCGGCGCTCAGGGCCCTTGCGACTCAGCCGTCACCGAGTCGCAAGGTGATTGTCATTGATGAATTTCAGTACATTGCCAAGGAGCGCCCGAGCATACTCTCCGAGCTTCAGGTGCTTTGGGACGAGGAGTTGTCTCAAGAAAACATTCTGCTGGTGCTTTGCAGCAGCGCCGTGTCCTTTATCGCCAAAGAAGTTTTGGGAGAAAAGAATCCTCTTTACGGGCGAGCGAGAACCATCATGAAAGTTCGTCCGTTTCCTTTTCAGACGGTCGCCGGATTTGTGCCTTCTTATTCTGTGGATGACGTTTTTCGCGGTTACGCCGTGTTGGGCGGAATCCCGTATTTCTGGCAGGGCGTGAATCCACAACGTTCAATGACGGAAAATCTCGCCGCCAATATTATGAGATCCAACGGTTTGCTCAATGACGAGGCTCAATCGGTATTGAGGCAGGAATTTCGAGATCCTGCCACCTACAACGCCATTCTTCAAACGATTGCCTTCGGTTCAACGTCAAGAAACGAAATTGCGCAGAAGAGCTTGGTGGATACGCGAACGCTTTCCAAATATTTGTCCGTACTGGAAGACATGGATTTGGTTGTGAAGGAATTACCCGTCTTTGCCAGTTCGGGGGAGTTGGGAAATGCGTCTCGAGGACGCTATCGCATTGTCGACCCGTACGTGAAATTCTGGTTCCGGTTTGTAGCCAACAATCCGACTCTGATCATGACGCGGCAAGAGGCCCTTTCAGAATGGAAAGCGACCGTAGAGCCTTGCTTTGCGGATTTCGCAGCGGAATCTTTTGAGCAGGTCTGTCGTCAATACCTGACACAACTGCGCTTTTCCGGGAAGTTGCCGTTTTCTGTGACGACTCTGGGGCGATGGTGGAGAAACGGCACGGAGGTTGATTTGGTTGGAGCCGATCACGAAAGACGGCATTGTCTTGTGGCTGAATGCAAGTATCGCAATCAGAAAGTCGGAATCAAAGTGTTGCGCACCCTTCAGGCCAAATGCGAACAACTGCCGGTTGCGGAGGACGCCGTTTTTCACTATTGGATTTTTTCTCGTATGGGATTTGACGATGTGTTGCTTGATATGGCTACACGGGATCCTTATTTGCATCTGGTCGGGATGGATCAGTTGCTGGATCGAAGGCTGTGAGTCGGTAGCAAAGCAGTGAGTAATTGATTCCTGATGACAGATTGGGGGCTGGCCATGAAGCCTGCCCCCAATCGCAAAAGAGCAATGAAGTAGGGACGAGCCGTTACTTATTCAGCCCCAAAGCAGTCTTAGCTGCAATACGCCCGAACGTCAACACATCGGCAGTAGCATTGCCGCCCAAACGGTTGCTGCCGTGAACGCCGCCAGTCACTTCACCGGCTGCATACAAGCCTTTGATCACGTTGCCCTTCTTATCGAGCACCTGTGCCTTCGGATTGATATACAAACCGCCCATTGTATGGTGGATAGACGGTGCGCGAGGTGTTGCATAGAACGGAGCCTTTTCGATCTTGCGGTCGAAGAGCTTGCGGCCGAACTTCGGATCGTTCTTCGCTTCAACCATCTTGTTGAACTCTTCAACGGTAGCCTTCAGATTTTCCGGCGGCATGCCAAGCTGCTTGGCCAGACCTTCCAGCGTGTCGTCCTTGTAGATGCGACCGAGCTTAACAAGCGTTTCGACGTTTTCTGCAAACGAGTTGTATTCCTGGACAATGCTCGAGTCATTGATGTCGTAGCACATGGCACCGGGCTGTTTCTTAATGGCAGCCACAAACTCGTCACGGCGAGCGTCTTCCTTCACGAAGCGCAAGCCATTCTTATTCACGTCAATCACGTCGTCAAGGCCGGACATCTTGCGGGCACGTCCCTGCAAGGCACCGGAACCAGGCGTTGCCAGCGGGTAAACCTGAACGTAATTCATGCCGGTGAGATCGGCACCGATCTTCGTGGCCATGACAATGCCGTCGCCGGTAGCACCCGGCTGGTTTGTCGAAACCATGTCAGGCGTCAAGACGGGCGAAGATTTTTGGCGCATTTCCTTGTTCTGGCTGTAACCGCCGGTGGCGAGAATCACGCCGTATTTGCTCTTGAACTCGTAGGAATTGCCCACCTTGTCGCTGGCTTTGACGCCCACGACTTCACCATTGCGGTAAATGAGTTCCTGGGCACGCATACCGGTGATGATCTTGACGCCTTCCTTATTGGCGGCCTTGAGCAACGGTTCAATGAGTCCGGTCCCGGCGGGCGCGTCAACTTGGTGTGTACGCTGCCAAAGAGCACCGGCACCTTGACTAACTCGATCCATCACAGGCGTACCGTGCTTTTGCATCCAGTGAAGTGTTTCAAGCACATTTTCGGCATAGGTACGAATCAGGGGAATATGTCCCACCTTGTCGCCGCCGTTGTAGGTCTGCAAGGCATGCCATTCGGGGCAGTCAAAAAGCGTCTTGCTGCCGCTCTTCAAATACGCTTCGTACTTGGCCTTAACGTCGGCCATCAGTTTGGCGTGATCCGCGTTGGCCGGTTTTTCGTTGATGGCCTTAACGACGGCATCCTTGAGGGTGTCCGTCATCGGAAGCAGTTTTTGACGTTCCGGATCAGCGGCATTGAAAGCGCTGGCGCAGCGAAGCGTATTGCCGCCGATCACAGGCATCTTTTCCAGCACAACGATGTTGTATTTGCCTGCTTCGGCCGCAGTCACCGCAGCTGACAGACCTGCACCACCGGAACCGACGATGACAAGGTCATAGCTTTCGGTCTTCGTACCGTTGAATTTCTTGATCTTGACGGGGACGGGGGTCTGCAACGCAGCCAGATTGACGCCTGTTTTTTCCAATGCGGCAATAACAGCCTGTTTGAATGCGCCGCTCGTGACCGTCGCGCCGGAAACAGCATCCACATTGACGGTCTGATAATCAAGGATGTCTTTGGTCATTGTGCGAATGGCCATGCCACCCATCAGATCGGTTTCTGTGTGGCCGGGAACCTTGATGTCGGTGATTTTGTCTTTGCTAACCGTGACTTCGACATTGAGGTAACCGTTGTTGCCGTAGACCTGAGCTTTGTATGTACCCGGTTTAAATTGTGCTTTACCGACCTTCTTACCCTGGGAGGCATCCAGGGCCTGGTTGACAGCCATCAAAATGCCCTTGGAAGAGACACTGGCACCGGTGACGGCGTCCACCTTGGTTGAGTTGGCCTTTACGATCTTTGCCGGCAACGTTTCAATTGCTTTGGTACCCACCCCGGGCGTTTCATTGTGTTTCACAACTTCGACTGCCGTAATCTTGCCGCTGTCGATTGCGACCTTAACAGTCATCGGGCCGTTGTGGCCCGGAACCGTCTGAGTGTAGGTCGCTGCAGACGCGCTGATGGCACAAAAAGCCATTGTTACGGGAAGAACTATCTTTTTCAATGTAAAGCTCATCTTTACCTCTCCTCAGTGACGAACTTGATTGGGCTTATTAAGCCTTCTGCGTAATATGCTACTCCCGCAGACATGCAGTGGCTATAGAGGATTAACTCCCTGGTTTACATGAATGAGGAAGAAAAAGGAAACGAGGCACCAAAGTGGGTTTAGAACTTTGAGCCGTTTTTTGAATCCTTGTTGAGTTTGCGGCTAATTTAGAAACTTACTTAGCCGCGAGCGGAGTTCAGCTTCAATTGAAGTGCTAAACGAGAAATTCAAAGGAAAGGTGGTGACGCTGGCAAGCGCCAAGAGTTCTGAGGCGTGGGCGATGCGGCGCGATTATCTTTCACCGTGTCCAACAACGAAGTGGTATGACCTATCAAGGTTAATTGATCTCAAAAAGAAACCGCTTGCGGTCGATGTGGATGGCAGAACGCTTGCGGTTTCGTTTGTCGTTGATCAGCTTGTGTTGTTTAACGCTTTTTAGCTGATGGCACTAGAACCGAGTGAACTTTGGCGGAGGGGACTTCGGTCACGGGAACCTGTTGCACAGGTTGATTGGCTGCAGCAGCCGTAGGTGATTCACAAACAAAGTCAATGGTGGCCGTAGCGCTCTTGTCCGCATTGCCGTCATTGAAGCGAGACTTGAGCAAACGGAATTTGAGATCCTTGTCCGCACAGAATTCCTGAGCCTGTTTGATCAGCTCAACGCGAACAATGCCGCCGTTGTCGGTGGAGTCGCTCGAGGCGCTGACCGTGTAGGTGTTGTTTCCAATCTCGACGAACTCCGAGCGTTCGGGAGAGCTGGCGCAGCCGGCAAGAAACAACGCAGATGAAAATGCGAGAGCCAAATTCAGACGACGGTTGGGCATGAGCGACCTCTCGAAAAAAGTACTACCTGCTTTGATTCTAACGAGACGCGACCGTTACAAAGACCGTGAAAATTGCAACAAACGTATAGTTTCCGAGAAAGGCAAAGGGAAAGGATAGTTGTAATTTTTTTGTAATGGCTTCCTTTTGACTGCGTAACGAATTTGTTAGTTCTGCTTCCTAGACTTGATCTGTAGAGGTCTTTTTTCCTGAAGGCCTGCAACATCAATACAGGAGAGAACAAGATGACCCAGAGCACACTGCAGAGCTCACGCAGGGCGTTTCTGAAAACCGGAGCTGCGGGCGTCATGACGCTCGGCGTCGGTGGTATGGCGCAAGCTGCCACAACAGCCAAAGCATTACCGAAGTGGAATAAGGAATTTGACGTTATCGTGGTCGGCAGCGGTTTGGCCGGCTATTGCGCAGGCATCACCGCGGCCGAACTGGGACGCAAGACCGTCATTCTGGAAAAAATGGCTGTTCCCGGCGGTTCATCTGTGATCAGCGGCGGTACGTTTGCGGCTTGCAATACCAAACGTCAACAGAAAGAAGGCGTCAAAGACAGTGTTGAACTGTATGTGAAAGACGTCCTTAAAGCGGGCGGTCGCCTCAATGTGCCTGAACTGGTGCAGACCATGTGCGAACAATCCAACGAGGCTTTCGAATTTCTTGTAGAACGTGGGGCGCAGTACAACGAAGAATTGCGCAAGGTGGCAGGCCACACTGTGAAGCGTTGTTTCCAGCCGCTCTACAACAACGGTTTGAGCGTGATCCAGCCGTTGCATCGTCATTATCTGAAGCTCAAGAACACGAGCCTTCAGCTTCGCACCAAGGTTGACGAAATCATTCGCGATCAGAAGGGACGAGCAGTAGGCGTTAAGGTCCGTGAAGCCTACATTTTTGATCCGGAAAGCAAGGCGGATGACCGTCTGAACAAAACCGGCGTCGTGAAGTTCTATAAAGCTAAGCGCGGTCTGGTGTTTGCCACCGGCGGCTTTTCTCGCGACTTTGAATTCCGTCAGCGCGAATTCCCGCAGTACAACAAAGTGCCGTCTACGGTGAGCTGCGGTGCCACGGCCGGTGCGTTAAAGCTCATGATGAAGGCAGGGGCTCGCTCGATTCACCTGGCACACGTTCGCTTTGCCATTTCAATCGGCTTTGAAGACATTGAAAAGGGCATCTTGGTTGATCAGCGTACTGGCAAGCGCTTTATCAACGAAGGCGCACCGCGCATGGGCTTGTCGTACAAGATCATCGATACCGTGAACGCAGGCAGTGATTGGCCGGCATTGATTTACGACGAAGCGGGCCTGGCAACGCTCTATGACCGCGAAAAGCTCAACATCATTCTCAACAACGGCGAAATGCCGAAGTTTGACACCTTGGAAGCGCTTGCCAAGCACTTCAAGATTCCTGCGAAGGAAATGATCGAAACGATCAATCGTTACAACGGTTTCCTGAAGAACAACAAGGACGAGGATTTTGGCAAAGACTTTAAGAAGACGCACGCCGTGCCGATTCTTAAAGGTCCGTTCTACGCTTGCCCGGTTTACCCGAAATTCAACTACTCGCAGGGCGGCATTGCCATTGACGCACGCACCCGTGCGATCAGCGCTGAAGACGATCAGATCATTCCGGGGCTCTTTGTCTGTGGCGAAGCCTCCGGCGGTGTGCATGGTGCCGTTCGTGTGACCGGCTGTTCAATGTCTGACTGCGCCGTGTTCGGCCGCATTGCCGGCCGCGAAGCCGCTCAGATGCCTGCCGTTTGACTTGAGGGAGTACCGAAATGAAAAAGACAACGTTGATTGCCATGACTCTGGCTGCGTCCCTCGTGTTGGTGACGGGAAGCGTGAACGCAGCTCAAACGATGAAGCCTTTCCATAAAGGGGTTTCGTGTGAAGCCTGCCATGGAGAGAAGGCGCCGACGGCTCCGACGAAGACCGATTGCTCGTCGTGCCACGGCACACCTGAAGACGTGGCCAAACTGACTGCCGGTAAGTACAAGAAGTACTACAACCCGCACGATTCGCTGCACTATGCAACGTACTCGGACTGCGTGGCTTGCCATCGCGAACATCAGCCTTCGCGTTTGGATTGCAACAACAGCAACTGCCACCGCGAATTCAAGTACAAAGTGCCGTGATGCACTGATCAGACATCTCACTCTCAAAACCGCGGCAACGAGAATGTATTTTCGTTGCCGCGTGTTTATTGGGGCAGCGTTTCCATTCGATAACCGATGCCGGAATGGCTGACAATGCCGCAATCGTCCTGCATACCTGCCGCCCGAAGTTTTTGGCGCAATCGAGCCAGCGTAACCCGCAGATATTGAACATCCTGCTGTTGGCCGTTACCCCAGACATGCGCGATGATCTGTTCGTGAATCAGCACGGAGTTAACGTGTCGCATAAAGTACTCCAGCATGCTGAATTCCACAGCCGAAAGTTTGATTTCTTTGTCTTCAAACCAGGTTTGGCGCGATGCTGTATTGAGTTTCAAGGAGCCGTTGACGATTTCCTGGTCGAGCCCTTTTTGCGTGGTGGACAGGCGTCTTAGCACGGCACGTACGCGACCGAAGAGTTCCTCCAGCGCAAAGGGTTTGGGCAGATAGTCGTCAGCTCCCAAATCGAACGCGCGGATCTTATCTTCAATCTGGTCTTTGGCCGTGAGCAAAATGACGGCACAGTTGCTTGTTCGACGGATGCGGGTCAAAACGTCATAGCCGTCGAGTCCGGGCATCATGATGTCCAAAAGCACCAGATCCGGCTGATGATCTTCAAACACCTGTAGGGCACTGGGACCGTCGACGGCACAGATCACTTCGTAGCCGAGACTTGCAAGATTGATCGACAGCAACCGACGGATTTTCGGTTCATCATCCGCAACGAGAATAAGCGGTTGGGACATGGTCAGTTTTGCTCCTCAATGCTCACTGTGAATGTGCTGCCGTGCTTTGGCTTGCTTTCGACGGTAATGTCTCCGCCGTGAGCTCGAGCCAAGCCTCGGGAAATCGTCAAACCCAGGCCGGTTCCGCCGGCTCTGCGGGTCATCGACATGTCGATCTGATGGAATTTTTCAAAGATTTTTTCCTGAGATTCCGGTGCAATGCCGATGCCGTTGTCTTTGACGGCAAATCGTACCTGAGTTCCGCAGCGAGTGACATGCACGCGGATGCTTGGAGTGGTGTCGCAGTAGCGAACGGCATTGGCAAACAGATTGATGAGAATTTGCCGCAGGCGATCCGGATCGGCAAAGACTTCAGTCGCATCCTTTTCAATGTGAAATTCAAAATCAGCCGACTGTGCCGCCGCTCTTCTAGCTTCTTCAATAACGGTACTGGTTTTGATCAGGCGACGGCGCAAAACGATGGCTCCGGCTTCGATGCGAGACAGGTCGAGCCAGTCGCGCACAAGCGTTTGCAAACGATCGATGTCTTCAACCAGCCCGTCGATCAGTTCGGACTGCATTTCCTTTGTCCAAGCAACGTCTTTTCGGGCTAGCGTTTCGGCCTGCATGCGAAGCGAGGCTAGAGGTGTCTTGAATTCGTGAGCGGCGACGGAAATCAGCGAATTCTTCATCACGTCAAGCTTGTGGGCTTCAGTAATGTCACGCACGACGACACCCATGCCGATGAGCGCACTTTCTTCTTTGACGGCAAACGAAGTCAGTAACCAAACTTTGTCGTCGGATTCCACCAACGCAAATGTGGTGTTGGGTTCCGAGAGCATTTTGATGACGGCTTCGACGCTGTCCGGGTTTTTCTTTTGAACGGCGCGAATGAAGTCCTCACGCGTGAGTGTCTGTACTTGGGATTCAAGGTTTACAAACTCGAGAAGACGGTGATTGAGCAAAGAGAAATTGCCGTCACGGTTCAGCAAACCGAAACAGTCACGCATGGAATCAATGGCGGCGACCAAAGTGGCTGTCCGTTCTTTGACGCGGTTGTCGAGCAGGGTGTTTGCCGCAAGCAGTTCCGTTTGAGCCTGTTCAATCGAGTAGGCCATGCTTTCAAACGTTTGAGCAAGGGCTTTGACTTCGGTAGGCGCCCTTGGTGAGAGTGTTACGGAACGAGCCTTCTTGTATTCATGACGTTGCAGAAATCCAGCTTTAGCTCCCAGAGCCTCAATTGCCAGCGCGAGTTTGCCTGATATCGTGTTGGAGATAAGTACGACAAGAAGGATCACGATAAACACCAAGGCCGCACTTGATGCGAGCCATTGGTGGAAGATTGCGTTTTCTTCAGCCTGAGGGATGCTCAACCAGACGTACCAGGAAGGTGACGCCAAAACGGCTGCCGTGGTGACGACAGGTTGCTTTGTCAGCGAAGAGTCGTGCCGTATCAGTCGGATCTGACCAGGGACGAGATTTGCCTGCGAAACGGCCTTGATGTCCAGAGCTTCGGGATGGCTTAAAGCGGACCACCCGGGGGCATAAATGGCTTGTCCCTGATCGTCAGTTACGACGGCGTAGATGCTTTTATCGAGTCCGGCACGTTTAATGATGGTGCCAATCTTTTCCAGATCCAAAGCACCCAATACGAAGCCGTCAAAGTTACCTGATTTGTCGAAATAGGGAGCAACGATTGTGCAAAGGAGTTTTTCCGTGCCGCCAATCCCTTTGAGAACAGGGGAAATGTAGGTTCGAGGCTCTTTCAGCAAATTTTTGAAGTGCTCCCGAAAACTGAAGTCGGCGCCCACCATGGATTCACCACGGGCGTTGAATTCGGGGTGAAAGGCAAGCGTCGTTGCACGCTTGTCGGCGAAATACATATTGATGAAGCCGGGGAACTGCCGGTAGAGCGCAACGAGAATGGCGTCGAGCTTTTCTTTACTTCGTTCTCCACTTTGCGTAATTTGGAAAGCGGCGGCCTCAATGCCTCGTCGGTGCATTTCCACAAACGACTCGATTTGATCGGCGATTTGTTGTGTGGAGACGCTCTGGTGTTCCTCGGCTTTCCGAATTTCAGCCTGCAAAAGCCAACTCTGGTATCCGATCAGAACACAGATGGGAATCAGGGCGACGGTTAGAAGAGAAACCAGAAGTTGGTATCGGTGGGAGCGGATGGGCATGGACTTCAATGGGCACGAGGCAATTCGTAGGCACAAACCTCCACTTTATCTCAAAGCATTGCCAAAACAAACAATAAATTCCGGATTTTGCTTGTTCCGCCTGGTTGCCGCTTGTATCAACGAGAAACGCACCTGAGTCTCATGGACGACTTATAGATATCTTCCATGGATACTGCCGCGCGGATTCCATTTTTATTTCCCTCTCGGCCGCTCCGGCTACTAAGACCGGGCGGAACCAGTACGCGGAGTCAGATGCGTTTAGCAGCATGATACTGCACAGAAAGATTCACACAACACAGTCGACTGTTTTATGTTGAGTTAGAATCCAAGCAGGAAAACGAGAGCCTGGCAAAGGGAAAGCCCGTAAGGGCGAGAAACCAGTAAGGGATTAAGCCACCCTGGCAGGCCGTAGGATGCCACACAGAATCGGAGCCACTCGCAGCGAAGAGGATGTGTGGCATTTTCTGTTTTGTGCGTGCTATGTCACGAAAAAATGCTTCCGTTGTTTTTCCCACCGGGGCGATATTTGACGGGCATCGTCTTAATTGAGAACGCAAGACGTCTCTCCTTGCAGAGGTTGTCCCAACCCAAGGCCAAACGGTTGTCCAGAACGACTGTGAGTTGGTCTCGCTTATCGCGGTCCTTGTATTGCCCGATTAAATCAACAATCCGCGGCCCGGTAGCTTCAATCGGCAGATCAATGCGTGTTCCTTGAATCTGGCCTAAGAAAGACGCGTCGCAATAAGAAAAGAGGCATTGATTGATCACGAGCGCTGTTTTGCCGCATTGAAGGACGAAGCAGGGATCCAGTCCATCTCGATTTCGGCTGACTTCAAATTCGACACCGCATTCGCCGCAGCGGCTGGGAACGAGATGGCAATTGGAGAGAGCATAGAGCTGTACGACCGATTGCCCAAGACAGTGAACTGGAAGTTGAACGTTGTCAATGTTGTTGTCCTTGCGCAAAGCGCTCATTAAAAGCCGATATACAGCCCAGGTACGTGATGGTTGCCACAATTCGAAGGCTTCGTATTTGCTTTGAAGAATACTGAGGTAAGCGGTGTTCAATGGGGTTTCCTGACCGCCACGACTGATGCCGTTGCTATACGGATCCGCAAAGCAATCTGCTCCTTCATTGCCAATCACACCGAAAGGACATGTCGGATCTGCTCCAACTTTAAGCAGGTATTTCAATCCATTCATAAGTCCGTCATTGAGAGCGTTCAGATAACACGCATAAGCCAGCGCTTGGGCTCCGTTTCGTCCGTTGTCGACTCGTGGATCAAATCCGTGTGAGACAAGAAACTCTGCAAGTCTGACCATTGAACAATTGAGCCAGTCGCTCGGTCCATACAAAAGGCCGGCAAGCATATGGACGGACTTGCCGGTATCGACATCGGTGCCGACGGTGTTCGGATCGGCGCCTTGAGCACACAAAGTCTCAGCCTCACGAAAAACATCTCTGGCGGATATCCCCTCGGTCAGTTTCGTCATTGTTTGGAACAGTTTCTGATCGATAGGGCGCGGAAACGAAAGATTGAGCCAGGACATGAGGAAGTTGAAAGGGCTGGTTAACGAATCGGCAATTGAGCTCACGCGTGAGCCTTGCTTGCTACGTTAATCGACTACGCGTCAGTCATTGACGCACTCACTCTTACGATAAGAACATGAACTTTTAGAGAAGGGTGATTTATGCCAGACATATATTTCGAAACGACAGAAAGAGACGTCTTTCCTTATTGGATCAATGAACCGGCGGTCGGTCTTCGGCGCATCATGGCTTTGATTGCATTGGCTCCGAAGATGGGGCTTACAGGAAACAAGAAGCCGATTGTGCGAGACAAGAAAGGTCAAGTCATTGATGGGCTTGTGCTGGATTCGCCGGATTCAAAGGATCTTGTCGAGCGCCTGGAGAAATACGATTTTTCCAAAGATTGGAAATTCCATATCACGATTGGAAAGAACCAATGCACCATTTCCACAGATCAGGTGTCTCGATCCGAAAGTTGGTCGGGAGCGATGCCGCGTAATGAGGAAAATGACGCAGCAATTCAGGACATCAGAAACGAGAAGAACAGAGAGATATTGAAGGAGTACGGCGAATTCAGAACGGACTACATGGTACTCATTGGACTCAAGTTCAACGACAAAGCCGTCAACAATTTTCTTGGCGTGTTTCTGGATCTTCTGACTTCAGACGATACAAACATTCAGATGATCGTAGCCGATGAGTACTTCGATCTTGAGCTGATGAGGGAAGTGGAGCAGGAGGTGAAAAGTCGAACCAAAACGGAAGGAAGGCATCAAGCTCCTTAGTCAGATCGAAAGTATAGGGCACAAGGATCATGAGTTCGGCGAATCATTTTCGAATTTATGTTGAGCTACAATCCGAGCAGGAAAACGAAAGCTTTCCTTCTTGTAAGACGCCCCGCGTCAAAGGCGATGTTCTGGGTAAGGGCGGTCGGAAGGGAAGTCGTAGGGGATCGTGCCTAAATGATCTGCGCGACTCGCCGCAAAGGGTCGGGTGCGATTCTTTCCTGTTGGAAACGAAAGCTCGATGGGTGTGGCCTGTTTTGGACCGAGTTCTGACGGAGGGTCACTGACATGTTGAGCCGTAGTGCACCAAACTCAAATCTCGGACCGCTCGGGGGATGAGTGAGGGCTGGTGCTACCAATGACAGAAAACGAAAGTCTGAGGCAAATGAGGAGCTCCGAAGTTTCGTGGCAACACTAGAGCATACCGACTCGGACCGTAGGGCGCTATCTCAAAATCGCCGACCGCCGCGCTAGGGGGAGCTGAGAGATGGCGTTTTCTGCAACTTAAGAAAAACGAAAGCTACAGTTGGGCCAACCCCATAAGGGCCGAGATACCGTTAAGGGTTCCTGTTCAATGGTAGTCGTAGGACGATGTGCCAATAACTTGAAGTACTCGGAGAACTGATGGTGCGGGGCGGCGTTTTCTTTTTGTTCAGAATTTTGATATCTGTCCACTTCAACGATGTTTAAATCTCTGAGACTTCAATCCACAAAGCTAACTGATATGGACAACGTATCAGATTGGCTTTACCGCGTCGCAAAGTTATGCACTATTGCGATGGACAAAAATATTCTTTCTCTACCACCGCTGCTAACTATTTCGGAGCGCTTGGTTGTGCCTATCCAAACGGAGGCGATAACTCCAGAATTTGTGGAGCTGGTTTCCGATGAACTCAATGAAGACTGGGATGGTAATGACATCGAACTCATTTTGAGAGCAACACCAAATCGCCAAATTCGTCGAGTGTTTTCGTACTCAAACATAAAGACCACGACGGTTCCTATTCGAGAATGGAGAACACCAGATAGGGACGAGCCGAGGGTCGTTCGCTATGACGATATGGAATACCTGCGAGTTCGTGGAACCGGAGACGTAAAACTCAATGCGTTTCTTTATGCCTTCGTAGCACTTTTGCCCTTTAATGATGACGTTGAAATTTATCCTGAAGGGGTCGTTGAAGGGGATGACGATATCGTTCTTGGTAAGGAATTGGTTCAGGCTGAAAAGCAACTTCAGAACGATTCTTTCAGGCTCAGTATGGACGATCAGCAAAAATTGAGTCTGCGCGCAACCTTAATGCACGAGCTATTGAGCGGTTTACCGACAGATGCAGTCCGACACATTTGCCTGGATGGCGCAAGCAGCAGTCGTGAAATAGACGTCCTTAGCCATTATTTAGGGGTGTGTCCGTTGTCGGATTGGCCTACAGCCATAACAGATCGGAAACACCTTGCTGAAAGATTGGCCAACATGGTAAAGGCCAATGACTTTTTAGGGCGTGATGTGCAAGCAATTGTGGCTAAAGCAATAGAAGACGCTCTTGCGCAACAATCATCACGCAAAAATCCGCATTGAACAAAGTCCACCGGAAGTGAGCCATGTAAGTGCGGTTGCAGCGTCGCGTGAAGTGCCGTCCATGTCTTTCGCTAGGAAGACACTTCATGCGAACTTGATGATGTTTATTGATTACACCCGCAGCAAGGGTTTAATTTCCCGATTGACAAACTCAGCGACGGCGTGCCGAAGTGCTTTGAGATAGGCAAGCTTGCTGCCTGTGCCACCGGCTTCCTTATAGGCTTTGAAGTCGCCCATTGCCGCGTTAATCTTTGCGGGATCTACCTCCGTCGCAGGCGTGTTGACTGCAAAGGCCTTGAGTTCTTCAGCATTGATCCCCCACTTGGCTGCAAAGTCCGCTACGGTCTTATCCACCACTTCACGTACTCGTTCCTGCACGATCGTAAAAGCGTCTTTGTTGCGATAGCTTTCGGGATTAAATTTGAGCTCCAGCCAGATTTGTCGCAGGATTTGACCGATTTGCGGATTGTCCTTGCTGAACTGCTCGATGTACGAGCTGATGCGTTGATCCTCGGCATCCGTGATCGTTCCGATGGTGTCGCTGTCCGTCGGCATATGAGATTGGATAAGCGACAGCAAGTAGCGATAATCAATCTCTACCGTCTTTACGGACTCTAGCTCATACTCAATGTCGATTCCGATAGGTTGAGGTTCCTGCTCGGTTTCGGTCTTGAGTTGCTCAATCACGTTTTTATAAATACCGGTCAAGCGTTCGAACTCTTCTCGGTCAAACTCAAAGATCGCTTTCAGATCATCTTCCTTGAATTCGTCGTAAACCTGCAGTTCCGAGAAGTACCGATCCACCGCCTGGAAAGCTTTGGCAAATTTGGCGAGTTCATCCTTGCCTGTTAGTTTTATTGCCGCTTCAGGCGTTGCCGCAATTTTGCGAAGTTCAGCAAGGGCCTTGCTGAATTTCTGCTTGGTCTCGGACCAAGTTGGCGCAGCCACATCATTGGTCCCGCCATTGCAGTAGAGCACTAAAGCGTCGTCAATGAGCTTGGCGTAGAGCGAGGGTGTCTGCATCGTCACCACTTGCCCGTAGCGTTTGCTCTTGTCGAACAGGCGATTGGTTCTTGAGAACGCCTGAATCAGGTGCTGGGGCTTCATTGGCGGCCGATCAAGGAAAATCGTTGACATGCACGGTGCATCAAAGCCCGTGAGCAAGCGATCCACCACGATCACCAGATCAAGCTGTTCATGGCGATTAAAGTATTTGGACTTTTTGCGAGCCAGGCGCTCGTTGAGTTCCGTGTTGTAGGCTCCAAGAGTCGAAAGATCCCAATTGGTGCCAAACATTGCGTTGTAGTCCGCAAGCGACTCAGCCATTTCCTTCTGATTGGCCGTAGCGCCGTCTTCGTTCTCGCCCACTGTGTAGGTGATAGCAACTTTCGGGAAATCGGGTAGCAGTTTTTTGATCTTCTCGGCGACCTTGCCATCCGCCTGAAATTGCTTGAACAGGCGGTAGTAGCGTTGAGCATCTTCGATGGACGCAACGGTCAGAAGTCCTTCGTAAGATTGTCCATCGCCGGCATTGAGACGCAGCTTGGCACCGCTACGGTTGACGATGTAATCAATAACCTTGTTGCGGTGCTCGTCGGAGTCGTAAAAATCTTTCTTATTAGCTTTTTTGTACTCAGTGACAACTTCCTGTTCCAGCGTTTCGGCTCGTACATCCATAACAGAATCTTCGTCATAGAGCCCCATCTCGACAGCCCAGGTCCGGAACTGGTCGATGTTGTGCCCCATGCTCTGTATCTGGAACCCCAGAACAGCACCGTCGTGAATGGCTTCCTTGATGGTGTACTTGTGTAGGCATTCACCGTAAAGCTCTTGCGTGGTGCGTGCCAGATCTCCCTTCTGTGAGCGTTTGTTTTCAGCAAAGATCGGGGTTCCGGTGAAGCCGTACCACAGGCTCTTTGAGAAGAATTTTTCAATGAGACGTTTGGTTTCAGGGGTTACGGCACGGTGGCACTCGTCCACCACAAAGGCAATGTTCTTAACTTGAATCTTTGCGGCAAGCTTCTGGTACTTCTCGGAAGGAGAATCTTCTGTGCAGCGACGAATAATGGTCTGCAATTTTTGAATGGTCGTGACGATCGTATCCCGATCTTTGCTTGCCAGTTTCTTTTCCAGATCAGCCGTTTTATCGGTGTTCTGAACGTCAATGTCGTCACTGTCGGCGTAAGACTTAAAGGAGTCGGACGTTTGTTGATCCAAGTCCTTACGGTCGATCAGGAAGATGGTTTTGTCGACGCTGGGAATGTCGAGCAAGTTCTTCGTGACAGTGTAGGAGGTCAGCGTCTTGCCGGAGCCGGTCGTGTGCCAGATAAATCCGGATTTTCGGTCTCGTGAGGCCTTGCGGATCGCCTCGATAGCATGAATTTGATAGGGGCGAAGCAGGATGACTTTTTTGCGCTCGTTATCGAGCACACTGTACTTGCCAATCATCAAATGCGCAGCAGGGATGTTGAGAGCAGCCTTGGCAAATGCTAGGTAATCCTCAACGGGCTCATTGTGTTCATTTACCCAGCCTGTGAGGAACTTCTCATTGAGCTCTCCGCGGTTGTTGGCGGCGATGTAGCGCGTCTGGGAGCCGTTTGACACCACGAACATCTGCACGAGCCCCATCAGGCCACGGAACTTGCCTTCTTCGCCGTATTTCTTGATTTGACGATAGGCGTCCATGAACGGGTGATCTTGGTTTTTCAGCTCTATGTGGATCAACGGCAAGCCATTGATGAGAAGCGTGACATCAAAGCGGCGGTCTCTCGAACCGCCGGATTCTTCGATGGTGGAACGATATTGGTTGATGACTTCGTAGCTCGATTTACCGCCTGCTACTTCACGATTGTTGATGGCGATAAGCGAAATGATTCCCTTGGATGCATCCTCTCGCACAACAGGGATCTGAGCGACGCGATGTTCACCGGCTAGCCAGCGGGCGGCTTTGTAGGTTGTTTCTGCCTGATCGCGAATGAACTCTTTGACCTGGCTCATTTCTTCGTCTGTCAGGGGAACACCGTCAAGCAAGGCAATGTTGTTCTGATTGAGTTTCTGACGCAGGTTGTCCCAGAGATCAGCTTCCGTTCGGATGTCGTCTCGGTAGGTCCACTGCGAAACGTCACAGCACAACTGTTCGATCAACAGTTTTTCCATTTCAGATTCAAGCATTGCCATTTGGTTTGCCTTATTCGTTAGTGTTCTTCTTCCAGTCTGTTGCGAAGATCCGAGAGTGTTTCGCCTTTGTAGGTGAAGTATTTCGGGCCTTGATACTGATCGGATGGCGTACGCAGCTCGTCTGGCAGAAATGTGCCAACAAAAGCCGACATAGTGTAAAGACGCCCCTCATGCTCGATCTTTTTGTCGTCAGCAACCTTCACTTCCAGGCCTGTTGGGGCGAAGGTAACGGTTTCGCCGACCTCAATGTTGACCATCGAGAAGCGGAAGGGTTTGCGGCGACATTGAGAGTCATTACCTTGCTTGGCAACGTCTTTTGCCTGATCCTCGTTAATCGGAACGTTATTGCGATAGACCGTGATCTTGGCGTTGTCAATCGTTGAGGCGATGTCGCGGAAAATATCCAGCGCAACCGACGGTGAGACATTGAAAAACTCGCGGTTTTGACGAATACGCAAATCTGTCAAACGATCAATCGTTTTGTGCACGAGCTTTTCAACCTCGTTGTACTTGGAGGTCTGCATCGTGGCGTAGATCGAAAACGGCAAAGGCACAGCCGTGTTGTCGAGTTCCTTGGAGCGGACGTCAACAGGACGGGAGCTTTTGCCGATCTTGACCCAATCCTCGCGGAAAGAGTCGTTAGTAAGGATGTAGACGTATCCGGATTGCATAGTGTTAAACGAACATTTGTTGCATGAGGCCTTTTTTTAGATCTAAAAGGAGCTTTTGTCTTTGTTTCTCAATGGCTAATTTTTTATCGAATTTTGATAAAAAATCTGCGATATGATTTTGTTCGTCTTTATCAGGCAATGGTATCAGCAAGTTTCGAATGATTTTCAATGAAACAAATTTTTGATTCCCGCCTGTTTTATTCTCGCACAGTTGTTTAAAAATTATGTCGCTTCTAAATAAATAATACAGAAATACATTATTAACGGCATCTGATTTTGGCTTGATTAATGCAACATTTTTAATTGCGAATCCTGATTCTTTAACGAGAACCGGTCGGCCTATGGTGCCAATCATTCCAAATAAAATATCGCCAACATCAACTTTTGATCTTTTATTAATGTTGTCGTAATCAGATACTGAAATCTTATTAGTTGATTCGATGTCAATTTCCCCATTCTTTAGCAAATTTTTAGAAGTGACAAGCGGGAATCCTGAAGGAACATAACTAGGGCTATCGTGAGTGCCGTCTCTGACATCTGCTATATCTATCAAACAGACGTTTGCCCAACTTTGGTTGGAATGATTGAATTTTAATTCTTGCTTAAAAATTTTCTGCAGCAATCCTTTTTTCAATTTCTCCAGAGCTTCAAGCTTTCGCTCATTCAGCTCGATCTTCTGGTCCAGAGTTGAGAAGAAGGAGGCAATTTTTTGTTGTTCTTCGAGTGAGGGAATGAACAATTTTTGTTTCTGAACAAACGAAATCCAGTGGCGTTGATGGCCCTTTGGTTGAATATTTAGTCTTTTGATAGCTTCAAAAACAAATTTGAGTGAATACTGTTTTTCATCTGTTGTGAGCAACTTTATTGCTGAAGACTTCACCTTGAATGAGAAATTCACTAATTTGCAGTCGCAAGTAAAGTCATCGAATATAATTACATCGCCCCTCTTATAGATGCCATCATCTTCATCGGTGTAGCCAAGTATAAAAGACTTATTTGCCGTTAATACCGGCACCTTTCCTTCTGACTTTATTTTTGTCTTAACAATGTAGCGATCAGGCCTTTCATAAGTAAGAATAGATTCTATCTGGCTGCAATTCCAGTCAGGGAATTCTGATGCATTCTCTCCCTTAAATCTGATTCTCGGATTCATTACACACTCGCCTTTATATTAAATTTTATACCTAGTTCATTTAATAGGTCAGCAAATTTGTCGTCAATTTTGCTTTCCTGACTGCTAAGATCAATCAATTCTGCGAGAATAGTCGCAATATCAATTTGCTCTTCTTCTTCAATATTTTCAACGTAGCGCGGAATATTTAGATTGAAATCATTTCCCTGAATTTCTTCAAACGTCGCAAGATGTGCAAACTTTTCAATATCCTTACGTTTCAAAACAGCATCAACGATCTTGTCGATGTGTTCGGGCTCAAGGTAGTTTCGGGGGCCTTCCTTTCGGAATTCCTTCGAAGCATCAACAAAGAAAACAGACCGATCGGTGTTGTTTTTCTTGAGAATCACAACACAGGTGGGAATGCCCGTTGAGAAGAAGATCCCTGAGGGGAGGCCAATCACTGCATAGATGTTTCCGTTACGAAGCAAGGTCTCGCGGATTGTTCCTTCCGCTCCACCTCTGAACAAAACGCCGTGAGGTAGGACAATGCCCATCGTGCCGGTGTCTTTCAGGTGATAAAAGCCGTGCAATAGGAAAGCGAAGTCGGCCTTGCTTGCAGGAGGTAACTTCTTGTAGGCGGCAAATCGCGGATCCGTCAGAAGGCTCTCGCGAGCATCGTATTTCTGGCTGTACGGAGGATTCATGACGACAGCATCAAAGTTTGTCGGTTCGTCCGTCGGCCAGTCAGCATCCAGTGTGTCGCCGTTACGCAAGTGCTGATTGCTGCCCGGTACGCGGTGCAGCATCATGTTCATGCGCGCCAGGTTGTAAGTCTGATTCTTCAGTTCCTGGCCAAAGAAATGAACGGCACCCTTGTTGTCGATGCCTTTGGCATCATCGTTATGGATTTGGTTGCGGATTTGCAAAAGCAACGATCCGGACCCCATGGCAGGGTCATACACCGTAAAGCCGTACTTCGAGTTTTGTCCGGCCGTAACAATACGAGCAATGATCTGCGAGACCGATTGCGGGGTATAGAACTCACCGGCTTTCTTGCCGGATTCCGACGCAAACTGAGCGATCAAGTACTCGTAGGCATCGCCCAGGGCATCTTCCGGGTAATCGTTAAAGTCAATATGAGCAAGTGCTTTGATGACCGACGAGATCATCTCGTTACGCTTGTCAGGCGTTTTGCCCAAGTCCTTTGAATCAATGTCGAAATCCTCAAAGAGCCCTTCGTAAGTGCCGCCGCTGGCAGCCTCGATGTCGCGAAACGCTTGACGCAGTTCAGAGAGCATGAACGTGCGGGCATTGATCTGGTTATAGAACGCTGTGAAAGTGCGTCTTGGGTGAATCACGCAACCAAAACGATTATTGAGCTCCAAACTGAGATCTTCCCAAGAGCCGTCCATCAAGGCTTCGGTGTATGCAATCTGAGCGGCGTCAAGGCTTTCGGGCTTTTCGTCGTTGAGCAAGTCATACGCTTCAACAAGCATTTTGTCGGACAAGGCCTTATAAAAGACCAAACCAAGGAGGTAGTCCTTGTAGACGTCAGCCGACATGATTTTGCGCATTTCATCGGCTGCGGACCAAAGGGCGGTATTAAGGTCTCTGGCTGTAAAAGATGACATTTGATTCTTCGAAAATAAGTGAAAAATAGGATCTGCGGTCACGTGATTCTAAGACAGAACTTCGGTTCGTTTGATCTAAAAGAATCCTTTCAGGTTAGATTTCTATTCCGTCGTCGCGTACGCCAACAACATTGATATGCGGTAAGGCCATTCGGAGTTCCTCACAGATCGCCTGAGCCTCTTTTTCATGTCGCTCTTCGAATTCTTCATAAGTAATTACTTTTGGGTAAATAGCGTCAAAGAGCCAGTAAGCTTCGGCCCAACGTTCAATACGACGAATCAACGGAAATGGAAGATCGATGTTTGAATAGTGAATGTAGCTGGTTGATCGACTCCAAAGTGCAGGGGCCGAGGCTTCAATATCAAGTACTATTTCTGTCAAACCGGCCGTATAGGCTGCTCTTTCGGCTTTGTCTTGCGCAATGTCTTCAGCAATGTCCGGGTCAGAAAGAAAATCTTCTTCGTCTCGTTTGATTAAATTGACACCGTCACACAAGTAGACCTCAGGCTGAAGTCCTTCGGCTTGGGCGTAACCGATAAACCATCTCTCGACGTCGGTTAAATCTTGACCGTTTCGACCATCTCCAACTACTGTCACCCGGTCACCATGCGCAAGAACTTCCATCGGTACATTGATTCTCAAATTTTCAATAGCCCATGCGGCAAATTCTTCCGGAGTCTGTTTCCTCGGCCTTGAATAATAGTATCTGTGAGGAATCACGCAGTCCTCACTGCGAGACCACAACTGACGGACAAGTTCATCATCGTTTGGGTTGTTGACAATGTACTGGTGCACGATACGGTCATCAAACATATCTACCTCCTGGAGATTCACCAAATCTCGTTTGTTGTTCTATTTGCTGAAGGTGTCTGTAGAGAGTAGATCGCGCGAAAGCTGCTTCTCTTGCCAATTGGGCAAGCAGAATATCAGGATTAACTTGTTCTCGAGCTTTCTCGATTTTCACTGCGTCAGTCGGCTTTCTACGTTTATAGACAACTCGCTTTTTAGCTAACTCGATGCCTTCGCTTTGACGTTCCCGGATCATTGAACGCTCAAACTCAGCAACGGCACCAAGCATAGACACGATCACTTTAGTCATGGTCGCGTCATTTCCTGACGCATCCAGAAAGATTGTTTTTTATGAAGCGAACGCTGACGCCTTTGACCTGAAATTCATTTGTTGCGTTCAATAGGTCGGCTAAGTCTCAGGCCAGATGGTCTGTGCTGCACCTAACAATGTGGGTCACCCTCGCGAAGGTATTCCATCTACCGATTGATTGATGGGTTGGTAGCGCATTGTGCTGATCGGACGCCACAGCTGACCCACCTCCGAATCTTCTAAGATTGCGCGTATTCGTTCCAAAACAGCTTCGTTACGTCCTGAAACCCCATGAGTACCGCTGACTATCAATACTCGCTTGGCAAGGTCCTTACCCGTAGTTTCTGTGACGGGCGTCCTCCAGTCGATATCCCTCCATACCAACGCCCGTACCGCTGGTCAATCAGCGAAGTCCGCAAGCTCCTCGAAGACCTCGACAGTTTCCGCTACAACCCCGAGACAAAGTCCTACGACGAAAGCGCACAGTACTACTACGGTACGATCTGTTTTCACGCCCACGACGGCAAGCTCGAACTCATTGACGGCCAGCAGCGCTTGACGAGCTTTCTGATTCTCATCAAGGCGCTTTTGGATGTCACCGACGGCATCAACAAAGTCAAACACTTGCGCGACGAACTGATCGAAACGATCAAAACGTTATCGAGCGACCAAGACTGGCAAGATAACAAATGGCAGCCTCAATACGAGTACCGCCAACCTCAAACACAAGAGCATATTGCCGCCATCTACCGAGAGCAGCTTGCCGATTACCTGCGCGTCAGAAAGCTCATTCATGAAGCGACGCAACTCGCCGGAGGCGAGCAAGAGTCAAACAATGAAGGCCAATCCGACGTTCCGGATTACGTGATTCAGTTTTTCACCGACGAGTACAAGCGTTTGAAGTACGCACTCACAAACGGCGTCTTTGCTGTGCGTATCATGGAAAGTCGTTATGAAGCCGAGCTCTTTTTCCAATGCGAAAACAACCGCGGCAAGGAAATGGAACTCATCGACATGCTCAAGGCCTATCACTTGCGCATAGCACTGTCGGTTGAAAATTCTGAAGCAAAACGCAAAGAGACGCTCACAGAAATTAAGGGAATTTGGGAAAAGCTGACAGGTGACGACGCGCGCTACTTGCGCTTCAGAACGACCGTCATCTCTTTGCTGTTGATTCGCTGGGGTGTGGCCTATTGGATGCATTGGGACACATCCAACGTTGAAAAGCTCAAGGGCATTCACGGCACTTATCGGGGCAATCTCGTTGTCGACGAGAAGCTCGCGCAGACAGGCAAAGGGACCGAAGCAGGGACCAAGTTTCTTCCCGATCTGATGTCGCCCATCGCACCCGGGCTGCTGTTTTTCCAAACGCTCGAATACTATCAGCGCATTGTGGAGGCGCTCTACAGCACGGTACGTCTTAGCAAGGACCCCGAAGCCAAGACGGATGAAAATGTCGGCGCGAACGTGTGCAACATGTTCCACGACATGGTGCTGGCCCACAAACCGTTTTTCGACAATAGTCACGAAATTGCCGTTCAGGCTGCGGTTTGCTGGCTCGATCGCTTTGCGACAGTTGCTCCGGACCTTGAACGCCCGTTTGAAAATGATGTCGACCGCTTGCGCGATGCTTACAACAAGGACATGGATTTTCTTGTTTATGTCCAGTGCTACATTCGGCTATTTAAGCGCCTGCGCGTTCCATTGAAACGCAACGATAAGGAGCAAATCCTTTTGTTCGGGCAGCTTCAGGGCGCTCGGCAGATTGCCTTTTTCAAGTTGGACCGGCCCACCGAAAATCTCATCACGATTCCGTACCGCACCAACAGTCCGGCGGAGTGCCGTCGCGAGCTTGAACGGCTTACGCACCCTGATGAAGTCACGTGGGCTATGGTTGGCGACAGACGACAGCGATACCGCGAATACGTTGATGAGGAAACGCGTGTTGAGACAATCGCGTTCAAGGAGCAGGCACAATGAGTACGTCCTTTGATGCAGATTTGTTCACGGTGGGCGAGCTGCAAGCCGATAAGAAGGTTCTGGTTGTGCCGGCCTATCAGCGTCCGTTTTGTTGGACGGACAAGCAAATTGAGGTTCTTGTTCAGGATCTCATCACGCACTTTGCTCGGTACAGTAAAGACAAGACTTGCCGCTATTCTCTGGGTACGGTCGTTTGCCATCAGCGAGAGGCTCTCGAGGTTTTGGACGGCCAGCAGCGCCTGACGAGCATTGACATCATTTTGGCCATCCTCGATCAACGAAAGGCGCATGCTGATGATTCGGAATATACGGTGAGAGAGGACGACTTCGGATGGAGGCCTTCGGTTATTCGCCAGTACGAAAATCTGACGCAGGACATCCGCCCCAAAATCAGTCAGGCGATACTCTCGTCCGTTTGCCTTAAGATCAACGGCGCCGCAAAAGACGGTTTGATTTTTTCGGACGAAGAGGGGTTAACGCCGTTTGAAAAATTTGCCGACTGCATTCGCAAGAGCGTTTGCGTTTTGCGTGTGATTCTGCCCATCGACGACGCCAACCCTTATGAAGGTCCTGCCATGTTTGAGATTGTCAACATGCGCGGACAGGCATTGCGCTCCATTGACATCGCCAAGGCTACGCTTGTGGAATGTCTCAAGGATGCGAACGACGCCGAGCGCATCGCCTTTGACCGTCTCTGGAGCGGTATTGCCGCCTTGCTTCGTTCCGATCCGCAGCTCCGTGTCGAAGACATCGTTAAGAACATGAGTGACGTACTCGGGGGAAGTTCGAAAGTTTCAAGAACCGATCGGCGGGAAGGCGGCACGAAATTTTTCGAGATCGTCGGGAACGCCTTCAGCACGAAAACGAAGTCGCAAGAGCAAAGCAAAACAGACGCGGAAACCGCCGAAAGTTCTGAGGAACGGCGTTTTGTTGTCGACTTCGAAAATCTCTTTGTGATTGCCAATGAGGTTTTCCGCTCGGTCAAAGGCGCAGACGATGAAAAGTTCGAGACGCTCAACATCCGTCCGAGACCGGGCGAGACCGACTACCGCGGCCTGCACGATCGTATCGTTGTCGGCAAGGACGTCAAGAAAAACACCAAGCTCGACGATCAGGAACGACGCAAAGATGTCTGGAGCTTCATGTCGATTCTGTGGATTGCAGCGATGGTTGCGCGGCAAGCAGACCGTCTTCTGGTCGCCGAGAACAAAGCCAAGACGCCGTTTGCTTTATTGCTCGACACCTTCTATGCCGCTAACGGCTACCAGTACTCCGGACAGTATTGGCTTCTGTCGCTGGTTCACACCGCCGTTCAGGATCTTTGTCCGGTCAATTGCCTCCCTAAGAGCGTGCAAGCTTTGCTTTCAGGAGCCTCATCGGCGCAGGAGTTGGCCGACAAAGTGGAAAAAAGCTTCGGCAAGGGCAATGGTTTTAAACACGGCTATTTGCGTCTGATTCTCTGGGGACTGGAACGTTTTTTGAATCCGAACGCTGCGGGCAAGATGACGGCAAACGTACTGAAACTCGGAGCCGATGAAGACGAGGTCAAGTTGATTGAGGCTGTAGGGAAAGCTTTTGAGTCTGTCGGACAGTGTGACAAGCAGGACGAAAAATTTGCCGCTTGGCGGTATACCGAAAACGGCGTGCGTTGGAAGCTTTTTTTCACCGACTGGCTGCTGTGGGTGGATTCAAAGCAAAAGGGGACGAGCTTTTCTTATTTGGCCCAAATGCTCGATCATCCTCAACACGTCGAGCTCATCCGGGATCTGAATGTAGAAAAGTCGTCAGACGATCCGCTGGAGAACTTCCGCAAACAGTTCGCGAACAAAGCCGAGACAATGCGGATTGTTTCGCGCTCTCAGATCGAGCATTGGATTGCTCAGGAAACTCCGAGCATCCAAGACAGAACGGTACTGCACCATTTTGCCAATCTGGCACTGATCAACGCTTCGGAAAACGTGGAAAACAGCAATAAGACGACGGATCAGAAAGCGACACAACTTTACGACAATCCGTCAGCGAAGCTGCTTTGGCTGGCTTCGTATGCACGAGCGACAGCGAATCAGCAGGCGCTGCTTGCCAAGCGCTTGTGTACGGTGGAAACGGATCGTTTTTGGGCTGACTACATCGCATCGTTTGCCAAGCACGACTGGCTGGGCTCGTAGTCGGAGTGTTTTTGCGCAGGCGGAAAATGAAAAAAGCTCGGCCCTCTATTGGTAGAGAGGACCGAACAAAAGCCGTAAGGCCTTCAAAGGAAGGCGCATTATAACCGAAAGGTTAAATCTGTCAAATGGGGTTGAAAAAATTTATGAATCGCCTTGGCAGATAACGCTCCATAACCGCGACAAGCGCAAACCAATCGGCGACCTGACGTACGAACATGGTCCAAAACGAACAGTGAGCATTGCGGCCATCACGTACGCGTCAGTCGATGACGCACCCGCCTTTACGATGGGCAACAAGTACCAGCACAGAAAGGTGGTTGTATGTCAGTTATTCATTTCACGACCCGTGAAAAGGAAGTGTTTCCTTACTGGACCAAAATGCCGGAAATCGGTCTGCGTCGCATCATGGCTCTGATTGCGTTGGCTTCAAAGACTGGTCTAACGGGAAGCAGAACGCCGGTTGTGCGGGACAGGAACGGCTGTGTGATTGACGGCCTCGTGGTGGATTCGTCGGATGCAAAAGAACTTGTCGAGCGATTGACGAAGCACGATTTTTCCAAAGATTGGAGTTTTCAGATTTCAATCGGCAGGAAAAAAAGCACCATCAGCTCAAAACAAATTTATTCGTCTCAACGATGGTTGGGTGCTGTGCCGCGCAATGCTGAAATTGATGCTGCTCTCCAAAATATTCAAAACAAAAAGAACAGAGAGTTACTGGAGAAATATGGCGAATTCTGCACGGATTATTCGTTGATGGTGGATCTTAAGTTCGACGATAAGTCTTTCAACAATTTTCTCGGAACGTTCCTTGATCTCTTGACTTCGGACGAGACAAATATTCAAATGGCTGTCACCAAGGAATTCTGCGATATTGATTTAATCAGAAAAGTTGAGGATGCAGTCAAAATTGTCACCAAAACGGAAGATCAGTCTCAAAAAAGTTAACTGGTGATGAGAAATTTTCTGCAATAGGGCAGCGATTGGTGATGAGTGCACATTGTGGCAGGGAAACAAAACCTTGAATTTTTTGTCAGATGCGAAGTGAACTGGGCGGGATATTTAAATGTCGAGTTTAATTACTTGGATCATAACTTTTTGTGTTTTTGGGTGGAAGGGGATTGCGATAATCATGGTAATTGCAGTCCTGAGCTTTATTCCTTTGATGTTAGGTGGTAAGTATGTCTCAGAGGAATGCATAGGGTGTCTAACGTACTTCATTCTGATTGTTGACACAATAATTGGACTTCTGATTTTTAACTGGTTGGAGTGAGTTTTATTCAAAAAGATAGAACTCAAATGGCAGAATATAGGACGTCATCCCAAAAAAATATTTATTTTTGAGATAAAAGCAAGTGACGGGTGAGGGTGTTTTAAAGAGTTTATCGAGGTCTGATATTTAGATGATAAATTTCTTATTTAACATCCTGTGTTGGATTATTCTATGGGTTATTGTGATGGTGATACCAATGTCACTTATATCTTTTTGACTTTTACCACTGACACTGTGTGACGATGATGACTCTACTGAAAATGTCATATTATTGCTGTGGTTCTCGACGTTCTGTGCTCTGTTTGCAATTCCTATTTGGACCTGGCTAACTTAATCGAAGTTTGAAAAAAAGAAAATGACAAGCTCATAGGGCGTCATTTCAAAAATATACGTTACCAAAGCCGGAGGCGAATTTGCGAAGTCCGTCACTAGCCTTCGGCAACAAACGCGCAGTCGGCTTGGTCTTGCACAAAACTATCGTCTTTCGTTGTCCGGTTGGCGAATTCACAGCTTTTCGGAATCTGATTCGCAAGGCATTTCCCGACGCGAACAGAACCGGGAACTCTTGACTTTGCCAAACCTCAACGGACGGGCATGCCGATGATTCGCCCGGTTGTGGGCGCGGGCAGATGATCGTCCCGGTCCTTTTTTTCATGAAGATAGGCTTCAAGAACGTCAACTTCTAGGGGACCGGTTTCCAAAATCTTGGCATGTTTTCCGAGCATCGAAAAATGGTCGCCCCCACCGAGAAGGTAGGCGATCGTAACGATGCGATAGACATTCTCAGGCACAATCGGCGCCCAGACGCCTTCTTTCGTGCGTATTTCAGCGGACACGATGCGTTTGCCCACGGGGGCCGCAGGATTGATTCGATAGCGAAGCCCCGCTGTCTGCAGGAGTCTTGGGCCGATCACGTCGGGCTCTGAGAGACCGTGTTCAAGCGCCTCCCGGAGTACTGCGCCCGAGACGTCGGCCACCTGAATACGGTTCCCGAAGGGGTGAATATCGAGCAGATCGGCGTGGGTGACGGGGCCGATGGGCATGGCGGCTCGTACGGCACCGCCGTTTAAAATCGCCGCGACTGCACCTCGAGAGCGACCCCAGGCGAGAAACGCATCGGCTGTCGCCATTCCCGAGAGGCAGTCGCCTTCACGACAGGGATCGAGCCCGTCGGGAAGCGTTGACGTGTTGACGCCCACGAAACGCTCCTGATCGGCGCGAATGGCCTCAATCGACTGGACAACGAATTCGTGCATCGCTTCGTCGCGACGAAGGCTCGGTACGAGTTCTTCGAGATCTCCCCGGAACTGCACGATGCGGCCCGCGTCGTCAAAAGAAACCGTGAGCCGTCCGAGATAGCGTGTCGAGCGCCCCGCCTGTACCACGAGCGTCTTCGAGCCGTCGTCATGCGCGATGACCGTCGGGTAAGGACCTTCCGAATGCGGATGAACACCGAGCACGCTGTGGGTGTGGCCTCCGACGATCACATCGATAGCAGGCACAGCGCGGGCAAGCGCTTGATCGGCTTCGTAGCCCACATGCGTCACCGCGATGATGTGCGTGACGCCCGCTTTTTCCAGTTCCGCCGCGGCACGCTCAAGCGCCTTGGTACGGTTGGCAAAATCCGTGTTGGGGCAGGCTTCGGAAATATCCTTTCCTTCGTCGTTGGCCAGACCGATGATGCCGACTTTGACGCCGCTGAGGTCTTTCACGACGGTTGACGGAAGCGGGACTGTCGAGAGAGGGCAGGCGGGATTTTTTTCAAGATTCGCGCCGAGAACCGGAAAGGGAAGGGCCTTCACATACCGGGCAAGTGTTTCGCATCCTAGGTCGAATTCGTGATTGCCGAGTGTCACCGCGTCCCAGGGCATGCGTCGCATGGCTTCTCGGGCCCAAGGCATGCCGCCCGTTCTGAAAAAATGAGTCCCCTGCCAGAAGTCGCCGGCATCGAGCGCGAGCACGGCTGCGCCTTGGGCCTTGGCTTTTGTTTTCTCGTCGGCTACAAATGCCGTAACGCGTGCTAGCCCGCCTACTGCGTTGGTGTCGTCGTAGACGGGGCCGCGGTCGTTAACGCCGGCCGCCGCCGAATGGATGTCGTTGACGTGCAGGATCGTCAGGTCCCAGGCAAAGGAGTTGAGGGAGGCTAAGGATCCGACGAACGTACAAGCGACGGCAAAGAAAGTGCGTCGTAGTGAATGAATGGGAGCGCAGGCGAGCGACATGGTGTTTCCGAAACTAGGTGCGAGGATTCTACTGCCGGAGACATCAAGCTGCCTTTGCAGGGCTGACGAAAGGAGGATGGAGTCGAGCCGTCGTGAGCTCTTTCTTCTGATTTCGCATCGTTAAGTACGCCGATAACAGCAGACTTCATACCGAAAAGGAATTTCTCAGGGATCAGGACTACGCCGTTTATGTTGAAGGTTTGATCTGACGGAGCAAAGCGCTCTTGCCGAGCAAAAAGTTCTTTGGAGGAGGTCTCCGTCGAGTCCTCGCAGACTACCTGTAAGTCATCGTTCGTGAACTGCTTTTCATAGTTGCTTTGTACGCCCGAAACACCTTTAAGGAACGCTCTTCGTTTCGAAGAGATCGTGCATGAGGTGTTTCAGACTGTCAGATACAGAGGATTTTGCGGAGAAAGCGTCAGGGCAAAAAGGTAGAGAACTTTCCGATTGACACATCCAAAAATAGAAATTACCCTTGCACGTCACAGACATTTTGAACATGCCTTGAGCCGCTATTTCTGTCAGTCAATTCAAGCTATTTATGAGCATTATCTACGACATCAAGGCATGGGAAATTTTTCGAGCCGTGTCAAAGACCGGTTCGTTGTCCATAGCGGCCTCTCACTGTGACGTTACGGTTTCAACAGCTTCACGCAAACTGACTCTTCTTGAAGAAGCTTTCGGAGAGCGTTTGTTTGTCCGAGAAAGCAGACCAATCGTTCTCACGCCGGCAGCAGTTGAGTTACTTGGTTATGTAGATGACTTACTGCAGGCCAGTCAGCGACTGCAGTCACTCATGCACGAAAACGACGCAGGTGATACAGGCACCATTCGTTTTATGCTGCCTTCGACGATTGGGGAGTTTTCCGCCGCTTTGCTGTCCGAATATGCGCGTTTTGCCCCCAACGTGCGTTTTGAATTACAGATACCGATTGATGTCGAGGCATTTCGAAACGACGGTGCCGATGTACTGCTGTTGACCGGTGAACCGAACAATTCAGCAGGACTGATCAAAATCCCGAGAGGCACAATGTATTTTCTGGGATTGGCCTCACCGTCCTGGGTCGAACGTTACGGTTTCGTTGAGTCGCCTGAGCAGTTGCCCGAGTGCTCAATCATGACGATGCCCTGGCACCCGACGGGTATTACAACGGAACTGACGCGAGCCGGAGAGACAGTTCCCATATCAAAGGAACAGCTGACGGTATGCACGAACGCACGCGCAATTAAGAGCGCCGCTCTTGATGGTTATACGCTGGCACTTGACCTGCCGTTTTTCTACTGTGTTGAGGAAATTCTGCAAGGTCGGTTAGTGCCGGTTCTGAACGGCTGGCACCGTCAGTCACAACCGAACTATGTCGTTTGTTCCGCACAAAGCTGGAAACTGTCGCGTTGCCGAAAGTTTGCCCATTGGATCGCGCATCGGTTGGAGGATCAATTTGCTGCGTGTGGTGAGAGGTTGCGCAAGGCCGGGGTGTTTCTTGAGTAGGAGTCGGAGAGCGCTGGAAAAGAAAGACGTCCGAACATAAAAGAGCTCGGACGCCTGTCAGATTGAGACGTTAGTCGATTACTTCATTGCTTCCTGGCCGGCGCGCTTGCCGAAGACCATCGCATCGGCAATGCCGTTGCCACCGACTCGGTTGTCGCCGTGAACGCCGCCGGTGACTTCACCCGCAGCATAGAGGCCGGGAATGATTTTCCCGTTGGCGTCAAGAACCTGCGTTTTCACATTGATGCGAATGCCGCCCATGGTGTGATGTACGGCCGGGACAAGCATTGTGGCGAAGTAGGGACCTTCGGTAAAGGGAGCGTCACTTGCCATACTCTTGGTAAAGCCGAAACGATCCTTTTTGACCTTGCCGGTGACGACTTCGTTGTACATATCGATGGAGGCCTTGAGCTTATCGGCCTTCATGCCCGTTACTTTGGCCAGACCCTCGATGGTATCGGCTTTATAGGCTTTCCCAAGCTGCAGTAACTCGCCGATAGCCATGCCGCCGATGACGGTGTCTTTGTTCGGCAGGCGCATCTTGTTCATCACGACCCAGTATTTGCTTTGAGGCTGAGCAAAGATGGCCTTGCAAAGTTCGTCGCGTGGGGCGTCTTCATTGACAAAGCGTGCACCGTCAACATTGACGAAGATGCGGTTGCGACCGGATGGCCAGGAAGACATGATGCCCGTACCAGGAGTTCCACCCGGGTGAAGCTGAATGTAATCCAGATCGATCAGGTCGGCACCGACATCCTTGGCAAGTTTCAAACCGTCGCCCTGAGATGCTCTGAAGGAATTGGTGCTACCGATGGAAGAATCGAGAACCTTTTCTTTCCAGGGGCCAGTGTTGAGTTTTTGGCGAAGCTCAACGTTGGAGGCAAAACCGCCCGTTGTGATGATGACGCCCTTCTGAGCTGTGAACGTCACTTTCTTGCCGTTGTGTTCGGCCTCAACGCCGATAACGCGGCCGCTCTTGTCTTCAATTAGCTTTTCGGCAGTGGTATCAGTAAAGATTTGCACTTGTTTGGGATAGGCCCGAATGAAGGTCTCAAGCCAATTTGTGTAGGCAAAGCCGCCGCCGACAGCCGCCGTACTGTGACCGCGCGGGTAAAGCCCGCCGACAATGGTATTGACCGTCGGGCTGAAATGAACGCCTTTGACTTCAAGCCAATTCATGACTGAGGGTGCTTGCTCAACAAGATAACGGGCGAGTTCCGGATTGTTTTTTTGGTGTCCGCCTCGCATCGTGTCTTCGAAATGCTTGTCGATGCTGTCTTTAATGCCCTGACGATCCTGACGTGACGGATCAACGGCGTTGTAGCCGCCGCCGGAGACAGCGGAACTGCCACCCAAAAAGCCGAGTTTTTCAATGATGATGACATTGCCGCCGGCTTCAATTGCCGAGGCCGCTGCGGCAAGACCCGCACCGCCGCCGCCGATGATTACGACCTGAGATTCATATTTGTCGTTGAGTTCCTTCGCAGGGATTTCCTTGGAGAACTTTTTGAGGTCGACGCCGCTCTTCTTGAGGTTGGCAGATACGGCCGAAACAAAAGAGCTGCTTGTAATCGTTGCGCCCGTCACGGCGTCAAGATTGACGGTTTGATTTTCGAGAATTTGTTTTTTCAGGATGGCAATGGCTTTTTTGCCGGCGCCCGGTGATTCACGGTCGTCGACAAGGATGTTTTTGATGGCACCGTCCTTCATGATGACGTCAACGGTCATTGGCGCGTTGTGCCCCGAAACGGTTTCGGAATACACCAGATTACTCTCGGCAGAAGCTCCTGCAGAGAGAAACGCTACCGAGATCGCCAGAGCGATTTTAGAGAGATGTTGAAAATGCATGGTTGACACTCCGAATAATTCACACAGATGTCAGTCTATGCAATGAAATTCGACATGTTTTGCAATCTTCGATTGCCTTTTGCAATTGTGCAAAAGAAGCAAAGAAAGGCTGCAAGATGCAGTGTTAGTTTGAAATCGACCGTCTAAGCCTAGCTGTGGTTACGCCATCTCTCAAGAAGTACAAGCAGACGAAGTGAGGGAGGTGGTCATGCCAGGATCCAGTGGAAGATAGGAGCTGAGAGCTGTGCGTAATGCACTAACTGAAAAGATGTATATCGTCTAGTAGGTTGCATGACGGCGGTATTGATCTGCACACTGATGCTTTATCGGGAACATCACTATGGGTTGGACTCAAAATTTTTGAACGAAATCTCGTCTAAACTGCATCAAGCGGCTTAAGAAATCCGACGCACCGGGTGCCGTGAAAGTTTTTGAGCCGTGACAACCTAAGGAGCAAAAACATGCGCTTTTCCAAATCCATTCTGGCTCTCTCGATTGGTGCGGCCATTGCCTCAATCAGTCTTCCGTCTCAAGCCTGCTTCACGGTTATTGTCGGCAAAGATGCGTCGGCAACCGGGGAAATTCTCATTGGGCACAATGAAGACAACGATCGCCGCATTATTACCAATCAATACTGGGTTCCAGCCGCCGATCACAAGGCGGGTGAAATGATCGAGTTCGAACCGTCGGCAGCAAAGATCCCGCAGGTCAAGCACACGCTTGGCTTCTGGTGGACGCAGACGTTAGCTCCGGAAGGCTCAAGTTTCTCTGACGGCTTCATCAATGAAAAGGGTGTTGTGGTTGTCTCCAACAATTGCAACATCACGATTGAAAAGGATCAGAAAGTCAACGACGGCGGCATCGGTTACGGCATCCGTCGCATCGTTGCTGAACGCGCCAACTCTGCTCGTGAAGGCGTCGACATTGTCATCGACTTGATGAAGAAGTACGGCTACTTCCACATGGGCCGCACCTACACGATCGCCGATCGCAACGAAGCCTGGCAGATTTCGCTGCTTCGCGGTCACCGTTACCTGGCTCGTAAGGTCGGCGATAATGAAATCGCTTTTATTGCCAATGCGTTTGCGTTTGACAAGGTAGACCTCAAGGATCCCAATGTCATCGCCTCTCCCGACCTGATTGAGCACGCCATTGAAATGGGCGCTTATAAGCCTGCCAAGGCAGGGGACTACTCTGACTTCTCATTCCGCGAGGCTTACCAACCTGAGGCTCGTCGCGTCTTCCCGCGCAATAAAGAGCGCGTCTTTACGCTTCTGGAAATGGTGACGGGCAAGGAATACAAGGACACGAACGATTATCCGGCTTATCTGCCCGCACCGAAGAAATACACGGTTGAAGACGTGCAGGCATTCATGCGCGGTCATTCGAAGTTTGAAAAGCGTCAGACCGGTTGGCACCATGAAACGATGCAGGACATCTGCAACATCGGTACGTTTGACTCCGTCGTGTTCAAGCTTGCCAAGGATCCGCTGCTCACCATGGCTTGGCGTACGGCCGGACGTCCGTCCGAACAGCTTTATACACCGGCTTTCCCGCTTGCCGGTCCCGCTATGGCTCAGACGTATATGACGCCTGAAGTCGGTACTCGAGCCCAATTCCATGCAACGCCTGAGCAGGTCAGTTGGTCGGCTGATCGTCCGATTTATACGTTCCTTGCCCAGCAGTTCTTCCTTGACTGGATGGCACCGGCACGCAACGAGTTCATGAAGATTCGCAATACGGCAGAAAAGGAAAAGACGCAAGCCGCCATGATTGCGCAAGCTAACGCCGCAAAACTTGCCAAGGTAGATCGTGAAAAGGCTCGCGAGTATCTGCACACTTGGAACGTCGGTGCATTCAATCAATCGCTCGGTGAAGCTGCTGCTCTGGTTCAAAAGCTCAATACGCACGTGATCGCAATCACCAAGCCGACGCTTTCGCAGGCTGACAAGGGTACAGTAGATGTAGTTCTGTACTCGGCAAAGGGCTTTGATGCCACGAAGCTCGACCAAAAGGCGACCTTCTTCGGTTCTCCTTATCCGGACGGTAGCATCGAGCTCAACAAGGAAATGGCCAAGCCTGCCAAGGTTGTTTTCAAAGACGTTGATGCTGATGGTCTTAAAGATGCCGTGATCACGTTCCCGGTGAAGGGTGCTGCTGCGTTCTCGTTTGCCGGCGTTGACTCCGAGCTCTATCTCTTCACCAAGGTTGACGGAAAACCGATCGCCGCCTTTGATACGGTGAAGTTCACGAAATAACTTTGTTCTGGGCTATGGACGATTCGCTTGCAAGAACCGTCTCAAGGCCGGATAAAGTCAACAAGACAAACCCGACGGTTGTTGCAGCTGTCGGGTTTAGTTTGCATGCACAGGCGTACTTTGAACTGGTGCAGACGGTATGGCTTTCCCAGCCAAATCGGTAGTTGATCTGGTGGAGAGAGTTAGTTGATGCAAGAAACTCAAGCATTCTTTGATTAACTTGCACCAACCAACACCACTCACTACAAAATCCACCGTTTCGGATTTCCCATTCCTGTAGCCTTCAAGTTCGACTCGACAGCCAAACGCTCGACAAAATCCTCGGCCCCGGAAAGTTTCCTGAACGCCGCTTGACGGCCCACGGCCGCAAAGTCTCCGGGCGTCAGATTTCCGAAATCGGCCACACGGTCAAGCGCTTCGACGCCATCAGTCAAACCAAGCTTGCCCGCATAAGCCTTGGCCATCGCCACGGCCTGTTCGGGGCGCAGGTAATCAAACTTCGTCTTCAGATCAAAACGCCGCAGGCAAGCCGGATCCAGGTCGTCCTTCAGATTCGTGGTTGCGATGAAGTAACCGCCGTAGCGCTCCATCTGAGCAAGCATTTCGTTGACGGCCGTCACTTCCCAGCTGTACCGAGTCGCCTGGCGATCACGAAGGAACGAATCCACTTCATCGAGCAAAAGCAAAGCGCCGTCGCGCTGCGCCGTCTCAAAGGCGTCGGCAATGAGCTTTTCCGTTACGCCCACGTAGCAGCTCGTGAGTTCCGCGCCGGTTTTGCGCATCAGAGGAATACCGAGTTCCCGAGCAACGTACGCGGCATAAGCAGACTTACCCGTGCCCGGAGGCCCGTAGATGCAAAGACGCCCGCAGTGAGCAGCACGCAGCCCTTCGAGCAGATTTTCGAGATCCAGTTCAGAATTGACAAACTGAGGCTCGTAGAGCTCCGGCAGCAGCGTGTTGTTGTCAACGACGCGTCCCATGTGCTGGGCCTTGAGCATCTGGTCGGCCATCTCGATGATCTCGTCCTCAGAAGGAGATTCGGACGTTTTGCCCGTTTCGCGAACGATGTCCGAAATCGATCGAATCACGGCGCTCGACAAATTTTCCGTCAAGGCAAGCCGTTCGGTCGTGCCTTTCGAGAGTCGGTGATCAAACGCTTTGCTGATCATTTCGCGTCGATAGGCAAGCCCCGGTGACTTGACTTCGATTACCATATTGAAGCGACGCAACATGGCAGGATCGATGTTGCCAATCGAATTGGCGGTCCAAAGCGTGACAACCGGATTTTCTTCCAGAAGACGGTTGATTTCTCCCTTGTTGGTGCGTCCGCTGAAAAAGAACGATCCCAGGTCGTTGAAGACGTCTTCGGCTTCGTCAATCACCAAAATATTGGTATTGGTTTGCGAAAGGACGTTGCCCGCAGCCTTCCAGAACTTCAGTCGCGAGGTACGCTCCTCTTTCTTTCGCGTTTCCTTTTCGGCGAACTGCACTTCGTAACCGGTGAGCCCCAGTTCCTTGGCAATGACACGCGTAAGTTCCGTTTTGCCGCTGCCCGGAGGTCCGTAAAAGAGGATGTTGACGCCTTTGCGCTCGCCGGCTACGGCAGACTTGAGGTAGGGGAGAAGTACGCGGCTCACGATCGGCAGATGCGGAAAGTGTTCGACGCTCAAGGTCGGTTCGGGTGCCGGCAAAAACGACTCCTGAAGCAATTTGGACAAGGACAGTTTCACGCTTAAGGTTGAAGGAGACAGCACGGCACCTGGAACAATCTGCTCGCAAAATTCGTCGCCCGATTCACCGTAATCCAGAAGACCGATGGAAACAAGCTTTCCTTCGGCGGCCAGCGCCTTCTTGACGTCTTCGCGATCAGCGTTCAGAGCCAGGGAGAGCGTATCGATGACGAGTGTCATGCCTTGCTCGCCGTAATCGAACAGATCGCACAGCAGACGGTTGACGAGCTTCACATCACGCGCACAGTAGACGAAGGCGAGAATGCGGGTTTCCAGATCCGAGAGCTTGAAGTTCTCCTGAAGCAGACGAAGGTTGGCGGCAAAGGCTTCAGGCAAAGCGGAGAGTTCGTCGGAGCAGGCCGATTCCAAATATCGCAGTTCACGGCTCAAGGCACGCGGCATGCCGTTTTCCAACAACTTGGCGGTAAACGGATGGCCGGGAAAAGGGCGACAGTACGCGCCGATGGTCTCCGGATGACGCGGCTGCACCGTCAGGAAAGGCATCAATCCGTCGATAAAGTTGTATTGAGGCCAGACTTCTTCGATCAAATATCGGATGCGCTTTTCAGGAGCAATGACAGCATCCTCATCGAGTTCCATCTCGACGTCTGTAACCGCTTTGATGTCTTTGACGGCGCCGGTTCCCAAGAACTTCTCATTGTTGAGGATCAATGCTCCCAGATGCAGGTGACGACGAAGTTTGAGTCCCCAGAAGAACTTCGGCAAGGCGTCGTGGGAGTACATGTCGTTGCGGGCTACTTTTGCCCACAAGTCACCATTGCACAGCAATCGCAGCATCCAAAGGTTGACGACGGAGTGCCCGATGTTGGAATTGTTCAGGTTCAAAGAGGTGGCGCGATCAGACATACTGCACTTTCTCATCATTTATTTCGTGAAATTCGACAAGTGCAGAATAGGTCTCGGTGCGTCAACGATTGACGCATGGAGCATTCGTTGATCAATTGATGTGCAATTATTTTCCCCGATCGCTGCTTTCGTTGCAATGCGACGAAGTTTGTCGCATCCATTCTTACGATCTCGGTCAACAAAATGTTTGAACACCGTCAGCTCATGCAAGCGAACGGTTATGGGAAGAGAGGAGCCGGCATAGCCGGGAAAGAGAAAATGCCTTGGTTTACCAATGTCGATGACCTGATGAAGGCGCTGAACTCCAAGTACGAGCCTGTGATGCATATCGTCGAAGGCGAGAACCTCAAAATTGAGGACTTTCGCAATCAAAAGTTCCGTGTGGACGGCGTCACGCTCAAAGTGGATGACATCCGAGCTGAATACCCGATCTTTGTTGAAAACGGAAAGGCGCGGACGGATTTCTTCCTGAAGCTCTACGGCGATTGCGACGATGAACACCATGAGGTGCTTATCCATTTCCCGCACGAGAAACAACAGCAGGCGCTCGACTTCTACGCAGCGGTCGATTGTTTCCGATGCATTGAGGTTCACGAACTATGGAACAGCGACGAGGACGACGACCACGATGACTATTGGGGATTTGTGAAGACATTCAAAGCCGATAAGTGCGTCAATCCGTTTTCGCTTCTTAACGCGGTGTGTCACTGCTCCGACGGCATTCAGGATTTGCTCAAGTGCCGAGTAACGTCGGAGGCCGGTCTCATTGAGTGCTCGATTCGTGATTTCGTGATCTGCACGGACTTCCTGGTCGACAAAGCACTGGCGATCATGCAGGAATACTGTCGAGAACAATGCTCCCCTGATGGTTTTGACATCTTCTCGACACCGATTGGCGAAGGCCGCTACAAAAAGGACTATTGGAGGAGCTACGTCTTTTGTGACGAAGCAAACGACACCTTGCGAGGAGCATTTCAAGTCACATTGAGGGGAGGACAACGCGGCTGGCTGATTGGCAACAACGAGCAGGAATTGCAGGCCATCGCCGAGCGTTATCCGGTATTGGCAGGACTTGTTCACTCCAAGATCAGCAATGCACGTTCCAAGGCTACGACCAATGTTCCTTTTGATAGGTTCGCTACCTGGCAGATGAGACAACTTCTCGGTTGCCTTGCCCGCGTTGCCGAAACACCGGTCGTACCGTCTGACAGACAGGCTGCGGCTGACTTCATGACCTGGGGGCTGAAGCAAGCAGATCGGCTGGGCAATCAAGCCTTGGCGTTTTTCAAGGAATATTTGAAGTCTGGCCAATCCAACATAGCCTCGTGAGGTTACCTGCAAAACGAACTTTGGCTGCCAAAAGATCGGCAGCAAGGAGTCAAGAAATGGGATTTTTCCCGCGTGAATTCATGCTTCGCAAAGTCAGACATCACAATTTCTATGAACTTGCCGACAAGCTCGAGTCGGTGTCTTTGCTTTCACTGTTCGGAGGCCGCAGAAAAGAAGGGCAACTCTCTTTCGATACGCTCGAGGACGTCTTTATCTGTCCGCTTAAAACGGAAAAGGCCGGCAGTCTGATGTCACGAGTGCAAAACAAGAATACGGCGTCAATCGTCGTCAAAGAGGCATCCGCATTCTTCAACCGCCTTGCCCAACACCACGACGTCTGGATGCGCGAGATTGCCGCTGCCGGTCACGGTCTTTCCGAAGAAGCCGTGCGACTGCTTGCCAAAGATCACGGGTTCGATGTCTGCAACGTGCTTGCAAAGAATCCTGAGAACCTTTTCAAGCTCAATGTTGAAGAGCTCATCGCCTTCGTCAAGCGCGATGAGGCGATCAAGTCTCAGGTGTTCCAAAATCTTGTGCACTTCAGCGGTTTCTCGGAGGACATGATTGAGGCCGGAGTCATCGAGAAGCTCAAGACTTTTGTCGAAGCGTTTACTAATGATTCCGATGGTGAGCTGCGCGAGACGGCAGAGGAGCTGCGGATAAGAATCGAAGAAAACGAATTCGTTGCGACAAAGTCGGCCCATCTGCGCCGCAGAGAGAATCGTTCCTGCGACAATCCGTACGGACGCATCGGCGAGTATGTATTCGCCATTGGTTTTCTTAAACCTGACGGCGAAATCAATGCATCTGAAATTGATCCCAACGAGCCGATTTTCTGGCTGCCGGTATCGGTTCACTCGTCTCTGGCGTATTGGGACGAGCAGGGTGTTCAGGAGGAATTGCTCACGCGGCTTGCGCAAAGCAAGTCGTTTGATGTTCGCCGCAAACTCTCAGAACGCCGAGATTTGCCCAAAGCCGTCGTGGACGAGCTCAAGACAGATAAGTCGTTCATCATCCGCAGCAATCTGTTGAGCCGGAATTCTGCCCAACATCTGACGGACGACGAAATCCGAGAAATGCTGCGCGGCGAACTCGGCGTCATGCGCGATTGGGACGATTGTTTCCCGTTTGACAAACGCGTGGAGGCGATTGCGTTGGAACTCTTTACAAACGAAGGCCCGGACGGATTAATTGCGCAGGAATCGGACAAGCAAGGCATAGCAGGCAGAACACAGATAGTGAAAGTTCGGGGAGATAACAATGGGTAGCACCGTCTCTGCAGTGAAACGAGTTCAATTTCGACTTAGAGCGGAGGACAAGGGCCTGCTGCAATTGGCTGCATCCTACGAAGGCGAGTCTTTGTCTGCCTTCATTAGAAAAGCGGCACTTGAGGCCGCTTGCTCAGTTATCGAGCGCAACGAAAGGTTCGTTCTCGGCAGAGAAGATGCCAAGGTGATCATCGCCTCTTTGGAGCAACCTTTGGTTCCGAACGAAGTGCTTTGCAAAGCTGTGAGGACGTCAGAATGAATTGAGGCTAGTTTTGTGAAGGCTTAATTTTGGAAAACGGCTGGCTGAAAAATCAAACTGTGAAGAACGGTGCAGTTAAAGCGCCTGTAGTCTGAAATGGCGACAACGAAAAACCGCAGGTTTGCGAGGTTGCCATTTCCACGCTCATAAAACTCGAATGTTGCCAGCACGGAACAACACGGCAATGAGATTACCGTGCACACCAATCTTCCCAAAGCAGACCTTCTTTTTGAAGCCCTTCGAATGCCCGGTGATCGTGTGAAACCAAAACCAGATTGTTTGCAATCGCTTGGGCGGCGATGAACATATCCGGTTGTTGCAGAATCCGACCTCGCTGTACCAAAGTAGAGTTGAACCTAGCGGACACGACTGCCGCTTTCCCGTCAAACGAGACGATATTCAAGTCTTTCGACCATTGCTCCAGTCTGGATTGAATCTCAAGCAGACGTTTGCTCGATGGTGCTTGCATCAGTCGACGCGTCAGTCCGAACCACAGTTCATAGCAGGTAATGGAAGAAACAAACAGTCGACATTCATCAACCGCCGCGACGCGTTCAATAAGCACCGTATCGCGCCCGTCAAGCAGATATGAGACGATGTTAGTGTCCAAAAGGAAACCGGAAGCCATCAGAAAACCTCACGCTCCGTCCATTTGTTTTCGGGGCGAATGTGCCAAGGTTCTTCGCCTTCGTAATCTTTTTCAGGCAGATCCTTTGTGAGTTCCGCCAGCATAGCAAACCGGTTTTTGAATCTGTCAGGCAGTTGTCCTTTACCGATGGAGTCCCAGATATTGTCATCGGGATTTACGGTTTTGAGAGCAACGGCGTGTTCAACCATACGGCGAACAGCTTCAGAAACACTTATGCCCTGCTGTTCACACAAATCGGCAAACCGACTGCGCATTTCTTGCGGCAAGCGAACGTTAATCAGTACGGATGATGTCATATAGCCCTTTTTTAGTGTCTTACCTTGTAAGACAAAAGTATAACCGAGAAAAAACAACCTCGTAACTACGCAATACATTTAGACGGCGCGTTCTGTCCTTCGAACAAAAATGTCATGAATTCAGGAGACGTCAACGCGAAGAAATCGCAGCTTAGAGGGTGTCGTTCTTGTGGCATCGTGGATGTCGTTTTTGACTTCGTTTGTCTGATTCGGCGAGAAGTCTCCTCTGAAGGTTAGGTTTGACAGAGTTCTGAAACGTCGTTTGGATGAAAAATCCTCCCGACACGCATGACATCGGGAGGAGGAGGGCGGTCAGATTGCCCGTCGTTCGGCGTTAGCGGCCGTTTAATTTTTCAAGGGTACGGCGGAAAATGCCGAAGGCGGTTTCAAGACCCGTTTCGTCGAAATCAAATTCGCGCTGATGGTGAGCCGCCGTTCTGTCGGCGCCGACAACGAAGAATTCGGCCTTGCCGCCGTGAGCCTGAACGCGTCGAGCCAGAAGCGTGAAGTCTTCCGAGCAGCCCAGTTTCTTGCGTTCCACAACGTTCTTGCAGGTGGGTTCTTCGTGAGCGCATTCCGCAACAAGATCGATCAGCTCACGATCGTTAATCATTTCACCGGCTTCACCGACTTTTTCCACTTCGTATTGAACGTCGTAGGCCAAGGCGGTACCTTTGACGATTCTGACAGCCTGGTCAACCATAAAGTCGTTGATTTCGGCCGTTTCGCCGCGCACTTCCATTTGAATCTGAGCGTGTACGGGAATCACGTTGCGGCATTCGCCCGCGCTCATCAGGCCGACGTTGATGCAGCCCAAACCGTTGCCGTGGCGTGCCATGCCGAGAAGTTCGGTGACGCATGTGCAGGCGCAAGCCAACGCGTTTCTGCCCAAATGCGGACTCATGGTCGGGTGAGCGGGCGCACCGGTAAGGCGGATGTCAAGTTTCGTGGTGCAAAGAACACCAGTGGGAACGGTTGTAACTTCACCGGTCGGGCACATCATGGCCAGATGGGCGCCGAGCAGATAATCGACGTCATCCAAAAGACCGGAAGCGGCTTGTGCAGCTCCGCCGCGCACGCCTTCTTCTGCCGGCTGGAAAATGAGTTTGATGCGTCCCGAGAGCGAATCTTTGTTGTCGACGATCCAGCGAGCGAGCGTCAGGCCGACGGCGGTATGTCCGTCGTGCCCGCAGGAATGCATGGCGCCGGGATGTTTTGAGGCAAAACCGGCTTTGTTGGGCAGGTGTTCGGGCTTGTCGGTTTCCTGTACGCCCACGCAGTCAATGTCGAAGCGATAGGCGGTTACCTTACCCGGGCGACCCGTGTCGAACTCGGCGATGCAGCCCGTAAATCCCTGCATACGCTCAAGCATCGATTCGCTTACGCCTTCGCTCTTGGCGCGTTCGATGTTTTGCTTAACGAACTCGGGGCTGCGGCCCATGACGTCGTCCAGACCGATTTGCTCGAGTCCGGCATGCACTTTCCAACCGAGCCGGTCAAGTTCTTCGATGATGCGCGCAGTTGTACAGAATTCTCCCCAGCCCAGTTCCGGGATCTGATGCAGTTCACGCCGCAGAGCAACAGCATTTTCAATGTAGTTCATGATTCTTAACTCCAACAGAAAACGAGCGGTTAGACCATTGCCAACGCAACGAAGATCACGCACACGCACATCGGCAGAGCCAGGCGCTTGGTGAGTTCGATGGGATTGACCATCGTGAGACCGCAAATGACGATTGCAACGCCCGAAATCGGACTCATGGTTCGACCGAGGGCTCCCGAAAGTGCAGCCATGGCGCCAAGTGTCGGAACCTGCATGCCGAAGCTTTCGGCGTGCGGCGTGACAGCTTCATTGAAGGCAAACGCCGCCGCGTCGCCCGACCCCGTAATCACGCCCATGACAAACGGGCCGATCGAGCCGCCCCAGCGGGCAATTTCATTGGAGTGCTTGAGCAGATCGATAAAGACGGCCACGAGCCCTGAAGCCGTCAGACCGGCAGCGAAAACACCCGCGGAAATGATGATGCCCAGAACGTCGCCGTAGCCTTTGCCCATGCCGACGAAGAACTTCTTGGAGAATTCCTGCGGATTGGCAAGCGTGACGGCAAGTGTATAGATGGCACCGATCAGCATGGCCTGAGCTACGCCCATTTTGATGGCGGGAAGCCACAGATTGCCCGTCACAAGCAGAGCGACAGGAATGAGCGGCGCAATTGCTTTGAGAATGTTGCAGCGCCCGATATCGTCGGAAACGGCAGTCTGTGCTTCTTCGGTCCGTCCTTTCTTATAGTCGCCCAACGCAAAGCAGACAATCGAGACGCCGACTAGAGAGATCACGCCGCACACCAAGGTGTATGGCATATGAAGACCGATGACGTCCATGACGCCGATGCCGGCCATTTTGGCTACGAAGGGGTTGTGGGACAAACCGGGCGAGAGCATGGAGCCGAAGGTGCCGGCCAGAATCGCCGCTGCCGTTCCTTCTTTACTGATGCCCGCGCGCAGCATGATCGGAATGAGTGTCGGACCGACGGCAGCGGCGCAGCCGGCAGCCGACGGAATCGCTACACAAATGAAATAGGTGATGGCGGTAGCCGCCGGAATCAGCACAAAGCCGAGTTTGGAAAGCGGTGCCGAGAGCAATTTGACCAGATGCACGTCACACTTGGTCATTTGAATGACAAGAGCAAAACCCATTGCCGAGCAGATTGCCATGATGAGGCCAGAATTAGTCATGGATTTTGCGAAGGCGTTGAGCGCCTGCATCGGGGTGAAGGAAATGCAGGCTAGAAACAGGCCGGCGGTGATGAGGACCAGTCGTGTTTCATAGCGCTTGATGAGCGCCCAGACCGTAACAGCTACAACCGCCAGAGCAATCCAGGAAGTAACGGTCATGTCAGCTTCTCCTATGGTTGATTCTTCTGGTGAGGAAAACGCGATCGTTTTGCCCCAATTCAATTTTCGAAGTTCCGTACAATTGCAGTAAGTCCCTATTAGGCAACACTGTTTTGTTCTTAACGCAACCATGCGGACGGTTGACGAAACCCAATACTTTGAAGTCTTTCTGGCGGCGGTCCGGACGGGCTCCGTGGCAGCGGCCGCTCAGGAACTTTCGATATCGCCTTCGGCAGCTTCGCGCCGGCTTGTCGGGTTTGAAAAGATGATGGGCGGGTCGTTGTTCGAACGAGAAACCAATGGCGTCAAACTCAATTCTCGAGGCATACGGCTGCTCGAACCGATCGAAGATTGCATGAAACGATTCCGGCAACTCTGCAATCGAGCTGTTCCGAGTGCGAAAACGCAGACGGACCCGATACGTATCTCGGCGCCGAGCTCCATCGGAAACGGCCTTCTCATCGGATGGATCACGGCTTTCGAGAGCAGGCATCCCGACGTTGTCATTGATCTGACGTTGACGCTGGGACCGGTGCGGATGATGCCTCACGGGTGCGACCTGCGCATCAGTCACGGACTTTTCCCCTGCGAGCGAGTCATTACGCGGCACCTGGGCTTCATGCAGCGCATGATGGTGGCCTCGCCCCAGTATCTTGCCGAACACGGCGTGCCGCATTCTCCGGAAGACCTCATACATCACTCGCTTTTGGGTGGCAACGACCTGTTGGACGGCAGACCTTTGGTCGTGCACCGCGGCAAGGAACGCGTCGTGATCCCGTATCTGCCACGACTGCGACTGCACGATCATGCGGCAGCCCGCTCGGCGGCGCTGGCGGGCGCGGGCATTGCCGTTCATGCCTTTCGTTACGACACGCTCGAGTATGTGCGCCGGGGCAGACTGGTGGAAGTTCTTTCCGATTGGATTCCCGATGAAACACCTGTGAGCATGCTTTTACCCGTGAACCGTCCCGTTCGGGCCGTTGTTCAGGAACTTGCCGATTTCATTGAGAACAAGTGGCATACGCATCCGGAGCTCACCATTCACGAAAGAGGACCGGGCGAATGGTAGGAAAAGATAAAAAGCTCAAAACGCCGACGCTGCGGATGTGGCGTGTGTTTACAACAGCAGTCGAGCAGGGCTCTTTTTTGCGGACGGCCGATGTGTTTCAAACCGATGTGGCATTTGTCAGTCGCGAAATCGGAGAACTTGAAAATTGTCTGGGTGAACCGCTCCTGCAACGCAGCAAGCGCGGCGTCAAACCGACATGGGCGGGTGTGCAGCGCTACAAAGAAGCGATCGCCGTGATTCAAGCATTCGACCGAGTGCTGCAAAGCACAAGCAAAAAGGGTGTCGGCACCGAACTGCGGCTTGCGGTTCCGGCTTCCATGGCCGAGCTTTTTGTGCAGTGGACGGCACGATTCGGCAGCCTTCCGGCTTCGCAGGGATTGACCGTGATGGTGGAACAGTACGCCGATACGATGCCCGTGGACATGATCGGCTACGACCTTTTTGTCTGTGAAGATGTTCTACCGAACGCGCGAGTTCTTGCGACGGCTTTAGGGTTCGTGCAGCGCGGCATTGCTGTGGCACCCGACTTTTTAAAAACGCAAAGCGCAGTGCGCGTCCCGGAGGATCTTCAAAAACGACCGATTATTGCGGAACGAAGCGGACGAACGCTGATGCTCGGCAAAGATGAGAGCGTAGCCATTTGGGTGGAGCCGACAATGCGGGTGAATAACGCCGGAGCGCTTGCTGCTGCTGCCCTGGCCGGTGCCGGTTACGCGGTCGGTGTGCCGCTGTGGCAGATCAGTTCGCTTTTGAAAACCGGCAGATTGACACTGGTTTTGGAAGACTGGCGAATCGCTGCACGCCCGGTCTGGCTTTTGAAACATCCTCACACGGAACACAACACGCATATTCGCCGCTTGGAACAGTATTTGATCGAATGCTGGGCGCAGACGGAAGGGCTTGACGCAGCGCGCCGAACGTTTGCTCGCAGGTCTCTTACAGACGCGCATTAACTTTAGGGGGCGGATGCCAACGTTTTAGCGGATTCGCTATTCCGAAAAGGAATAACTGCACTTTGGGACAGTTGTCGGAATTACTCCGGCAGGCCAAGATGAAACCATGGAGCCGAGTACTCACAAAAACAAGAAGGTCTCGGCAGCTTCTCTGCCCCAAAACAGGAGAATCGCATGAGCAAATCCGAACAACAGAGCCGTTGCGCTCTTCCCTCCACACGTCGTCAGTTTCTTAAGATGACGTCCGCTGCGGCGGCCGTCTCATCTCTGTCCTGCTGGACACAGGCTCTTGCCAAGACCGATCTGGACGTTCTCGGTGCTAAGCCAGCCGAAACGCTCGACAAAAGCGTCAAAGTCGTCAATACCTATCACGAAATTCATTGCCACGGGCAGTGCATGTTGAAGGCCCATGTCAAAAACGGAAGACTGCTTGCGTTGACCTCGGCCGGTGACGTTCCGCGTTGCGAAGCAGCCAAGACGGACGAATCGATCGGTAAGATGCAGCGTCGCGCCTGCATGAAGGGTTATGCCGAACGTAAACGCCTGTACGCTCCCGACCGTCTGAAGTATCCGCTTCTTCAAACGATCGAACGCGGCAATCTTGCGGGCTTCAAGCGCATTTCCTGGGACGAAGCCATTGATCGAGCTTGCGAACATATCGAAAAGGCGAGAGCTCGCCAGAAGGAATTGGGCTACATCCCCATCTGGGAGGTTGGCAGCACGCCGCTTGCTTTCCTCGGCCCGTACGTTTCGTGCTGGGGCCATCACTCGGCCGGCAACGAAATGGATGCGCTCTTTAACGCACTCGGCAAGGGCGTCAACGGGCATCCGTCAATTGATATGCTCAATTCCAAGTTCATCATCGTTTGGGGTGCCGACCCGCAAACAACGTCGCCGCATCTGCCTTTCATCATGACCAAGGCCAGAGAAAAGGGCATTCCGATCGTGGTGGTTGATCCGCGCTACACGGGCACGGTAGGCGCCATGGCAACGGGAGCTCCGGGCATTACGCCGTGGATTGCACCGCGTCCCGGGACTGACAGTGCCATTCTGGCAGCCATGGCCAATACGATCTATCGGCGCGGTCTGCACGATGAAGCGTATATCCGCAAGTATTGCTTCGGCTTTTTCCCGGGTGACACGGTTGTCAGTCATTCTCCTGCGAAAGATCCGATCACGGGCAAGCCCTGGAAAGGAACCACGTTTACGACGCCTAAAGGTCAGTCGTTTGTGGAGTATCTCGATGAACTCAATCGCGAACACGGCGGGGAAGAGGGCGTGTTGCGCTGGGCCTCTCTTTTGTCGGGTGTACAGGCCGAAACCATTGAGGCTCTGGCTGTGACTTACGCCAAGACCAAGCCCGCTTGTCTGCATTCGACATGGACTTGCGGCGGTGCGCAACGTACCGGCAACGGCATGTACCATGTATGGCTGCTCCTGTGTCTGGCGGCGATGACAGGCAACGCAACGGTTCGAGGCGGCGGCATCGGCGCTCTGGCTCCCGTTGACGGTATGGCAGTCAAGCTCGGCAAGGCGCCCGCCATGTGCAAGGGGAAAAAGCACAGCGCATTGCTGTTTTCTCAGTACATGCAAAGCAAAGTGTTGCTGACAGGCCGCGATTCGCGTACGCCCGAACAAATTCGAGCCGACGTGCTCGGCATCAACGGTATCGATCTGGGGTCTGACGCCAAGATTGAAATTGATATGGTTTGGCGCGGCGGCGGTTCAGCCGACCCGTTTAATCAGCGCTCTTCCATCAATCCCAAGATTCTTGCCTGGAAAAAACTCGACTATGTCGTAAGCTACGAACGCTTCATGAGTACGACGGCGCGTTATTCCGATCTGGTCCTTCCGGTGGTGACGCACCTCGAAGAGAGCTTCTTTACGGGCAGTCGTGTCAAGACCGACATGAACGTGGTCAACGCCGTTGTCAATCCCATGTACGAAGCCAAGAGCGACGTTGCCATCAACGAGATGATCGCTGAGCGACTCGGCCTGGATTGGGGACGCCACGGCATGACGGACCATGATGTGATGCGAATTCAGTGGCAGGGTACGAAGTTGCCTGAAGCCTACAAGTCGGTCGATCCCGACATGAAGCTTCCTACGTTTGAGGAGATGCTTGAAAAGGCCAACCTGCAGCTGCCCGTTCCGCCCGAAAAGAGCGTGATCGCAGCGGCCAAATTCGCTCCCGGAGAATTCCCGACGGATACCGGCCGCATCAATTTCTATTCCCCCTGGCTTGCGCAGCGCGGTCGCGTTCAGGCCGGTGTGGCTCGTGCCCAGTACGTGCGCCCGGCCGACGGCTACGAAGACATTCTCGAGAAAACGCCTCATGCTTCGGGTCGTCGCTATACGCTGCAGTACACGACGCCGCATATGCCCAATCGTTCGCATTCGTCCTTTGACAACACGACGATGATCCAGGACGTTTTCCCGCACGCCGTCACAATGCATCCTGACGACGCCGCAGCGCGCGGTATCAAGGACGGTGCCGACGTTTATGTCTACACCGAAGCGGGTTGCATCAAACTTCCGGCCAAAATCACCGTACGTCAATTGCCCGGAGTCGTATCGATCGGTGAAGGCGCCTGGTATCAGCCGAGTCAAACCGAATTCTTTGACGCCTACTTTGACGCAGCCGGTACGGGCAAGGCCGTTTGCCATCGTGTGCCCGTTGACGTGGGCGGGGCCGTCAACACGCTGACGATCGACCGAGACATCGGTGCGAGCGACCCCTACCTGCATCTGCAGACATCGAAGTCGGGCGGCTTTGCCGCCGGCGGTTGTGTGTGTGAAGTGAGTGCAACATTGCCCGCCTAACGGCTCAAGCAGATCATCAACGAATACGTCGAGGAATACGAAAATGACACAGTGGGGTTTTTACTTTAACCAGAAGCGATGCTTGGGCTGCGCCACATGTACGGTTGCCTGCAAAGAGTGGAACGAGGGACGTCGCGGCGACGCCAAGCTAAACGGGCTGACGGACAATTCTTTAAAGAGTTTGGAAACGCCGAGGGACTGGAAAGCCGGAACATCCGATAAAGCATCGAACTATGCCTTTTTGCGGCGTTTTGACATGAAGGAAAACTGGCGTCGCGTGACGTTCTTTGAGTTTGGAAAACGAGCTCCGGACGTCGAGGTGGTGCCGCTTTCCATGTCATGCAACCACTGCAATGATCCGGCCTGCGTAAAGGTTTGTCCCGTCAAGGCGATTTCCAAGGAAAAGGAATTCGGTGCAGTCATTGTCGACAGCGCCAAGTGCATCGGTTGCGGAGCTTGTGCGAAGGCCTGCCCCTGGGGTGCGCCGCAATACTTCGAGGCGTTGGAAAAAACACAGATGGGTACGCCCGAGCATCCTCACATGACCAAGTGCGACATGTGCGTCGATCGTCTGCGTGTCGGACTTAAGCCCGCCTGCGTGGCATCCTGTCCCGGTCGCGCACTGGAGTGCGGGCCGATTGAGGAACTCAAAAAGTCGCATCCCAATGCAACGTTCGATGCCGTGGGCGTGCCGCGCAAACTTGTCGAACAGACAAAGCCCAATGTGCTGTATGAGGCTCGGAAGACCTTTGTGAAGTAAGGAGTGAAACACAAGTGACCGAACATCTTTCCGATCGTGTGACGGCTCTTGCGGCGCTTACTTTTTCTGACTGGCTGCTCAAAGGTGCGGATGACTCGATTTGCTCGAGTCTTACCGCAATGATGCAGACGTTGTCTGAAGGGCCTCAAACCGTGGCCAAGGCAGCTTGTCAGGCAGCACATGTATTGCGGGAAAGCTCGATTGAGGAGCAGTCCCGCTGCTGGACACGTGCGTTTTGCGTCGGCGAAGGTTCCGTGACGCCGCATCAAAGCGTGGCGGTGACGGGACTGGTGATGCAGGAGCCGCGCGATGAGGTCTTGCAGGTGATGAGCGATTTCGGCCTTGCTCCCGAAGCGGCATTGCATGAGCCGGCCGATCATCTCGGTGTGCTGCTGGCTTTCTGGGCGCGTCTTCTTGCCGCGCCCGGTCACGCTGACGCCGCGGTTTCCTTTGCCGAGAGACACCTTTCTTGGGTGCCTTGGGTGAGAGCCGAGCTCGAAGCCAAGCAGCCGGACAACGATATTGCGATGGCGTTGGTAACTCTGCTCGAAACCGTGATAGACGACTTTCTTCGCAAGCACGTTCGAGTAACGGCTTAAAGCACCGGAATCTCCAACTGAGGACCTGCCGTTATGATGTCTGTGACGGCAGGTTATTTTTCGACGGTTGCGATCATGCCCAGATGGATATGTAATGTTGTGCTGATGACGATGCTGGCGGTGCAAAATCCGTCGGCTGCATCGTCCGATGTGTCGGGTCTCGACCGCCGGTTGACCACAGAAGGCCCGGTGAGACTGGGTATTCTGAGCACAATCGGTGAACTGTCGAGCACAGAAGTTTTCTCCGAGACGGTTCAGGCTTTGAAAATGGCCTGGGGGCGGAATATTGAACTTTCGTATTACGATCTTGACACGCTGCCGGAAGCCGTCCTTCGCAAACAGCTTGACTTTTTCATTTCAAATGCGGGCACTTTCTCGCATATGCAGACTCAGGGGCTCGCGCGTCATCTGGCTACGCGGAAAATCCGCGAAGCAGACGATCCCAATTTCAGTATGGGCGGCATCTTTTTTGTCCGCAGTGAAAATACGGCGATTCGCACGTTCGAAGATATGAAGGGTAAAACGGCGGTAGCCGTTGCGCCCAATGCATTCGGCGGGTACCGCGTTCATCTCGGAGAACTGTATGCTCGGGGATATGAACCTGAAACATTCTTTGGCTCGACTACTTTTACCGGATACCCCATGCAGAGCGTCTTTGACGTGATGAAGCAGGGAAGGGCCGATATTGGTATGGTGCGCGCCTGTCTGCTCGAGGAAATGGTGCACGAAGGCCTTGTTGGTCGGGACGAGTTTCGTGTCATCGGGGCAAAGAGGGAACCTCGTTTGCGTTGTTTGACTTCTACCGCGCTGTACCCTGACTGGGTGTTTGCCGCAACGACCGAAGCTTTGCCTGAATTGAGCCGAAAGGCTTCGGCAGCTTTGTTTTCCATGCCGGAAGACTCAGCGATGTATTGGAGCGTCGCAAGCGACTTTACGAGGATTGACCGTCTTTTCAAAGATCTGAAAATCGGTCACTACAGTTACTTGCGCGAGTGGACGTTCAAGCGCTTTTGGCAGGAATACCGATGGGTGGTCCTCGTGGCGCTCGGACTGCTTTTTTTAGGCATATGGCATGCGGTTTTTGTGACTTTGGAAGTGCGGCGAAAGACAGCAAGTCTGCGAGCGGCCATGCAGCAACGGGAAGCCGCGCAAAACGAAGTGTTGCAGACTCAATCCCGACTTCAGGCTCTTGAAAAGGCCAGTTTGGTCGGCATGCTTTCCAACATGGTGGCGCATGAACTCAAACAGCCGCTTGGAGCGATCGCTAATTTCGCAGACGGAATTCGGACGATTACCAAGGGCGAGACCGAACACGGCAAACCGAGCTCTGTCGGAGAGGCCGGACAAAAGTCCGATACGATGGAGTTGATCGGCATTGCCGCAGATGAGATCATCGGACAGACACAACGGGCGAGCGCCATTATCGAACGAGTTCGCGGGTACGCCAAGAGCGGGGCAGGCAAACAAATTGAAAAACGGCAATTGCTCAAAGTTGTCAGTGACGCCGTCAGGGATTTTCGTCTGTTGGCCAAGTCGCCCCCGACAATCAACGTGAATGTTCCGCCCAATGCCTATGTACAGGTCGATGCGGTGGAGCTTTCTCTTGTCATTTTGAATCTTTTCAAGAACGCTTCTGAAGCGACCCGCCACACGACAGATCCGCAAGTTGACGTCAAACTCGAAAGTAACGGCTCGATGTGGGAGCTGGCTGTCTCCGACAATGGACCCACGGTTGACGTTTCCATGTTTCAGGATCTGTTTTCACCGAAAACGAGCAGCAAGTCCACCGGATTGGGCGTGGGCCTAGCCATATCGGCCCGCATCATGGAGGGATGCGGCGGCAGACTGAGGATTGAGCGCAATCAGCCTTTTGGTTTGAAGGCCGTGATGGTTTTGCCGAAAGCATAAAAAAATGACGGATAGACACACCAAAATTGACGATTTGCCGGAAGCCCGGGTTAAGGCGGCTTGTCTGGTTCGCATTGTTGATGATGACGAGACGATGCTTAACTCTTACCGTTTCATGCTGGGTGCGGTCGGGTGGCAAGTTAAGTGTTATCAACAGGCTCGAGCCTTTCTTGACGATCAAAACGATTCGGCAGGTTGCCTTGTTCTGGACGTTCGCATGCCGCAGATGAGCGGATTGCAGCTTCACGCAGAAATGAGAAGACTCGGCGTGACCTTGCCGGTCATCTTTGTGACAGGACACGGTGACGTGGATATGGCTGTGCAGACGATGAAGGACGGTGCAGTTGACTTCATGCTCAAACCGGTGGTTCCGGATCGATTGAAAGAAGCCGTTTTGCATTGGTGTCGAGAGGATTGCAAGCGGAAGCTGTCTGAACTTCAGAACAATGCTCTGGAAAGCGACGCTCGTTCGCTAACCGAAAGAGAGCGTGAGGTGGCGCAGCTCGTCGTGCAAGGCCTATCCAACAAAGCGATTGCTGCCAAATTGTCTATCGCAGAACGTACCGTAAAGTTTCATCGCGCGTCAGCTTGTGAGAAGCTCGGCGTCGGCAGTACGGCGCAGTTGATTGCGCGAATGATGTTACTTAAAGAAAAAGGACTGGTGTAGGCGGCTTTTCTCTTATGTCCTCAGGAGTCAATAGTAGGGAACGCGCCTTCTTGACTCAAGTCAAACTCCATTTTCTTATCCGACGACAAAGCATCCAACGATAGTGCGATTAAGGCCGCCCAATGGCAATCCATCGTGCGTGAAAACGTCCGTGGAATATGGCGCTGCGGCGTGTTGCCTTACCTCTTGGTTTGGTTGGCAGTCAAGTTGCCGAAACCTGCCTGACTTCTTTTTCCGAGCTGCAAAAGCCCTTGCCAGTACTTGTGTGTATTGGCAAAAACTTTCACTAACCGAGCCGAACCTGTTGTCTGTTCTTGCAGCCCGACGTCATCAAGCGTCTCAGTGTTCGTTACGTTATCAGCAGAAGAAAGCGTTGAACGTTCTTATTCGACCTGTTTATCGTCATGACCGCATTGGCAAATGCGGCGCTTCTGACGTGGCCATGATAGAGATCCGGACCTCTGTTCCTCTTTTTTATAGCGACGCAAAAATACGTCAAAAGGCCGCACAGGTTTAGCAGAGGCCGGCGTAACCGGTTTTTACATCATTGAGCTTGGATCAATCACGGCGAGCATTTCGTCTTTCTCCTAGGCTGCCGTAACAGGCATCCTTCTCCAGTCCTGTCCCTTGCTTGCCACCGCCCAGCACTGGCGTGCCATGCGGTTGGCGATGGCAACCATTGCCACCTTCTTGGGTTTCTTTGCCAAAATGTTCTTCACCCAGTCTGTCCGGCATTTCGACCTGGCCACCGCATGAGCTCCCTGTACCAACAAAGCTCGCAGAGCTTTATCGCATCGGCCGGGAATCTTTGTGGTGACAGTCTTGCCGCCACTGCCCGTATGCATTGATACCAAGCCAAGATAAGCTGCAAACTGCCGGCCCGAAGAAAATTGCGTTGGATCGGCAAGGAGCACACACATAGATGCCATGATTGTGTCGCCAACGCCCGGAACTGTCAGAAAGTGCTTTGCGTTTTTGGTTTGACTGGCCAGCCTGCTGATTTCGCGCTGAAGCGTCTTAATCCGGTTGTAGTTGCGCAGACGCATGTATTCGAGAATGCGGGAACACTGATCGAAGTTGAAATAGCGGTAGCCGTTCTCCCGATGGTGTACGTCGAGCAGGCCGCACTCTTCGTAGTGCTTCAAAAAGTCGAGTGTTACACCCATGTATTCGGCAAACTCGCCGATGTGGTAGTTTGTACGAGGCGATTTCGGTTGCTTCATTGATTTCGAATGTTTTTTCCGGTTTTGCACTCAACAATGATCGCACGGTTTTTTGCGCAGGTGTGAGATAAGGCCTACTCGAGTAATGTCGGAGCAGGGCTATAAATTTCGGCGCCGTAAACGCGAAAGACATTTCTTTTTCAGGTTGCAGCAGCGAAACTAGAAGAGCACGGCCTGAATCGCCGGGTAATCTTGTCAGACACCCGGCGAGCCATTGGCATGTCAACCCAGTTTCTTGAGCGCCATCGCGACGAGCACTTTGACGCCTTTGGAAAGTTGCGCGGTGTCAAACGTCATGTTGCGGGCGTGCAGTCCCGGCGTGCAGCCGGCTCCGAGCCCGAAGTACGCCGCTTTCATATTAGGCTTGGCCTGCTTGAAGTAGTGGAAGTCTTCTCCGCCGCCACCGCAGTCGGGAGCCAATTTGTCCGCTCCGAGCTCGTCCTTGATGGTTTGCGCCACCTCGGCGACGAGATCTTCGTCGTAAATGGCTGCCGGAATGACGCCGCCCGGGAACTTGATTATCGCTTTGGCTCCGATGCTTGACGCTGCGCCTTCGATCGCTCGCCGCACTTTCTCGAGAAGTTCGTCCATCAGTTCGTTGGTCTGAGCCCGCACGTCCAGGACAAGTTCGCCGCGATCTGGAATGATGTTGGAGGCCGACGACACAGCCGAAATCGAGGTGACTTTGCACGACCAAGTCAGGGCAGGATTCATCTTGATCGCACAGATCGCATTGGTGATCAGCGCTGCGGCTTCCGCGCAGTTGACGCCCAGATGGGGACGCGCCGCGTGAGCCGACTTGCCTTCGATTTCCACGCAGAGGAATGTGCTTGCCGAATGCCGCACCGCGGCGCAGCACGTGCCGGCCGGAATGTCCTGAACAGGCCGAACGTGAAGGCCAAGCGCAATATCGACGTCGTCAATCGCGCCGTCTTTCATCACGGCGAGCGCCCCTTCGAGCGTTTCTTCGGCTGGCTGAAACAGGATCTTGAGCGTGCCTTTTTTGACTTTGTCCACGAGTTCGGCAGCCGCCGTCAAAACCATGGCGCTGTGGGAGTCGTGACCGCAAGCATGAACGTATTCGATGCTGCCGTCCTCGTTTTTGAAAGGAAGGGCATCCATGTCGGCGCGCAGCATCACAACGGGACCGGGTTCTTTGCCGCGGACAACACCCACGACACCGGTTTTTCCTACGCCTCGGGTGACCTCATAGCCCAGTTTTTCGAGTGCATCGGCCAGGTAGGCCCCGGTTTTGAATTCGTTCATGCCGGGTTCGGGCATACGGTGCAGTTCTTTCCAAATTTCGACGACGTCCAATTTGCTCATTTTCGATCCTTTTTTGATGGTGTTGCCTTGTGCAGGCACGCCTTCCATAGTCTTCGGGTGATAAGCCTAACGCCGCTTACTGTTTTGTCTGTAGGGCATAGCACCTAGCGAAATACGGATTTGCTCAAAGGCTTGTCGATTTTGCCATACGCATTCAAGGCGCTGTTCTAGGATTCGTTAAGGTAACAAACCACCCCAAAGGAAAATCATGGATAACAAACCGTCTCCTCAGTTAAAAGAGGAAAAGAAAGTCGGCATCGGAGCGTATATCGCTTTGATCTTTGCCATCGTCATCTTTTCCGGCGTTTTCTATCAAATGCCTGAAGCGCGCAAGTGGTTGAGCGCTTTTGACTTTACGACCCTGATCGGCAAGTTCGGTGTGATCGGTGACTCCAAGAGCAACTACATCGGTTCGGGCGGCTTGTCGGCTCGTGCTGCTTTTTTGTTTGCTCTGTCGCTTATTCCCAGCGTGATGCTTGCCATGGGGCTCATTGAAGTGCTTGCGCACTATGGAGCTCTGCGTGCCGCTCAGGTACTCATGACTCCGCTTTTAAAGCCCTTGTTGGGACTTCCCGGCTTTACGGCGCTTGCCATGATCACCGATCTGCAGAGCACGGATGGCGGTGCGGCTCTTACCCGCGGTATGTACGACAGCGGTCAACTCAGCAAAAAAGGACTGGTGACCATGTCCGCATGGCAGTACGCAGGAGCCGGATGCGTCAACAACTACTACGCCATTGTTTCCGCACTGTTTTTCTTATTCGTGTGTCCGGTATGGATTCCGATGCTCATCATTTTTGTTTTGAAGTTCGTGGGCGGCATTTTTACCCGCTTTGTTCTGAGCACCGTTTACAAGAAGGATTTCGAAAATGAGTAACGAAGCCGCCAAGACCACCTCGAACAATCCCTTCGACATTTTTATCGTCGGTCTCAAGAAGGGTCTCAACATCGGGCTTTACAGCCTACTTCCGAATGTGGTGATGGCGTTTGTGCTCACCTACATTCTGCAGCTGTGGGGTGTGATGGATTTTCTCGGACGCACCTGCGGCGGGATCATGGGAATTTTCGATTTGCCCGGACAGGCCATCACGGTATTGCTTGCGACCTGGATGTCGTGCGGCGCCGGTGTCGGTGTGGCAGCCAGCCTTGCTTCGAGCGGCGTTCTCAATGGCCACGACGTAACCATCATGGCTCCCGCTTTGATCCTGATGGCCTCTCAGATTCAGTACATGGGTCGACTTCTCGGCGTGGCAGACGTCCCGAAAAAGTACTGGCCGCTGTTGATGCTCAACAGTCTGTTGATGGCTTTCATCGGCATGCTCCTGATGCGGTTTTTCGTCTGAGTAGTCGCAACGGAGATAAGGCGGCCGGTCAAACAGCTACCTGCCCAAGGCGCTCTTTTGAGATTCGCGGTTATGCGCGGTTTCGGAGAGCGCCTTTATTTGCGGGCCTACGGACACAGATTGAGACGTTTCGAGAACGTAATAACGAAAAATCGCGAATTTTCGTTATTACACTATACGAAACATAGAGAATGCTGCTGTAGCCCAAACAAAAATGCCGGTAATGCAAGCATTACCGGCGAAGCGTCCCTCTTTGTATGCATGCTCAACGAATCGAACAGAGGTCTTCGGGAACTGTCAATGCCACTGTAGACACGTTCCAGTAATCCGCAAGCATTAACTTATAGCAGCTTTAGTCACCAGCTCAGTCCTTAATCTCGCAATACTTCAGAATCGCATCAAGCTTTGAGAACAGACACCTCGTCAACGGCTCAAAGTCGCCGCGACTGAGCATCGAGAACCAATATGGATCTTCCAGACTGTACGGCACATCGGCTTCGCGGTCAATCGTCTCGTCCTTTTTACCTTCACGCAACCACGCCCAGTGACCGGAACATCGATGATCACCGCAGCCAAAGAGCGTTTTCATCATGTCTGACAAACTTTCCGCAAGTTCCGGCTCATCGGCAAAGAATCCGCCGTTTGTGAGGCACACTCCCCAGCAAAAGCCTTCTGCCTTGCCGCGGTTGTTGGGTCGGCAGGCAAAGGAAAGACACCATTTTTCGGAGGTCGTGAAAAGAAAGCGCAAGGCGAATTTTTCAGGGTTCTCGGGCGACACGACATGGGTGTCGCAGTCGACCTCGAATTTGTATCGATCGCGGCAGGCATCCGTTATCGAGAGCACGAATCGCTGCCAATTACGCTCAACCAAATCGGCGTAGGCATCCGAAATGCAGGCTGCCGCCGTTACGTTCTCCGGAGATCGCAAAAGCTCGTAGAGCTTGCGCTTGCGGCCGGCCTGCGTGTCGGCACCGTTGGTGAACAGGTACTGCGCAAAGGCTTTGACGAACCAGCGCACATCAGGAACGTCAATTTTTTCGACAGTCTGCACCAGCATGTCGGCAAAATCCACGATCGAATACCGAACGATGTCTGCGCCTTCGCCGTTCGTACGCCACGGGCAATCCGAGTCGCCGAAGTCCGCGATCAAAACGGCTTTACCACGCTGCAGCTTGATGTCCAGGGACGGGCTTGAATCAACTGCGCCCGACGCATCCGTCGTGTTCGCAGGAGCACAGCGTACGATGACAAGCCCGTTGTTGAACGCTCGCGGTGCAACGTCCTGAGGCTTCGTTGTCTCGGTAAGGTAAATCGATGTGTTGTCAGTAAGCGGCGGAACCTTGACGGAACGGGCAAGGCCCGTAGCTTCAAGGTGCCTTGAGAGATCCTCGCTAAATGCATCCAGAAAAAGCATCGATTGTCCGTGCGAGGCTTTGGGATTGAGAAGAAACGCGATCACGGACGCTACGGATAGCAGCGTGGGCTTGAAAAACGACAGCGGAGAGAAGGGGAGATTGTCGGCGTCTTCTTTGACGGCCGCATCGTCTTTCTTCTCGGCCAGAAGTGCGGTAGCCGATTCAAGCAGTTCCTGTGCTGCCGCTTGTTTGGGTATTGATGTCGTGTCGGTCCGTTTGGACATGGTGTTTTGTTTCAGTCGAAATATTCTTCAGGAGCCGGAATGCGGCCGCCGTGTTTTTCCTTGTAGAGTTCGAGCGGATATAAGTAGCACTGCCAGCGTTCATCGAGTGATTTTCCTTCGGGGGTCTCCCAGCGGCTTTCGAATTTCTTTTGATCTTCCGGCGCAAATTCCAGATAGATCGAGCCGTCATAGGGCATCGTGATGAAGCCGCTGTCCGAGTCGTAGGCAAAGATCGGTCCCACCTTGGTCTCGGGGAGATTTTCTTTGATCCACTTCAGAAGCTCTCGGTGTCCCGGGATGGCTTCGTAATCCTGAACGTCGGGCAATCCCAGAGGCCCTTTTTTGACTTGCGAAAACGTGACAAAGTAAAGGTCGCGTTGCTTTTCGTGGAAGTAGGACGTGAAGTTGTGTACGAACATGGGCATGGTGTGTTGTTCCTATCTGTTCGGCATGGATTGAGTCGGTAGGTTATTCGTCGTTGTCGAGCGTGGTCTGAGGTTGCTCGGTCTCGGTTTTTTCAGTGACACGCTCAATCCAATTGCCCAGCGTTTCAAGTACGGCAGGCAGAACGGTCGTTGCATTGCCTCTTACAAACTTCGTGAAGTGTCCGACAGAGTCGTTATCGGTCGAAAGCGGCTGAAATCCGTCCAAAGGGGCATCCTTGGCAATGAGAATGCGAGTGCGGCAATTACGGCGACGAGCTTCGGTTACAAAGCCTGCTGCCGGATAGACCATGCCGGAGGTTCCGACGGCAAGAAACGCATCGGCTCGGCGCAAGACGCCGGGAATCCAATCGAGGCCGTGCGGCTGTTCGCCGAAAAGCACCACGTCGGTACGAACGGACCAGCCGGAGGCTTTGCAGGCAGGGCACACATTCCCTTCCTTGTAGAGTCCCATGCGGGGGAAAGTTGATCCGCATTCGGTGCAGCGGCTCGTCAGAAAAGATCCGTGCAGGTGAAAGACACCCGCGTCGCCCGCTTCTTCGCACAGCGTGTCGATGTTTTGCGTAATGTGGATGATGTCGGCCTTGTTTCGCCACTTTTTCTTGAATTCGGCAATTGAGATGTGCGCGGCGTTGGGTTTGGCCTGATCGTAGGCTTCAATGCGGCGGTTGATCGAATCAAACACGAGCTGAGGGCGATGCTTCATGTCGACGGAATCCATACTGTCCGTGCGATTCCAGTTGTTGTCGGCATTGCGGTATGTGGGAATGCCGCTTTCGGCCGAAAGTCCGGCGCCCGAAAGGATCACGATGACGGGGCGTTCCCCCTTGATTTGCATCGACTTGATGCGAAGGTCGGAAAAAGAAAAGGCAGTCACATTTTTTCTCACTGAAGTTCTGCGAATTTTTCGAAAGACTTGAGTTGGTCGGTTACTGTGCCGAACTCGTCGAAACTTGCAATTGCAGCGAGCGGATCGGCATGTGTGTCTGACAGCAGTCGATCATGCACCGCTTGATGGCGAAGACCTTCTGCCCAGGAATGAATGGATCGGAGGCTCCATTGAACGTCGTGAAGCTTGTCCGAAAACCTGACCTTGCGGATGTCGAAGAGCTTTCCGAATCGTGCGGCAATCGAAGCCATCAGACGATCAACGGAACCTTCGACGCCGTTTCGCCCTTGTTCGATACGGACAAAGAATTCCGTATGGTTACCAAGGTTGTCGGGATAGCTGCCGGTGGTCAGCCACATGTAACGAAGGATGCGGCGAAGCAGTTCGACAACCGGTTGTGCGTCTTTGGCAGAAAGATTCGTAAGAGCTCTGATTTGCCAAACCCAGGTGCGCTCCGGGATCAAATCATCTGTCAGGTGAGCCTTGTCGATGGCGTTTTCGACGGAAGCGACCAGGTCGTCGGCCGTGGTGTCGACCGCGTTTTTTTCGAGTGCTCGTGCAATGGCAAGAAGGTTTTGCAGATACGGCTTGCTGACGGTGTTAGGAATATCGGTGCTCATCGAACGGCAGCAGTGCTCATTGGCGACGGCGAGGAACACCGAGAGAATGGAGCGGGCTCGAGCAGGGGCTTTGGAAATGGCGGAATTGATTGACGTCACCGAAGGCTCGTCGGAAGAAGATTGATAGATTAAATGAATTAAGAAAACCTTCCAAAGGTTGGAAACCGCATCAATATCTGCAATTAGATAGTTTGGAGCCAGGCAAAGCGCTTCTTTGCGAGGCAAGGTCCACAAGATCGCAGCGAGCTGATCGTCCTGAGAAAAGCTTTTGAATTGAAGACGGTTGACGGCTTCAAGAACAAGCCCGGCGGAGATTTGTCCGAAGTTGCTCGACTGCGGCGGTAGGCTATCAATCGCCAGATGCAGTGCTTTTTTTAAAGAAGCCGGTGTGTCGTGCGTACTGGAGGAGGATTCAGTCATGTTGCCACCAAAGAAAAGAGGTCTTTCGATGGTGGTATTGTGGATGATAGTGCGTCAACAACTGACGCACGAGAAACTGTAAATGGACGTGAGCGCGGAATCTTGAATCTCGATAAAAAAGCCTGGATTACAAGGTTTGCGCCCATAATCTGAATTGATAAGGGATCGAGTTTTCACTTATATTCAATTGTTTCGTCTTCCTGCCAGAGCCTCATCAGATCACGAGGCGTTAAGGTCTCGACCGGACAATCCGGATACGCATTGAAAAACACCTTACCAGCCTTTGACTTCGTCTTGGGCGAAAGCTTGCATTCGAACGCCCGCATTTTTCCGTCAACGATTTCGATGAAGTCTACTTCGCGCGGAGTCTGCCCCGAAGTTCTCCAACAAGGCTTCCCCAGCTCGTGTTGGGCCAACACGTAGAGCTTGCGTGAACCAATGCGAGGCATCATCTCGCGATGCTGCCTGACGCTTTGCACAATCAATTCGTTTGCGGCTTCGGTGTCGAAATCCTTGACCGTTGAATGCTTGTAGTAAGCCTGGCGGCAATACCCAAACAGCGCACAGCACTTGTCCAAACTGATGCGAGGCCAAATGCTACGCAACCAGCCTACTGTTTGGTGCCAGATTTTTTTCGGATCAGAATGTTGAACTGCTGTTCGGCCAGCTCAATCATGTGCGAGTATCCGGCACTGCGCATCTTCTCGAGATCAAGGGCCTTTTTGAGCCTCTTGATCTCCGTGAGAGCCTCGGACAGGGTGAGCTCTTTGGAGTCAACCTCGGGCTTTTGTGAGGTATCAGACAATAAGCTCTCCTCGATATAGCGACCAATCCATCCGTAGACGACTTGGACGCTGCTGAGATTGAAGCGCGAAACGATTTGCTCAACCGTTTGCTCTTTCTCGAGCAATTGTCTCACAGCTTCAGCTCGTTCATCGGGCAGGGCTCGTTGCCCCCATTTTGCACATAACTGCCAGTTGCCCGTTTCAACAAAATCGTTTTCGTCCATTTTTGACACGTTTTTCCTTTGCGGAAAATGTCAACTTTTTTCAGGTCAAGACAATCAGCCAGCTTCTGAGTTGTGTGATCATAATTTCCTCCCTGTAATGAGCATCGTTAATCAACAGGAGAAGGCTAATTGAAATAATTTCTTACGTTTAGCAAAATTCAGAGAAAGATCGCGACAACACAAATTGACTAGCCGATATGCCTTATGGGAATAACGCTAAGTCGGCCAAAGATGGATCGGGTTGGTTATGGCGCAAATGAACAGCGCATGTAAACGAATGTCCGTGATTATTCCTGTGTCAACGTAACAGCAAAGAAAAAACGCAAACAAGCAAGGTCTAGATAAAATTTTCCATAAGCTACGGGTTTTGTTGCTGAAAAAAGCTAAAAAAGATACTTACAGCCCATAAAATCCCAGACTCAGGAGAAAAACATGTCGACCTTCATGCTCGGTCGCCGCGACTTCTTGAAAGCTGCGGCAGCGGGCGGTTTTGTGCTGACGCCTGTTGCACAAGCTGTATCCGCGGCAATTGACAACCTAGAAGAAACCAAGTGGTGTGCTTGCGTGATCAATTGCGGGCAACGTTGCCCGGTGCGCTGCATTACCAAAAACGGGCAAGTGATTCGCATTGAGACGGACAATACCTCACCGGACAATCCGGCCGGTCCTCGTCAGATTCGGGCTTGCCAGCGCGGTCGCTCCATGCGTGAGCGCATCTATTCGCCCGATCGCCTGAAGTACCCGATGAAACGCGTCGGCAAACGCGGCGAAGGCAAATTTGAGCGCATCTCTTGGGACGAAGCCACCGACATCATCGCAAAGCAGTGGAAGCGCATCCTCGACAAGTACGGTCCCGAATCCGTCTATTGGCAGTATTGCTCCGGTCAGCAGTCCATCGTGAGCTCCCGCCGCGCCTGGCAGCGTCTGATGAATTTGAACGGCGGCTATCTGAAGTACTACGGCTCGTATTCCAATGCGCAGCTGCAGGAATCCTTCCCGCTCACCTACGGTAGCCGTGCCGCCTCGTTGCCGTCTGAAATCACCAATGCATCTTTGTACGTGCTCTTTGGCAACAATTTCTCGTCTACTCGACCTTCGGGCAGCGGCAAAGGTTATCAGATTGACGCGGCCATGGATCGCAAGCGTCCGCGTACCATCGTCATTGACCCGTGCTACACCGACACGGCTGCCACGCATGCTGATCAGTGGATTCCGATCCGTCCTGGCACTGACGCGGCTCTGGTCGGCGCGCTGGCCTATGAGTTCATCCGCAACGGTTGGATTGACCAAAAGTTCCTGGATACGTATTGCGTCGGCTTTGATGCCAAGACGCTGCCCGCATCGGCTCCGAAGGGCAGTGATTACCGCAGCTACATTTTGGGTGAAGGTCCGGACCGTACGCCCAAGACACCTGAATGGGCCTCCCGCATCACAGGCATTCCCGTTGATACCATCAAGGCGCTTGCCAAAGAACTCGGTACGACCAAACCCGTTTTCGTTTCGCAGGGTTGGGGACCGCAGCGTCAAGCCAACGGCGAAGAGACGGCTCGCGCCATCGCCATGGTTCCGATTTTGCTCGGCCAGGTCGGTTTGCCCGGTACCAATTCGGGCGAACACGAAGGCAATACGCCGTTCCCGGCCGTCTATCTGCCCGTATTCAAGAATCCGATCAAGGCTTCCATTCCGGTCTTTATGTGGACGGACGCCATTCTGCGCGGCACAGAGATGTCGCGCACGACCGACGGCGTCAAGGGTGTTGAAAAGCTTTCGACCAACATCAAGATGATTGTCAATTCCGGCGGCAATACGCTCATCAACCAGCACGGCGACAGCAACTGGACGCACAAGATTCTTCAGGATGAATCCAAGGTCGAGTTCATTATCGTGTGCGACAACATGATGACGCCTTCGTGCCGGTACGCCGATGTTCTCTTGCCAGATACGCTCGGTCCCGAAACCGACGATATGGCAACGCTCGGCGGCAGCCATGGCGACACCACCGTGATGCTCGCCATTCAGAAGGCCGTCGAACCGCAGTTCGAACAGAAGTCAAGCTTTGAAATCTGTCGTCTGATCGCCGCCAAGATGGGCATCGAGGAAAAGTTCACCGAGGGTCGCTCTCAGTTTGAGTGGGTGAAGTGGTGCTACGAAGAGTCGCGCAAGAAGATTCCCGGTTTGCCTGATTTTGAGACGTTCTGGAAGCAGGGTATGGCCAAGCTTTGGGGCGTTCGTAAGGATCCCATCGCATTGGAAGCCTTCCGCAAGGATCCCGTCAAGAACAAGCTCAAGACGCCGTCGGGCAAGATCGAAATCTATTCCGAACAGCTGGCAAAACGCGTTGCCGACTGGAAGCTGCCCAAGGGTGACGTCATTTCGCCGATTCCCGTGTTCTGGCGCAGCTGGGAAATGCCGGGCGACGCTCTGCAGAAGAAATATCCGTTGCAGTGCTTCGGTTTCCACGGTCACGGACGCATTCACTCCACCTTCCACAATTTGCCGCAGCTCAGAAGCATTCATCCGGACAGCGTCTGGATCAACACGATTGACGCCGCACAGCGCAAGATCAAAGAGGGCGACTTAGTCGAGATCTTCAACGATCGCGGCATCGTGCGGCTGCCCGCACGCGTGACCTCCCGCATCATGCCCGGCGTTGTCACCATGCCTCAGGGTGCTTGGTACAAGCCCGTCGAAATCAACGGTAAACGCGTCGATATCGGCGGCAACATCAACACGCTTACGCACCATCGTCCGAGCCCGCTTGCCAAAGGCAATGCGCAGCACACGATTCTGGTGGATGTTCGCAAGGCAGCTTAAGGAGGAAAGAAAATGGCACAAAAAGGTTTTTTCATTGATGTGTCCAAATGCACCGGCTGCCGCACGTGTCAGGTGGCTTGTTCCGATTTGAACAACACGCCCGTCGGTCTGCATCTTCGTCGCGTGATGGAAGTCGAGGGCGGTACCTGGAAAAAGACGCCCGAAGGACTCTGGAAACAGGATGTCTTTGCCTACTACGTCAGCATAGGCTGCAATCAGTGCGCGGATCCCGCCTGCGTGAAGGTTTGTCCGACAAAGGCACACTTCAAGCGCGCCGAGGACGGCTTGGTCGTGATTGACCGTGCCAAGTGTATCGGCTGCGGCATGTGTGCTAAAGCTTGTCCATACGGTGTGCCCCGTCTGGACGAAAAGGCGCACAAGATGCTCAAGTGCGACGGCTGTGTGGCTCGTACCTCCAAGGGAGAAAACCCGGTTTGCGTTGAGAGCTGCCCGGAACGCGCAATTGTCTTTGGTGATATTGAGGAGTTGCGTCGCAAGTTCGGCAAGGTCGATGCGATCGCTCCGCTTCCGAACGGTGACAAGACACATCCGAGTTTGGTCATCAAAGCTCCGTCTCACGCCAAACCCAGCGGAACCCCCGTGACGGTACGCGGCGCCTAAGCCTGGAACTTTTCGGCTCTGTCAGCTTTGTGCTGACGGAGTCGATCGTCAAGTTCGGGCTCAATCTGAATGCTCAAACACAAACGCTCTCCGATCTCAATGATCGAAGAGCGTTTAATTTCAGTGATTCAAAACCAATCTGGGTTTCTATTCTTTCTTCTTCCAGTTGTTCCCAAACGTATGCTGTTCCGTCTCCACAAAGCCGCGGTGGCCGTGGACGGTACAGGCGTTCAAGGCCGTCTCAAGCTGAGTGAACTCATCGTCCGTAAGCGAGACGTTGGCGGCACCCAGGTTCTCAAGAATTCGTTCCAGATTCTTGGAGCCGGGGATCGGTACCACATTGGGATACTTGTGAAGCATCCAGGCCAGGGAAATCTGCGCATTGGTGGCGTTCTTGCGCTTGGAAAAGTCGGCAAGCACATCAAGAATCGGTTGGTTGGCCGCAATATTTTCCTTTTTGAGCTGCGGAACGAACTTGCGCACGTCGTCGACTTCCTCGAACTTGGTGTCAACCGTTACTTTGCCCGACAGGAAGCCGCTCGCAATCGGAGAGAAGGGGACAAAGCCGATGTTGTGGCTAACGCAGTAGGGGATGACTTCAGCTTCGCAGCCGCGCTCAACCATGGAGTAGATGTTTTGAACCGCGGAAACGGGCGTCACAGCGTGGGCTTTAGCAAGCGTATCGACATCGACCTGCGATAGACCCCAACCGCGGATCAGACCTTCTTCGATCAGTCGGCCCATGGCGGCGGCCACATCCTCAAACGACACCTCCTCGTTGATGCGGTGCAGGTAGTAGAGGTCAACGTAGTCCGTCGCAAGACGCTTCATTGACGCGACGAGATGCGCTTTGACGGCGTCGTACACGCTGGGGCTTGCCGTTACTTCATCGGGACGCAGGTGCAGTTTTGTGGCGAGTACCACATCCTTGCGCACGGAGCCAAGAGCCTTACCGACGAGTTCTTCGTTGTGTCCCGGATAGAACACCACGTCACCGTAAACCTCGGCCGTATCAAAGAAGTTGCAACCTGCTTCAAAAGCCTTGCGCATCGCGTTGATGCTGTAGTCGGCTTCCGGCACCTTGCCGTAGCCGTGAGAAAAACCCATGCAGCCCACGCCAATGGCGGAGACTTCGAGATTGCCCAGTTTCCTTTTTTGCATCTTTGTCTTCCTTGTTCTGTTTTACTTTGCGGACTCAATGAGCCCGCAAAGTAATACGACTGTTGATGCGTTGGATTATGACTGTAGACGTGAAAATACGCCTGCCACAGGTTGGGGCAAAAATGTCACTTTTGGGAGATGATCGAAAAAAGACGGATGAGAATATCCATGCACAAAAACGGACGCTTATGAATCGTCCAAGTCCAATCGGTCCTCGAGAAGAGACTTTTCCACATCCACGGCCGCTCAGTCTACGAAATGGGCCGTAGGCCGCGGTTGTGGGAAAGTCAGGCCGAGATGCGGAGACTCTGAGTTTAGTCTCGTTTCAGTTCCGGCGTCTCCGGAAGTTCCGAATCCATCGTGTCCATGGGCCAACGCTGTTGAATAACTGTTTCCCGTAGGAACATATTCACAGCGTCTTGCAACGTGATGCCAATGTCAGCACAGACCTTTTCAGCTTGAGCAAGTACGTCGGAATCAATTTCGACGGTGAGAGTTTCCAAAGGTGCAATCATTGAAATATTATTGATTAACAGTGTGAATCAGTGGGTTTTCTGCAGAGATCATCGGCTAATCGATAGGCGAAGTCTATATTGCATCATCAAATAGTCCGCACAAGTACACCGTTGGCCGCTTTTCGTACCCGCGTCTTGCCGTTACTCATGCGTATTGCCACCTGATCGCCGCTAAACGAAATGTCGACCGCATCTTTAGGCTCGAGCGTACGAAGCAGAACTCCGTTGATGCGGCGAATTTCTGCCTTGCCGCTGGCATAGACAATGCCGACAAGTTCTTGGTTGGAATTCATCGAAACGCTCACAACGTTCGACGAACCCATGGTGCGCACAAGACTGCCGTTGTCGTTGCGCAGTTCAGCTTTGCCGTTTCGGATGGTGATAAGCATTTTTGATTCCTTACTGAAAAAGTCTCAATTGTCTTTCTTAGTCGATTGTAGGCCTTTGCCAAAGGCAGGGAAGAACGTTTCGAAAGCCTCTTTGATTACCCGATAGACCTTGATCTCAAGCTCGGTTTTTACGTCGTCTCCGTCTTTGTCCGTGTACTTTTCGGGCGTCACAAACACCTTATGAAGTTTTTTCATGTAATGGTCGAGCACGTCTTCATAACATTTCACCCGATCGGTCGGTGTCATGGGCACCAAGTTGATCTTGAAAAATCGCTCATGCGCAAGGTTCATCAACAAGCTCGGCTGCCCGGTTTCGTTTAAAAGTGCCGAGATCAAATGTTGCGTGATCGCGGCAAGAATTTTTGTCTGACATTTCGCAGCCAGGCCTTTGCCTTGAGCCACTGCCTCGGGCTTGGGAGCCCGACTGTCCGAAAGAAGCAGTTGCCATCCCTTGCCAGTTTGGACGACAAAGTAGGCGGGCAGATCCTCGAACAAATCCGTGTTCTCAGAAGCGACACAGGCAAACGATCCGCAGAATTTCGAGTAGAGCGGCACGCAGAACTGAATGTCATCGTTCTGAAGGAAGCGGCTTTTTGCCCTCGGACTCGGTACAAGAAGTGAAGTTCGGTTTAGAAGCCGATCGGTTGCCAGCTCGGCGTTTTGAAACGAGAACGTCATTGGTTTCCATTTCTTAGGCAACGACCCGTTGCGGGCACGTTCCACCAACGTTTCAAGCGTCAGTCTGCCTTCAAGAACCGTCATGACGAGGCTGAAGGCGTGCCGACGTGAATAAACGCTATGAAAGGGTAGCTTTTCCCAAACAAACTCGGCCATTCGAGCAATGGTTCGGACGTGCAACGGCATCTGCAGCTGCGGACGGTTGTTTCGTCTTAGGCCGAATCGCTGCAGCGGATCCCAATTGTCAACGAGCGTGAACATCGGATGCTCGCCCATGCGCATGAGTTCAGCTCTAGCCGAGGCGTAGAAAACCGGTGAGGCTCCCGTGAAAATATGACGCATTGAGATAAAGAAATTGAGAGGCAGTCCGTTTGCGCCGCAGAGTTCGTGGTAGAAGCGAAATCGGTTCGGGCGAACAATGCAGTACCGTTCCGGCTTGATGGTGTCATAGGCAACGGGAATGCCGATGGGCAGCTCGGCGCCATGGTCGCGAACAAAATCACGCAGTTGCATCGGGTAGAAAATGACGCGTTTTTTGTGCTCAATCATGGCGACTCCTTAAGCTTTTATCGGACTGTTCGGAAAAAAACTCGAAGGCTTCATGCATCGCGGCGTACATTTTCTCGAAGTTCTCTTTTTCCTTTTTGTCGCGGATTCGCCGACCGTGAGGCGGGGTAAGGAGTTTTGCGATGCTCTCTTTGTAACGGGCAAGCATGTCTTCGTAGACGGCGATGGTCGTCACGTCGGATGTCGGCACGGGCCGGACGTCAAAAAAACGTTCCTGTCCAAGATTTTGCAAAGCAAACGTTTTTCCGGTTTGATGCAGTAGGATTTCCAGAAGATGCGCTTTGGCCTTGTCGCAGATTTTCTTTTCGAAGTTTTCGATGCGACCTTTGCCGAAAGCCACGAACTCGGGCTTGTCGTCTCGTATGTCGGAAAAGTACAGTTTCCAGCCGTTAGACGTCTGAAGAACAAAGTACGCGGGGCGATGTTTCAAAACTTCCGGGTCATGCGGGGCAACGCAAGCGAGCGTTCCCACAGCTTGCTTAAAAAGGGGGAAGCAGTGCGTGACGCCGGTCGGATTCTTGAAGCGGCTGCGCATGACCGGCGTTGTCTTTATGAGGGACGATTCTGCTAAGAGTTGCTTGATGTTCGGCTTGAGTTCATTGAAGACGAAAGAGGCCGGCTTAAGGCGCTCAGGCAGCATCCCGTTGCGGGCTTGTTCCACGAGCGATTCGATGGCAAGTCTGCCTTCAAGCAAGCACATGATCACGCTGAAAGCGTAAGCACGAAACGACTTGTCCTGGTCGGCGACGCGTTCCCATACCCAACAAGCCATGCGGTTGACGTCCTTGACGGAAAAGTCTCGGAAAAGCTCTCGGTCGGTTTCGGGCATCCTGCAAATGCCGTTGAGGAGCTTGAACCACGGATGGCGGTGGTTCTTGAGCAACTTCGCCTTGGCCTCAGCGTAGCGTTCAGGCGAGTCCTTTTTGAACACGTGCGTTGTTGCGATACGAAATTCCAGAGGCGAACCGTCGGCACTACACAATTCATAGGAATATTTATAAAAGTTGACCGACAGAAAGAAACAGCTCGCCGGAATTTCGCCATAGGGGACAGGACGTCCTGGTTCGAGATCGGCTGCGTGTTGGCGTAGATAAGTCTCGATCTGCGAACCGTAGAACACGTCGAGGCCAGTGCTTGAAGATAAACTCCAGCGTTCTTTGTGTTTGAGTGCGGTCATAGACGAGTCTCCTGAGGATTTTCAATGCGAATGACCTCGCCGTGCACGTCTTCTTCAGGGGTGACATCCGTACTCAGTACCCAAACAAGCGGGCAGGGAACCTGGTTCTCGGACGGGAAATCCGTATAGCCGTCGGTAAACGTCACGCAGACGTCGGCTTCGATTTCTTTCTTTGCGATCCAATCCATGATGGCAGGCATATACGTGCCGCCGTGCCAAAGGTTTTTGCGAGGTTCAAGCGGCTCGTCTTCCTCGAATCTGTCTACGGCTTCCACACGGGTCGTGCAGTAGACGACGTAAACCTTGCGGGGCCTACAAAGCTCAAAAATGCGCTGACAATGGCCGAGGTACGCGGCAATTTCTTTGTCGGAAATTGAACTAGAGACGTCAATGCCGATCACGACCGTTCCTAAGGACGGAAAACGTTCGCGCCTCGGCAGGTAGGCGATATTCAGACGCCGTCTGTCCGGACGGCTCCAGTTGTAGCGCTGGTTTGCTTTGCTTACCATGTAGCGTTCAAGAAGCTCGTACCAGGGAAGGTTCGACTCAAGCATCGAAGTGACGTAACGACCAAGTGCGCCGCTCATGTTCCCACAGGTCCTGGCAGTAGCGAGCGCCTGACCGATTTCGATCTTGCCGGCTTCGATTTGCTCTTTGATTTCCTCCGGTGTCATTTGACGGACCTTCGCGGGAAGGTCACGGATGGAAAGATGCCCATTGACGGGAGAAGAGCCGATGGAGACGCCGCTCATAATTTCGGATGCGTCGTCTTTCACGCCGGACTCAGGCGCACCCGGAAAAAGGGGCAATGTTTGGCCTTGGCCGTTCGAGGAAGAAGGCATTTTCCGGGTTTTCAACTTGGGAGCGATTTCGTTATAAATCGACTCCGACGTGCGATACTGAGCACCTTCCATGCGGATGCCGCCATCGATGAATGCCCCCACGTTTTCTGCAATCAGAGTTTCGTTGATGACGGCGTCGCAAGCGATGTTGTAGATCACAGGATCTCGGTCACCGCGTCGCGCAATATGCGCAAAGACGACGTGCATCACCTCGTGGGCGAGTAAGAACTCAAGTTGCGGCACAGAGCACTTCTTCACAAACTCCGGATTGAGCAAGATGGTGCGATCGAGCGTCACGGCCGCCGTCTCGACAGACTCCGAGATCAGGACATCATGCCGATAGAGAAGGCTTCCGAAAAACGGATGACGTAAGAGCAGTCCCACGGCGGCTTTGCTGATTTTCCTGCGCGCATCCTCGTTGGTTTCAAACATTTTTCAACTCCTTGCGCCGTCAGATCAAAAGACCGCCCTCGAGTAGAAACCGAGCTACCACCGTGCCGTAGAGGTTGTTGCCTTCACGGGTTTTGGCAGACGTAAAGGCCTTTCGGTTGGCCGAGAGGTACATCTTGGCGGCGGCCACGGTCATTTCGGGTTTCAGGCGCATGGTGTACTTCCAGATCGCCTCGGCGTTGTGAGCGGTCAGAACGGAACTCAACTTTGCTATCGTCGCCCACTGCACATCGTTGCCTTCCGGAATCAATCCGCCGTCCGGATCGCTGATGATCTTGGAGGCGTCCGGCAGGCGCTTCATGATTTTCAAAAAGCCTACGTATTCGGCGGCAGCGCCGTCGCCAACAGAACCTGCGACGTGTTCCATAAAAATTGAGCTTTTCTTTTCAATTGATTCGGGGATCAAAGCGACGGATGCCCAGGAGCGCGGCGTCGGATTCTTGCTGCGTTTGGGGTTGAAGTCGGAGAGCAGATTCGGGCGAAAGCGCAGAAAAGCCTGAAGCTTTACGGGAATGTCGTTTTCCTGCGCCCACTCGAGCCAATCGTCGAGGTTTTCGGTGAACTCAATCTCGCGCATGCGGTTGGCAAGTTTCGTACTCAGCCGGTTGGCGCCGGAGCGGTCTTCTGTGCGGTTGCCCGTGGCGATGATGAAGAGTTCGTTCGACAGACGCAGCTGGCCGGCGCAGCGATCGAGCACCACGCGGCAGAGCGGGTTTTGCATGTTCATGTCGGCGTCGCTCAGTTCTTCGAGAATGAGTATGCAGGGACCCACGCCCTGACGCAGGGCCCAGAACTCTTCGGGCGGAAGCCACTTAGTGCAATCACCGTTAAATTGCGGCAACCCTAGTACGTCACAGGGCTCTCGCAAGGAAGGATTAAATTCAATGATGCGCTCAGCAGGAATCTTGTGGGTTGCGGCAAGTTCCTGAGCGATTTCGCGGGCGCAGGAACTTTTGCCACCGCCGGGCTTGCCGACGATGAACGGTACGACTTCGTTCGTGTTCTTGAATTGCTCGAGGATGGAAGATTTCAGGTCGGAGAATTTCATGATGACAGGCTTACGTGTCGATTGTTGGTAAGTGACATTGTGAAACCCTATGCGTCAATTTCTGACGTATATGAATATTCTCGATTCGTCAGAAAAACATATGGGATAGACGGCAGCGAAAACAAAAAAAGAGGCCGATCCAAAGACCGGCCGTAAGTGTTTTCAAGGAGGTTGAAATCAGATAGGTGGCGTTGAAAGAGTGTCAGCGTTTTTGGCCTGTGACGTTCTCAATTTCGCTAAGCAGGTTTTCGAGTTCGACAACGACCGGCACGTTTCGCTCGCGGTAGACGGCAAGAAGCTCCTTGTAGTACCAGAGAACCATCTTTTTCTTGTCGGCGCGCTCAAAGTCCTTGCGGATGAAGCGGTCGAACACCGTTTCGCCCAATCGCTTGGCGTCGGCCAGGATACTTGCGAGGTTATGCCATTTGTCGGCGGCGCTGATGAGAAGCACTTCATCCGCAGCCGAACGCAGATTGGCGATGTACTTTTCTTTGCGTTCGATCCATGCGCATTTGGGCTGACCTCGCTGCGGTGCCGCGTCCGAACATGCCATGACGAGATCAAGAACGTGTTTGCCAAAGTGTTCTTCAATGACAGGCATGTACTGGGCGCCGCCGTCTTCGACAACATCGTGCAGAAGCGCCGCAATGAATTGGTCCTCCGAGCCGCCCCAAACGGCTACCTGAGCGGCTACGGCCATGGGATGGCTGATGTATGGAATGTCGGTGGATTTGCGCTTTTGCTTTTCGTGTACGAGAGCGGCGAGAGCAAAGGCGGCGCTGATACGGTCAGTAGAGTACATAGTGTCCTTTGATTGCGTCTGACTGGAGAAACCGAAACGAACGGAATCAAACCCGTCCGATACAACAAGGCTAATGCCTCTTGCGTCTATCACTGTCGCTGGCAGTCATAACCGGAATCTGCTCTCGAACGAAGCAAGTACTTTGCGCAGGTTGTCGTCCAAGTAACGGGCTGCTGATTGAGCGATCTCATCCGGTATGCCGTAATAAGCGTCGGCAATACTTGCCGCAATGGCGCATAACGTATCGCTGTCTCCGCCGAGACTCACCGCATTTCGCACGGTGTCTTCAAAGGATGTCGACTCGAAAAAGCACTGCAAGGCCTGAGGCACGGAGTTCTGGCAGGTGTTAAGCATCTTGCCGCGATAGTAAGTCGGTCGAATTTCGACGAGCGTAAACGAGAGGTCGTAGAAGTGACGCTCCATGAAGGTTTTAATGGCGGCCTTGTCGTGACCGGTGCGTGCAAGGAAAACGCAGGCGGCTACCGCTCGCGCACCGTTAAGACCCTCCGGATGGTTGTGTGTCACTGCCGTGACAGCGTCGGCAAGAGCGAGGACTTCATCGAGCGTGTGTCCCGCGAAGCCGCAGCCGCTCACACGCATCGCCGAGCCGTTACCGCAGCTGAAGTAGGGGGTTCGGACTTCAGCAATGCGCCAGCGGTTGAACTGACTGCCGTAGCTGAGCTTCCAATAGGTATTGGCAAAATCTGCAAGGTGTTTATCTGCAGCTGCGGCGAGATGGTCAACTTGACCGTCGGTGTCCAAAAGTGCTTGACAGACGGCTAGCGTCAGAACGGTGTCGTCCGAGTAGAAGCAATCGGGCGTGAATAAATCGAACGTCTTCGAAAGGTGGTTTGTGTGTTCAAACTGCGAACCGATGATGTCGCCGACAATGGCTCCGAGCATATATGTTTCCTCGAAAGTGGTTTATCTGTCTAATGATTCCATTGAAAAATCCGCGACCAGGGCACTAGCGAAAAAGACCGGCACGGGACGGTTGTACCGTATGAATGTTTTTGCGACGGATTCGTCTGCCGTGACGATCGTGCGTTTTCCTGCTTGGGCACGCTCGTCGAGCGCCCGCATGACGGTCTCGAAGTCTTCAGGCCAGCTGTGCAGAAACGTAGAAGGACCGCGCATGTGCAGAAGGTCGGCCGATTCAATGATGGTGAGTGCTGAGTTGACGACGTCAGCGCGCTTGTCTGTATTGAAGGCCCGAATTCCGCAATCGAACGTGACAAAAGACCATTCCGGATGGCGTTCGCGCAACGTTTCCTGAACATTCACCCAGGCAAGTCTCGAGGGATTCATAGAGAGCCAGCGTGAAGATCCGATGATGCACAGCGTCGGATTGTCGGTTCGTTCTTCAGCGAAATCGCGAAGGAGCTGCAGCGTTTGCGGGGAAATTTTCTTGTATGCCAGTATGGCGAATGGATCGTAGGGTTCTCGGTCGGCCGTGGACTTCTCGGAGACGGTCATTTCGGTTTGCAGGCGTGCGGCGATTTCTTCCAACTTGATTTGGTCTTGCGCCAGTTCCACCAACAGCTGAGGAAGATTTTCGGAGTCCTTGATTGCGTATCCAGCGCGTTTTAATAGGAGTCCTGCTGCGTTGAGTGCCGTGCGTTTGTTTCCGTCGGCAAAAGCGTGAGCACGAGCGATGCAGTGGGTCTGAAAGGCTGCGCACAGAAACACGTTGTTCCAGTCGTAGGCTGTGTTGTAAGTCATCGCAGAACGAATACGACCGACAAGCGCCTGCGCTTTGGAAAGCCCCGCGTCAGGTGTCATCGGCTGAGATTTCAGGCCGCCGAATCGCTCTAAAACGGCATCGTGAATGCGAAGAATTTCTTCGGCTTTGAGAAGGTGCATGGTCGGCTCCTAAAGAGAATTGAGAGCGGTATTGCTTGCCGCGAAGGTGTCCAAAACGTTCTGAATTTCTGCTTCGAGCTTGACCTCATTCTCGGCGGGTGGTACGTAGCCGCGGGCGACTAAAACTTTTTGTGCCGCTTCGGAGCGCGTTGCGTAGATTTCCGGCCACCGGCGTTTGCCGATGCGCCGGTCTGCTGCCAAAAGAATGTCCGTAAGGCCGAAACGGTCGTGCAGTGTCATGAGGGAGTCGACAGGCGCCTGAAAGTAACGTATGACAATGCCGCAGCACCAGGCGATGTCGTCTTCGAGAGGAAGATTGCCGATGTCAAAGTTTTTGTCATGCCACATAAACATGTAGTCGTGCAGACAATCGAAAATGACTTCGCCACCAAGCTTTACCCAGAAACGAGGAATGCCGTTTAGGCACGTCCTGCCGCCGCCCGGATATACGGCACAGTGCACTTGCAGTTTGAGATTGGGATCAATGAGATCGTAGAGTTTGCGTTGTATTTGCGACCACATGCGTGGGTCTCCTTACTTCTGTTAGTCCTGCCAATCGACTGGTTGCGAGAAGTAAGGTAATGCTTAATGCGTCATTTTATGACGCATACTCACGATTGTTTGATTGCGTCTGAGTCTGACGCAAGAGACCTTAGGCTTGCCGGAAAAGAAACTTTAGGTCTGGTTGAAAAAATGTCTCGATCCCACCGTTACAAACCGATTACGTCCTTTGTCAAAGTTGCAAGCGAAAAGAAGGACAAGCAGCGTTGGCATCGTGCCTGGCGGGCACGGCAACGAGCCGTGTTGAACGCTGCCGTACGAATCACTGAGTCAGAAGACGTCGAGGAGGCGTTTGCCGGCTTCAATCTGATTCTTCCTCGCGAAGTATCTGATGTCTGGGCGATGGAGAAAGACGGTAAGGTGCGGTTCTCGCCGGTCAAGTACAGACACGAAGAATGGTGGAAGAAAATTATGCGGAAGTGAGTGGTTTCCGTTGGACGTTGTTTGACAAAACCAATTAGTTAAGCGAGTCAAACAAGGTATTGTTGACCGATCTGGAAGCTTCAACAGCTTCAATAACTACACCAGTTGAAGAAAAAACAGCCCGGTTTCGCATCGAAGGAAACACGGGCAAAAAAGAGTGAACCGGTGTGTTAATTGGTTGGTTTAGAGCTTGCTGTCGAAGAGCGGTAATCTAAGATTGCGCGCGTCGACTTCTTTGTTGATGTCTTCTTTGTCCTCCTCTTCGTCATCATCATCGTCATCTTCCCGGGAGTCTCTGTACAGATGTCGAAAGTCCAGGTCCCAGTCGGGGTCAAATCCGTCGCTTTCCAGCTCGAAATCGTCTTCATCCTCCTCGTCGCCGTCGTTCTCAAACTCCTCGGCGTCTTCGATCGCCTTTGCAATCAGGTCTTCGATTTTTCGCGTGGTGTGCAGAACGACCGTAGGATCGGAGTCGGCGAGCAGTGAGCGGATAAAGTCGGTCGTTGCCGGAAGCTCCTCGAGGTTGTCGACGTATTCGATGAGGCGCTCCGGATCATTTCCATAGAAGGCGATTCGCTCTTCATTGGTAAAACCCGCCGGTTCAGAAGTGACGCAACGACGAACTGCCGGACTGATATCAAACGCAAGCTTGCGCAGCGCGGGTGAGGAAGGACGGGCGTAATGGGCGGCGAACATGCGAACGGGTTCACGAGGATCTGAGGCAAGTTTTTCGATGATATGGGAGGTATCTGTTTTGACAACAAAAGAGCCGGAAACGCACTTGCCGTAGGAATCGTCAAAGTCGTCATCAGCGAGCAGGCAGTCGATGGTCGCTTCAAGAGCATCGGGTTCGGTAAGAACGACCGTAAAGGGATCAGTGTCTGGATTGAGCACCAGCTCAAAGGGAGTCGGTTCGCCATCAACGGCTTCGCCTTCGGTCACGGCACGAATAAGTAAAGGCCGGATGACAGCGGCGGCCTGTTCGTCAATGTCACGGATGCGGTGACGCACCGTATTGCGTAGCGTTCGATCTTTGAGGGCAAGAGCGAGCGCCTTGCGGCCGCCTTCAGTTGAAGCAAGCGTCTCGAGTCCGTCAATGTTGTCGAGCACGGTTTCGCGTGCAGAGAAGGCCCGATCGGAGAGAAGTTCGATGAACGTTTCCACCTTAAGGCCGCGGCCGGCTGCCGTTTTTCGCATTTCGTAAGACGGGCTTTTGGCAAGGATCTCCCAGACGGCGCGCTGCGGTTCCGGGACCGACGTGGGTTCTGCCGTGTAGGTCATTTCCGTCTCTTCAAGGATGACGGCAGGCGAGATGCCGTCGGACGTGTAACGCGTAGGCGAATATTGTGCAGACAGAATGTAGTCCACGGCCGGTGAGCTGAGACGCACGGAGGTGTCGCCGTAACGCAGCAGGGCAAGCGATTTGATACGTTTTCGAAACAGGAAGAGCGGCAGTTCCTGCCATTGGGCGAGGGCGTTTTCGGAGGATGAGTCCGGGGCTCCGACGGGTGAAGATTGGATTTGATCGGTCATTGCAGTTCCTTGAAAGGGCATTTGACATACGATCATTGTGACAGGCTGTGCGTCAAAGACTGTCGCTGCTGAGTTCCGTTTGGCGGGATGTATTTTTTGTCAGAAAGGCCGATGTGTTGGCTTATTTTGCGAGTGAGTCGCAAAACGACGCATCCTCCGTTACGATGCACATGACAAAAAATTTGTCGAGTGCTAAACAAGGTGTTCGAGAGGAATATCGACTATGTTTCAAAACCCAATAAACACGCAACAATCCGATCGGAGTCTGCCGCTGATTCTGCAGCCCGGTTTTCCCGGCTACAACGATCTGCTCAAGCTTGCCCCATGCGGCATCGGTTTGATGTGCGGAAAGCGACAGGCCAATGTAACCGATTGGCTCGAGTCGATCACCGTAGCGGTGTCAACGGACTTCGTGACGGATTTGGTTCGCTGGGGAGGTGTGGATGCCACCATGCCGGAAGAGGCGGCCGAGCGAGCCTCTTTCATGAATCTGCTGGCTCGTCATCCGGATGCGCGTCTGCGTGCTGCGGCGGCCGGCGAACCAAACCTGAGTGCTGAAACAGTCAGACGATTGGCCGGCGACGCTTCTCACGACGTCAAGAACAATCTTTCACTCAACGCCCCGGCAATCGCTTGTCTTACTTTTGACGAGGCTGTGGCATTTGCCAGCGAAGACGGTCAGCTCATTGAAAACACAATGGACTCGATGGTCGATGCCGCGATTCAGGCCAAACGCAACTGCGCGCAGCAGTGCAGTGATCGACCGCGTACCGTTGAAGAATTGGAGCGCATCAATTCAATCGAAAAAGAGATTCAAACGATTCTGGAAAAAGCGCGTCGTCTGATTGCTCACTTTTATGATCATCCGGACTTGAGCGTTCGCCAGCAGACACGGCTTCTGCAGGCTCGATTGGGGGACGTTGACGACGATCTGCCAAAGCGGCGCATGCCGATTCCGCCACGCCGCCGCAGTGCTTCAGCCTTCGGTCTTGATCTATACGGCCGGCCTGAAGACTATGTTTATGCGCTAGTTTTTCTGAAGAAAGAAGAAAAGACTGGTGCGGTGATTGCGATAAGCGACGCTCCAAAACTGATGATCCCGGTCGATGGGCTCGAGAACGTGGCTCGTGAACTTCCTGTCAACAACGAAACGACACCGTTTGTGATCCGACTGGCCAACCATCCGTCACGCGCAGTGCGAAGCGAAGTCGCCCGCCGGGATGCGTTGCCGACAGAGGCTGTCGAAGCTTTGTGCACGGATACGACATATGACGTTCGGCAGGCGCTGCTAGGGAACGAAGAGATCTTGACAGAGCTGACGGACAAGGACATCTTGAATCTGATTCAAGGTGATCCGGGCTTGTTGAACGAGGCTTTCGGATTCGGTTGCGCGAGTAATCGGATCGCCAGGCTTTTGCGCGAAGCTTTCGGACAATCAGACGATCCGTTCATTGCCGAAACACTGCAAGGTCTCGAGTAGTGGTCAAAGTTTCTTTGCCAAAGCCGTTGGCTCTACTTTATCGACGGTTTTGTCACGATTATTGCCTGGCGTTTGAAATAGCTTTTCTCGCAAGCTCAAAAAAAAGCCTCCGAGGTTTCCCAAGGAGGCTTTCTTTTCGCTTGAAGGCGGATTACTTCTTGAACTGTTCGGTCAGGAACTGATCAAGGTCTTCACGCGTCATGTTGTTGGCTTCAAGGAAAGCGCGCACTTCACGCTTCATATTGCCCTTGCCGGTCCATTCAACGCCGTTGGGAAGGCGATACTTGATCGGGGACTTGCCGCGGGTCTTTTTAACCGTGGTAACGACAACGGGATCATCGGCAAACTTCAGATCGGAACTCTTGATCTGGAAGTCGGTAATGATTTCCTGAACATAAGCGATGGCTTCGGCCTTGGCTTCCTGAGCCTGCTTCTTGAGTTCTTCCTGCTGACGCTGCAGGTTAGCGTAAAGTTCCTTAAAGGATTCGGTCATTTGTAGCCTCCTAGTCAGATGGGGCGAGTTTAACAGTATTTATTCGTAATTGTCAATGAATAAATGAGGTTAAAGAATCAATTTTGTTTCAAATAAGCAATTCACTCTAGGATCAAGCCCGATATTTTAAGCCTCACTTAAGCGAACATTGCTGACTGTTGCTGTTTCGAGTCTCTGGAAATATTTTGTCGAAACTCAGAGCAATACTTTGTCGATAAAGTAGAAGTTGTCAGACTGCGCGGCGCTGATCTGTGCTAAGTCAACAGAAGCAAGGGTTAGCCTGCGTTGGCGACAAAAAAACTGCCGCCGAAAGAGCAAAGGAGTAAATCTCTCTCGGCGGCAGGGAGGCTAAGTCAATACGTAAATTGTTATATATTGATTCTATGTTTTCTGTTTGACTGTATTTGTCAATTCGATCGCAGCTGACATGTCGTCGCCTGCAGGATTCGGGAAAGTGACCGTCAATTGAACCGGCGTATAGTATTTCATATCAAACAGTCGGATGAGCTGCGCACCCAGAGCATCCAATGTGCCAGCGTGCATGAGCTTAATCCGAATGCTGATCTTTGCGTTTTCGTACGTTCTCTTAATGGTCATCGGCAGACAATTGAATTTCTTTGCTAGCGCATAAAAGTTCCTGACGGTTGAGGAAATCTGCTTTCTCATATGGGTCTTTTCGGCTTTGGTGAGATCGCTCGATTCGAGAGCGTCATAAAACTTCTCGAGTTTAGCCTTGCGGCTCTTTCGATTCTTGATTGTGAGTTTGTACGAAAACATGCTGTCCTCGATGCCAGTGCGTTTGTCTTTTGGTTCCTTGCCGTTTGTTCGGCTGATGTTGAAGTTTCCGAAAACTTCGATTCATTTTGCTTCGATATATCGCCTTGCGGCGACATTGGAACAATAACTGTATATGCGTCATATGTTGTCGCACATGAATCAGCGATGACATCGATCGCTCTTGCATTTCTTTTTGAATTTGATTTTGATTCAGTCGTAGAATGAATCCTATTAAACAGCGGTATCGCGATAACGAGATACCGCGGATAAATGACCGAACGCTGTCGTGCGTTTCGGCAAATCGACTCAGGAGAAAAACCATGCAAGCACTCGTCTCGAGACGGCGTGCACTCAAAGGCGCGGCCTGCACGGCGGCGCTCGGTGCCGTGCCGTTTTCAACGCTGCGTACGGCCGTTGCAAAAGCCATGGACGACCAGGAAACCGTGACGTGGTCGGCATGTACCGTCAACTGCGGCAGCCGTTGCCCGGTTCGTGTTGTGACCAAAAATAAGCAGATCATCCGAATCGAAACCGACAATACGGGGCGTCCCGAGGCCTGTAATTTCGGTAACGATCAGCCTCAGGTGCGTGCTTGTCTGCGCGGTCGTTCCATTAAGCAACGTGTCTATTCCAAAGATCGCCTGCTTTATCCGATGAAACGTGTCGGGGAGCGAGGAGAGGGCAAGTTCGAGCGGATTTCCTGGGATCAGGCTCTCGACGAAATCGCTGACAAACTCAAGAGCGTGATTAAGAAGTACGGAAACGAAGCCGTCTTCATCAATCACGGTTCGGGCAACAACGGCATTGCGATGAATTCACGCAAATGCGCCCAACGCTTCTTCAATTTGATCGGCGGCAACCTCAATTTCCATTCCGACTATTCAGCCGGTCAGTTCCAAATGGCTTGGCCGTATCTGTACGGCAGCTTCAGCGCCACCGGCTACACGAGTGCTGCCTTGAGTCAGGACACAAATGTCGGCTCCTACATGGAGCAGATTGCCAACGCAAAACTTTATGTCGCTTTCGGCAACAACCCCGCCGTGACGCGTGCTTCGGGCGGCGGTCAGTCTTATGGTCTGACCTGCGCATTGGGCAAAGGCAAGCCGCGCGTCATCATGATTGATCCGATCTACACGGACTCGATGCTCGGCAACGAAGACGAATGGGTGCCGATTCGTCCTGGGACGGACGCGGCTCTGGTCGAAGGCATGGCTTACGTCATGATCAAGGAAAATCTGGTTGATCAGGCTTTCCTTGATAAGTACTGCATTGGATACGACGAAAAGACGCTCCCGAAATCCGCTCCTTCTCACAGCGACTACAAGAGCCATATTCTCGGTCTGGGCCCCGACGGTGTCGCCAAGACGCCTCAGTGGGCGGCCAAGATCACAGGTGTTCCGAGTGAAACGATCATTCGTTTGGCGCGAGAAATTGCGACGACAAAGCCCTGCTTTATCGCACAGGGATGGGGACCTCAGCGTCATGCCAACGGTGACAGTCTGTGTCTTGCCATTGCCATGTTGCCGATTCTTACCGGTCAATTGGGGCTGCCCGGCACCAACAACGGCGCCAGAGAGGCTGATCAAAATGGATTTGCGGCCTCGCTTCCGACCGGAGCCAATCCGGTAAAGGCTTCCGTGTGCCTGAACGCCTGGCATCGTGCCATTTACGAAGCCGACAAGCTCACCAAGCGCACCGGTCTTATCCGAGGGACCGACGCCCTGAAGACCAATATCAAATTCATGTGGGAAACGCAGGGCAACAATGTCATCAATCAGCACACCGGCAGCAATTTGATGGCCAAGTTGCTCAAGGACCCGAAGTTGGTCGAGTGCTTTGTTGTGGTCGACACGCAGATGACGCCGACCGCCAAGTTTGCCGATTATCTGCTGCCTGACGTTGCCGGACAGGAAAACGACGACTTCTCCGGAGACTCGTATTCGGTGGGCGGTAACTGCTACCTCATTGCGATGCATAAGGCGGTCGAGCCGCGTCACGGGCAAAAGCGCAACTGGGACATCATGCGCGAATTGGCCAAGCGCTTCGGTGTTGAAGACAAATACACCGAGGGCAAGACTTACGATCAGTGGCTGCGCAAGTGCTATGAAGACACTCGTAAGAAAGTGCCCGAACTGCCGAGCTTCGAGCAATTCTGGAAGCAGGGCATCGCCAAGTACAAGGTGAAGGAAGACACCGGCATCACGATGCAAAGCTTCCGCACCGATCCTGCTAAGCATCCGCTCAAGACTCCTTCGGGCAAGATCGAGATCTACTCCGAGCAGCTCGTCAAATTGGCTCAGGAAACTGATCTGCCCAAGGCCCAGGGCCAGGTGATTCGTCCGATTCCGACCTTTATCGCTTCGCACGAAATGCTGGGCCAGGGCGATAAACTTGAAAAGAAGTATCCGCTCGAGTGCTACGGCTTCCATGGTCAGGGACACGTTCATTCTTCGTACGCCAACTTGCCTTGGATTCAGGAAGTCCAACCCGATCTTCTGTGGATCAATCCGATTGACGCCGAGCCGAGAGGCATCAAAAACGGTGACGTCGTAGTCGTTCGCAACGATCGCGGTGCCGTTCAACTTCCCGCAAAGGTGACGCCGCGCATCATTCCCGGTCTTGTTGCTCTGCCGCAGGGCAGCTGGTACAAGCCCAATCCGAAGACGGGCATTGACGAAGGCGCATGCATGAACTCGCTCACGGGCAGCTTGGTTTCTCCGATTTCCAAAGGAAGCCCCATGCATACCAATCTTGTTGAAGTGACGCTTGCGAAGTAACCGGGAGGAGGACAATAAAATGACGCAATACGGTTTTTTCGTGGATGTCAGCAAATGCACCGGTTGCAAGACCTGTATGGTGGCCTGTAAGGACGGACATTTCGCTCAGCCCGGCATGAATCTGAGAAAGGTTCGTGAATACAGCGGCGGAACATGGCGCAAGACAAACGAAGGTGCTTGGAAGCAGGATGTGTTTGCTTACTACGTCAGTCTTTCCTGCAACCACTGTTCGGACCCTGCCTGCGTGAAGGTTTGTCCGACCGGTGCACACTTCAAGCGTAAGGAAGACGGACTGGTGGTCATCGACACCAAAAAGTGCATTGGCTGCGGCATGTGTGCAAAGGCTTGCCCGTACAATGCGCCGGTGCTCGATGCGCAAGCAAAGAAGATGCGCAAGTGCGACGGCTGCCTGGATCGCCTGAGCCAGTCGAAGGCTCCGCTTTGCGTGGAAGCCTGTCCGCAGCGCGCCATCGCATTCGGTCCGATTGATGAACTCAGAAAGCAATACGGCAAGGTTGACGCTGTTGCTCCCATGCCTGAACCGAGTACCAAGCCCAATCTCGTATTGAGGCTGCCCAAGCGAGGCTCTCAGCCGGTCGGAAGCACTCAAGGGACTGTCTACTAACAGGCTTGAGCGGCAATAGACTGCGGGGAGATGCTTTCAAGAAAGTGTCTCCCCGTCTCTTTGTGGCAGTTCGGAGTTCTGAAGCAGACGGTTTTCCAATGGCATAATTGAGGCCACCAACAACGAACCTGATCGGTCCTGTACATGAACAAACTTGCCGCTGTTGTTTCCGCCATTGCTCTGATGCTGTCTGTTCCTGCGGTTTCAGCCGCCGACTCATTCTTCGACTCCATCAAAGAAGCTGGCCGCACGATTGGGCATACCACGCGCGACGTAACTCGTGAAATCGGTCACGCGTCTCGCGACGCTACTCGCGAAGTCGGCCATGCCTTCCGCGACGGCTTCTCCGACGGCGACAAAGGTAAGACCGAAGGCAACAATAAGGAAAAAGCCGGCAAGAAGGATAAGAAATAAGGTCCTTGTGTGTCGGCCGTGTGTGCCGTTCTCCGGTTTAGTCAAAGTTTTCCGGATCGTACAGGTCTGCAAGAGTGTGGAGACTGTGATTCTCGGTGGACTTAACGCCGTCGTATCCGCATCAAGCAATAAATCCGAATCGAAAGGTAGTCAAATTCTGAGACTCGCTGGTTTGATGGCATTTGAAGAAAACGTAGGGCAGACCGCTTCCGCGGATTGCCTGACGCAACAGTTCGCTTTTGCCGACACGACGGTGACCGTAGACCATAGCGAGCGAATCGAGAGATCGTTCGAGAAACCGGGACTTGCTCTGGCTCTGCCAGACGTCCAATGAACTGCATATGGCTATCCTTTAGTCGAAAGAAATTTGGTAAAAATAATTTTGACTAAGGAAAATTCTGCCTTTCAAACATGAGCGAACTCGACCTTGAGCGGTTCCCGAGTTTCTTTGCTGCCTGTAAAGAGTATCGCAAACTATCGATACGTTCCAGGCGACTTTAAACAGATGAGAAAGAGGTTGTGTTGTCCGCTTTTGATTGCGCAGCTTCCTGTCAGTCAAGTGAGCTTCTTTCTATCTTTCTATCAGCAAAACTGATAGTGTGATAGAAAAAACGAGGTTTTATGGAAAAAATTGATAGAAAGCCTGCTCTAAAAAAAGCCGCCCGATCTTCGGACGGCTTTGGGTTAACCGATGGGCGGAAATCGTTTACTTCACGATTGTTGCCTTTTTGGCCGGATTGATCACAAGGTTGGGTTTGGTTTGAGCCGGTGACGGTAGTGGCGCGATGTGGGCGCCTTCACCGTACTTTTTGCGAAGATCCTCCACATAACCAAAGTCCAGAGCGCGCTGCGTGCAGGCTTCTACGCAAACAGGGTTGCCGCCCTTGGAAATGCGGTCCAAACAGGCATCGCACTTCGTCATCTTGTGCGCTTTCTGGTCAAGTTGCGGAGCGTGATAGGGACAAGCCATGGCACAGGCGCCGCACCCGATACACTTCTTACGATCGATCAAAACGAGGCCGCCGAGTTCGGGGTGCTTCGCGTGAGCCTTCGTGGGACAAACCTTCACACAGGCCGGATCGTCGCAATGATTGCACGACACTGAAACATAGCCGTGGAAGACATCCTGGTGCCATGCACCCGTCATGCGATCCTGTCTCCAGGAACCCGATTCGTAACCGAGCACGTGACGGAAGAAGCGTCCGTCCTCGAGGCCGTTCTTGTCTGCGCAAGCAATCTGACAAGCCTTGCATCCGGTGCAGCGGGATGCGTCGAAATAGAATCCGTACTGTTTCATTTGACTTCTCCCGTCCTAGATCTTTTTGACTTCCACAAGGTTGGTGTGCGAGGGATTGCCTTTCGCTAGCGGCGTGGCGTCTAACATCGTCAGCGTGTTGATGCAAGAGCCTTTATCAACGCCGTCCTTGTCGGGTGAATACCAAGCGCCTTGCGGCATGGCGACAAGATGCGGGATGATGCGATTGGTGACAAACGCCTCGATTTCCAGCACGCCGCGGTCGTTGAAGACACGGACGCGATCGCCCGACTTGATGCCGCGCGGTTTGGCGTCGAAGGGATTGATCATCAGCTGATCGGGGTGAGCGGCTCGCAGCCACGGCACGTTGTGATAAGTCGAGTGCGTGCGGCCGGCACCGTGGTATCCGTAAAGTTCCAACGGATACTTCTTTTCGGTTGCGTCACCTTGACCCAGCATTTCCTTCGTGGCGATGAACTGCGGAATCGGATGAATTTCCTGACCTTTTTCCTTAGGCAGTTCCCAGTTCTTGGCAATTTCAGCCAGTCGCTCGGAATAGATCTCGATCTTGCCTGACGGCGTCGGCAGCGGATTCTTCTTGGGATCCTCTCGGAAGGCCTTGAGAACAATTCCGTCGTCGTTGCCCATGCGATACTTGATGAATCCCTGAGCCCAGAACTTGTCGAAGCTGGGGAACTTGTCGGCATCGGCAAGCCCCTTGGCTTTTTGCAGCGTCTGCTCGTAGCCCCAGCGCAGCCATTCCTTGTATGTGCGGCCTTCGGTGTATTTGTCTTCGACACCGAAGCGCTTGGCCATTTCGCGCATGATTTCAAAGTTCGGTCGCTGGTCCCACAGGATGTCGGCAGCCTTCGGGCAGGCGATGAGGTAGTTGTAATCGCCCACGGCGTAAGCGTCGCCTTCGAGCTCGTCAATTTCCTGGTTCATCGTGTCGGGCAGGACGTAGTCGGCAAATTTGGCGCTCGGTGTCATCTGGTTATCGACGACCACGATCGTTTCGACGAGCTTATCGTCTTCAAGGATCTTTCTGAGCTGATTGATGCCGCCGTGCTGGTTGATGAGCGTGTTGCCCTGAGTGTTCCAAATGAACTTGATGTTGTGCGACAGGTGATCTGCGCCGCGCACAGCCGCGTTCTTGGAGGTCATTGACTTGGCGTCGATCACAGCCTTGGGCCAAAGAAAAATCGGGAAGGAGACCTTGACCGGGTTCTTGCCCGTGGGAAGACCGGTATCGATGCCGTAGGAGTCGCCTTCACGGGCGCCGGTGTTTGTGCCGGGCAGACCCACCTGGCCGGTGAGAAGAGCCAGCATCGCAATGGAGGTTGACTGCGTTTCACCGTTCATGCGGCGCTGCGGCCCCCAGCCCTGAGAAATGAAGCAAGGCTTGGTGGTGGCGATTTCTTTGGCAAGGCGCTCGATTGTTTCAACCGGAACGTTGGTGATGCGGGAAGCCCAAAGCGGAGTCTTCGGTGTCTTGTCCGCACCTTTGCCGAGAATGTAGCTCTTGTAGTCGCTTCCTTTGGGAGCGGACTTCGGCAACGTCTTTTCGTCGTACCCGATGCAGTAAGTGTCCAGGAACTTCTGATCGACCAGGTTTTCCGTAATCATGACGTAGGCCATGCCGGCAGCCAGTGCCGCGTCAGTGCCCGGACGAATCGGCACCCATTCACTGTCGCGTCCTGCCAGAGAATCGGTGCGGATCGGATCGATCACGACCATTCTCGCTTTGCCGATGCGCAGAGCTTCAGCCAGCTCCCATGTCTGACCGCCGCCCGAAGCGCGGGTCACGGCCGGGTTGTTGCCGAACGTGACATAAAGCTTGGCGTTTCGGATCTGACTCATGTAAGAGCCAACACCCGGATTGTTGGAGCGTACGGCACCGTAATTGAAGCCGCCGAACATATACGGCCAAATATTTTGGATGCAGGCCGCGGAGTAGTCCGAATACCAGCCGATATTGCCGCCGATTAAATTGAAGAAGCGGAACGTGCAGTTGCGGTTGTTAAAGAGACTGTAGTTGCCCGAACCGTGCATCAACAGGATCGATTCGTTGGTGTGCTTGGCAATCGTATTCTTGAGACGAGCGGCGATTTCGTCGAGAGCCTGATCCCAGGTGATCTTTTCAAATTTGCCTTCGCCGCGTTTGCCAACGCGCTTCAGGGGATATTTCAGGCGCTCAGGCGCGTAGAGACGCTGGCGAATCGAGCGCCCGCGATGGCAGGCGCGCACTTGAGGAAAGTCCTTGCCGATGGCGCCGGCGGTGGGACTGCCCGTATTGTCGGTTTCAATGCGAATCACGCGACCGTTCTTCGAAATGCAGCGCAGAATGCAGCGACTGCCGCAGTTGATGGAACAGGCAGACCAACTAACTGTTTCGGCATCGGCTGCCGCTGCGGCAACCGCTTGACTCACAGGAGACAGAGAAAGCCCTGCCGATGAGCCGAGCAGAGCTGAATGACTGAGGAATGCTCTTCTGGAAAGCATGGGAAGCCAATCCTTTGAGAAGCCCGTCGGCGACTCCGAAGGCGATCTTCGCGCCTTAAAGAAGTAGAAGCAAATGGTTTGCGGCGGCACTTCTCGTTTGTTTTTCTTTTGCTTCTTGGGGTCTTGGTGTGAGTCTAGCGCTGCGATAAGTCCGGCGTTATGCTATTTTGTACATAACGGGTTGCGTCTGAGTGCGATATTGTTCTGAAAAAGGGATTACAAGCCAGAGGTCAATCATGATTTCCTTACGCGAATTTCACGATGTCTTTAAATCCATCAATCCGTGGGAATCGGATGCCGAAGCTTTCGTTCGAACTGATGCCGACGGTATCGTCTATGTGCCGAGTTCGATGATTGCAGACGAAGAGCAAAGACAAGCGGCTTATGACGAAATGGACGAAGAAGGAACTTGGATTTCTTTTCCGGACGCCTCTGAGCTGCGCTTGGGCAAGGACATGGCGTTGCGGTATGCCGAGCGGTTCTTGTCTGAAAATGATTATGAAAGAGTGGTTGATATCTTCTATCGCCGCGGGGCTTTTCGCCGATTCAAGGATCTGCTTGACGAGCGCGGCAAGCTCGAAGAGTGGTACGCGTTTGAGAAAATTAGCGAACTCGCGGCGCTCAAGGAGTGGCTAACGGAAAACGACATTACATATGTCGACGACTGTACTTTAACCGAGGAAGCCCGAAAACTTGCGGCTCTTCTTGAGCAGGAAGGTTAGTCAGAAGATGCCAAGCAGCGCAAAGGCCATCAGCGTGTAGCGTGCGGTTTTGCCGACGGCCGTCCAAAGCAGTGCCGACCAAAAGCCGATGCGCAGCCACCCGGCGGCCAGTGGCAGAACATCACCGATGACCGGCACCCAGGCCAGAACCAGACCCGGCGCTCCCCAGCGGCGCAGACGTTCGACGGCGTCGGAGGCCGGAACGCGATGCGGCACATAACGGCCGATGGCCCACGTGGTCATACTGCCGAGCGTGTTGAACAGACTTGCGGAGACAACAAGAAGCACAGCGCGTTGTGTTTCCGGGGTGCAAGCGAGCGCTGCTGCCAGGAGTGCTTCAGAACTTCCCGGCAAAACGGTGGACGACAGAAATGCGGACAGACACAACGCCCAGATGCCGCCGTCGCTGGCAAAAAAAGAGGTAATTGACTCGATCATTAATCAAAGGCGATCTGACTAGATCAAAAATGTCTTGCAAGGTGAATAGTCTTCGCCTTCGTTAAGCGCGAGATAACCCAATTGGTTTGAAACCAACTTTGTCTTACCGATGGTGCCTTCGATCGATGTGTGAGAGTGACCGTAAATCCAATAGTCAATGCGCGAGTCGGCAATCCAATTCCCCAATTCCGTGACAAACCCAGATGAAATAGGGGAGTGTTTATGGTCTTCTCGGCACAGCGTGTAGCTCGGCACGTGGTGCGTGACAACAACAATGTGTTTGGCGTCGGATCCGGCAACGGCTTCTTGCAAAAAGGCAAGTGACTCCTTGTGCATGGCAACATACTCGTCGACCGAAATTTTTCTGCCGTCAAATGTGATCTCATTGAAGTCAAGAAGGATGGAATTGACGGCGGCGGATTGCTCGGGGATGATGTTCGACCAGAGTGTTGAACAGATGAAATCGGTGTCGCCCACGCGCACAACCTCATTGTTGCAGCACAACACATTGGGACGAATCGGAATCTTGATCGGTTCGATCAGGTCCTCGACTTTTTCCCATTCGCCGTAATAGTCGTGGTTGCCCGGTACGAAAATCGTTTTCTCAAAATTGGACGAACAGAGATCCCAGAAGAGGCGATAGGTGCGCAAGGCCACCAGATTGGCAACGTCACCAGCAAGAATGAGTACATTGCCTTCCTCTTCAAAGCCCTTGTTGAGGATGTATTCGTAGTTTTGCCCGTAGTCGAGGTGCAGGTCTGATGCGTATTGGACAATCATGGCGGATGGAGCGAGAGAACGAGGCGCGCGAATAAGTCTAAACAGCTTGAAAAGATTTTCCAGACATACGTCCTTATCGTTTAGCCTATGTCTTTGCGCCAGTCAAACTTCGGAAGCTCTTTTTTTCTGTTGACAAAAATGCGACCCTGAAACTGTCTGTCCGAGCAAAGCGCCTTGGCGATCAGGTTGCGGGTGCGCGGCAGTTTGACTCTGACGACGGTCTTTTTCTTGGATTTGCTCATGTAGGCCTCTATATATACGTTGAAACCGGCACGAGCTTAACCTGAGGTGCGACAGTGTTCGCCGCAGGCAAAATACTGTCGGCCATCCGTCAAAGCCACAAAAACGCAAGCGGCACTGCCGTCCCGATCGAATCAAAGCGTCTTAAGCTCTGACCGCAATAAAAAAGAACGTTTTGTACCTCACGGTCTTTGACAAGATCTCTAAATTTAACAAGAGAGGTGAAGTGGAACTGGGACGCGGGCGCGGAATTTCGAATCTCGATAAAAAAGCCCGAATTACAAGGCCTGCGCCCTTAATCTGAATTGATAGGGGGATCGCATCCCCAGCTGTGAATGGGGCCGAGTTCCATTGTAATAGGATATCCAACGAGTCACAGTATCCTGCGCCTCCTTTCGACTGCTAAAGCATCCGGATAACGGTAGTGTTTCCCGCTTCAGGGTTGCCCAAAATGATTCGGCCGGAGCGTTGTCCCAGCATTGCCCACGCTCGCTCATAGAGCCACTGATGCCCTGGCGGAGCAAAAATTCCTGAAAAACATGGCTACAGTACTGTGAACCTTGATCGCTGTGAAAAATCTAGCCCGGCGACGGGTGCTCGTTGGCGATCGCCATGCGCAAAGCGTCCACAACCAGGGACGTTTTCATGGTTGAGTCAAAACTGTAGCCAACCAGGCAACGGCTGGCCAAATCAAGAACACTGGCCATGAAAAGCCAACCCTCGTCGGTTGGGATATACGTAATGTCTCCGCACCAAGCCTGATTGATCGCATAGCGGTTGAACTGACGGTCAATCAAATTCGGCAATCGAGCCAGGTTGTGGTTACTGTCCGTGGTAGCAATGTATTTGCGATGGTAGCGATGGAAGATGCCGTTGCTTCGCAAAAGTCTGCGCAGGCGCTTAAAACCAACGCTTAAGCCCTCTCGGCGCAACGCAAGGTACAGGCGCGCATCACTCAGGAAACCTGTTTTCCGCAACGGCTGATAACGGTGCGCACATGACAAAGCAACTCCTCGTCGCTGTGATGCACTCCGTGGCGGTGGTATCGATCAACCTTTAGCCACTGATAGTAGCCGCTGGTACTGATCCTCAGCAGGGCGGCAGCCTTTCAAACACCGATGAGTTTTCTGCGCCCGATGAGTTTGCTGTCCAAACAAGTCTTTAAAAAAGCGTACTTCACTTGGGCAGCTTGGCAAAGTACGCTGCTGCTTTTTTTAAGAAGTCGATTTCGGCCTGTTGCTTGCGTACCTGCAGGCGCAATCGTTTGAGTTCTTCAAGCTCATTGCGTTGCTGATCAGGCATACGAGCTTGTGTTGTGGTAACCCAGTGGCTGAGTGTCTTGGGGCTAACTCCCAAAGCTTGTGCAACCTCGATTTGTGTCTGCCCCTGATTGACGAGCTCAAGAGCTGTTCGTCTGATTTCTGGACTGTAACGTTTCGGCATTCTGAAACCTCCTTTTGATACATGGCTTATAGCCGTATTCGTTTTGAGATTCAAAATTCCGCAACGATGACCTTAGTTCAGATGATCAAGCGGTAATTTTTTAGTGCAAATTCACTCGCTATTTCTTACGGAATAAGTATTCTGGTCGCTTTACTAAACTGAGTTAAAGTTGCGCAAAAAGAACGTAAAAAAATTGATTCTCATCAAGAAGAAACTTTTTTGAACTTCCGGCACAGAAAGAAAGGACTTAGTAGTTTCCGTTTTCGTCTTCATTTTGGTGGAAAGAGGAAGGTATAGGACCTTATGAATTAGATATGTTTGGAAGTTGTGTCGTACGCAACGGATTCTTCACGGACGACAGGCAAAAAATCGAAGTCCGCCGAAAAGAAAAAAACGGATAAGACCGAGAAATAGTCTTATCCGTCTGTGACGCGTTGGATGGAAGGATTGTCGTTAGCGGCTGAACAAGTAGGTTTTGCCATGGCTCATGAGTTTGGCTTCACGGCAAAGGCCTTTGTCTACCTGTCTGGGCGCAAAATACAGGCTAAAACCGTTAGGAAGCTTTTCGGAGACAGATTCCCAAAGACGGGTTTGTTCCGAAGCAGGGGTTTGTTTGAGGTCCGATTCAAACGAAGTTGCCCAGAATTTCCAATGCTTTCCGTCATCAAGCTTTTGAGTCTGTACGACCCAATCGGCCGGTTTCATCGGTTCGTTTTCCGAGAAGTGCGAAGTAAAAACAATTCGGCAGGGAGAACTTTTGGAGCAACCGACGGTCTCATTAACCAGCTTGATCTGCACGCTTTGCCTCAGCGTGTCGCCGGATTGCTCTAGCTCTGAAGTTCGAATGTCATCTACGACGTAACTGTTTTGACTGAACACGGCAACCGTCGCTTCTGCCAGAGCCTGCACGGTGTAGCTCTGCGCCGCTTCCTTGCTTAAATACTTTTGCTGCGGCACAAATGCGAACCAGTGATCAAGATTTTCGAAATAGACCGTGTCGTTTTTCCAGCCGAGATTGGCAAAGTCCAGACCTACGCCGGTACTGAAAGGCCCCTTGGATACGCTCTTGGAAAGATCTTGCAGCGGAGAGTTGGCCAACAATGTGACCCCTAAATTTCGTGCCAGATGAGATTCCGTTCTGACGCGAGAACATTGCTCCGCACCGGTCATGCCATCAGATATTTTCAGAATGCCGAACTGACGCCCCAAATTTTGGGCGTATGAAGCTGTTTGGTCATACGAAGTGCTATTTTCAGGAACTGTTTGCGGTATTTCCGCTGTCGAGCATGCTGTGAGTAAAAGCGAACAGAGGACAGCTAAGGAAAGTGCCGTTCTTTTCATATGAGTGATTCCTATTGTGGCGGGCTTGTCATAAGTCAAATAAAAACATTGTTAGGCTGCATTTGACATACATCAAATGCAAGTCATGATTGTACAGGAAAACACTTGCGTATAAACACTGATGTCTAAGAGAGTTCTATCTTAACGAAAAAATTTTCTGCTGAATCGCAGATATATCCCTCATGTGCCCTCGGATGCATCCTTGATGCTCTGACTATCGTTAAGATCCCCGAAGGAATATCTGACAGCAGACCTTTCGGCAAGATGCCCATTTCAACTAGCATGGTGCTGAACCGAAAACTGCAAAATATAAGGACGCGATCCACTTCAACCGATACCACTGGGAACGGCATGCTTGCAGTCACTCGTTTTTTCAAAGCCATGCTTCTAAGCGGTTGCATCGCCATCGCCGGTTGCGCCTGCGTCCCTTCCTCAATTGACGAGGAACTTGACAAGATTCTCGCTGACGTCGGGAACCAGTATGCAGCAGATACACGCATATCCGTATGGGAAGTCAAGGCCAATAAGACGTCCGACGGATGGCTGATCGAGGGAAAAACTGATCGCAGAGACGCGTTCGACGAACTCAATAATCGATTGCACGCAAAGAAAATGCCGGTTAGCGTTCGCGTGGCAGTGCTTCCGCAGGACAATGTGGAAATAGGGGATAGAGCATGGGCACTTGTGAATGTATCCGTAGCGACAATCAAAAAGGAGCCGCGGTTTGCGGTTGCCGCTACAACGCAGGCTTTGGCGGGCACCCCATTGCGCCTTCTCGAATTCAAAACTCCGTTTTGGCGCGTACAAATGCCCGACGGCTATATCGGCTGGGTGCATCGTCTGCAAATTGCACGTATGAGTGCTAAGGAGCTCGCGGACTGGAACGCCTCTCGTCGCGTGGTCGTCACCGCACGTTTCACAACACTCACAAGTGAAAACGGAGCGACTCTGGCGCCGCTTACCGCCGGCAGCATCGTTCGGTTTATCGAAAAGCAGGGCAACAGGGTTCTGGTAAAGCTGCCGGACGGTCATTCAGGTTTTCTTCGAACTTCTGATGTCAGGGAAACAAACGCGCATTTCTCCTTTTGTGACCGATTGCGAAGGGAAGAACCTCGGGCTTTCGTTAGGCAGTTGCTTGGCACCGCTAAGCAACTTCTCGGAACACCGTACCTTTGGGGAGGAATGAGCACGAATGGTGTGGATTGTTCCGGTTTTGTGTCGCTCGTGTGGCGTCTTAACGGTGTGATACTCAGCAGAGACGCCGATCAACAGATTGCACAGGCCAAACAACTGGATGTGCTTTGCGTGGAAGATATCCCGGCAGGCAGTCTTGTCGCTTTCGGGCAGAAAAACGAAGCCGGAGAGAACGTGGTGCGCCACATTGGCATTGCACTGGAAAATGGTGACTTTATCCATTCATTGGGGAACGTGCGCATTCAATCGCTGTCTCCGAATTCGCCGATCTACAGCGCGTACTTTGCAGAGCGTCTTTTGGGTGCTTACACGATTGACTTAAATTTGCAAGATGTTCCTAACGCCAATACGCTCTCGAATAACGCGTTTTATCGAGTCGAATAAAAAAGACTCTGCCGCGCAAACGACAGAGTCTGAGATTTCGTTGCAACAACTAATCGGGAATTACCGGATTAGCGGTTATCACGGCGACGTTCTTCTTGACGACGGCGTTCATCTTCACGGCGAATTCTTTCATCGTTGCGACGTACGCGCTCATCGTTACGGCGTACGCGTTCTGCGTCCTTGCGCATGCGTTCACGTTCCTTGCGTTCTCGCTCTTCCTCACGACGTTTTTCCTTTACATCAAGTCGCTCGTCTCGGCGCTGTTCTTTCTTGAACTTGCGATAGTCCTTGCCGTAGCGCTTTTCTTCCCAAGCGCGGCGCTTGCTGTCACGCCAATCGCGACCTTCTTCTTCAGCGCGGGCACGTCTTTGGATTTCACGCTGCCATTCGCTACGGGAATAACGACGGTTGTCATACTTATCGTAGTAATACTTGCCGTCCCAGCGGGCATCGTCACGATACTTTTCAGCGTAACGACGAGAGGCAGCGTCAGCCAGTCCGCCCAGAAAATCGCCGAAACCACCGTCACCGGCTGCCATAACGGCCGGAGCGATCGTCGACGCCGCAGCAGCGGCGAAACCGGTAATGAGCAATCGTCTGCTGATCATATATCTCTCCTTCAAGTATCACCGAAATCGGCTTACTGTTATTGTGGACCTAAAAACTTAGGAAGAGCATTGGCAATTACATTAAGAGAAAGTTTCAAGCTTTTTATTTTGACTGCAAACGAGTGTCAAGCGCAATGACTTTTTTCCAGGGTAAACGCAATGAGACCTTTCCAGAGAG
>OOBB01000004.1_pt1 | contig 170032 bp, 150 predicted proteins | sample 1671661 | NCBI WGS metagenome assembly OOBB01 (sample SAMN06348179, study PRJEB24527) | human gut metagenome | biome: human gut; feature: ankylosing spondylitis patient; material: feces | host: Homo sapiens | place: China | collected 2015-10
TGAAGCGTTTCATGGCATTCTCTTCTATCTCTCAGGCAGGTTACATCATGTTGGCTGTGGTTGGTAACTCAGCAATGAGCGTGACCGCTCTGACATACTATGTATTGATTTATGTAGTTGCCAACTTGAGCGTGTTTACCATTATCTCATCTGTTGAGGAGCACAACAATGGTACAGTTATGATGGACAGCTACAACGGTTTGTACAAAACCAATCCACGTTTGGCATTCCTGATGACCTTGGCATTGTTCTCATTGGGTGGTATTCCTCCATTTGCAGGTATGTTCTCCAAGTTCTTCGTGTTTATGGCAGCCGTTCAGGGTGCAGATATTCACACCACTCTTGGAGCATGGGCTTATGGCGTAGTATTCATCGCTTTGGTTAACACCGTATTGAGCTTGTACTACTACTTGCTTATCGTGAAGGCAATGTTTATCAAGCACAGCGATAATCCGCTGCCTACTTTCCAGAGCGCTTGCTCAACAAAGTTGGCGCTTGCCATTTGCACAGTAGGTATCGTTGCATTCGGTATCTGTTCATGTGTATTCGATTGGATTTCTGTAGCAGCTAATGCATAACATCATTAAGGTATAGAATTCTTATCAAGAAGAAAATACAGATTTAATATAAAAAAGGATGGGGCTCCATGATAGAGTCTCATCCTTTTTTTGTATTTTTGCACCATGAAAAAGATTTTTAGATCATTACTATATATTATCATGATGCTGGGGTTGGCATTACTTCCCGACCTCTGGCTATGGTTTGATGCTGTTTCTACTTGGCCTTTAGCTTTGGCAATAGCATGGTGGATACCATCAGCTTTGCTTCTTCTGGCAGAAACAGGACTGCAATTTGGCGTATATCATAGACTTTCAGTAAGGGTCCTTTTTACGATGATTCTTTTTTCTGTGATGCCAAAGATTGTTTATATCCTTTTGTCTCTATTTTTGCCTTGGTGGGTAGCCATTCTTCCTGCCTTGTTTATGATAGGGGGATTCATATTTGGTTTCACGAAGGGATGGAGAAAGTTGGAAGTGAAACAGATCACCTATTCGTCACCGGATTTACCTCCCTATTTTGATGGTTATAAGATACTGCATTTCACGGATTTTCATTTGGGTACTTTTCCCAAAGATACGGATTTCGTAGAAAAAGTGGTGGAATGTGCCAATAATGAAAGTGTAGAACTGATGGCTTTTACTGGAGATTTAGTCAATAACTCTGCTACAGAAGTAGCTCCATATCTGGAAACATTAAAACAACTTCATGCTCCTGACGGAATCTATTCGGTATGGGGAAATCATGATTATTGTGAGTATGATAACAATCATACCATTGGCGCTTTAAAGCGAAACCGCAAAAAACTTTTCGGATTTCAGAAGGAGTTGGGCTGGACTCAGTTGATGAATGAACATGTTACTTTATCGCATGGATTGGCAAGTATTGAGATAATAGGAGTAGAGAATGCCGGAAATCCACCTTTCTCTAATCGTGCCAACTTGAAAAAGGCAATGAAGGGAATCGTAGATAAGAAGGCTTTCAAAATACTGTTGACCCACGACCCACATCATTGGCGCAAGGAGGCTCTGAAGGCTGGCATACATCTTACCCTTTCCGGTCATACTCATGCAGGACAGATTCTCATAGGTAAATTGACACCAGCCCGTCTGGCTTTCAAGGAGTGGGGAGGTATTTATAGGCGGGGTGCCCAGATGCTCTATGTATCAGCTGGCATCGGGGGGTCTTTTCCTTTCCGTTTGGGAGCATGGCCTGAAATGACCGTCATCACATTGAAAAGAAAGTTATAAAATAGCGATTTCCTTTCAAAAAGTTTATCAATTGTTTGGAAGTTATTTAGAAAAACATTATTTTTGCATAAGAGTAGAGTTATATCATATAATTCAGTCAATTTAGGAGTTTTTAAAATCAAAGAGAAGATGAAAAGTTTAAAGAATCTTGCCCTTGTGGCAATGACATCATTGGTGTTGGCTTCCTGTGGAACCACCCAGCAAGTACCACTGACAGGTCGTACTCATCGTATTTCAGTTTCTGATGAGCAGGTGTTGAGCCTCTCTAATCAGGAATATACAAAGTATATGGCTTCGGCTAAAAAATCCACGAATGCTACTCAGACCGCTATGGTCAGAAGAGTAGGTCAGAGATTGGCAACTGCCGTAGAAACATATTTGAAGCAGAATGGTTTTGCTAATGACTTGAAGAATTATTCATGGGAATTTAATCTGGTGCAAGACAATAGTGCCAATGCTTTCTGTATGCCTGGTGGTAAAATTGTAGTTTATGAAGGATTGCTCCCTTATACCCAGAACGAGACCTGTCTTGCCATTGTTCTTGGTCATGAAATTGCACATGCTGTGGCTAAACATAGTGCCGAGCAGTTGAGTAAGCAGCAGAATCAGCAGATTGGTACTAATATTTTAGGCAGTGTTCTGAATCAGGCTGTGGGAAGTGGTGTAGGTGATGTGGCCAGTGCTGTTGCCGGTCAGTATTTCTCATTCCGTAACTTAAAGTATTCCCGTGACAATGAGACAGAGGCTGATTATATGGGTCTGATCTTTGCAGCGATGGCTGGTTATGATCCTCAGCAGGCTATTCCTTTCTGGAAGCGTATGTCCAGCGGTTCAAGTTCAAACAAGAGTGATATCTTCAGTGATCACCCTTCGGATGCTAAGCGTATTGCTGCTTTGCAAAAAGAAATGCCTACAGCTTTGCAATATTATAAGGCCGCAACTCCTGCCGTTACTTCTGTTAAGACAGTCAGAGCTTCGCAATTGACAAAAAATAGAAAGACTGCAGCGAAGAAGACTACAACAAGAAGACGTTAGACAATATAAAAATACTAACCATTCAAAATCATTGAATCATGATAGACTATATTTCTCAAAATCTTTGGCTTTTCTGGACCATTATTACAGTAGTGTGTCTCATCATGGAACTCTCATCTGGTGATTTCTATGTTACTTGTTTTGCCCTTGGTGCTCTGGTAAGTATCTGCCTGGCAGTGGCAGGTTTGCCTTTCTGGGTGCAGGTTATTGCCTGGGCAGTCTGTTCGGTATTGAGTATTTGGCTCATACGCCCTCATCTGGTTCATGCCATCCATCAAGGAGCTGATGATAGAAAAAGCAATGCTGATGCCCTCTTGGGACAGGTGGGTGAAGTAACGCAAACCATTGTTGCCGGTGATTACGGAAGAGTGAAATTGGATGGTGACGACTGGAAAGCAGAGGCGCCATCTTCTTCTGTGAACATCGAAGTGGGAACAAAGGTAAAGATAGTCGGAAGAGAGTCTATTATTCTGGAAGTTGAAAAGTTGTAAAAAGCATTTTTTAGTCAATTTTCATTTATTATTAACTAATCAAAACATACAATTATGAGCATCGGTATCTACGTGTTAATTGTTATTGTGGTTCTTGCACTTATCATCGTCAAGAAGACCATTGTCATCATTCCTCAGAGTGAGACCAAGATTATAGAGCGTCTCGGTCGTTATTATGCGACTTTGAAACCAGGTATCAATATCATCATACCTTTTATCGATCATGCCAAGGATATCGTTTCCCAGCGCAACGGACGTTATTCCTATAGTAATAGCATCGATTTGCGTGAGCAGGTTTATGATTTCGCCCGTCAGAATGTAATCACGAAGGATAATATTCAGATGCAGATTAATGCCCTCCTGTATTTCCAAATTGTAGATCCATTCAAGAGTGTGTATGAAATCAATAATTTGCCAAATGCTATCGAGAAGTTGACACAGACTACACTCCGTAATATTATAGGTGAGATGGAACTTGACCAGACTTTGACATCCCGAGATACCATCAATACCAAATTACGTTCTGTATTGGATGATGCTACCAACAAGTGGGGTATCAAGGTAAACCGTGTTGAGTTGCAGGATATTACTCCTCCAGAGAGTGTGCTCGTTGCTATGGAAAAGCAGATGCAGGCAGAACGAAACAAGCGTGCTACCATTCTGACTTCTGAAGGTGAAAAGGAGAAACAGCGTTTGCTTTCTGAAGGTGAGAAGGCTGCTATTGTCAACAAGGCTGAAGCTGCAAAACAGCAGGCTATCCTGAATGCCGAAGGTGAAGCTACTGCACGTATTCGCAAGGCAGAAGCCGAGGCGATTGCTATCCAGAAAATTACTGAGGCAGTAGGGCAGTGTACCAATCCTGCCAACTATCTCTTGGCACAGAAATATATTCAGATGATGCAGGAGGTAGCAGAAGGTAAGAACAATAAGGTGGTTTATTTGCCATACGAGGCCACAAACCTGTTGGGTTCAATTGGTGGAATCAAAGACCTCTTTAAGGGATAAAGCCGAACCTGATGTAGCCCCTTTCCTCAGATAACTTATAATTTTATACTTTATATCAAGTAAACTTTATGAAAAAGATTTGTATTGTAGCAGGAGCAAGACCAAATTTTATCAAGGTAGCTCCACTTATCAGAGCTATCGTATCTGCAAAAAACAGTGGTCATGATATCGGCTATCAACTGGTCTATACAGGAATGGAGGATGATCCTACGCTGGAAAATTCTCTGTTTGAAGACCTGGAGATAGCGAAGCCGGATGTTTATCTGGCTGTGGACTGTGAGAATCTGAATGAACTTACAGGTCATGTCATGGCTAAATTTGAAAAATATCTCCAGGAAAATCCTGCGGATGTGGTTATAGTGGTGGATGACTTGGCTTCTACTATGGCAGTAGCCATCGTAACTAAGAAACAGGGCATTCAATTAGCCCATATTGCAGCGGGTACCCGCAGTTTCGATATATCGATGCCTAAGGAAATCAATCGTCTTGTCATTGATGGTCTCTCTGACATCCTCTTTACTGCAGGTATTTCAAACAACAGTATTGCCAATAAGGAAGGTGCTGAACTTTCCAAGGTATATATGGTAGGAAATATCCTTATCGATAACATCCGTTTCCTGAAAAGCAAGATGTCTCGTCCTGCACTGATGGATGAGCATGGATTGGAAGATGGAAAGTATCTTGTTCTGACCATCAACCGAAAAGTTTTGCTTGCCGATAGAGATAAGTTGAATGCCTTACTCTTTGTGATTGATGCGGAGGCTCGAAAGGCTGGTGTCAAGGTGATAGCTCCTTTGAGAGGTAAAGCTTTGGAGGCCGTACTGTCTTTCCAAACCCATCAGGCATTGCATGATCATCATACGGGAATAGAGATTGTTTCTCCACAGGCTTATCTTGATTTCTGTTATCTCACAGCTCATGCTCAGGGTGTCATCAGCGATTCTGGTAATGTGGCAGAAGAGGCTACGTTTAATGGTGTTCCATGTATTACGCTCAATAATTATACAGAGCATATTGAGACGGTAAAAGTGGGAACCAATGAACTGGTAGGAGAAGATGCAGAGATACTTGCTGCCATGTTGCAGAAAATCTTCAAGGGCGAATGGAAGAAGGCTGGTATTCCTGACCGTTGGGATGGTCGTTCTGCAGAACGTATCCTTCAAATCCTTTGTGATTAAGTATAGCGATAAGTTATGTAGGTTTTACATCATTGATTTTCAAACCAATATGAACAAAAAAATAAGAGTGTGATGAAGTTTTCCATCACACTCTTATTTTTTTGTCTTTATAATGAATTTTATATTACTGTTTGGAACGGTTTTCGTTCGGGTTCGGATAATTGTATCTATCAAAATAATCCATTCCCTTATTATTATACCATACACCCTCCACATTGATTCCGATGGAGAAATTCTTGTTGACATTGTACTTCACGCCTGCACCTAAGACATTGGCTCCTGGCATTCCCATACCATATCCGAAAGGCATGGTTCCTCCCATTCCCCATAAACCGGGATAATAGCCTAATCCGTAGCCGCCATATCTTCCATAACCATAGGGGCCATATCCAGCATAGCGATTGTAGAAGTTATCATAGTTGTTGCTGATGCTGAGTTGTCCATATACATAAGCTTCCCAATGCTCATTGAATTTATAACCCATGATGGCATAAAGTCCAACGTCACGATAGCTGTCGCTTCCCCAGAAAGTATTATTGAAATATCCGCCTCCTGCAATCCAGAGTTTTCCATCTTTAGAGAGAGGAGCCAGATAAGTGGCATTGATATTCTGCGAGAATCCGCCTTTATGAGGCAGGCCTTTTCCGAAAGTTGCAAATGCTGAAGCACCTATGGAAACATTCAGTCCTTTGTGCAGACCATAGCCGTACTCCAATCCCTTGTTATCATCTAAACTGCTTAGAGGAGATAAGTTGGATTTTTCTTCAGAGAAAGATTTCTGTTCTTCATTCCAAGAAGGTGAACTGACTGTATATTTCACGTTCTTCATTGGCTTTCCCTGATAAATCATCTTTTGACCGGCTTGCATGATGGTGTCACCAGGCAATAACCAGTCTGCTCTCGGACTATCTGCGCTGTGCAGTGGACCGAAAGTTAAGGTTTGTGCCTGTGCTTGAGCAATGCAGAAACCAAAGAGTGATATCAGAGTTATGATATATTTCTTCATATTCCGTATTTGTTTTATTCTGCAAACTTACAATTTTTTCTTGTATTTCTATCAGGCTTTAATATAAAACAACAAAAAATAGGCTTGCTTTACTTAAAAAACAAGCCTATTATATAATAATGTAAAAATCAGGAACTTTTCCGGACCTTTACTTTCCGTTTATCAGAAGAATTAGTAAGCGAACAGAGGATAGTCCTTCATAGTCTCATTTACTTTTTCGCGAACTCGAGCGATGACCTTCTCGTCCTCTGGAGCATTCAAAACTTCCTCGATAAGTTCAGCAATCAGGTGCATCATGTCTTCCTTAGCACCACGAGTAGTCATGGCAGCTGTTCCGAGACGGATACCTGATGTCTGGAATGCAGAACGAGAGTCGAATGGAACCATGTTCTTATTGACAGTGATATCTGCTGCAACAAGTGCATTTTCAGCAACTTTACCTGTCAAGTCAGGATACTTAGAGCGCAGATCGACAAGCATAGAGTGGTTGTCTGTACCACCGCTGACAATACCGAATCCACGACCGATGAGGTCTTCTGCAAGTACAGCAGCGTTCTTCTTAACCTGAAGTGCATAATCTTTCCAAGATGGTTGCAGGTTCTCATTGAATGCAACTGCCTTGGCAGCGATGACATGCTCCAAAGGTCCACCTTGCTGTCCTGGGAATACGGCAGAGTTGAGCAACATACTCATCTTCTTTACCTCGCCCTTCTTGGTAGTCAGACCCCAAGGATTATCAAAGTCTTTACCCATCAGGATGATACCACCACGAGGACCACGGAGAGTCTTGTGTGTAGTAGAAGTAACGATGTGGGCATACTTCAATGGATTATCCAACAAACCAGCAGCAATCAAACCAGCAGGGTGAGCCATATCAATCATCAGCAAGGCGCCTACCTCATCAGCAATTTTGCGCATGCGGGCATAATCCCACTCACGGCTATAGGCACTACCGCCACCGATGATCAACTTAGGTTTATGCTCAAGAGCCAATTTCTCCATTTCGTCGTAATCAACTCGGCCTGTCTCTTTGTTGAGGTTGTAACCGATAGGGTTGTAGAGAATACCAGAAGTATTGACGTGGCTGCCATGAGAAAGGTGACCACCGTGGTCGAGATTCAATCCCATGAAAGTATCGCCAGGTTTGAGGACAGCGAGCAAAACGGCTGCATTAGCCTGTGCTCCAGAGTGAGGCTGAACATTGGCATACTCAGCACCGAAGACTTTCTTGACACGCTCGATGGCAAGGTTCTCTACGATATCAACAACTTGGCAACCGCCATAGTAACGTTTGCCAGGGAGACCTTCTGCATACTTGTTGGTCAAGTATGAACCCATAGCTTTCATCACTTCTTCACTTACGAAATTCTCTGAAGCAATCAGCTCCATACCTTTCAACTGACGCTGATGCTCTCTCTCAATCAGGTCGAAAATCTCTTGATCTTTTTCCATTGGCTCTTATTGTTAAGTTCTTTATTTATGAATTGCGGATGCAAAAATAAGCATTTTTCTTCAATACTCCAAATAATATGGAAGAAAAAGAAGAAAAATGCTTTCAAATTGTTACTTACAAAGTTCTACCTTGCCTAATTGTTGCTCTTTATCGCAATAGTGGCAGCGGATAATTCCGAGTGTAGCATCTACTGTGTGGAAGATAGTTGCCATTGGCTCATTATTGGTGATACACTTAGGATTGTTGCATTTTACGATGCCTTTGAGTGTATCAGGAGTCTTCACGGTCTTTTTCTCCACGATTTCATAGTCCTTGATGATGCTCAGACCAATGTTAGGAGCAACTACAGAGAGTCGGTTGATTTCCTCATCAGTGAAATACTTGTTGGCAACCTTGATGATTCCCTTTTTGCCGATTTTCTTGGAAGGCAAGTTGTAGCCGATAGTGACAGGAGTGTCCATCTTTTCCAACTGGAGCAGGTTGACAACCTGATAGGTCTTCTCGGCTGGTATGTGGTCGATTACGGTACCGTTTTCGATAGCCGCAACTACGAGTTGATTCTTATTGTTTCCCATAATTACATTAATCACTAAACATTAAACATTACTCAATCACGGTCTTGTCATTCTTGACGTCATCGAGTGTGATGCCGAGGCAGTGACAGAAGATGGCTTCTCGTGCATAGAGACCATTTTGAGCCTGCTGGATGTAGTATGCATGTGGGTCGTCATCCACATCGTATGCAATTTCATTCACGCGAGGCAGTGGGTGCATGATCTTCATGTTTTCCTTAGCCTTGCTGAGCATTTCGCGTTTGAGGATATATACGTTCTTTACTCTTTCGTATTCCATCAGATCACTGAAACGCTCCTTCTGTACACGTGTCATGTAGAGAATGTCGGCACCAGCGATGACATCCTCGTTGAAATCTTCGTGCTCCACATACTTAATGTTGTGCTGCTGGCAGTACAACTTATATTCCTGTGGCATAGCGAGTTCCTTAGGAGCGATAAAGTGGAATGTAGGATTGAAATGGCGCATGGCCGTGATGAGGGAGTGAACTGTACGTCCGTACTTCAGGTCGCCTACCAGATAAATATTGAGGTTCTCCAAAGTACCTTGTGTCTTGTAGATTGAGTAGAGGTCGAGCAAGCATTGTGATGGGTGCTCGTGGGCTCCGTCTCCGGCATTGACGATTGGCACAGGAGCAACTTCGCTTGCATATATGGCAGCACCTTCGATGAAGTGGCGCATAGCGATTACGTCAGCATAGTTGCTTACCATCAGGATGGTATCCTTGAGAGTCTCACCCTTTGTAGTGCTGGATGTCTTGGCATCAGAGAAACCAATGACACGAGCGCCAAGGCGGTTGGCTGCTGTCTGGAAACTGAGTTGGGTACGAGTGGATGGTTCGAAGAAAAGGGTTGCTACAACCTTTCCCTTCAACAGCTCCCTGTTAGGATGCTTTTCAAACTCTTGTGCCATTTCCAAGAGATACATGAGTTTCTCCTTGGAAAGGTCTGCAATCGTCACAAAATTATGTTTTTCCATTGTAAATTTGATTGAATTGTTCTGAAATCGCCTCCAAAGTTACATATATTTTTTGGTTTTTCATTCATTTCCTCTGAAAGTTTTAGGTTATTTTGCACATCGTCTTTCATTGTTATCATGTTTTTCTCTAATTCCTTTTCCAATCTCAAACTTTTTGTCTATCTTTGCACTCACATGACGAATAAAAACATAGCATCATGAAGATGGTGAATATGTTTACCTATTATATATATAAGAGATAGGAAATATGCTTGTCATTCGTCCGAAGCTAAAGTTACGGGAACACAAGGATGAAAATGGTAATTATTATCACAAGGTTTATCATGAAGGTGAGCGCATACCTGCCAGTGAGGTGGTATGTTCCGGTTTTGAGGTGCGAACCACCAAGGAGTTTGACAAGGATTTTTTCATAGAGTATGATAGTAAATGCAGCCGTAGTCCTTGGAAAACAAAAGCTTTTGCGCAAGACCCGGAGCAAGAATGGCAGGTTATCACCAGTTATTGCAAGGAACATGGTTTTATAACGGTCAAGAACTTCCGTTTTTTGTTGGGCGTAGCAGACTATCATGCTCGCCAAGTGCTTGATGGTTATTGTGAAGGAGATTTTCCGAAGATGGTTCGCGAGAAGGTGGGTGCCACTTATTTGTATCGTGTAATAGGAGAGTGAAATCATGCGATTGTAGAGTAAAAGGTTTCTTATTTAAGAGTAATAACCAATACTTATGGGATGAAACGTATGCTCCCAACCTTTAGTACATACGTAAAAAGAGCTTTTAACGGCTGTCAAAAACTCTTTTGATTATTCTCGAAAGCTCTTGTGACGGTAGTGAAAAACTATCAGAACATTACTTCTTTATGTGTGAATCTTTTCTGCTACGCTTGTGGCATATTGTTAATCTTCTACAGGAAAGCCCTCAATTATAGTAGGAAAACACTATTATTTATGAAAAGAATTCTGAGATTCGAAAGTAAAGAGACTTAAATAGTCTTAAAATTACATGATTGTATTAATATTTTCTATCATTTTTTTATTTTTTCTCAATTAATTTCTTTAATTTTGCAATCGGATTGTATAGCCAGACTGCAATTGTCGTTATAAGACGAGTTCTTAGATGATAACCGAGTCGGCAGCCTACGCCGTGCAGAGTGTAGTGAAGTCAACCATGACATATCTATACAAAAGCGGGCATTGGGTGGGAAGACAATCCAGACATAATGGAAGGCGTTTATCGACGCTGTGTTTAAGACTTCCTGTAATCTAGCAAATTAACAGTTAATCATAGTCTTGAATATGGTCAACGGTAGATGTCCCGGGTGTGATTATATCAATCCCGTGGAGACCTGTAAGCATGGATTGTACCCTTTCGGGCGCAATCAAATGTATTATATAGGTCTCTTTACGCGGACATGATTTTCATATCGGCGTGGGCTCTGACGTTGTCTGTTCAACTATGATAGGCAATTGCTAGAGCCTCAGGAAGTGGAATGGACAACAGGACGATTCCACGCTTTTTTTGTCGCAATTTAACGGATTTCTGTCTAGAAAAAAGTTAGCACCGATATGAAAGTCGATGAATGGACATCGGAAGATGGACACACCCCAGGAGGTGGTGAATTCCCTCCTTGCGCTGGACTTACCTCCAACGTTCTCCCCGAAGCTCAAAGCACTGTATCCGCAGAGAGTTCACAAACAGGGGTGTCCACCAGAAGTGCCCATATAGCCACTAAGCCTCAGATACAAAAAGAAGAAATTTCTCATTGGTATGCCTTGCGTACCACTTATGGCAGAGAGAAAAAGGCATACGACTACTTGACTGCCAAAGGCATCACGGCTTTCTATCCTACCACTAATGTAGTAAAACTTATAAAAGGTAAGCGCAAAGTCGTTACTGAGTCACGTTTACCTAACATCTTCTTCGCCTATGGTACTGAAGAACAACTTAAATCTTTTGTTTACGATAATGTAAATCTCCCCTTTCTCCGTTTTTATTATCGCCACATCCATGTTGGGCGTAGAATCGAGAAAACACCATTGATAGTTCCAGACTATCAGATGGAAAGCCTCAAAATCATCTGTGCAGCCGATGCAGACAACACCATCGTGTCATTAGGTGAAGTTCCAAAATTCGAAAAAGGGCAGTTGGTAAGGATTACTGATGGTGCGTTCAAAGGAGTGATAGGAAGAGTTGCACGGTGGCAAGGACAGCAAAGAGTTGGAGTTGTGGTGGATGATTTGATAACTTTTTGTACTGCTTATGTGCCAAGTGCATTTTTAGAAAATATGACTAATTAGAATATGGATATAATTATAGGAAAACAAGGTAATCAGCCTTTTAAGTTAACAGAATCGAGTATCAGCAGACAACATGCTTTGTTTCATTTGGATGAAGCTACAGGAAAAATGACGCTGAAAGATAGTAACTCAACCAATGGTACATGGATATTGGCAAGAGATGGTAAGTTTAAACGTTTGGTAGGTGAAGCTCCTGTAGGGCTAAACACCTTGGTGCGTTTGGGGGCTTCTACAACTTTTAGAGTTAAAGACCTATTGGTGAAACCAGCTGCTGAACCTGTGGCAAGTAAAGAGAAACCTGTTGATATTAGCAAGCTAAGAATGGTATATGAGTGTTACAACCAAAATAAGATGAGTTTGGAGTCTAAGACTTCCAATATCATGATGTGGCGTATGGCTTCTTTGTCGTTGGGTGGTATCTTTGCCGTTATGATTTCTCTCATATTACCTAAAGAAGTTGCAGGTAATGAAACTATTAGTGCTATTATCAAGATTTCTGGAAGTATTTTGGCTATAGGTATCTCATGGTTTGTTGTAGATATGAAGAGCAAGGGGCTCATACAGAAGAAAGACCAAAACGAGAGATATTTCAAGAAAAATTATTGCTGTCCTAAATGCGGATTCCATTTCGGATTGAAGCTATATGAGAACATCTTGGCTGAGGGAAAATGTCCTAATACCAGTTGTCGATGTAAGTTTATTGGAAAATAAAAAACAATTATAAAGGATGTCTATGAATAATCTTTCTAATATTCTTAAAAAAGTATTGCTGGTAGGCTTTTTGCTGTTGGGAACAATGGCATATGCTCAGACTACCTATGTTGTTGCTGTGGGTTTGAGTAATTACAAGTATCCAAGTTTGGCTCCTTCATTGCCATGTTCAGTAGGAGATGCCAAGGCAATATCGCATTTCTTCCATGACTACAATGGCAGTAAGGTCTTTATGTTACTGAATGAAAATGCTACCCGAGACCACATCTTGCGAGTATTGAAAGCTCAGTTTGCCAAGTCAACAGTAAATGATGAAATCATTTTTGCTTTCAGTGGGCATGGCGTTCAAGGGGGGCTAACAAGTTACGACATCAAGGATGCTTCTGGTGTTATCTCCTATAACGAGATTCAGAGTATCATGAAGGCGTCTAAGGCTCGTCGTAAGATTATCTTTGCCATGGCATGTTATTCTGGTGGACTTACTTTGAAAAATGGTAATGCCTATAAAAGAAATACAGAAAAAACAAGTGTCATGCTATATACATCAAGCAGATCGTCTGAGGTGTCATGGGAACAGAAGGATATGTACAATTCATACTTCTTCAAGCGTATACTGGAAGCTTTCCGTGGTGCGGCAGATCGTAATGGGGATAGAAAGATCACTGCTAGGGAATTATTCAATTATGTAAATCCAAAAGTGATTGGCGATACCGATGGTTTGCAGCATCCTCAGATGTGGGGTAAGTTTGATGACAGCATGGTTGTCGTTTATGTTAAATAATACATTATATATAAGATGATTATAAAATGTCCTAATTGTGGTCGTCGTTTTGACTTGCAGCGACAACCTCCAACTACTTTCCGTTGTCCTAAATGTTCATTCACAGTACCATTTAGTGTAGTATTGCATAATCAAAAGTCTGAGTCAAAACCTGTTTCTACAAGTACTGATGATATGTCAGTTGCTGGTAACAAAACTTTGGTGGATAGTAATGAAACACAAGTGATAAATGAAAAGCCTACACGTGTTGTCGATAATTTGCAAAATGACAAAACACGTATGGTGGAAGGCTTGAACCAAGATGTCAAAACAAGGCTTGTGCCAGGATTGCAGGCCCAACCTCAGAAAAGAGCTGTTTTCCAAATGTCGTACCAAGGAAGAAGCTATGGGGTAATCAACTTGCCTTATGGAAATTTCTATAATTTGGGGAGACAAAGCTCAGACAGTAAGGCTCAAATCAAGTTGACTCCCGATATTTCAATGAGTCGTATTCATGCAGGAATGCGAACAATTCAGACACCACAAGGGTATGTGGTATACCAAATCACATCAGCCAAGAACAGTAATCCTGTGTACGTTAATGGCAATCCGGTGCCACAGGGGAAATCTGTGAATTTGAAAAATGGGGATACACTGAGAATGGGAGAGACAACATTAGTGTTCCGTATCATATAATAGTTTCATAACGAATCTAAACGTATTATGTCACAAAATAAAACAATAGTGCCTGGTGTTGACTACGAGAATTTAGGTAACACCGAATTAGACGACTCCTTATATGGTAGTCTGTATAGCCGTTCTGAGGCAAGTGACAATCGTACTTATATCCCTGATGTGTCAAAACCTTTAGACGGGTTAGGACAGGAAGTAATGCCTCAGCGAGGGTCTTCTTTGGGGCAAGCGGAAGAAAATCGGCAAGTTTCCTTACAGAACAGAGTTGTGGTTGGAGTCCTGTTTTCTATCTCACGTGGACTCCTTGGAGAGATATTCCCGCTGTATTTAGGACGAAATGTTATAGGTCAGACTGCTAATTGTGATATTTGCCTCAGGGAAAAATCTGTGTCTTCGGAACATGCCATCCTATATATAAGAAAGGAGGGAAATCCTGCTCAGCTAAATATGACCATAACGGACTATAATTCTACGTATGGTACGACAGTCAATGAAATGGATGCAAGATATGAGACATTGCCAGTCAACGAAAATGATGTGCTGACTATCGGTAAGCATTATCAATTCTTGATAAAGATTTTTGATGTAGAAAAAGCAAGGTTGACTGAGGACATGGGCTTTGAGGAGTTAACGGATAACTCAATGGTTACTGGTTATCCTTATGAGGAAGCAACCAATCAGAATGTTTCCAACGACTTCTATACCCCGACCCAAAACAAAGATAATTCTTCACGAACGGTATTGTATTAACAGAAATATTAAAAGACAATTATGGCAATTATAAAACTACAGGGAGATAGTGAGAAAAAACAAGGCATATATTATGAGTTTGATGATACTTCCACGCCTTTAGGCGAGGGTGGTATGGGCAAGGTGTTTCGTGGAAGACGTATCAATGTCTATACCCATGAAACCAGAGATGTAGCCATCAAGTTTATGTTCTCTGGACTTCCTCAAAATGTCATTCAAAGAGCAGAAGACGAAGCTAACATCAAGTTGCAGCATGAAAATCTTGTGGAGATGATGGGCTTTTTGGCTGTTGATACCAAAATGCCTAATGGGGTGAAGGCTACTCGTTATCATGTAGTCAGTGAACTCTTGATAGGTGTATCCTTGTCTGACTTGATACAAGGTGTCGTTACCGACCAGAATGGTGTTGCAATTCCATATGCGCAGACCTTATATAAGTTGTATAATTCTAATCCTGAGCAATTTGCTGTTACTGTTGTCAAGAAGGTGTTGTCGGGTATCATGGCGTTACATGACGCTGGTTACATCCATAGAGATATTGATCCATCGAATGTGATGGTAACACGTGACGGAAAAATTAAGCTGATAGATTTTGGTATAGCGAAGAAGGTTGATGGTTTGAAAACGCATGACCGTAACCTTACTACGGCTGGTCAATTTATGGGAAAGCCACAGTATGCGGCTCCAGAACTTATTATTGGCGATCTGAAAAATCAGAACAAGCCTACAGATATTTATGCATTGGGAGTGTTGTTGTTCCAGTTAGCAGTTGGTCATTTGCCATACGAAGGTCCTTCTAACGTCGTACTTAATGCGCATCTTAGAAACAAGATGCCTTTACAGCAGGTAAAAAGCAAGGGATTGAGAAACATTATAGCACAAGCTACGGTAAAGGATTGTACCAAGCGTTATCAGACAGCTGCTGAGTTTCGGGCAGCTCTTGACAACTACTCTATGGGGCGTTCAGATAATTCCTTTGGTGTGAAGAAGGTTGCAATTATTGGAGGTATCGCAGCTGCGGTAATAGTACTTGTCGTTTGTCTTGTTGTCTTGCTTCCGAAAGGTGGTACTGACCAAGAAACGAATGTTGTAGAAAATGTAGAAACTACCGATGAAGGACAGCAAAATGTTTCGAATAGTACATTGTCTGTTCCTGATGTTCGAAAGCAACTGCTTAATCCAAGTGAGGCAAAGAAAGGATTGCAAGGGCTGAAAGAGTTGGTAGCAAGTGGAAACGTTGAGGCTAAATTCATATTGAGCAGATTGTATGCCGTTTCTTCGGGTTCATTTACACTTAATGACGATTTTGTTACCATGCAAGCTAATTTGAAAAAAGAAATCTCTCAGAGTCCTTCCAAGGCACATAGCTTGTTGGGTGAAATCGTCAAGGCTGACGGTAACTACTATCCTGCTTTGTATGAGTTGGCTTGTGATTATTACGAAGGACCATCGTTGACAGGTGGCGAGGCTCGAAACTTGAGATATGCCAAGGATTTATTGGATAAGGCTTATAAATATGCTTCCGAGGCAGAGGATCCTGTTTATGTGAATAAAATTTCGGCTTTGCTTAGAAAATACTAACCTTTTCAGATTTCTATTTTATGAATGACAATATAAAAATATCAAGTGTGGGGTTGGAAGAGGCTAAACTCATAGCTTCCACTAACTTGTGTGATGCTTTTGGGCGTACAGGAATAGGTGGGCGGAAGGAAAACCAAGACAATTACACAGGTATGAGTGTTGGTAACAATGTCATATTGACAGTTTGTGATGGTATGGGCGGCATGAATGGTGGCCAAACAGCTTCACGTATTGCTGTAACTGAAATTGCACAGATCTTAGCTGAATCACCAGTTGAAGAACTAGGAGAGAAAGCCATATATAAAGCTGTGGATGCAGCAAATGCTGCTATATATCGTAGAGCCTTGAACGACCCTCCTCTTCGAGGAATGGGGACGACAGCTACGGTGCTAGTCCTTACACCAGAGGCGGCTTATTTGACTCATGTGGGCGACAGCCGTATCTATCAACTAAGAAAAGGTAAGAAGAAATTTCGCACTTTCGACCATTCCAAGGTCTTTGAGATGGTAGCCCAAAATATGATGACGGAGGAACAGGCTCGCCAATCTAGTTTTTCTAATATCATTACTCGTGCGTTGGGTATTCGTCCGAAGGTGGATATGGTTGTAGAGAAAATCCCTTATAAGAAGGGGGATAGATTCATCTTGTGTTGTGATGGCATTTGGAATACTTTGCCTGAACCAGAAATGCTGAAACTGTTTCTTGCCAAGAGTATTGCCAAAGAAGAGGTGGAATATCTTACGGAGACGGTCAATGGTATTGGAGAACAACGTGGTGGAGATCATGATAATTTGACGGCGATAGTGGTAGATGTGAAACAAAAGTCTACCTATCAATATGGTTGCTTGAAATTGGCAGGGCTGGCTATCAAACGCCAGTTAGCTCGATTAGGTAAAGAAAATGGTAAATCAAGGAATGTAAAGCGTAGTTAGAGATGAAAAGAATTATTATAGGACGAGGAATAGATTGCGACATTGTTATTCCTGACGAGAAAGATAATGTTAGCAGGCATCATTTAGTGATTTCTTTTGGGTTGTTGGGTAAGATGACCATAAGCGATACCAGTAGCAATGGTACTTTTGTCAACGACAGAAAACTATTGAAGGGTGCATCTGTGCCAGTAACACGAGAAGACAAAGTGCGCTTGGGGAGTCAATGGACTTTGGACTGGTCTCTAGTAAAAGATCCTTATGTGGCAACTCGTAGAATCTTGTTGGGTGTTGCTATCTTTTGTGTGTTGGTACTCATTGGTGGGGGTGCTTGGTATTATTACAAGAGTAATCAACCTAAGGCAGATGACAATGTGGAGATTCCTGTTTCCAAGGAAAAGGAACAGGATGATGTTTGGACAAAAGATTCTACCAATAAAATAGCTCCAAAGGACGATGCTGTTAAAATGGATGGCTTAAAGAAGGCTTCGACAAAGAAAAAAAATACGAAAAAGGCATCTCGTTCGGCAAAAAAGGTGAGAAGAAACTATAATGTTAAAACGATAACAGACAAGAAGCCTAGTACAGAAAATATGAAGGTGAAAGAAATGAGTTCGGAGAAAATGCCAATTGTAAACTAAAGACATAGAGACTATGAAAAAAATATTTGTAGTAATAGCTTTAGCCACTTTGTCTGCTGCTACATTTGCTCAGACTGCCGAATGGCTTGTTTCGCCACAGTATTCTGAAATAAAATACTTTGGTCCTAAGATGTATAAGGTGACCAAGGATGGGAAGGTTGGTGTAGTCGGCTTTGACGGCAAGGAGATTTTGGCACCGAAGTATGATGCCATCAACTTATTTTATGAAGGTAGGGCTGTCTTTGTCAATCGTACCTCGTATGGTTGGCAAGTAAAAGGTGTGCTCTCTGAGGATGGAACAGTAAAGTATGCAGATGAAACCTACTATCTCCTTCCTGACTATATGTTTTATTCTGAAGGCTTGCTGACGGTAAGAGACGCTGATGGATTATATGGCTATATAGATGATGAATGTCATCCTGCATTCAAATTTACAGCAGATGAAGTACATCCTTTCAGTGAGGGATTTGCAGTAGTAGGAAGCGGAGAAACATTTCATTGGGTAGATGCCTCTGGTGAACAGGTTCTGCTTCGGTTGCCAAATGGTGGGACTCCATTTGGCGGTACTAATTTTTATGATGGAAAAGCTTATCTTTGGGATGAGGATGAAAAACAGTTTGTATTGGAAGCCAATGGACGAATGTCTAAAATTTCTAGTAGAGAATTTGTGGTTGATTATTTGTATCGACCTGATACTGATTTCGGGTTGGATGTGCCTTATGCTACCTACGAACAAGATTATGGCAAACAATGGATACCTGAGGAACGTAATGGGATGTGGACATATATATCAGCAAAAGGAAAGCCGTTGACTCCATTCCAATATGAGAGCGCTGCTAAGTTTTCCGATGGTGTAGCTATCGCTCAATATGATGGAAAATATGGATTGCTTCATGTTGTGGAAGACAAATCGACATTCTATACCAAAAATCGAAGAAGTAGCCAAATTTTCTCAGCTGGTGGCACTTGTACTTGTGAGTTCCAGCTAGCAGTACCTGATAAATGGAAAGGTCAAGCTATCACTGTGACCTTGAAAGATACAGATACAGGTAATCTCTTGAACTTGATGAAAAAAGGTCAGAATATATTTTCTTTCTCATACAAGCCAAGTGCTTCGAATGCCCGAGAGAAAAAGACTTTTTGGGTTGAAATCAAGAACAATGGTATCCAGCTATGGCAAGGGGAGGAGACCTATAGCTTTGTGCAGCGCACCAAGTTGATTCCGCATATAAGGATAACCAATGCAGATGCCAATTCCAATGATATTTGCAACGTGGTAGCAACTGTTTCTAACCCTTCTTCGATTCCTGTCACAACGACTATCACTCTGTCTGGAGGTGGAAAAAGTGCAACTTTCAAAAAAGTTTCTCGGTCTGTTACTATTCCGGCTCATGGCTCTCGACAGATAAAAAGTGCGTTCTATGTCAAGAAAGTGGATTTCAATGCATGGTGTAGTGTTACAACAAGTGATGGTACTTCCAGGAGATGTAATGCAGAACTAAAGCCGTTCTAAGAACTTTGTACATATATATAATTAATCAATAAAATAAGAATTATGACAAAAAAAAGTATGTTTATTCTGTCTTTCTTGGCCTTAGCAATGACCGCTTCTGCACAGATTGACAAGGGTGATGATGGGTTTGGTCAAAGAACGACTAGCCAAAACGCTGTCAAGAAAGAGGGCAAGAAGCTTACTGTTCAGGGCAAGCACTACAACTATGAACTTTCTGTAGGATTGCGTGCAGGTGCTGGAGTTTCTACAATGAGTGAGAGTGAGGACTTGAAAATCTACGATGGAAGTGGCATCGGCTTTGGCGGTGGTGTGGCTGCCAACGTTCGCTTTGGTTCTAAGGATTCACGAGGACGCTACCTTGATGGTCAAGGCTTGTTTGGTATCGGATTGGAGCTGAATTACAAGAGTCATGCTGTCAAGACTTTGGCTGGTGATGACCTGCAGCTTGGTTATTTCGAGGTTCCTGTTATGTTCCAGTTCTATCCAATGTATAATAGCAAGCAGTTGAAGAACTTCTATATTGAGGTCGGTCCAACATTGGCTGGTAGCATGTCTGCAAGCCCAGATGTTTTGTCTTATGAAAACGTAACGTATAAAACTGGTGACTTGAAGGGCTTTGATGTCAAGGCCACTGTAGGTTTGGGCTATCGAGTGAGCAAGAATTCTGCTAACGATGGTTTCTATGTGAACGCTCGTTACTACTACGGAACAAGTAAGCTTGCAGGAAACTTCCCTGGGAAAATAAGTTCAGCTGAGATTTCTGTTGGTTACTTGTTCAAGTGTATTGGTACAAAGAAGAAATAACGATAAAGATTGATAATTATGAAGAAAATATTATATTCTTTGATTGCCGTATTGGCAATGGTCATGTCATCATGTTCTAATGATGATATTGAAATTATTAAGACAGGAGGTGTGACGTTCAATGTTTCTACCCAAGGTGTGTATGATGATTTTGAAGTTTCTGATGATTTTAAAAATCGTTTTTTGAGCGGTAGCTATAATGTTGGCGTTTATACATTTATTTATGATGAAACTGGAAATTTGGCAGCATCAGATAGTGTATATACTCAGACTTTTGGAAATATTCCTCAAACTTTTACAAGTTTAAAAACAGGCAATTATACTGCTATCACCTTAGAAATGTTAGTAGATGCTGATGAAAATTATCAGTCAGATAATTGGGTGATAGTTGGTAAAGATAAAATTTCCACTTTAGAAATAGTAAATAAAGACTTTAAAGCCTATTGGTATTCTGCTGTAGGTTATTCTACAACAAAATTTAGTCTAGGGCAAGGAAATCAGTCTTTTAATATAGTTCCAAAGGGAATGGGAGCTATCGTAGATACACGTATGACGAATTTTGATAAATCAGATTTCAAATGTGTTGTTTTCTTTACGAAAGACCAACCTATAGGTCGTTATCTAAATCCAGATTTGGCAGGAGATGATAGATTCCATTATGATAGTTATAACGAATCTAATTCTTGGACTCCTAGAGGTTATTCCTGGGAATCCGAAGGATTAGATGAGGTTGAAGCACCGACGATTTATTTGTTGGAAGAAGGAGATATTAGATGTTGTTTTGGTGCCGAGAAAGAAGATGCTAATGGCGATTTGATAGGTTCGTTTATTGCTTATCCTAACAGAAATACAGTACTTTCGGTAAAAGATGGAAAGCGATATAATGGCGGTTTCCATTATCTTGGCGGAAGTGATGAAAAATGTGCAGCAGGTTTATTTGATTCCTGGGATAATTATTTAGCTTGGTATAAATCTCTGACTACAGCTAACACATTGGTTCCTGACTTGTATATGACCTGGAAAGGCTCTGTAACTAATGTACAATCATTTATGAATGGTTATACCATGACTTTAGGTAAATCGGGACAAGCCGTTTTGATGAGTGATGGTTCTTATGAAATCGACTATAAGGGAAAAGGTAAGGAAAGTTTGATTTCCTATTCATTCAAGACTCAAACCTCTGGCTTATTTGAAGTTGATGTAAGATATTCTAAGAATACTGTTACAAAGAATGAAATAATGAACTATTTGACTGCAAATTATAACTATTTAGCAAGTCAAGACGAAACCTATATGTATATGAGTGCAGATGGGAATACAGTTGTTATGTTCTTCACTGTTGCGGATGAATGGAATTTAGGATTTGTTGATATGAATTATGTGAATTCAAGTAAAACAGCCCAAATTAAAAATAATTCTAAGGCTTTCCTGAGAGCTTATCTGAACAAATAAATATTTTATCCTCGTTGGTTAGAAAAACTAACCAGCGAGGATATATAAGAGGATATATAAACAGCAAAGATAATCATGAAAAAAATATTATTGGTAATCATCTTGTTTGGCTATGGATTCACGATGCTCTCTATTCCTGCACTCAAGAAATTTTCCAAAATAATGCAACCTGATGGTACGTTTTTGAACGTAATTCTTTGTGGTGATGAATATTCTCATTTTTTCATGACGACCGATAGTATTCCTGTTTTTGAAACTTCGTTCGGCTTTTGTTATGGAAGACTTGATAATGGAACGATAGCAATTTCAGAAGAATTAGCACATAATAATTTGGAAAGGTTGGATTATGAGAAGAAATATGTAGAAGAAAAAAATAAACTAAGAATCTTTCTTGTCAAAAAAAATAAAGAAAAAAGAAACGTTGAGAATTTGCGTCGAATTAATGCAAGACAGCAAACACGTACCTTAGGTGTTCCTGGTTCTTTTGTTGGCTCAAAGAAAGGGCTTGTGATATTAGTCAATTTTGCAAATTTGTCTATGGCATCTTCTGATGCTCAGGGAGAGTTTGATGCACTGTTTAATAAAGAGAACTATTCTAAAAATGGGAGTGTAGGCTCAGTGCATGATTATTTCTACGACCAAAGCTATGGTAAATTCAATCTTACTTTTGATGTCATCGGACCTGTTACCGTTAGCCGTAATTATTCATATTATGGAGCTAATTCTGAAATATCAGGCTCGGACAAAAGGGCTTATGAAATGATAATAGAAGCTTGTCAATTAGTAGATGACAAAGTGAACTTTAAAGATTATGATTGGGATGGCGATGGTGAAGTTGACCAAGTGTTTGTAATTTATGCAGGTTATGGTGAACATGCAGGTGCTCCTTCTAATACGATATGGCCTCATGAAAGTAGTTTAGGCAATCGTTCTATTATGCTTGATGGAGTTAGAATAAATACTTACGCATGTTCTTCAGAACTTAATGGAAATAGTGGTCAAGTTGTGGCTGGTATAGGCACTCCTTGTCATGAGTTTAGCCATTGTTTAGGATTTCCTGATTTGTATGATACAGATTATAGTGGGGCTTTTGGTATGAGCTATTGGGATGTTATGAACTCTGGCTCTCATTCTGGACCTAAAAATAATGGAGAAGTGCCTTATGGGTATTCTGCTTATGAAAGATGGTTTGCAGGATGGTTGGAAATGAAGGAGATTACATCAACTCAGCATATTGATGCTTTACCCAACTTGGAAGAAACACCAGAAGCATATATTATATATAATGAAGGTAACAAAAATGAATACTATATATTGGAAAATCATCAGCCTTCCAAATGGTTTAAGTATGTTAGAAACTATACCGATATGCATGGTTTGATGGTTACTCATGTGGATTATGATCAAAGAGCGTGGGCAAATAATGTGGTGAACCCTAATGCTAAGCATCAGAGGATGAGTATCATTCCTGCTGATAATAGTTATGGTGAAACGGAACAAGAATTAAGGGGAGATTTGTTCCCCGGTTCCAACAATGTCCAGTGGCTTACCAATGATTCGCATGTCAATGTAGGCGGACATCTTTTTAATGAGAATACTGATGAAAGCTATCGTATGAATCGTATGATTGGAAATGTTTCGGAAAATAGCGATGGTTCTATATCTATGGATATTGTCTTTTCGGAAGATGTTCCTACTCCAGTAGTTAAGAATATTACAGAAATAGACGATAATGGTTATACCTTAAATTGGGAAGCTGTACCTAATGCAGAGTACTATATCATAGAACAGAATTCTTACAAAATATCTGCTAATTTTATTCCAACTATCAAGAAACAAATTGTAGATAAGGTATTGGATACAAGTTTGAGATTGGATTGGTTGACAGATGGAACAACTAAAGTTCATGTTAAATCGGTTGTTAATGGATTCGAATCGGATTGGAGTGAGTTGGTGGAAGTACCAAAACTATCAAATGGAATTAATGTTATTATGAATGAAACGAGTTTTTTGCAAGAATATTATAGCTTGGATGGCATTAGATTAAAACGACCTCGCAAAGGTCTTGTTTTGATGAAGAAAAATGGCAAGGTGAAAAAGTATTTTGTGACACATTAAAATTATATGGTAAATATGAGAAAGATAGTTTCTATTTTGTTGTTTTTGATGATTTTATTCAACCTGTTTGCAAATGCAGAGCAGAAATCAACTATAGTATTGAAGAATGGTTTTGCGATTGTTGGTAATGTCATAGTCCAACGACCTGGAATAGATATGACCGTTGCTGCGACAAGTGCAAGGCTTATCATAGAGGAATCCAACATCATATCTAAGCGAGAGAAGAAAGTGAAGTATGAAAGCCTTCCTCGGGAATGGAAGAGATGGGCTTTGGAGAATAAGGCTTTGCAGGGAAATGCTGATGGTCGCTATATTGTTCTTTATGACATAAAGACAAAAAACGATAACTTTACCAATTTAGCAAAGGTGGAGCAGAATGAGATGCCGAAAGTTTCTTATGTTCAGGTAGAACCTCAAAACTATAAGTTGATGTGGGCAGAAGTGAACGACGTCAGAAAGATATTGCCAAAGAACCAGTCGGAGAATGCGATAGAGGATGAAGTCGTAACAACCAAAGGTAAGAATTATGTTGGTGTAATTATCTCACAGCAAATTGGTAAGAAAATAACAATAAAGACTTCTACTTCCACGGTGGAAATTCCTGCTATCGACATCAAAGAGACTATCAAGTTGCCTGTGCCACGTACTACAAGTTTGTATAAATTGGCTGATTATGTCAATACCTTAGTTCTAAATGATGGTAGCACAAAAGAAGGTATTATCAAGTCTCAGCATTACGGCAAAAAAGATAAAGAGCAATATGTCGTATTGCAAAAAGAAAACGGAACAAGTGAGCAAATCTTGACCTCAAAGGTAAAGGAGTTTCGTACAGACTATAAAAAGCAGAATGTTGAAACCTACAAGTCAGGCTTTGTTTATGCGAACGAGTTCCACATACAGAAAGCAAAGACTAGAGTCGAGGGAGAAAATGTCGTCTTCATAGATAAGAAAGTGTTTACTTTCCCAGAAGGTATTACGACAACGTTCAAGGCTGTAGGTGCTAAATTTCAAGGTGCTTGGAGTCTTATAGCATTGGATAATTTGACAATGGAAAATGGGGAATATACACAGGGATATGATGCGAAGATACGCAAGAACAATGTGGTAACACCATCGGCTACAGATCTGGTAGGTGGAATAAGTAGTATATCGTTTGACTATCTTTCCCCTGGTTTCTATGCTTTGATAAATGAGACAGAAACAGAAAAATACATCATTAAGATAAAAAAATAAACATCCTGCTGTAAGAAAAGGCAGACTGAAAGGTCTTTACTAATGAAAGCGGGACAGAAATAGAGCACTGGAACCTTTTACATCATAGAATATTAACCCTTTAATAAATGAAATTATGAATACAATTAAGACTAACACAGGTGAAAACATTGATGATTACGAGAACATGGCTGTTCAGAAGAGCAATGTAGCGAAGAGAGTTGCAGCTGGTGCTGCTGTCTTTGTGGGTGGTGCTGCTGTTGCTGGTGGTGCTGCATACGCAGCAACTCAACCATCAGAGGGAGAAGATGGTGCTCCGTTGACCGCAGAAGATGTGGTGAATGGTGCTGATGTTACCTCTGAGTACCAAGCTGAGCCTGTTGTAGAACAAACTACGGAGAAAGTGGTTGTTGTGGAAAAACCGGTGGAGAAGCCAAGCGTAGAAGAGCCCGAGAAGTCTTCGGTAACTTGGGATGAAACTACTAACTATTATGTGGGTGATGACAAGGTCGCTTCTGTAGAGGAAGGTACTGTTGATGGTCATAAATTTGCACTTATGGACATAGATGGTGATAGTCACGCAGACCTTCTTGCCGTAGATGTGGACAATAACGGTCGCTTCGATGACAACGAGGTGGTAACTTACACTGAGGAAGACCATGTTCACATGGGACATCAGACAGCTCATGTGACAGAGCAGCATTATAATAGTGTTGATGATATAACTCCTACTTATGATGGGCAGAACTATGTAGCGCAAAACCAAACTCATCAGGAAGATGTTATTCACAATAACTTTGAGGATGAGAAAACGGGTGAGTCATATCATGGTGACTATGCAGAGAACAATCCAGACTACAATCCAAATGTAGATGGAGACAACGGCAATGACAATTATCTTGCCGAGAATGATTCATATGGTCAGAATGATAATGACAATTATTCTGCAGGGATGGAAGATGATTCTTATCTTGCAGAAGCTGAATCATACGAGCAGGATGATAATGTGGAAAACTATACAGCAGAAGCTGATGTTGACACAAACGATTCTTTCGACTCCATGATGAATAGTGAAGAGTTCCTTGGTTAACAAGGAACTTCTTTAAGTCTCTTGATTTTTTTATTAACGATTAAAACTATAACGATTATGCCAAAGAAAGTTTGTCCAAATGGACACATTTACGATTCGAGTATATATGGTGACGAATGTCCTTTATGCCCTAAGGGTGGTAACAATATGAACTTTAATCCACAGCCTAATTTAGATATGCCGACAGGCGTACCTCATGGTGGTGCTACTTATCAGCCAGAGCAAGGCACTCATATTGCAAGTCCTAATGCACAAGCGTTTGGCAATGTTGGTAATGGTGCTATGTTTGGCGGTGATGATGTTTCTGGTGAAACTAAAATCCGCCCTAATCAGCCTGGTGCACAACAGCCGCAAGCCCCAGTGGGTGGTGGTACAGTTATCCGTCAGCCGAAAGGTGCGGCTGCAGGAAAAGGCAGAAAGCTTGTCGGATTTTTGGTAACATATAATGGTGACCCATTGGGAAAGGCTTTCAATCTGTATGAAGGTAAGAATTTCATAGGTCGTGACCAATCTTGCGACATATCTCTTCCATGGGATCATCAGATGTCTGGTCGCCACATGTCTATCCTTTATCGTAACGTTGATAATAAGTTTAAGTATAGAGACGAGCAGTCTAGTAACGGTACGTTTGTAAATAAAGAATTGTCTGATGAAGGTGAGTTGCAAAACTATGACATCATCCGTTTGGGTAATACCGTCTTTATTTTCATCGCAATACCAAAACTTGGTTAAAAAAATAGGAAAGTATGGAGAATTATATTATAGCAAATTGTACTGACACAGGAAAAACTCGTCGAGTCAATGAGGATAGCATGGTAACTTTTGACTCTCCTAATGGTAGGGTAGTGGCGGTATGTGATGGTATGGGTGGACAGAATGCAGGTGATGTGGCATCCCAGTTAGCGGTTGCCGTCATTCAAGATATTCTTTCCGATAATACTTTTTCCACACCAGAAGAGGCTATTACTAGCTCTGTTATTGCTGCAAATCAGGCTATTCTGAGAAAGGCATCCATGAACGAGGATATGCTGGGCATGGGCGCAACTTGTGTGATGCTGATAGTCAAGGATGGCAAGGTTTATTATGGCTCGATTGGCGATAGTAGAATTTACTACATTGCCAATGGAATGATTCGTCAGATTACTAAAGATCAGTCGTATGTGCAGACTTTGGTGGATGCAGGACAGATAACGTTGGCTGAGGCTGAGCATCATCAAGATAAGAACCAAATCACCAATGCCTTGGGAGTGGAAGGTATGACACCTCCAGTGATAGGACAAATGCCTATTACTCCAGAGCCTAATAGTACGTTCTTATTGTGTTCGGATGGTTTGAGTGGCATGATAAACAATAATACCATTCTTAATACGGTGTCTCGTTATGACTTGTCTCTAAATGAGCGGGCAAGAATGCTTGTTGAGCAAGCTAATGAAGCTGGTGGATTGGACAATATTACGGTGCAACTTGTGGAGTTTCCTGCTGAGGATATGGCAATGTCGCCAATGGGAAGCCCTTCTGTTTCGAGTGCTATTGCGCAGCCTAAGAAGAAAAGCCATGCAGTGTTATATTCTTTGATAACAGCCTTACTTGTCATAGTTGTAGCTGGTGGAGCTTATTGGCATTTCCATGAAGATGAAAAGCCACAACCAAAAGCTACAGTGACAACAAAGGTAAAGCAGAAAGCGAAAGTAAAGAAAGCTGAAGCAAGTGGCAAGGAAACAATGGTTGAAAAAGTTGTTGTGGAAACTCCAGAAGAAACTCCAAAAAGTAAAAAGGTAACCAGTCAAAAAAGAAACAATTTTGTTAAAAAAGAGGCGGATAAACTAAATAATAGAAAAAAGCCAACCCCTCTTGTTACTCCTTCTCCAAGTCAGGCTGGTGATTATACTGGGAAAATGAGAAAGGAAGATAATTCTACTGAAAAAGAAATAAAATGAGGCAAGTCGCTAATTACACAATAGAAGATACCCCCATAGCTCGTGGAGGTATGGGGCAAATCTTCCGTGGTAGGGATAGCCAAGGTAAAATCGTGGCAATCAAGGAAATTCTTCCTGAGTTTGCCAACGATTGGGCTATCCTTAGCCGCATAGAGAAAGAGGTTGAGTTCTTATTGAAAGTAAATCATCCATCGATAGTAAAACTCTATGCAGCGTTCCGTGATGATGTTACGCAAAACTATTACATCGTCATGGAACTGGTGGAAGGCTTGAACATCGAACAGTATGTAACGAAGCATGGAGCAATACCAGAGCAACAAGCAGTGGAATTGATATTGAAGATTCTTGATGCCTTACAGTGTGTGCATAATGCTCATATTGTTCATCGAGACATCAAGCCTTCCAACATCATGATTCGACCAGATGGAAATGTTTGCTTGCTTGACTTTGGTGTGGCAAAGGATATGGATAACACCAATAGTTCTACGGTAGTAGGCTCTATCATAGGAACTAATGGCTATATGAGTCCAGAGCAAGCCGATGGTTTTTCTATCAATTTCCGTTCAGACATTTATTCTTTGGGATGTGTGTTCTATTATATGCTTACAGGTCATCATGCTTTCAATACATTGGCAAGTGAGTTTGAAACCAAGGATGCCATTCTAAACAATGAGTTCCCAAGACTTTCAAAATATAAATCAGGTTTGTCGGACATCTTGCAGAAGGTTTTGGACAAGGCTACCAATAAGAACATGATGTTGCGCTATCAGAACTGTTATGAGTTTATGGCAGCACTTAGTAATGGGACTCATGTCAGTCATACCGGAACGCAGAATGCTCCCATAATGATTTCCATCGGTAGAGAAATGTGCGACATTATCATCAACGATGCTGATAGAAAAATCAGTCGCCATCATGCTGATGTAGAGCTGAAAGAGTTTACTGGTGGGAAATACTACGTCTTTACAGATTGTAGTGCCAATGGTACGGTCATCAATCGCAAGCCTTTGAGAAAGTCATCTATCAGTATTCCTGCTAACGGACCAACTCCAGATATCTATTTGGCTGGTGTTGTGGATGGTCATTTGGATTGGGATAAAGTTGTTGATGAATTGAACAAACGGGCGCAAGCTATCCAAGAGGTTGTTGATGATTCCCAAACAGAAATACTTGAAAAGCCAAAGTCAAGTTCTGTTGAAGACAATTCTAAGCCTGAATGTCAATATGAACCAGATGAAGCTACGGGATGGCTTATAGCAGCTTATATTTTTGCGTTGCTTGTATTTGGCATAGCTTTTGGCTTTGTGGTTTGGCATGATAAAGTAAAACTCAGTAACGGAGAGAAGGTTTATAAATATAAGGATTCTCATCGTTATATGGGATTAGGAGCTATGATATTGGCAATTATCTCCATATTTGTATGGATGTTTGCGATAAATTAACTTGAAAGCAATCACTAAATCTTTTTGATATGATTCCTACAGACATTCTTAATTATAGAATAGTTCGTCATCTGGGCTCAGGTGGTATGGGTAGCGTGTACCTTGCTGTCAATACAAACATAGACCAGCAAGTGGCGATTAAGGTGTTACGCCCAGAAGTGGCAAGAAACGCAGCCTTGCGTGCCAGGTTCAAGCAAGAGGCAGAGATGCTTTGCTCGTTAGACCATCCGGGCATCGTAAAGTTCTTGAACTATGTGGAAACGGCAGAAGGTGTCTTTCTCATCATGGAATATGTAAAGGGTATGACTCTTGAGGATTTCATTAGTAAGAAGAATGGCTTGATAGTGGAAAGTAAGGCATACCCTCTGATATGCGAAATACTGGATGCTTTTGCTTATGCCCATTCTAAAGGTATTGTTCATCGTGACATCAAACCTGCCAATATTATCATACAAGATGATGGTCATATCAAAATCATGGACTTTGGTATTGCACAGATTGTATCGGAGGCGAATGTTACTGATAGCAAAGCTATCATGGGAACTCCTGCCTATATGAGCCCTGAACAAATATATGGTAAGGATATTGATGCCCGTTCTGACATCTATTCTATAGGTGTATTGATTCACAATATGTTGACAGGACGAGCACCTTATGATTCGACCTTGTTGACTGCTCAGGAAATCAAGCGGAGAGTAGTCAAGGACAATATGCCAAGAATGGCTGAGACCTATCCTTATATTTCTGATAAAATTCAAGCGGTAGTTGACAAGGCTACTCAGAAGGTGCCAGAGGCTCGCTACCAGTCGTGCCTGGAAATGAAGTCAGCTGTGAAAAAGGCGATAGCTCCTGACCCGATCTCAAAACCTTTACTTTATGGTGGCATTGTTGCTGCGGTAATACTATTTTTGGTAGGTTTCTTTACTTGGGATTATTATAGAACCAAGGTGGAGTATTATAAAGATTATGTAGAAGTATTTGGCGTTCCGCAAGGTATAGGTTCGCTTAGTAGCAATGAAATGTCGCATCGTGAGGCTTCATATCGCTTTGAATATTCTCGACATAAGTTACGTAGGGTTTCATATGTTAATAGTTTAGGCAACTTGGTTGACCATCACGACTCAGAGGATAAAGACCGTATTGTAGATATGACTCTTACCTATACGGAAGGTACAGGTAAAGTGGATACGGAAAAGTTTATGAATCGTAGTGGAAAGGTACTTTATGTGAAGGACTATGACAGTAACTTCAAGACTTGTACTTTCAAACTGGATGATGAACTGGGCACAGAAATGGTGTTGAATGCCCAAGTGAATCTCTTCCAAAGTGCCTTTGACAGTTCTTTGGAGGGAAAGGGAAAAATCTCCAAATACATTTTAGAATGTAATGAAGACGGCTATCTTACCAAAGTGGAATATGCAGGCTTTGGCAATGCAAGAGTTCCTGATGGACAAGGTATCTTCGGGAAAAGCTTTGTTCTTGACAAAGAGGGGCGTGTTGTCGAGGAGCACTATCTGGGAAAAGATGGAAAACCTAAAGCAACCCAGTTTGGACTTGGCATCAAGAAATTTATCTATGATGATGATGACAATATTTCCCAGTTGGTGTATCTAACTGTAGATGGTAAACCTAGTAGCGATGGCAACAACTGTCCTGTGGTTAAGTTGACCTACGATGAGTGGGGGAACAGAACCGGTGAAAAGTATTACGATATGAAGGGAACCCCTATGATTCGTAAAGACAATCCTTTTGCAGGTGTAGTCTATGACTATGATGAAAAAGGATTTTGCGTTAAACAGCGATTCTTGGGAGTAGATGGTGGATTGACTTACGTTCAAGGAGTCAATGGATATGTGAATTGCTATGATGAGAATGGTTATATCAAAAGCCGTTCGTATATAGATGCAAGAGGCAATGCTGCTTATTTCTCGGAAGAAGCAGATGATGAAAATCAACAGGCTTCTTATTCTAAATTGGAGCTTGTCAATGATGTACATGGTAATCCGTTGGATGTCAAGATTCTGAATGCAACAGGTGAGTTGTCTGAAAGTGTGGAATATGCTCACAAAACTTGCACCTATGATTCTGTTGGTAATCTTTTGACGGAGTATTACCTGGATAATAAAGGAAAAATATATGCACCAGCGAAATATGGTTATGCCGGAATAGAGGTAACTTATAATAAACAAGGGCGTGTTAGCAGAGTTACCAACATGGATGCGAACAAAAAACGTATTACGTTGCCAACTACTCATATTTGTTATATGGTAAAGGAATATGATGCCCGTGGCAATTATACCAAGATTTCTTATTACGATGATAAGGATAATCTGACGATGACCAATGAGGGTATCGCCATGGCTTGCTATGAATATGATGAAAATGGCAATGAGACAGCCCGTTCTTTCTATGATGCAAAGGGGAAGCCTTGTGTACTGAATAGATATTGTGCTAGGTTGGAATTTGCGTATGATGATCAAGGAAATTGTATTTCGGAAAGATACAAAAATACGGAAGGCAAATTAATGTTGGTTAATGGTGTCGCAGGTTATAATTGGACATTTGATGCAAGAGGTAACAAGCAAAAAATTTATCCTGTAGGACTTAATGGAGGTCTGGCTTCTGGCAAGTTTGACGAAAGGTTGAAGTATGACGAGCGAGACAATGTAACAGAACGTTCCTATTTCAATCCCAATGGTATTCCAACCGTTTGTGAGAGCGGTTATCATAAGGTGGTGATGAAATATAACTCCAATAATCTATGTGTGCAAGAAGAATATTATGGTACAAACGGTTTGCTTTGCAATGTTAAAAATGAAAATTTTGCAGTCGTAAAGAAAGAATTCGATGAAAGAGGCAACGAGATTTCTGTGGTATATTTTACTCAAACAGGAGCAAGAGGAAATGACCAGGCAAAAGTTCATAAGTACTATAACCAATATGACAAGGTTGTAAACAAAATAAAGCATCAAATCTCTTTTGGTAGCGACGGAAAACCTGTGGCTGCGGATGACATAGCTCCTGAAGGAAGAATAGAGTATGATAAACGTGGTAATATGATAAAGCTCGTTTGTTATGATGGATATGGAAAGAAAACAACAGGCTTACATGGTTGGAGCGAACATCGGTTTACGTATGATGAGGCTGGGTTAAAAACATCGGATGCATACTACTCTTTATCGGGAAGTCCTGTCATGGATAAGGAGATGAAATATCATAAACAAGTATATACTTATAATGCGATGCGGTTGCCCAACAGTGTTACCTTTATGGGAGTAAATGGAAACCCAATATTGGTTGCAGGTGGATATGCTACAATCAAGTATAGATATAACTCTCAAAATCAGTGCGTGGAAAGAAGCTATTATGGTACTGGTGGAGCACGTGTTGATAATACCTCGGGATTCAGCCGTGAAGTTTATACCTTCCGTGATGGTACAGAATATAAGTGTGACTTGTATGCTGCGTCTGGTAAAAAACTTGCTACGGCTATCAGAAAGAATGGGCAATGGGATGTTAAAGGTATGGGACAAAATAGTCTGCCGCATGGTATGGCTTGGAAAACTTTCTGGAGGCAAGGTGCTGCACAATGTCCTTTGAAATTAGCGGATGGGATAAACTTGGAAAAAGTCGTAATTGTTGGCAACGTAGTTGTTCTTGATTTGATTCTCACGAATTATAGTGCCGAGCAAGTAACAGACGAAATGATAGAAGTATTGGTAAAGATGAGGGATTTACTGAAAAAAACATCTAAGATGCCAAGTGGTACTATGTTGAGGATGGAAGTATATGACCAATATCGAGACAAGGTAACGACCCTTTAATAATTGATTACATAACAATAAAAATAAAAAAATGATGAAGACATTGAAACTTATGATTGGCTTGCTGATAGCTTGTACTGCTTCAGCTTTTGCCGGTGACTTGACTCCTGCACAGGAGAAAGCACAGCGTAACTTGTATGCCTACTTACAAAAGGCAAAGTATAATCCTGCAGTTGATACCTCAGACAATAGTGTGTGCTTCCGTCGTAATGGTGTGCTTTATTGGATTACATTCGATGAGGATTCTCCAATTCTTTATACATTCCATCGCAAGGCTTTCAAAGTTGGTGATGACGGAACTTCCTACAAGCGTAAACCGTCTATTATCGCTGCAAATGAGGTGAACCGTAAGCATAAAAACCTCAAGTTGACTGTGGAAGAAAAGAAAGTAGACATTGCCATACAGGTCTATGCAGCAAAAACGGAAGATTTTACTGCAGTATTTCCAAAGTATTTCTCTCAATTTGGCAACGTAGATACAGATTTCAAGAAAGAATATCAAATTGCCAAGAATGCGGAGCAAGAAGCTAAGGACAAGGCAGAACAGGAAGCTAGAAAAAATCTTCCTCCAAGTGTGCTGCGCAACTTGGTTACCAGTATGTCTTTCCGTTTGTTAGATGAAAATGGCAACGAAAAGAGTGCTTACGACAAACCATTGAGAAGTTTCAACGCAAGGTATATCCAAGCTCGTTTGGAATTTGCATCATGGACGGAGCCAGAAACAGAATTCAAACTTCAGTTGAAGGTGACACGACCAAATGGACAGGTTATCTATCTACCAGGAAAGAAAGTCTCGGTGGAATCAAAGGTGACGCTTAAAAAGACCAAGAAGGCTCAACTCGTGGAATTAGATCAGTTTGGTTCTGTCAAGCAAGGCTTTTGGAAAGCTGGAGAATATAAGGTCGATGTTTTGGAATCCGGTGATGTAATTTATAATACCACCTTTAATATATTATAAGGTTGATGGGTATGAAGAATTTTTTGACTTTTGTTGTGATCTCTTTTGTGAGTGCAGCATTATTTTGTGGTTGCAAGGAAAAGAAGACTACTGGTTCTGATTTCTTGCAACATCTTGTAGAAGAAATCAATAACCAACCCGACAAGACTTTTGCGAATGGAACAGTCTTGGACAGTTGTGAATACAAACAAGGCGACAGTGTATTTGTTTTTCATGTAAAGGTGCCAGACAAGCGTTTTGACAAAGTGGATGGTGAATCTTTGAAAATAGTGTGGCAGCAGAACTTTCGTCCAAGAAGATGCATAAGCTGACCAGTACTTTGGCAAAACATGCCATAGGCATAAAATACATCTTCGAGCAGGAGGACAAAGAGGTTGTCGTTGAGTTTGCCCCTTCGGAGTTTTCTGCGAAGAAATAATTCTAATATGTATTACTGTAAGCTTTCACCTGAATAGGAAAATGAGGGTGAAAGTTTTAAATAATTAAATGATATGACATTTACTGATTCTATAAAATCTTGTCTAAATAAGTATGCCACATTTAGAGGGCGTGCTCCTCGTTCTGAATATTGGGGATTTTGGGCATTTTGTATATTGACAGAAATAGCAGCAATGATTGTTTTTGGCTTAATTGGCTATTTGTGTGGTAAGGGTATTGGGATGCTTATCGCTGGTTATATTGGGGCATTCCTTGCTTCATTGATGTTATTTTTACCGATGCTGTCTGTATTCGTAAGACGATTACATGATACTAATCATAGTGGATGGTGGTATTTCATAGCTTTGATACCTATAGTTGGTGGCATATGGTTGTTGGTTCTTTTGCTTACCGATAGTGATGAAGAGAATCAATACGGACTACCAGTTTATTAATGACTAAAAAAGAAAGAACTATGTCTATAGTTAGATTACAAGGGGAGGCTGAAAAGCAAAAACATATTTACTTTGAGGTAGATGCCTCCAAACCTGCCATCGGAGAAGGTGGTATGGGTAAGGTGATGCGAGGGGTTTGTGTCGATACCGACACAAATGTGACTCGTCCTGTTGCAATTAAATTTCTGTATGACGACCTTCCTGCTCACGCTATAGAAAGAGCACGTAGGGAGGCATCCATCCAGTTGAGAAACGATAATCTTGTGGAAATGATAGGCTTTGTGGAGACTGAAAGCTATCATGGGAATACATTGCAAAAGCATTATCATGTAGTAAGTGAGTTGCTTACTGGAGTCAGTCTTTCTGATTTGTTGGAAGGTAAGTGTAATGATGTGCATGGGAAGGAGATTCCTTTTGTAAAGAAAATGTTGAAGGATTACCAAACAGACCCTGTGCATTTTGCAAAAATTATTGTCATCAATGTCCTTTCTGGTTTGATGGCTCTCCATGATGCAGGTTACATCCATCGTGACATCGACCCTTCCAACATTATGCTGACGGAGGATGGACACATCAAATTGATTGACTTTGGAATCTGTAAACAAGTCAACAAATTGACGACTCATGATAGAGGTTTAACTACAACTGGTGTCTTTATGGGAAAAGCGGAGTATGCTGCTCCTGAACTGGTACTTGGAGACCTGAGAAGCCAAAACCAAACTACAGACATTTATGCCATCGGAATTTTGCTTTACCAATGTATCGTAGGACATGTTCCTTTTGAAGGTCCATCGCACCAAGTATTGGACAAACAACTTCATAAGAAAATGCCGTTGTCAACTGTAAAGGACAAGAAACTGCGGAAAATCATTGAGATTGCTACGGAGAAGAACCAAAGTGTTCGTTATCAGACTGCTGCTCAGATGCGTGTGGCAATAGAAAACATTGATGGTAAAAAGAAGGCGATGAAACTCTCCACCAAACTCTCCATCGTGGGAGTTGCTGTGGTAGTAGTTGTTGCGATATTAGCCTTTTTTTTATGTCAGCAACATAAAGAACAGGTATTAGCCGAACAGCAGTTGCAAAAACAAGAAGCTATCAATGATTCCTTGATAGGGAAAGCTGCGGAGTTTTATAAACTTGCCAATGAGCAGTATTTGGTTGGCGAGAAGCATGACGAGGGCTATGAAAAAGCATTGATAGATGCTTACAAAGGCTATTCTGAGGCGATAAAAACAACTTTAAAAGTGAAAGGTAGAAGTGTACAAACCCTCCAGTTTGTCAAGGGACGTGACAAGGCAAAACAGGCATTGCAAGTGGCTAAGGATGAGTTTGAAACTAAGGCAAAGAGTTTTGAGGAAGAAGGTATGGGCGATGTGGCTCAAGAATTTCTTAAAAGAGCCGATGAGATAAATAAATTGTTCAAGTAATAGATTATAAGTATGAGATTTATATTGAAATTATTGATGGTTGTGGTGTTCTCTCTCTCTGCAATGGGAAGTTATGCTCAATCTATTGGTGATAAATTGTTTGCGCAAGGACAGAAATTACAGATGGTGCAAACTGTTAAATCGCAAAAGCAAGCTATCAGTAAATTTATTGCAGCACAAAAGGCTTATGATTCCAAAGCAAAGAAGAATATGTGTGACAATCAGATTGCGATATGCAAAGGCAATATCAAGACACTCAGTCAAAAACAAACAGTTCGGAAGCAGAAAGTGCGTAAGTCAAAAAATGTAATTGTTGAGGATAATAGTGTGGAGATGGTTCCAAAAATAGAAAGAGAACCAGTTAATCTGTATCTCTCGGTATCTTACATCGAGTTTAAAGCAGCAGGTAAGGTTAGTGACAAACATGAGGTTGTCGTGAATTGCAATTATAATGATTGGAAACTTTCTTGTCCAGAATGGGTTCATGTTGCAAAAAATGGGAATACTCTTATATTGACAGCTTCTGCCAACAGTACATCTGAGGAACGTTCTTGCAAACTGACGGTTACTTGTTATGATAAAACAGCAGAGCTCGTGATTTATCAGAAAAGTAAGTTTTCTATCAAGTCAATATTTGGTAGTAAAAAGAAATAGGTATGATAAACAATGACTTTGAACTTGTACAGGCGTTGCTGAAACATGATGAAGTAGTAACACGTGAGTTCTTTTATAAGAAATGTTATCCATTGTTTAAGTCTGTTTATGATAACTATCATACAGATTGTTCTTCTTGCATGGAGTTTATCAATGAGATATACATTCATTTGTTTTCTCCTGGCAAGAAAACTGGCATTTGCAAGTTGGAACAGTTCAAGTTTCAAAGTACATTGTTTACTTGGTTGAAGACGGTTTGTCTTTTTTATTGCTACAAACGATACAAGCGAAAGGTAAATGTAATAGAGACATATTGTGAAAATAGTGATGTGGGGGTAAGAAATGATGTGGATTATGGTTCTATAGAGATAGATGGGGCATCTTTGAATAATTGTGATATGGACACAATTTTGCAACTGATGCCAAATCGTAGATATAGTTATCTCATTCGTTTGCGCTATCTTGAAGGGCATAGCAACGAAGAGACTGCGCAGATGATGGGAATGAATATGAACACATTTTATAACAAACACAAAATGGCTAAAGAACAATTTGTCAAGACATTAAGAAAGGAGGAAAACTATTATGGCTGATTACGATGTAACCTCGTTTGATGTGGAGAATACTTTTTCGTCATGGCTTGATGGCACATTGTCTCCAGAAGAGGAAGCTGCCTTCATGATTTTTTGTGCCTCAACCCCTGAGATGCAAGAAATCATGGAGGCCAATGACCAACTTGATGAAACGTATGAGGCATTAGTTGAGGATGGATATGAACTTCCTGCGGAAATGATGGATGATTTTATCTTTCCACAAGTGGAGAACAATGACGTATATTCTTACGATGAACTGTCAAATGTGGAGGATGCTGACAATGACAATTATGACCTTTCTGCTCATGGCTCAGATGGAGGAGACTATGAGCAAGATGAATCCTATGATAATTTTGACTTATTGTGAGGACACTTTTATCTTGTAGAAATAGAAAACAATTATGAAATATCCATGAGCTAAAAAATCACGCCAAAGCGAATGTAGAATGGTGTATATCCATTACTCTAGGCATGGACAGCAGATGACGGATGTGCATAACGATGAGAAGGACGGACTGGATTAGTAAATGACGTAGTTAGCAACTGTAACCAATATATTATCTATCTAACCAATTTATTTATTAAAATAGCTAAAAACAGAACAGAAAAACAAGGAAAAGTTAGTTTCCTGTTCAAAATTTTACTACTTTTGCAGAAAAAAGCTGCGGCTCGGCAATTGAAACAAGTTTCATTGCTCTCGCACTTGCATTATTTTTGCACTATGATATTGGATTTAGAACATATAGGTAACATACCAGTCAGTACTTCGGTAATAGCTTCGTTGTTTACAAATATTGAAGCAGGAAATCAGAAAGTGCGCAATCTTGAGGCGGCTCATAAGATTATCCGCCTCAAGAAGGGGCTTTATGTGGTCTCTCCAAATGTGTCTCGTGTTGCTCTATCCACAGAACTTGTTGCCAATCATCTTTATGCTCCATCTTATGTGTCAATGCAGACGGCTTTACGTTATTATGGCTTACTGTTAAGATAAAGATAGAAGTTGACACCCAACCTCCATTGAAATTCAAAACAGAGCAGAAGTTGCTTCTGCTCCCCCAGTCATTCATGACACGCTGTTTCACCTTGCCAACTCTCTTTGCAGGAAAGATGCACGCCTTGGTATATCGTGCTTGGAAGAACAGGGTAAAGGGACGTGACTGGTATGACTTCGAATGGTATGTTCGCCATAATATCTCTCTTGACTTTACCCATTTGTGCGAAAGAGCCTTGCAATTCGATCAGGAAGAGCTTGACAAGGAAACTTTCCTGCAAAAGTTGAACGAACGGCTTGCTATAGCAGACATTAATCAAGTAAAGGCTGATGTCTTGCCTTTTGTGAGAAATCCAAAAGAGTTGGATATTTGGTCGAATGACTATTTTTTGCAATTAGCTAAGATGATTAGATTTGAATGAAAATAACTGAGCCCACTTTGCATCTTGCCAGTCTTGAGCTGCATGGCATTGTGGTTCTTTGCAAACTTTCGATTGTCTGGACTTTGATAGGCACCATCTGCATACAGGTCAATGCCAGTTCTTTCCTGATATTCGCAGATGCGGCGGCGAAACAGATAATAGGTATCTATTGATGGAGTCACATCTGTCAGAAGTTCCATGCCGGGAACCTTCCTGGTAAGAAGGCATCATTATGAGGATGCCTTCTTCGTTTTCTCATTCTATTACCCAGTCTGTGATGTTCCTTGTCGTGCCGTCAAAGTTGACGCCTACCTTGGTAATTGGCTTCTCGCTTAAAGCGAAACGCTGGCGGTAGTCCTTGAGGTTGATCTGCTGCATTGCAGTCTGGGCATCCTGATTAAGTTTCAATTCTATGAGGTAGAGATTGGTCTTGGTCAGGAGAACAATGTCAACTCTGCCTTTTGGGGTATGTACCTCCACATCTACTAAGTAGTCTGTGAGCAAAGTTTAAATGAAGAATAATATCTTTTACCTCTTTGTTTGGAATGTCGAGGGTATAATAATTATACTCCTGGTTGTAATCTTTGATGGTGATGTAACCACTTTGGTAGAGTAATGGCATGATAGTCGTCATGTTCTCCGTTGGTGCATCAAATTCGCTTGCATCAGCTTCTACTCTTGTGATGTCCGATGGTATAACGTCGAATTTTCGCATCATATTGATGAGGTATGTAGGAGTGCCAGAGGCAAACCAATATGAACCGAATTTCTTCTCATTGAAGCAATTCAGCAAACTGTAAGGATTGAAAATGTCTGGTGATTCGCCAGAGAAGTGATAACCATCGTAATGCTCTTTGAGCTTTTCGATGGCTTGCTCCTTGGTTATGCCTATTTTCTCAGCTAATTCTCCTATGTCCTCCGACATTTGGGTAAGCAGTTCTTCTTTTGTGATACCACAAATGCCAGCATAGTCATCATTCATGGAGAGAAGGGTGATGTTGTTTAGTTCACTGAAAATGCTGACTTGCGAGAACTTGGTGATGCCTGTGAGAAAAACAAAACGGAGAACAGGTTCTCTGTATTTCAAAGGGCTGTAGAAATTGCGCATAACATCACGAAGAGCTATCAGTCTGTCATTGTCATGAGCAACGTCTAACAAAGGTGCATCATACTCATCAATGAGAACGACCACTTGTTTGCCGCTTTTTTGATATGCAGTGTTGATAAGGTCTATCAAACGATTGTTGTTACCTTTTGCAGGGTTAGAAATTCCCCATTTCTTTTCCTCATCTTGGAGGCGATATCCCAGGTACTCTTCCAGCTGTTCCTTGTCCATGTGCTTTCCACCGCTCATGTCAAAATGCAGTACAGGATATTCTGTCCATTCTTTCTCAAACTTTTCGATGGCAAGTCCTTCAAACAAATCTTTCTTGCCTTCAAAGTAGCTTTGGAGCGTTGAGACAAGTAGTGATTTTCCAAAACGGCGAGGGCGAGCCAGAAAGAAATATGTACCACTGGTATGAGTCATGTGGTAGATATATTCCGTCTTGTCTATATAGAGTTTATCTTCCTTGCGGATTCTCTCAAATGTCTGTATTCCTAAGGGATATAGTTTTCTTGCCATAAGCATCTAAGTCTTTTTTCTGCCGACAAAGTTAACATTATTATTTGGAATATGCAAAATTTCCTTGATTTCTTTTGCGTAACAACTTTTTTTGTGTAATTTTGCACAAATTATCAAGAAATGATATTTGAAATATAATTTAATTAGTGATGAGAAAACGTTTCATACATATTTTGTGGGCGCTTCTTGCTGGAGGTTTTGTTTCTGCAATAGTTGGATTCTTTGCCATTTGGTTTGGCTGGATTGGCTATATGCCGGATATTGAAGATTTGCAGAATCCGATCAACCGCTTTGCGACTCAGGTATATTCTTCTGACGGTAAGGTTATCGGTACATGGAATCTGAATAAGGAAAACAGAATTGTGATACCTTATAAGAAAATGTCACCTTATCTGGTTCAGGCTTTGGTGGCTACTGAAGATGAACGATTTTATGAGCACTCTGGTATTGACTTCAGAGCGCTGGGTCGTGCTATCATTAAGCGTGGTATTTTGGGGCAGACTAATGCTGGAGGTGGTTCTACCATTACTCAGCAGTTGGCTAAACAGTTGTATAGTAGTACTGCGCAAAGTGCTGCTCAGCGAATGTTCCAGAAGCCAATAGAGTGGGTCATTGCCATCAAGTTGGAACGTTATTATACCAAAGAGGAGATTATTGCTCTCTATCTCAACTATTTTGATTTCTTGCACAATGCTGTCGGTATCAAGACGGCAGCTAATACCTATTTTAATAAGGAACCGAAGAATCTGACGGTGTGTGAAGCTGCTACTTTGATAGGTCTTTGCAAGAACCCATCGCTCTTCAATCCGGTACGTTATCCTGAACGTGCCAAGGAGCGTCGTAATGTTGTTCTCTCGCAGATGGTGAAGGCTGGTTATATGGACCGTGCTGAGTATCAGAACTATTCAAGTGAACCTTTGACGCTGAACTTCCATCGTACTGATCATAAGGATGGTACGGCTACTTATTTAAGGGAATTCTTGCGCCGGTACATGATGGCAAAACGCCCTGTTCGTTCAGACTATCCTTCGTGGAACAATGTGCAGTTTGTTGCCGATTCCATAGCCTGGGATACAGATCCTCTCTATGGCTGGTGCAATAAAAACTTTAAGAAAGACGGTTCGCCATATAATGTTTATTCTGATGGACTGAAGGTGTTTACTACCATCGATAGTCGTATGCAGAAGTATGCAGAAGAGGCTGTTTATCAGCATGTTGCCCGTTATCTTCAGCCAGCTTTTGATAAGGAAAATAAGCCAAAGCCAAGTTCTCCTTATTCAGATAAGTTGACTCCTCAGCAGATACGTTATATTCTGAACCGTTCTATTACCCAGAGTGAGCGCTGGCGTACGATGAAGGCCGCGGGATGCACACCAGAGGAAATCAAAGAGGCTTTCCGCAAGAAAATTGAAATGACGGTGTTCACTTATCATGGAGATATTGATACCTTGATGAGTCCGCTCGATTCCATCAGATATTACAAAGGCTTCCTGCGTAGTGGTTTCATGAGTATGGATCCGAAGACTGGAGCTGTCAAGGCTTATGTGGGCGGTTTGGATTATCCTCATTTCATGTATGATATGGTAAGCTTAGGTAGGAGACAGGTGGGTTCTACTATCAAACCATTCCTTTATAGCTTAGCTATGGAGAACGGATTCACACCTTGTGATTATGCTCCTAACAGACAGCGGACATATATAGTTGGCGGAAGGCCTTGGACTCCTCGTAACGTGAGTCATGCCCGTTATGGACAGATGGTGCCATTGAAGTGGGGATTGGCGCAGAGTAACAACTGGATCAGTGCTTATCTGATGAGCAAGTTGAATCCAAACCAGTTTGTTCAGATTCTCCATGACTTCGGTATTCATAATCCTGATATTCATGCATCCTTGAGTCTCTGTCTCGGTCCTTGTGAAGTGAGTGTGAGCGAGATGGTGAGTGCCTATACGGTATTTGCCAATCATGGTATCCGTACAGCTCCTATGTTTGTGAGTCGAATAGAGGACAATGAAGGAAATACCATTGCTACATTCCAACCTCGAATGAATGAGGTGATTGGTGCAGCCAATGCAATGAAGATGCTTACGATGCTGATGGGTGTAGTAGATAATGGTACTGCTGGGCGTTTGCGCTATCGTTATAATTTCCAGGGACAGATAGGTGCCAAGACTGGTACAACCAACAATAATAGTGATGGTTGGTTTATCGGTTTCACTCCGCAGTTGGTAAGCGGCTGTTGGGTGGGTGGTGAAGACCGTGATATTCATTTTGACAGAGGACAGATGGGACAAGGTGCTACGATGGCGCTTCCTATATGGGCTATCTTCATGAAGAAGGTGTATGCTGACAGGTCATTAGGTATAGATCCAATGGCAAAGTTTGATCTTCCGGAAGATTATAATCCTTGTGGTCGGAAGGCAGAGGAGGATGATTTTACAGAAAACGGAATCGACGAGGTTTTTGAATAATACCTTGTCTTCCTGATAAATATGTATCCCACGATTATGCAGAAATAAATGAGACATAATTGTGGGATATTTATTTTTATCCCATCAATGCTTGCTCCTGGCAGCATAGTTGTGAGTTTTAATGCCGTATTCGTTGCTTGGGTGATACTGATGAGTCCATTTGCTGCGTAGTGTAGAAGCGGTTCTGACAGTAAACTCATCAGGGGTATATGGGTAAGAAGTGTAAGCAGGAGAATAGCGGCAGATAACCAAAGGATTACTGTGGCTGCAGGGATGGCTATGAAACCTGTGAAAAGTGCATAGCATGAGATGCGGCCAAAATAATAGATGATGAGTGGCATGGTGCCGATTTGGGCAGCTATGGAAATGCAGAGCATACTCCAGGGCCATCGGGTATAAAAATGACTGGTACTGCATAGGCCTTCAAGAGGCTGGTAGAACAATAGAATCGAATAAACTGCCATAAACGACATTTGGAAACTGATGTCGAATAAGTAGAGTGGATTGTAAATGAGCATGATAACATAGGCAAACGCGAGGTTGTTGATGGACAGTGCTTTACGATGGGAAAGCATGGCAAAGCAGCAGATGCTGATCATGGTAGCAGAACGTATAGCACTGGCGGGCATTCCGATAAAAATGACATAAGCCCAAATGGCGGTGATGGAAAGTATGATGGTAGGGATACTACGTCTTCGTCCTCCTAACAATAGAATGAATAGTTGGAAAATAATTCCGATATGTAATCCGCTGACAGCCAGTATATGACTGGCTCCTGATATCGAATAGATATCTTTGGTTTCTTTTGTCAATGAGGTCTTGTCTCCGAGGGTCATGGCAGATACGATGGCGAAGTCCTGTTCCTGAATGTTGAGGCTTCGCAATTGTTTTTGGATTGTGTTTCTGCATTCTTGAGTTACTAACATGGTTTTGTCAAATGATGAAAGGTTTTCTTCAGTGATGATTTGCGGCTTATCCTGTTTCTTGTCCAGCTGGTGAGAAGTAAGGACTCCTCCTATACAGAATATGCAGATAAACAGGGAAAGGCATTGGGCGTTTATTGTCGATGAAGAGCGTTTGAGAAGATAGAATGAAATACCCCATGACAGCAGTGCTGCCACCAGCCAATAGATGGTGTCAATGTAGCCGTATCCCATCTTTGCGATGAGAATTCCGATGGTTAGGATGATGCTGATGTGCATCAGGGGTGTTATCTGTGGGGACTTTTTCTTTCGCATGTTATTTTGCTTTGAAATCTATCTTCCAAATGAAAAAGTTTCTGTTTTCGCTGGAAAAATCGTATTAAACTTTTAATAAGTGCAAATATACGAATATTTTTTCGTCTAAGTCTGTTTTTTTTTGTATTTTTGCAAAGTTTTAGAGAAAATCATAAAAAGTCGAAGTGCGGGAGGTGCTTCGATGTGAATTTTGAGAATACAAATAAAATCATTATAATGAACGTTTCTTACAAATGGCTTAAAGAATACGTCGATTTCGACTTGACTCCTCAGGAAGTTGCAGACGCGCTGACTTCTTGCGGTCTGGAAGTTGACGCTTTGGAAGAAGTTCAGTCTATCAAAGGTGGACTGAAAGGTCTTTACGTGGGTAAAGTGTTGACATGCGAGATGCATCCTAACAGCGATCATCTTCATGTAACAACTGTTGACCTGGGCAAGGGTGAGCCTCAGCAGATTGTCTGTGGTGCGCCAAATGTTGCCGCTGGTCAGAAGGTTATCGTAGCAGACTTAGGTTGTGTACTTTACGATGGTGACCAGAGTTTTACTATCAAGAGAAGCAAGCTCCGTGGAGTGGAGAGCCTTGGTATGATTTGTGCTGAGGATGAGATTGGTGTGGGTACAGACCACGCTGGTATTATTGTTCTCCCTGAGGATGCTCCAGTTGGTCAGCCTGCTGCTGAGTATTATCATCTTGAGAGCGATTGGCTGATTGAGATTGATATCACTGCCAATCGTGCAGATGCACTGGGTCACTGGGGCGTAGCCCGCGATCTCTATGCTTGGTTGAAGCAGAATGGTTATCAGACCAGTCTTCATCGTCCTTCTTGCGATGAGTTTGTCGTAGATAACGAGGATCTGCCTATTGACGTAGAGATTCAGAATACTGATGCTTGCAAGCGTTATGCATGTGTAAGTATCACAGATTGTGAAGTAAAGGAAAGTCCAAAGTGGTTGCAGGATAAGTTGAATATCATCGGCTTGCGCCCAATCAACAATATTGTGGATATTACCAACTATATCATGATGGCATATGGTCAGCCGTTGCACTGTTTTGATGCAGACATGGTAACCGGTCATAAGATTGTAGTTCGTACCCAGCCAGAAGGAACTAAGTTTGTTACCCTCGATGGTGAGGAACATACACTTGGTGAGCACGATTTGAGCATCTGCAATGCAGAAGAGCCAATGTGTATTGCTGGTATCTTTGGCGGTAAGGGTTCTGGTACATACGAGACCACCAAGAATGTAGTTCTGGAGAGTGCTTATTTCCATCCAACCTGGATTCGCAAGAGTGCACGTCGTCATGGTTTGAGTACAGATGCCAGCTATCGTTTTGAGCGTGGTGTTGATCCAAATGGACAGATTTATGCTTTGCAGCAGGCTGCTATTCTCTGCAAGCAACTTGCAGGTGGTAAGATTTCCATGCAAATCAAGGATGTTTATCCAGAGCCTATTCAGGATTTCCCTGTTCGCTTGAACTATGAGTACGCTCATCGTCTCATCGGTAAGGAAATCGGTGTGGAGACTATCAAGAACATTGCTACATCCCTGGAGATGAAGATTGTGAAGGAGGATGCTGAAGGCATCGATCTCCTTGTTCCTCCATTCCGTGTAGATGTTCAGCGTCCTTGTGATGTAGTAGAGGACATTCTCCGTATCTATGGTTATAATAATGTGGAAATTCCTACCCAGTTGAAGAGTTCTCTGACTGTTCAGGGTGAGGAAGACAAGCACTATCATACTCAGAATATCGTAGCAGAGCAGTTGGTGGGTGAAGGTTTCATGGAAATCCTGAACAACTCTCTTACCAAGGCAAGCTATTATACTGATTTGGAACTCAATGCTTATCCTGATGAGCATACTGTTAAGATCATGAATCCATTGAGTACTGATCTCGGTGTGATGCGTCAGACTATGCTCTTTGGCGGTTTGGAGAGTGTTTCTCGCAACATCAATCACAAGAGTCAGAATCTGAAGTTCTTCGAGGTTGGTAACACCTATATATATAATAAGGAGAAGTGGGATGCTGAGAATCCTATCAAGGGTTATACTCAGGAGGGTCATATTTCTCTTTTCATTACCGGTAAGCGTGTAGAGGGCAACTGGGCTCATGCTGATGAGCAGAGTAGCATTTACGAGTTGAAGGCTGTGGTAGAGAATATCCTTCGTCGTGTCGGCATGCCTGCCAATAACATTGTGATTAAGCATAGCGACAACAATATCTTCTCTAAGGGTGTACAGTATGAGACACGTGCAGGTAAGGTATTGGTAGAGTTGGGTATCTTGAGTCTCAAGTTGAAGAAGGCTTTTGATATTGAGCAGGATGTATTCTATGCCGATGTGCATTGGGACAACCTGATGAAGGCCATCAAGAAGGTGAACCTCACCTATACTGATATCAGCAAGTATCCTTCAGTAAGCCGCGACCTGGCTCTCTTGGTAGATAAGAGTGTACAGTTTGAGCAGATTGAGCAAATCGCTCGTCAGACAGAGAAGAAACTTCTGAAGAGTGTCGTTCTCTTTGATGTCTATGAAGGTAAGAACTTGCCAGCTGGCAAGAAGAGTTATGCTGTCAACTTCATTCTTCAGGATGAAGAAAAAACTTTGAATGACAAGCAGATAGATGCAATCATGAAGAAGTTGATTGCCAACCTGACAGGCAAGCTCAATGCAGAGTTAAGATAATATTTTAAACAAAACGATAAACATTTTTAAAATTTATTCCAATGGGAAGAGCATTTGAATATCGTAAAGCTACAAAGCTGAAAAGATGGGGCCACATGGCCAAGACATTTACTAAGTTGGGTAAGCAGATTGCTATTGCTGTGAAGGCAGGCGGTCCAGAACCAGAGAACAACCCATCATTGCGTGCTATCATCGCTAACTGTAAGCGTGAGAACATGCCTAAGGATAACATCGCTCGTGCCATCAAGAACGCTTGTGGCAAGGATACCAGCGATTACAAGGAGGTAACATACGAGGGATATGGCCCTCACGGAGTTGCTGTGTTCGTTGATACATTGACAGATAACACAACCCGTACAGTGGCTGACGTTCGTTCTATCTTCAACAAGTTCAGCGGTAACTTGGGTACAACAGGTTCTTTGTCTTTCCTCTTCGACCACAAGGCTGTGTTCACATTCAAGAAGAAGGAAGGTCTGGATATGGACGAGATGATTCTCGACCTGATTGACTACGGTGTAGAGGACGAGTTCGATGAGGATGAGGAGAACAACGAAATCACTATCTACGGTGCTCCTACAAGCTTCGGCGAGATTCAGAAGCACCTGGAGGCTGAGGGCTTCGAGGTAACTGGTGCTGAGTTCACCTACATTCCTAACGATTTGAAGGAGGTTACTGCTGAGGAGCGCGAGACTATCGACAAGATGGTTGAGAAGTTGGAGGAGTTTGACGATGTTCAGACTGTCTATACCAACATGAAGCCAGAAATTCCTGCTGACGCTGAATAAGTTTCCTATGATCAACAACGAGAATGCAAAGCATCTTACCAAGGTGACTTATCAGACTCATGGTACCTGCTCCAAGTACATCTGCATCAGTGTAGATGAGAATGGAGTCGTACAGGAAGCGCAGTTTATCGGAGGTTGTGATGGCAATACCAAGGGCGTTTGTTCCTTGATAAGAGGTATGAAGGCGCAGGAAGTGATTGCCCGATTGAAGGGTATTACTTGCGGCAACAAACCAACAAGTTGTCCAGACCAGTTGGCAACTGCACTTCAGGAAATGGGGTACTAAATGTAAAAGACAGCATTACTGGTCGGTTTCCAGTAGAAATAATATAAAAGTCCCGAAGAATTAAATCTTTCTTCGGGACTTTTTCAGCTTTTAATCTTTGTCTTTTTCTGCTTGTAATCAATGACCTTTTCTGTCTTAATATTTAAAGGTGTTGTCCAATAGGACTTCTTTTGGATTTTTAGCAGAATGATAGATGAATCTGAAAGCGAAATGGGCTTCTTTATATTTCTGAAGTCCAGGATTATTGTCTAATGACTGCTTTTGTACATCATAAAGTTTCTTGTGGTTCTGTTTGATGAGTATGACATTATCTGCCTTGTTTCTCAAAGTCATATAATAAATATAGGTACGGGTATTCTTGTCGAATACCGTACTGTCTGTGCGCCCATCATTCACGAAAGGAGTAGGGCATACTTTCTCTGTATATTCCTTAGCCTCTCTTGCTGCTCTGTCTTCAATGCTTTCTGAGCATGAAGCCAACATTGTAATCAACATGATTGGAAAAATAATCTTTTTCATATCTTTCTTTTTAATATTTGTCCTTTATCGTATTTATCCTTTTAATTCTTTTTATTCACAAGTACAATATGCTGTTCTGTATTTGAATTGTACTGAAATTCGGGCACAAAGATAAGTTTTTTTGATGGAATAGCAAAGCAATCTGCTACGTTTTTGTGGGGAAGATTCATCAAATCATACTTTTTCTCATTTTATTTTCTTTTTTCTCTGGTTTTTGCAGTACCTTTGTATTTCAAAATATAATATCTTCAAAAGTATAATATCTTTGAAAGCAATGAAATTTTTTAAGAAAACAAAATCATTGGAGTCAGCTTGTTTGCTGATGTTGATGTTGCTCATCTTGCCTTTGCAGATGTTGGCAGCAGAATTGGGTGAAGCTGGTAAACGGTTAGCGGCTCTTCCTGGTGTGAGTAAAGTGGAACCGCTGCAGAGTACTTGTTTCCCAGAAAAATACGTGTTCTTTATCAAGCAGCAATTAGATGCTAAGAACCCGCAGGCAGGTCAGTTTGATCAGCGAGTTGTACTCTGTCATCGCGGTTTTGACCGTCCAACAGTACTTGTTACAGAAGGCTATGATGCCAATTATGCGTTGCATGAGGGATATATAGAGGAACTGTCTAAGCTCTTCGATACCAATATCATTACCGTGGAGTACCGTTATTTTGATAAGTCCATGCCAAACCCTTGCAACTGGGATTATCTGACAGTGGAGAATTCTCTTTATGATTTGCATCATGTGAATGAAGCATTACATGCTTTATATAAGGGTAAGTGGATGGCTACAGGCATCAGTAAGGGCGGTCAGACAACCATGTTCTACCGTTCCTGCTTTCCAAGCGATGTGGATATTTCTGTTCCATACGTAGCTCCACTTAACAGAAGTCTTGAGGATGGTAGACATGAGATATTTCTCCAATATGAGGTTTCGACTCCTGAAAACAGACAGAAAGTGCTCGATTTCCAACTTCTGCTCTTTAAGCGCAAGGCAGCACTTCTTCCTCTGCTTGAGAAATATTGCAATGACAAGCATTATACATTCAATGCCCCTTTGGCTGAAATATATGACTTCTCAGTCTTTGAGTATGCGTTTGCTTTCTGGCAGTGGGGGGCTGATATCCAAAAGATTCCTACAAGAGAGGCTGATGATTTAGCAGTATTCAAGTATTGGATGAGTCATTGTGAACCCGATTATTTCTCCAATCAGAATCCTTATTTCTCGTTTGATGTACAGGCGGCTAAAGAATTAGGTTACTATGGCTATTATATAAAACCATTCAAGAGATATCTGAGTATTAAGACGGCAAAGGGATATTTGCATCGGTTGATGTTGCCGAAGGATGCAGAGGAAGTGAAATTTTCTCCTGTATTATATAAGCACACAGTAGATTTTCTGAGTAAGAATGATCCTAAGATGGTTTATATCTATGGTTCTATCGACCCATGGAGTGCTTCTGGTATTTATGGACTTCCATTTACGAAGAACAAACACAATTTACATGTTTATATGTGTCCGGGAGGTTCTCATAAGACCCGTATTCTTTCCTTCCCAGAGCCTACTCGTCAGGAAATTATTGATCTGATTGGTCGTTGGTTGAAAGAATAATAAATTGTCAAGGAAAGTATCACTATCTGAATTGTTTAAATAAAAATCGGTTATCATTAAATTGTCCTATAAAGGAATCGAATTATACGAATATAAAAATCAAACAAAAACGTGTAAGTAATGATGTTTACTTACACGTTTTTGTTGTTTTTGAATATCTGGCTCTGCTGATGTGCCATTTCTATTAAACTCTCGAAGTCATTGCAGAATTCGGTCATCTGATGGTAAAGAAGATTACTGCCTTTATCAGATAACTCATTATCTGGTAAAGGACCGGAATTGATAGCTACCGTGAAGATGTTAGCAGCAACACCCGCTCTGACTCCTAATGGAGCATTCTCTACAACGATGCCTTCCCATGGTTGAAGATTGCCCGCTTTCTGCAATCCCATCAGGTATGGGTCTGGGTTTGGTTTTCCACGTTTCACGTCATATGCAGTTACAATATGCTCTTCATCCAGAAAATCGCCGAAGTCATTGAGTAGGCGCAAGATGAGAGGACGCTGGCCGCTACCTGTAACCACACCTACTTGCATACCAGCATCCTTAATCTTCTGCATGATTTCCTTAACACCAGGGAAGATTTCTGCCGTTGGCATAGAGTGGAAGATATCCGTCTTTACATCATACATTTTCTGAGCTTCTTCCAGAGATATGTCGATACCTTTCTGTTTTTTCACCATCATCTGGATGGTGTCGATACCTCGTGCTCCCTCAGTGGCATAGGCATCAGCGGCAGTCATGTGGATGTCAAACTGCTTCATCGATTCCTGCCAGGCTACGGCATGATTAGGCATACTGTTGTATAGCACGCCATCCATATCAAAAAGAACGGCTTTAGGGTTGAATTCCCCAAAGCCGTGGTCTTTTAAGTATTTTGAAATAAATTCTTTCATCAATTACTTCTCGTTAGCCAGACGCTCCTGGATAGCCTTGCTCTCTGCCTCGTAACCTGGCTTGTTGAGCAATGCGAACATGTTCTTCTTGTAAGCCTCAACACCTGGCTGGTTGAATGGGTTCACCTCTTCCAAGAGACCGCTGATACCGCAAGCCTTCTCGAAGAAGTAGATCAACTGACCGAGGTAGTAAGCGTTCAACTCAGGTACGTTAACCAGGATGTTAGGAACACCACCGTCAACGTGAGCCAGACGTGTACCGAGCTCTGCCATCTTGTTCACCTCGTCAACACGCTTGCCCTCGAGGAAGTTCAAACCGTCGAGGTTCTCATCATCGTGAGGGAAGAGCAACTTCTCGTTAGGAGTCTCTACGCTGATAACAGTCTCGAAGATAGAGCGCTCGCCCTCCTGAATCCACTGACCCATAGAGTGAAGGTCGGTAGTGAAGTCGCAAGCTGCTGGGAAGATACCCTTCTGGTCCTTACCCTCGCTCTCACCATAGAGCTGCTTCCACCACTCAGCGAAGTAGTGAAGCTTAGGCTGGAAGTTGCAGACGATCTCAATCTTCTTGCCAGCCTGAGTATAGAGAGCCTGACGTGTAGCTGCATAGATAGCTGCAGGATTCTCCTCGAAAGCTACGTCCTTGCCGCAAGCCTTCTCCATATCAGCAGCACCGGCTACGAGCTGCTTTACATCGAAACCTGCTACTGCGATAGGCAACAAACCTACTGGGGTCAAGACAGAGAAACGGCCACCTACATTGTCAGGGATGATGAAGCTCTTGTAGCCCTCCTTGTCAGCACAAGTACGTGCAGCACCCTTCTTGGCGTCGGTTACAGCTACGATAACATCCTTAGCCTCTTCCTTACCACGCTGATCCTCGCATTGCTTCTTCAAGAGACGGAAAGCGAGAGCAGTCTCAGTAGTGGTACCAGACTTAGAGATATTGATGACACCAAACTTCTTGTCCTTCAAGAAAGAAGTCAACTCGAAGAGGTAGTCCTCACCGATATTGTTACCTGCGAAGAGGATAGTAGGGTTCTTCTTGTCGTTTACGAGCCAAGCGAAAGAGTTGCCGAGGCCTTCGATAACGGCGCGTGCACCGAGGTAGCTACCACCGATACCTGCTACAACAACCACCTCACACTTTTCGCGCAAAGTATTGGCAACAGCCTGAATCTCATTGAGGAACTCAGGAGTGATAGAAGATGGCAAATGCAACCATCCCAAGAAATCGTTACCTTCACAAGTGCCGTTCTCAAGAGCTTCCTGAGCGGCCTTAACCTTAGGCTCGTAAGCCTTTACTGCACCTTCTGCAAGGAATGATGCAGCCTTTGTAATGTTTAAGCTGATACTTTTCATTTTTTCTTTTAATATCTAAATGAATGTGTTAATGTTACTACTTGAAGACAAACTCTTCTGCCGAAACCGAAGGATAGGATGTGCCTATCTGAACGAGTCGGTCAAGAGTTTGATTTCGATTTGCGGACTGATGCGCTCGTACAATATATTATATACAGCATCGAGAATCGGCATGTTGACGTGCATGTGGCGATTGATTTCCTTCATACACTTGGTGCCGAAATATCCTTCTGCAATCATCTCCATCTCTATCTGCGCACTCTTCACGCTGTAGCCCTTGCCTATCATGGTTCCGAAGGTGCGGTTGCGGGAAAAGTTACTGTAACCTGTTACGAGCAAGTCGCCCAGATAAACTGAGTCGTACATGCTTCGGTCGATAGGGTGGACGGCTGTCAGGAAGCGGTGCATCTCCTGAACGGCATTTGACATGAGTACCGCCTGGAAGTTGTCACCATACTTCAGTCCGCCACAGATACCTGCTGCGATGGCGTATACGTTCTTCAGAACCGAAGAGTATTCGATACCGATGACATCGCTCGAAGTCTTGGTCTTGATGAATTCACTCGCCAGACAATCGTTGGCGAAGGCACGCGCCTTTTCGGTATCGCTACAGCCCACGGTGAGATAGCTCAGTCGCTCCAGTGCCACTTCCTCGGCATGAGAAGGACCTCCGATGCAGGCGAGGTTCTCGTAAGGCACATCGTAAACCTGATGGAAATACTCTGAGCACACGAGGTTTTCATCAGGCACGATACCCTTGATGGCTGTGATGATGAACTTGTCGCTGATGCGGGTCTTGAGTTTCTTGAGATGGTTCTTCAGGTAAGGCGATGGGGTGACGAATACGAGTGTGTCATAGTTCTGCACTATCTTGTTGATGTCGGAAGAGAAGAAAATCTCATCCACATTGAATCGGGCAGACATCAGATAGGCAGGGTTGTGACCCATACGCTTGAAGTCCTCGATGCGATCGTCGCGACGCATATACCAACCTATGTGATGAGTATGTCCCACCACAATCTTGGCTATTGCTGTAGCCCAGCTACCGCCGCCAATTATCGCTATTTTACCGCAATTATACACTTCGTTAATGTTTAGTGAATAATTTATAATGTATAATTGAAGTCTGGTGCTTCAATTATACATTAATATATTTATTTGTTTGCTGCGTCAATCCAGCCCTGGATGTCGTCAACAGAAGGTTTGTCATAGCCGAGCTTGTACTTCTTGTTGATTTCTCCAATCTTCTGCTGGAGTCCCTGAGCCTTCTCTTCACGGATATCAGAGATGAGGTTGAAACCTGCCTTGCGGAGTACGTATGCCCAATCCTCTGGCACGCCAATCTCTGCCCATTCCTTGATGGTGCTCTGTGGCATCTTCTTCTCTGGCTTCATCTGTGGGAAGAACAATACCTCCTGGATGAAGGTCTTGCCGGTCATCAACATGACCAAGCGGTCGATACCAATACCGATACCTGATGTTGGAGGCATACCGTACTGGAGGGCACGGAGGAAGTCCTGATCGATGATCATCGCCTCGTCATCACCCTTGTCAGCAAGCTTCATCTGGTCGATGAAACGCTCTTCCTGGTCAATTGGGTCGTTGAGCTCAGAGTATGCATTGGCAAGCTCCTTACCGTTTACCATCAACTCGAAACGCTCGGTCAAGCCTGGCTTAGAACGGTGCATCTTGGTCAATGGAGACATCTCTACAGGATAGTCGGTGATGAAGGTTGGCTGGAGGAAAGTACCCTCGCAGAACTCACCGAAGAGTTCGTCGATCAACTTACCCTTACCCATGGTCTCATCTACATCCATGCCCTTCTCCTTGCAGAATGCGCGGATTTCTTCCTCGGTCTTGCCGTTGCAGTCGAAACCGGTCTTCTCCTTGATGGCATCGAGGATAGGCAGACGGCGATATGGTGCCTTGAAGCTGATGATGTTACCATCAATCTCACGCTCAGGCTTGCCGTTGACAGCGATACAGATAGTCTCGAGTAACTTCTCTGTGAATGCCATCATCCAATTGTAGTCCTTGTACTGAACATAAAGCTCCATACAGGTGAACTCTGGGTTGTGGTTGCGGTCCATACCCTCATTGCGGAAGTTCTTGCCAATCTCATAGACACCCTCGAAACCACCTACGATGAGGCGCTTCAGGTACAGCTCGGTAGCGATACGCATATACATATCCTGATCGAGTGCATTGAAGTGGGTGATGAATGGGCGGGCAGAAGCACCACCGGCAATGCTCTGCAGGGTAGGAGTCTCTACCTCAGTATAACCTGCGTTGTCGAGTACGCTGCGGAGTGTGCGGAGTACGGTAGCACGCTGCAGGAAAGTATCCTTTACACCATCATTAACGATGAGGTCAACGTAGCGCTGGCGGTAACGCAACTCAGGATCGTCGAACTTGTCGTAAGCCACGCCATCCTTATACTTCACGATAGGGAGTGGCTTCAAGCTCTTGGAGAGCAGGCACAGCTCCTTGGCGTGAACAGAAATCTCGCCAGTCTGTGTGCGGAATACGAAACCCTTTACACCGATGAAGTCACCGATGTCGAGAAGTTTCTTGAAAACAGTATTATAAAGGTCTTTGTTCTCGTCTGGACAAATCTCGTCGCGTGCGATATAGACCTGGATTCTTCCCTTTGAGTCCTGCAACTCTGCGAAGCTGGCTTTACCCATTACGCGTCGGCCCATCATACGACCTGCGATGACTACCTGGCGTGGCTCTTCCTCATCTTTGAATTCAGCTTTGATATCAGTGCTGAATGCATTGGTTGGAAACTCTGCAGCTGGGTATGGATCAATGCCCATCTCGCGCAATGTTTGAAGACTTTGTCTGCGAACGATTTCCTGTTCGCTTAACTCTAAAATGTTCATATTCTATTTAGATATATCTAATTTTGTTATTCTGTCTGCAAAAATACAAATAATTTTCTGAACTCCACCTTATTTTTATGCTTTTTAATATAATAAGTCGGAAATAGTTGTGCAAACATTTGCATTATAGCTTAATGAAAATCTTCTTTTGGTACATCCAGATGCCCATCGCTGCATGAATGGCAACAAAAAACAGGGCATAGGTGAGGGAAACCAGATACTCGTCTGAAATGACATTCCTGATGAGGCCTAACAGGTCGTCCTTGATGCCGTATGTTCCGAAAACGATGGCAAGGAACTCGCTCAGGACATAAAGAAAAAGTGGATTCATTCCGAAAGACAGAAACAGAACTGTTATCGGATTCTCCTTTGTTTTTATCGTCTTTCCTTCTGTATTTGCTTCATTCTTTCCTTCCGCATTTGCTTCTATCTTTCCTTCTGCACTGATTTCACCCCTGTCTATCCATTGGATGAGCAGACTCAAGATCCAGGCAGCAAAACCACAGGTCACAAATACATAGCTTGGACTCCATATTCTCTTATTGATGCCGAAACCAATCAAGGAAAGGAAGAAACCAAGAATGAGCATGACAAGACCACTGATTTTCAAAAACTTAATTTTGGAATGAACGTTCTGACCTGCAATGCTGATGTATTTGCAACAGAGGAAACCTATCATCGTATGGGCGATGGCTGGCAATGTGCTCAGCAGTCCTTCGGGATCTACCGGACTCTTATGATAGAGGTGATCGTAGCCGAAAAAATGGAGATCTGCCTGGGCGATGATGTTGACTGATGCATCGTAGGCATAACCGTTGCCGAAAGCTAAGATGCCCATATAGACTATGATGATGCCGAGGATGATATGGACAAAATACCGTTGGTTGATATGGATGGCCAACAGGGATACAATGCCATAACAGAGGGCTATGCGCTGTAAGACTGCCCATATACGCAGATGCGCAAAGTCTAATCCATTACCCGAACAAATCATATCAAACCAGTTGATACTGAGTCCGATAAGGAAAAGCAAGATGGTGCGTTTTGCGATTTTTCTGTAGATAATTAGCGAGGGCTTAAACTCCGTCTTTCTCAAAGACAGATAGGTGGACATACCCATCATGAAGAGGAAGAAAGGAAAGACCAGGTCGCAGGGAGTCAAGCCGTTCCACTTGCTATGCGTCAGAATATGATAGTTCTGTTCACCGCCATTATTGACCAATATCATGAGGGCTACTGTGAGCCCTCGCATGATATCCAGAGATTTGAGTCTGATCATAGTTTTCTGGGTGTTTTATCTTGTTCTTAATAGTTCTTATCTGATAAAATTGATAACTTCCTTCGCCACTTCCACACAGTCTCCTTCAGGTTGATCACTGTAGGTATTGTGCTGCAGAGTCCATGGTTCCTCTATAGCATACCAGTCAATTACCGGACCGCCAGGCAATGCCATTTGGAAGAGTTCGGCAGCAGTCTTGTTAGCATTCTTGCCACCGCCTAACGCTTCGTAATCCACTTGGGTGCTGGCTTTCATCTGGTCTTCTAATGCCTTCATATAGGTACTCCATCTCTTGTAGTAGAAGTCTTTCAGTAAACCTTGCCATTCCTTGTGTGCATAGTCTCGGAGCCCTCCCTTATCAGCACAGGTGCGGTTTCCCCATGTGGTAATCTGTACACGAGCATTCCATTCATATTGGTCTTTCTCTGCCGTAGTCTTGCCGATTTTGCGTGCCTGTTCTGTCCAATGTCCCAGACGGAATTCAGAACGGGTGCCTAAGAGTTTGTCCTGCAGGAGAATCATCTTCAGAAATCGGTCTGCATTCTTGTCAAAGTCTTTACGGGCAAAGGCATTGTAGTCGGCAATCGTCTGCAGGTACTGTTTTCTGCCCTGATCGGCGAGAGCCTGTCGGCAGATATCCACGAGATCATATTCGTAGTTGTTGTTTCCTTTGTATTTATCAGCTACTTGTGCGAAGAGGATGGCAGCCTGTCGGGTGTCTTCCGGATCATAGTAGTTGTGCATTTTCGACCAGCTGGAAACCTGGAAATTGTTTAATGATGGGCGTCCGCAGAAGATGCTCTCATGGGGACCTTGCTGGTTGTTGCCGAGCGGACAGTTGTAGATGCTTTTTGCAAGCAAAGTCCAGGCTTTCACGATTGTATCATCGTGGACGCCATATCTGGCAAAGCAGTATTCCTGGATCCATTCTTCCTTGGTCATCTTCTCCGCTCTCCAAGGCAGTTCGCTCATCAGTTCGAACATCACCGGGTTGTTTTCTGAACCTTCCATCGTAAAGCCCCAGCCCTTCAGTGAAGAGTTAGTGATGAGTGAAGAATTCTCTTGCTTTTGGGTGTCCGTTTTCCCTGTTCCGAGATAAAAGTTGTTGAGAAGCTGATCCATTCTTCCATGAAGACCCACGTTTCCGCCAAAGTTCTCCAGAAGACAGAAGAGCCATTGATGCTTGCCGTATCCACCTTCCCGTTTCCAGATACTTGGACTTCCGAACATCGGGCGGCATTCAGAGAAGAGGTCGAGTATGAGGAGGTCGCCAACCTTCAGATTTTCTATCATCTGTGGACGTGGATTCTCGGTCCATCCCTGAACCACCCACACTGCCTTAGAATTGGCACGCTTCATGGCATCCATCAGCACCTTTCCTGCTTTTCCGTAATCAACTGCAGCATCATCATTGCTTTCGTGGAAAGGATCCATGGAGTAATAGGAAGCCTTACCGAAGAGATGGGTGAGCTCCTTATAATATAGGTCTGCGATTTCTGCAAATCGGGCATCCGTAGGCGATAGGTTGGCAGGGCGCTGATAACCATTCCAGCGACCACCATCAGTCACGTTGAGGCCTAACTTTTCTTTGGCGTCATGAGGCATCATACCGCAATAGCCCGGCAAGACAGGTTTCATACCAAGCTCTTTCATTCTTGCCAATATCTTCTTCTGCAAAACTTCCTGTTGCTTGTACCAGTTGAGTGGCAGCGGACCGCCCCATCCCTCGAGGTTGTTCATTTCCCACCAAGCCAGAAAAGCAGGACCAGCAATGAATTTGCCGACTTCTTCCTCTGTATAGCCTAACTTGAGGAGCATGTTTCTCCATACACATTCTTCGCCTACGATGGCAAGCGGCATGTTGATGCCATGCAGAGCCATCCAGTCGATTTCTTTCTGCCAACGGTTCCAGTCCCAGAAAGCCATCGAGTAGGAGAAGGTGCAGTAGTTGAAATCATAGCGCAATTTGAGATCTGTCTCATGTCGCTCCTTTTTCTCAACTCGTGGCAATACGGCAGGTATTTTAGCCGTCATATTGTTCCAGGAGATATGGATGCCGGCATAATGTTTGAGATACCAGTTGACACCCACGGCAATATTCACCCAAGAGTTGCCTCGGATGATGATAGGAGATGAAGTTTTCCTGCTGTTGGAGGAAGGATGAGACTTCTGGTCAATCTCAAAAAAGTCTTTGTCTGATTTTACCAGTATGGTCTGAAACTTGCGTGAAGCGCCTTTGTCAATGCGTTCCAGAATGTCATCTACAGGATTTGCCTGTATGCCCGTAACGGTCAATAGAAATAGGTAGAATAATATTTTTCTCATATACATTATATAAATAAAGGTTTAACATGATGATGAAAAGGTCTCATATTTGAATATAGAAAAGGTCTAAAATATAAATGTTGAAGAGTTTGTGTATCTTCATTCTTCCTTCTGCTGATACACATTCTCTCCAACATTTCATAAGATTATCCTTCTCTGAAGAAATCCAGTGCTTCCTTGATTTCGTCCACGCTAGCCGTCTGGTTGATGCGGATGTCACCGATGCCTCCCAAGAGGGTGAAGTTGATGATGCCGTTCTGGTTTTTCTTATCGTGGTGCATCAACTCTATCAGTTCATCGTAGTCATCACAGGTGATAGGCAATGTGCCGTAGTATTCCTTGATGAAACTTACGGTCTGTCTCATCTTTTCGGTAGGGAAACCTGTATGTGTGGCACTGAGATATAGTTCGCAGATCATACCGAAAGCAACCGCATGACCATGCAGGATAGGCTTGCGCTTCAAGGCCCAACTCTCAAAGGCATGACCGAAGGTGTGTCCTAAGTTCAGTGCCTTGCGGATACCCTGCTCATGAGGATCTTCTTCTACGATGCGTTCCTTTACCTTCACGCTGTCAGCCACCATTTGCTGCAGATGCTTTAAATCAGGATTTGCCAAATCGAAGGTAATCAGTTCCTTCCACATATCCTCCGTTGAAATGAGTCCGTGCTTCAACATCTCTGCATAGCCAGAACAGATGTTCTCGGCATCCAGACTGCGCAGGAATTCCGTGTCGAGGATGACAAACTTAGAATCGTTGAATACACCTATCTCATTCTTCAGTCCGTTGAAGTTGATACCCGTCTTACCGCCAACCGATGCGTCCACCATGGCAAGCAGGGTAGTAGGAATATTGATGAAGTTGATGCCGCGTTTGAAGGTGGAAGCAGCAAAACCGCCGAGGTCAGTTACCATGCCGCCACCGAGATTGATGAGACAAGAGTGTCGTGAACCGCCGCCATCGCCGAGCGATTTCCATACATGTGCTATTGTTTCCAGGTTCTTATGGGTGTCTGTAGCACCTATCTTGATGACCTGTGCATTTTTCAGCGTAAAGAATCCCTGGATGACCGGAAGGCATTTTTCCTTCGTCACCTCATCGACAAGGATAAAAATCTTGTCGTGCTCGCATTCTGTGAGCGCATTGGCAATCTCACTCTCCAGATGAGTAGATATGATAATTCTCTGATTCATAACAAAAACGTTTAATAATGTTGCAAAGGTACGTTAAAAAACTGACTTATACGGCAAAAAATCCTATTTTTTTTGATTGTTTACTCTATATTTGGCATAAAAATAGTATTTTTGTTTAAACCTTGTATAATTATGTACGTCAAAAAGGCAAATCAAAAATAACTTATTGCAATGAAAAAATCAATTTTGATGATGCTGTTTCTTTTGGTCTCAATAGCATCGTTTGCTCAGGAACGCTTGGTAAGCGGAGCGATTATCGACCGGGATACCAAGGATCCTGTAGAGCAGGTGACCGTCCAGTTGCTCAAGACCGATAGTACCTATGTGACGGGTGCCATCAGCAACGAGAAAGGTCTTTTCCATCTGAATGCGCCTGAAAATGGCAAGTATCTTCTGAAGATTACGAGTGTAGGATATAAGCCTACCGTGAAGCGCGTGGTCATCGAACAGGACAAGAATCTGGCGTTGGGTAATGTCGTTGTCGGTGCTGATGCCATCATGCTGAAAGGAGCTGTGGTTACCGCTATGGCTCAGAAAGTAACGCTCAAGGAGGATACCTTCGTATATAACTCAGCAGCCTACCGTACGCCGGAAGGTTCGGTGGTAGAAGAACTCGTGAAGCGTCTGCCGGGTGCTGAGGTGAGCGATGACGGTACCATCAAAATCAATGGTAAGGAGGTGAAGAAAATCCTCGTTGACGGCAAGGAGTTCATGACGGGAGATACCAAGACTGCCCTCAAGAACCTGCCAACCAGTATTATTGATAAGATCAAGGCTTACGATGAGAAAAGTGATCTCTCGAAGGTGACGGGTATTGATGATGGTGAGGAACAGACCGTGCTCGACTTCAATGTGAAGAAGGGTATGAACAAGGGTTTGATGTCTAATATCGACCTCGGTATAGGTAATAAAGATAGATATAGTGCCAGAGGTATGGGTGGATATTTCAACAGTAATAACCGCTTCATGCTTTTCGGTAATGCCAACAATACCAGTGATCGTGGTTTCGGTGGCGGTGGACCGGGACGTGGCTTCGGTGGTGGTAATGGCTTGAATGCAAGCAAGATGCTGGCTGCCAACTATAATTATGAGGAGAAAGATAAATTCAAGTTTAATACATCTCTTCGCTGGAATCACAGTGATGGTGATGTTTGGAGTCGTCGTTCCAGCGAGAACTTCTTGGGAAGCAGTTCCTCTTTCTCCAACAGTCTGAACCAGAATTTCTCTCGCAGTGACAGCTGGAATGGTAATATTCGTCTGGAGTGGATGCCGGATACAATGACCAACATTCTCTTCCGTCCTTCTATCTCATGGACTACCAATGATAGTCGCAGCATGGGACTTTCTGCATCGTTCAATCAGGATCCGTACCAATATACCGAAGACCCTCTTTCTGATGAGGGCATAGAAAAGATGGATGAAGTGGATGCTGTGATCAACAGACAGAAGTCTGTAAGCTTGAGTTATTCCAAGAACAACAACATCCGCGGCATGCTCCAGTTGAACCGCAAGCTCAATAATAAGGGACGTAACGTAACCCTTCGCATGGATGCCAAATATACCGATAAGGACAGCAAGAGCATCTCCTTGCAGAATGCCCATCTTTATCTGGTACAGAATGAAGCAGGCTTGGATTCCACATATCAGACCAACCGCTATAATCTGACTCCTTCCAAGGATTACAGTTACAGTGCGCAGGCCACCTATAGCGAACCGCTCAGGAAGGCCACCTTCCTCCAGTTCAGCTATAAGTTCACCTACAGCTACTCCAAGAGTGACCGCAGCACTTACGATTTCAGCAAATACAGTTTTGATGGAATCTCTCCAGAATACGGAGCGTGGGGCAATTACCTCGGCCGTTTGGATGGTGAACTGGGTGACTATCGAGATGACAAACTGAGCCGCTATTCAGAGTATAGAAACTATACCCATGATATTCAGGTGATGATGCGCTTCATCCGTCAGAAGTATAATCTGAACTTCGGTGTGATGATCCAGCCTCAGCGTTCCAAGTTCATACAGGATTATCAGGGCAAATATGTAGATACGGTGCGCACGGTGACCAACGTCAGTCCGACCCTTGATTTCCGTTACCGATTCTCCAAGATGAGCAATCTGCGTGTCAACTACCGTGGTACCACAGCGCAGCCAAGCATCTCTCAGTTGCTTGATATCACAGATAACAGCGACCCGCTCAATGTCTCTATGGGTAATCCCGGTTTGAAACCTTCGTTCACTCAGAACTTCCGATTGTTCTACAACAATTTCGTTCAGAATCACAACAAGGGTGTGATGACCTATATCAACTTCTCTACGACCAGCAATAGCATCAGCAATAAGGTGACCTACGATGAGACGACTGGTGGAAGAATCACCCGACCTGAGAATATCAATGGCAACTGGAATGTGATGGGAGCCTTTATGTTCAACTGTTCTATCGACAGTGCTGGTGTATGGAATATCAATACCGATACCAATTTGGGCTATAATCACTATGTGAGTTATCTGAGTCTCGACAAGTCGCAGGATTCCCAAAAGAATACCACTCAGAATACCACGTGGAATGAGCGTCTCTCTCTGAGTTATCGCAATGATTGGTTGGAATTGTCACTCGATGGAACATTGGCTTACAATCATGCCAAGAACAAGTTGCAGCCTAACAGCAACCTGGATACCTGGCAGTTCTCTTATGGACCTTCGATGACATTGACCGCTCCTTGGGGCACAAGTTTGAATACCAGTCTCTCCTGCAGCAGTCGTCGCGGCTATTCCGATGCATCGATGAATACCGATGAGTTTGTGTGGAATGCTCAACTTTCACAGGGATTCCTCAAGGGTAAGCCTCTCACCGTGATGCTTCAGTTCTACGATCTGTTGCACCAGCAGAGTACCTTCTCGAGAGCGATTTCATCCGTTTCGCGTACGGATACGGAATACAATGCCATCAACTCTTATGCGATGCTTCACGTAGTATATCGCATGAATCTCTTCGGAGGCAAGGATGCACGCAAGGGAAATCGTGGGGAAGGTCCAGGTGGACGTCCTGATTTCCGTGGTCGCCCATTTAATGGAAGTGGTCGTCCAATGGGTCCTCCTCCAGGACGTTTCTTTTAATAGAATTTTTTAGGAGATAACTGAACTTTCGAGTCTTTAAGACGATAAGAAATAATTTAGGTATGGCTTTATAAAAGCTGAACAGCCGCTTTCTCATGTGTTCGAGAAGCGGCTGTTCTTATTTTTTTAGTTGGCTTGATCCAATATTTAGTTGGCTTGCTCCAACTTATTCTGTGCGATGATTTCCTCAGCTCGTTTGAGCGCCTTGCTAATATGGTCGGTGATATTCTCCTTACCGAGCATATTGTAGAAACCAGCGTGCTCCAACTGGAAGTTTACTTTCTCGCAAACACCGGAGAGAACAATCTGGATGTTTTCCTTCTGACTCATTTCGCAGAGGTTGGTGAGGTTGTGAATACCCGTAGAATCCACGAAAGGCACCTTGCGCATACGGATGACGCGTACCAGCGGGCGATCACCGAAGGCAGCCATCACTTCCTCAAATTTATTGCCGGCTCCGAAGAAGAAAGGACCATTGATCTCATATACCTCCACACCCTTAGGAATGGTATAGTGCTCCAGGTTGGTAGAAAGGAAGTCAAACTCCTTGTTGAGGTCAATCTCATCGTCGGTAATAGCCTTTACGTCGGTCGTCTCAGACATACGTTTCATAAAGAGCAGACAGGCGATAATCAGTCCCACCTCGATAGCTACGGTAAGGTCGAAGATAATGGTGAGGAAGAAAGTAATCAGGAGCACAGTAACATCGCTCTTAGGATTCTTCATCAGTGCTAAGAATGAACGCCAGCCAGACATACCATAAGAAACGACTACCAATACACCAGCCAGACAAGCCATTGGGATAAACTTAGCTAATGGCATCAGGAAGAGGAAGATGAACAGCAAGACGATGGCATGGATGATACCAGCCACAGGAGTCTTACCACCATTATTAATATTGGTCATCGTACGGGCGATGGCACCTGTAGCTGGAATACCGCCGAAGAGAGGAGAGGCGATATTGGCCAATCCCTGTGCCACCAACTCTGTATTGGAATCGTGGTGGTCGCTGATTACACCATCTGCCACGGTAGCAGAAAGCAGACTCTCGATGGCACCGAGAATAGCGATGGTGATGGCAGGAGACACCAGGTTCTTGATGGTTTCCCAGTTGATTTCAGGCACCTGTGCCGCAGGCAGTTCATTGCTGATAGAGAAACGGTCTCCGATGGTCTCGATGCTTGTTACACCGGCATATTGTTTCAGAATGAGCGCTACTACCGTCATCAGGATAATGGCGATGAGCGACCCCGGAATCTTCTTGCTGAAACGAGGAGTGATGGCAATGATAATCACGCTCACCACACCGATGAGAGCACACCAAGGGTCGATGGTATCGAAACTCTGGAAATAAACGCCCCATTTCTCGATAAAGTCAGAAGGATTGCTGGCTAAAGTCAAGCCAAAGAGATCCCTGATCTGTGTGGTGAAGATGGTAACGGCGATACCACTGGTAAATCCCACTACGATCGGGTAAGGAATGTACTTGATGATGGTGCCGAGTCGGAGCAGTCCGAAGAGTACCAAGAAGAGACCCGCCATCAATGTGGCGATGGTCAGTCCCTCCATGCCATACTTCTGGATGATGCCATAGATGATGACGATGAAGGCTCCCGTAGGACCACCAATCTGCACTTTGCTACCGCCAAAGACGGAGATGATAAGACCTGCCACAATGGCGGTGATAATTCCCTTCTCTGGGGTCACGCCTGAGGCAATACCGAATGCGATGGCCAGAGGCAGGGCTACGATTCCCACGATGATTCCTGCCATGAGGTCAGACATGAATGTTTTCTTGTTGTATGTCTTCAGACAAGAAAACAAGCTTGACTTGATTGCTATTGCTTTCATTACCTTTTTTAAAAAATTATATTGTATTTTTTTGTTATCCAAAAATAGCGTTTGCAAAGGTACGACAAATATCTTAAATAACAAAATGTTTTTTAATGTTTCTTAATTGTTAATCTCGTTTCATTGATTTAGCGTACTTTTGTACGTCATCTAAGGTTTAGATAGCATACAGATTATGGCAAAAGACAAGATAGCATACGTTTGCAGCAATTGTGGACAGGAATCAGCCAAGTGGATTGGCAAATGTCCGAGTTGTGGACAATGGAATACTTTCAAGGAAATCCGAATCGCCGGAGATACGGGAACCCAGGCTGCCCGAAATGCGGGCATGACGATGAGACATGGTGGCGCTGCTACTATGTTTGGCGGCGTGCGTGCTTCGGACGGAGCAGCCCAACCCATGAAGCTTCGTGATATCTCTGCCCATGATGAACCCCGTATTGATATGCATGATGAGGAACTGAACCGTGTGCTCGGTGGGGGAATGGTGCAGGGCAGTATCACTTTGTTGGGTGGTGAACCGGGTATCGGTAAGAGTACGCTCACACTGCAGACCATTCTCAATATCCCTGAAAAGAAAGTGCTCTATGTGAGCGGAGAGGAGAGTGCGCATCAGATCAAGTTGAGAGCCGACAGGTTGGCTTCTTCGATAACGACCGTTGGAACGGATGTGAATCTCGACCATATTTCTATCCTTTGTGAAACTTCCTTAGAGAAGATTTTCTCCCATATCCAGCAGGTGGCTCCAGAAATAGTGGTCATCGACTCCATCCAGACCATCGCTACAGAGGATGTGGATAGCAGTCCGGGCAGTGTCTCGCAGGTCAGAGAGTGTGCTGCAGCTTTGTTGCGATTTGCCAAAACCAGTGGCATTCCTGTTATCCTGATAGGACATATTAATAAAGAGGGAACGCTTGCAGGACCTAAGATACTGGAACATATCGTGGATACCGTCATCCAGTTTGAGGGCGACCAGCATTATATGTACCGCATCCTCCGTAGTATCAAAAACCGATTTGGAAGTACTTCGGAATTGGGAATCTATGAGATGCAGCAGGGAGGACTCCGACAGGTCAGTAATCCGTCAGAACTCCTCTTGACTGAGGATCACGACGGACTTTCGGGTGTGGCCATCAGCAGTGCCATTGAGGGTGTGCGCCCATTCCTGGTCGAGACTCAAGCCTTGGTTTCCACTGCCGCCTATGGAACTCCCCAGCGCTCAGCTACGGGTTTCGACCAGCGCCGACTCAACATGCTTTTGGCCGTATTGGAAAAGCGCGTGGGATTCAAGTTAATGCAGAAGGACGTGTTTCTGAATATAGCAGGAGGACTGAGAGTCACTGACTTGGCGATGGATTTGAGCGTGATAGCCGCTGTCTTGAGCAGTAATGTGGATACAGCCATAGAGGCTGGCTGGTGTATGTGTGGCGAGGTAGGTCTGAGCGGAGAAGTGCGCCCCGTAAGCCGTATCGAACAGCGAATAGCTGAGGCTGAGAAACTCGGTTTTCAGCACATCATCATCCCTAAATACAACTATTCGGGATTTGATCATTCGAAATACAAGATAGAGATTCACCCGGTCAGAAAGGTGGAAGAGGCGCTGAGATGCCTGTTCGGATAGAGGCTTTTTGAAAAGTAAAAAGGTAAGAAAGTAAGAAAGTAAAAAAGTAAAAAGGTAAAAAAATATAGAGGAAATGAAAGATTCAGTGATTATTGTGAGCGGTGGTATGGACAGTATCACGCTGCTCTACGACAAGAAGGACGAGATAGCTTTGGGTATCAGTTTCAATTATGGTTCCAATCATAATGAGCGTGAGATTCCCTTTGCCAAAATGCATTGCGAGCGTCTCGGCATCAAGCATATAACCATCGATTTGGGCTTTATGCACCAGTATTTCAAGAGCAGTCTCCTTGAAGGAGCCGATGCTATCCCAGAAGGGCATTATGCTGATGACAATATGAAATCCACGGTGGTACCTTTCCGTAATGGCATCATGTTGAGCATCGCCATCGGCATAGCAGAGAGCAATCAGCTGAAGAAGGTGCTCATCGCCAATCATGGAGGAGATCATACGATTTATCCCGACTGTCGTCCTGAGTTCATTGATGCCATCGACAATGCGGCACAGGCAGGAACTTTCGTGGATGTGCAGGTGAGTGCTCCTTATACCAATATCACCAAGGCAGATATTGCACGTATCGGCAAGAAGTTGGGAATCGACTATGCTGAGACCTGGAGCTGCTACAAGGGCGGCGAAATCCATTGCGGTAAATGCGGTACATGCGTAGAACGCAAGGAAGCGCTTGCCGAGGCAGGTATCGAGGACACAACCGTATATGAAGCCTGATAGCAACGTGTATAAAATAAAAATTAGTAAATAATAAAATAACAACAAAATGAAAAAGAATTTGATTTTGAGTGCAGCTCTTTTGCTTTCTGCAACTGCAGCGATGGCACAGAGTGGCACTTTCACATTGAAGGCCAACATGAAGAACTTCGGTGATACCGTGATTGTCTTTAAGAACAGAGGTGTGAAGAACGATACCATCTTGGTAAAGAAAGATAAGTTCACTTATACCACAACTTTGGACAAGCCAATGTCTATCATCTTCGCTACTCCAGGTACCTTCCGCAACACAGAGTACAAGATGGCTCGCATCGTAGCAGTGCCAGGTGAGAAGGCAGAGCTCGTAGGTGATGTTCTCACCCGTTACGATATCTCTGGTAGCAATTTCTATAAGCAGTACCATTCTGTGGATCTGATGCTGGAAGAGGCAGAGAAGCCTTTCACAGAGTTGCGTAAGTCTATCGACGACCGCATGAAGAATGGTGGCGATCAGAATGCCCTCCGTAAGGAATATCAGGAGAAGGCTATGGAACTCGAGAAGGTACGCAATGAGAAGATAATGAATTACATTTCCCAGCATGCCAACGAGGAGGCAACTGCAGCACTCGTTCCTCAGTTCCAGGAGTATGACGTCATGCAGAAGGTGGTCAATATGCTTTCAGAGTCAGTTCGCAACGGTCGTATGAAGGCATTCTATCAGCCAATGTTGGATCAGGCAAAGGCTCAGATGGAGGCAGAGGAGAAGGCAAAGAAAGTGCAGGCAGCCGGTGTTGAGGCTCCTGATTTCACCTTGAAGGATATTGAGGGCAACGACTTCACCCTTTCCAGCTTGCGTGGCAAGTATGTAGTTCTTGATTTCTGGGGATCATGGTGCGGTTGGTGCATCAAGGGTATGCCTCAGATGAAAGAGTACTATACCAAGTATGCAGGTAAGTTTGAGATTGTAGGTATTGATTGCAATGATACCGAGCAGAAGTGGAAGGATGCTGTGAAGAAGCACGAGTTGCCATGGAAGCATGTTTACAATCCACGTAATGGTGCCGAGAATGTTTGCGACAAGTATGCCATCCAGGGTTTCCCTACCAAGATTGTACTTTCTCCAGAGGGTAAGATTGTGAAGACCATCGTAGGTGAGGATCCTGCATTCTATACATTGCTCGACGAGTTGTTCAGTAAGTAAATGTTGCGCACCGTTCATCTGGTGCAGAAACGCAGTAAATATCCCTCTGTCTTCCTTTCAGACGGGGTCGTTTGCTTCTAAATAAGCATAAACAGCCAAATATTTGCAAAAATATTTGGCTGTTTCAATAAAAAGTTGTACCTTTGCACTCGCAAGTTTAGAAATTGCAATGATTAATTGATGGTTCCGTAGCTCAGTTGGATTAGAGCAACAGCCTTCTAAGCTGTGGGTCTTGGGTTCGAACCCCAACGGAATCACAAAAATCATAGAAAAGAGGTTTGTTAGGAGTTCCTGATGAGCCTCTTTTTCTGTTCTTTTCTGTTAAAGTCTCTCCTTGTTTCGATGTGAAGAAGGAGTATTCACAATATTTTGATTAAAAAAGTTTGGGGAATAAAAAAAGGCGCACGTTCTCTTTACGAGAACTGTACGCCTACTATAAATGAAACTTAAACTTTAATTCAATTTGTATTTCTTTAGATATTCATCTGCTCTGGTATCTCCCAGTTCCTTGGCTTTCAGAAGATTGCCTTTGGCTTCCTCTTTCTTGTCTTTCTCTGCTTGCAGAATACCGAGGAGAAGATAACCGTCTGCATATTCCGGTGCCAGTCTGATGCAGGCTTCTGCAGCGCTGATTCCCTCATCATATCTCTTCACACGGAGGTCGAGACTTGCCCATTCTGCAAAATAGGTTGGCTCATTCGGATTGAGATAACAGGTGCGGGCGATGTCCAACAATGCCTGCTGCCATTGGCGCAACTTCATCTCGCATTTGTATCGGGCATAGAAGAAGGTAGGGGCTATCGGACGAGCTATGCTGTCATACATATTATAGTCTGCCAATGCTTCTCTGGTCTTGCCCTGAGCATCGAGGAAATTGGCACGTGCGAGATAATAAGGGGCTGCCATCTTGGTGCGAACTCCTACTGATACGGCACTGTCCAGAAGTACTTTCAACTCATCGTATGGTGCTTTCAGCTGACTCTTAGCTTGGGCTGCCTCATACCATATCTCGCCACTGTTCATCGGTGTCTTGGTCAGTTCCATAAACAGGTCGTATGCCTTCTGATAGTCCTTTTTCAGGTAGTTGATTTTACCCTCCTGGTGCTTGTAAAGCGGCTCAGCCTTGATACTATAGGCTTTCTGTGCTTCCTGTAATGCCTTGTCTGCATTCCAAGCAGGGTAGATGGAATCGCCTACGTATGCTACCTTCTGATAGATGAGGTCAGCAAAATCGCCGTGAGCCTCATTTTTCTTGCTGCATTTCTTGATGCTTTCCTGCATCACTTTCTCTGCCTCCTCAAATTGCTGTTTGTTGACCAACAAGGCTGCCTTTTCCTTATAACCGAATGAGGATGTAGGGAACTTGCCGATAAACTCGTCTGCATATTTCATGTTGTCCTCAGCCGATTTCTGTCCCTTGCTCAGCGTCATCATCGTGATGGCATCTTCCTCCTTGTCTGGCAAGGCGGTGCGGATGCCGCTTTCTCGAAGGGCTGCGTCCAGGGTGGAGAGACCGGTTACATGCAGTTGTTTGGCATAGTTGGCATCGATGGCCGTAACGGTACCATTGGAGTGCATGAGTCCGATTACTTGTCCGTCTTTATTGACAAATGGGCAACCGATAGCATTCTCTGGCATGGTATTGCTGAAAATATAGTAGTTGTAGGAGGTGTTAAACTGCTCTACGCTACTGATATCCTCTTGCTGGTATTGTGGCTTTTTGATCGAGTAAGGAACCAGCCATACCTTGTTGCCAGCTTCTGAAGCCTTGCTTGCAATCGGTGCTCCATTGGTATTGCCGATGACTCTGAATTTAGCCATATCATACAATTCGTCAGCACCCATGATGGCATCTACTTCCATCGATTTGCCATTGGCATCTACTACGGTTGCCTTGGTAGCGCCGATAAATGGCTTGAAGGTACTGATGGCAGTACCTTTGTTGTCGATGAAGACGCCCTGGGTAGAAGCGATGATGCCTCCATCTTTATTGAAGGTGGTGAGTGAGAATACACTCTTGGCTACCTTCTGCACAGAACCTGGCTGTGCAAGGAGGGATGATGCTCCGACCATCCATCCTATCATTGTTATATATATTCTTTTCATATTTTTAATAATTCCTTGGCATTAGCGAGTGCAGCCTCACTGACATCACTTCCGCTGAGCATCTGAGCGATTTCTTGTATGCGTTCCTGCTGTGATAGTTCTGTCATGCGACTGATGGTTCCTTCATCGGTTTCTTCCTTGCTCACCTTGTAGTGATGACTGCCCATGGCTGCTATCTGTGGCAGGTGGGTAATGGAAAGTACCTGTCGTTCGTGGTTGCCCATCTCTACCATGATTTGTGCCATCTTCTCTGCAATCTTGCCGCTTACTCCGGTATCTATCTCATCAAAGATGATGGTTGGGAGTTTCACGGCTCCGCTGATCATAGCCTTCAGCGAGAGCATCACACGAGCTATCTCTCCTCCTGATGCTACCTGGGTAACAGGTTGGAGTGGGGTGCTCTTGTTGGCACTGAAGAGGAAGCTTACCTTATCTCCACCATCGTGGCTGAGTGGTTTCTCTGTCAGACTGATGCAGAATCTTACGTTTGGAATGCCCAGCGGGATGAGGCGTTGTTTCATTTCCTCCTCCACCTTCTTGGCAGCCTTCGTACGGATGGCGGTCAGTTCCTTTGCCTGTTTCTGTGCTTTTTCTAACAATTGGGCCACTTCCTGTTCCAAGGCTTCCACATTTTCGTCGCTATGGTCGATGTGTGAAAGCTGTTCCTTGAGCTGATGGTAGGTTTCTATCAGTTCACCCAAGTCTCTGACGTGGAATTTCTGCTGCAGTGAGTTGAGTTTGTCCAGTCGTTCATTGATGGTCTCCAGACGGGCAGGGTCGAATTCTACATGATCTGTCAGACCATTGATTTCCTGGGCAATATCTTTCAGTTCGATATAACTGGAATCGATGCGCTCCAACAGTTCGGTTACTTCGGGATAAACATCCTTGATATTGGCGAGTTGCTCGGATGCCTGTTTCAGTCTTTCGATGATATTGCCGTCATCTCCCGACAGATGGTTGTCTGCCTGATAGAGTGCCGTCTTGATGTCTTCGGAATGACTGAGCATCTCATATTCCTGTTCCAGTTCTTCCTGTTCTCCGTTCTGCAGTTGTGCCTCATCGAGTTCCTTAAACTGGAATCGGAGGAAGTCCTCGTTCTCCCTGTTCTTTTCGATTTCAGCCTTCAGAGCGTTCAGTTTCTGGTTGGCTTGTTTATATTGGTTGTACGCAGCCTCATAATTCTTCCGCTGTTTCTCGTCTTGTGCGATGATATCCACCACATTGAGCTGGAAGTCTTCCTTCTGCAACAGGAGATTCTGGTGCTGCGAATGTATATCGACGAGCTGTTCACCCAGTTCCCTCATCTTGGTCAGCGATACCGGTGTGTCATTGATAAAGGCACGGCTTTTCCCTGCTGCCGTCAACTCACGGCGGATAATGGTATCCGACAAATCTTCATCGATGTCATTGTCGGTGAAGAACTGTTGCATATCATATTTAGACAAATCGAAGTGTGCCTCGATAACGCAACGATCTCTGCCAGCCTTGATAGACTTGCTGTCAGCACGGTTGCCTAACAACAGACCGATGGCTCCGAGGATGATACTCTTTCCTGCACCCGTTTCACCCGTGATGACGGAGAAGCCTGGGTGCATCTGGATGTTGAGTTCGTCGATGAGCGTGAAATTCTTGATATATAATTGTTTGAGCATAATTATTGCTTGATTTTGTCCCACGAATTGTTCTGTGTAGGATTGATGGAGAAGAGGAGGTCATAGATACTTTCCTTCTCTTTCTGAGTTCCTTTTCCCTTGTAGATATTGGCGAGCTCGTCTTTCTTGTAGTCCGTCCATATCTGTGGCAGGAGACTGAGCGGCTTGTTTTCCCTTGCCTTCTTCAGGTTCTCCTCCAGAGTGGTCGTGATTTCAGTACGTCCTCGTTCTGCATTGTTTGCCATCTCGTCAAGTCCCTTTCTGTAATAATCGTATTGGAGTTGGCGGAATGGTTTCATACCTCCGTCCAGATAGTCGGCGATGATGGCATAGCGGTTTCGGTTGTTGTCGAAAGCTTTCCATCCCGGGAAGTCGAGGTTCTGGGCATTGTTGGTGAGGTTCATGCAGCGCTGCAGGATGTCTTCTCCTCCCATCGGGGAGAAGGTGTCGAGATCCAGACCGATGATGAGATAAGCGTAGTAGGCAAAGAGGGCAGTCAACTGGTTGTCGAGGGTTTCTTCATTGAATTCAATCTGGTCGAACTCAGCAAACTTGAAGATGAAGTTCTCGTCCACATTATTATATATAGTAGTGGTGTAGGCGGAGTTATAGACGGGGCGGTTGGCCTGTATAAGTGCCTTGCAGGTAAAGAGATCTTGGCTCTTGTCATACTTGCTCACCGTCAGATTGAAGTTGCAGTTGATGCGCTCATTCTTCTGAAATTGCAGATGCGTCCATTGTCGCTCGTTGACGAATCTCTCCAGCGTCTGCTGCAGGTTGTCGAAAACAGCGTTGTCCGTGCCCGAAATCTGAGCATGGTTGATGGTAATCTTTGCTTGCAGTTCCTGCGCATGAATATAGGATGCACCACTAACAAGCAGGGTGCATCCTATCATCAGTATCTGAAGGCAGAAGCCTTTCATATTAGAAGAGCTTAGCCAATTCATCGATGATGTCGGCAGCCACTTCTGTCTTTGGCTTTTTCTCATATTCTATCTTACCCTTTTCAGAAATAATCGTGATTTGATTTTCGTCTGTCCGGAAGGTGGTGCCTGGGTTGCGGGTGGAATTGAGCACGATGAAGTCTGCGTTTTTCTTGATACGCTTCTTCTCTGCATTCGTTTCCTCATCATTGGTTTCCAGTGCGAAGGCTACGATGTGCTGGTCTTCCTGTTTCATCTGTCCCAATGCGGCAGCGATGTCGTGGGTGGGTTCCAGGCGAAGGAGCAGGTCGTCCTTTTCGCGCTTGATTTTCCGGTCTGCCACCTCAGCTGGTTTGAAATCAGCCACTGCGGCACAAAGAATAGCTGCATCCATCTTTCTGCCCGTTGAGTTCCCATCGGTCTTTCCTTCAAAAGCCTTCGTGGCAGCCTGATACATCTCCTCGCAGCTCTCCACGTCGATGCGGTGGATATCCTCATGACAGGAGAGTGATACTGGTCCGGCAACGAGGGTTACGTCAGCCCCTCTCTGTCGGCATTCCTCAGCCAATGCAAATCCCATTTTGCCGGAAGAATAGTTGCCGATAAAGCGCACAGGATCTATCTTCTCATAGGTAGGTCCGGCTGTGATAAGGATACGTTTCCCCATCAGATCCTTTCCCTTGACACAGTCCTTCATGTCTTCCTTGTCTCCATCCTTCATTCCGTCCAGCAGGTCGAAATACTGGTCGATGTAATCCACGATGACCTCAGGTTCTTCCATACGTCCTTTACCCTCCAAGCCGCTGGCAAGGAATCCCGAAGCTGGTTCGATAATGATATTGCCGTATTCCTTCAGTCTCGCCATGTTGGCTTGCGTAGAAGGATGCTTATACATATCGAGATCCATGGCAGGAGCCAGGAATACAGGAGCCTTCATGGAGAGATAGGTGGTAATCAGCATATTGTCTGCGATACCGTTTGCCATCTTTCCCATGGTAGAAGCCGTACAAGGAGCGATGACCATTGCGTCCGCCCAGAGACCGAGATCTACATGAGAGTTCCAGGTGCCGTCGCGCTGAGAGAAGAACTCGCTTACCACGGGTTTATGAGTGAGGGCAGAGAGGGTGATAGGGGTAATAAACTCCTTTCCGGCAGGAGTGATGACCACCTGAACCTCAGCGCCCCGCTTGATGAATCCTCGTATAATCAGGCATGCTTTATAGGCTGCAATCGAGCCTGTGATGCCCAATACGATTTTCTTTCCTTTTAACATAATCTGTGATTAGAAGAAATTACTTTCCCATTCGTTTGTTGTACTCACGGAGACGGATGCGGGTGAGTACCTGCTTGGTGTTGTTGGTAAATTCGCTTCCTAATATCCAGGTGTAATAGCCTGGGTCCTTGGAAAGGATTTCTGCCACATCCCAACCTTTGTACTTACCGAAGTTGAACACCTCGTGCTTGAGTGGTTCACCTTTCTCGTCGAGCACTGCTTTTCCGTTGGCATCCACTACTTCTTTCCAGATGATGCGTCCGGCGAAATCCACGTTGTCCTTCTGCTTAGAGAATGCTGCAAGCTCATCCATATCATTGTTGAGTACACGATCCGGTTCTTCCTGTACGCCTGGAGCATATCTGTCCAATTCACCCATGAGTACACGGTAGGTAGCCTCTGTATCCTGATCGGCACGGTGAGCCTCGAAGTCTTCCTCCATCTTTCTGCCGCAATAGAACTTATAGGCTGCAGCTAAGTTGCGTCGCTCCATCTTCATGAAGATAGTCTGTGCGTCGATGAGGCGGCACTTGTTGAAGTCGAAGTCGATGCCTGCACGGAGAAACTCCTCTGCGAGCATAGGAACATCAAAATGGTTGGAGTTGTAACCGGCAAAGTCGCAACCGGTAAATTCCTGTTCGAGTGTGGCAGCCAACTGCTTGAAGGTAGGCGCGTCTTTCACGTCCTCATCGCTGATACCAGTCAGTTCTACCACCTCTTGTGGAATTGGTCTTCCCGGATTGACAAAGAGGTTCTTTCGAACCTCCGTGCCGTCTGGACTGACCTTAATATATGACATCTGTATGATACGGTCTTTGATGAAGTCGAGACCCGTAGTCTCCAAATCAAAGATGATCAATGGTTTCTTAAGATTCAGTTTCATTTTCTTTCTTTTCCTTTCTCTGCGTGATTAGTCGTTGAGCAACATAGGCATGAGCAGCATGAGGACATCTTCGTTTTCAGGCTGTTCGGCTGGAACGATGATACCGGCACGACTTGGGTCTGCAAGTTGGATAATCACCTGCTCGCTACTGAGGTTGTTGAGAATCTCCTGCAAGCTGCTGCCCTTGAAACCGATGCTCATGTTGGTATTGTTTGACTCGCATACGAGCTGTTCCTTGGCTGATGTAGCGAAATCTACATCCTCTGATGAAACCTCCATGTGGTTGTTGTCTATCTTGAGGCGAACCAACTGGCTGCTTTCGCTGGCGAATGGCATGACACGGCGCAAGGCACTGATCAGGGCACGGCGATCTACAGTCACCTCGTTAGGGTTATTTGGAATCACAGAGTTGTAGCTTGGGTATTTTCCCTCGTAGAGAATACATCTCAAACTGCCGTCTGTAAAGAGAATTTCTGCACTCTTCTCATCAAACTTGATGGTTACGTCACCTTCTTCGCGTGAGAGGATGTTCTTCAGGAGTGTAGCTGGCTTCTTAGGAAGATCGAAAGCAGCAGGAGTATCGCTCTTGATAGTGAAGTTCTTGTTGCGTACCAACTTATGTCCGTCACTGGCTACGATATTGAGTGATTCTGGTGTCAAATCGAAGTAGATACCGTTCATCACTGGGCGCAACTGGTCGTTGGCAGTAGCAAAGAGGGTACGGGTGATATTGTCGATGAGCACAGCTGCGTCGATGGCTACGGTATGTGCAGCATCGTTAACGCTCTGTGTGCGAGGATATTCATCAGCACTTTGCGCAGTGAAGTTATAGAGACCATTCTGGTATAAGATCTTGATAGCCAAGGTGCCCTCTGTATCGATTTCGAAATCGAGTGGCTGCTCAGGGAGTTCCTTGAGAGATTCGAGGATAACCTTGTTAGGGATACAGAATTCTCCTTCACCGTCGCACTCTGTGAGTTCGATGGTAGTCTTGAGAATATTGTCACTGTCGCTGGCTGTGATGGTCATCTCGCCTCCGGCTACTTGGAATAAGAAACAGTCAAGGATAGGCAGAGAGTTCTTTCCACCGATGACCTTGGCAAGCATGTTGAGCTTATTGCTCAACGCAGTACTGGATAATGTAAATCTCATGAGTATTTTGTATTTTTAATATTATCTGTTACTGATATTGTTGTTATTATTCTATTGTTTCTGTTATATGACGAGCCAGTAGGCAACTTGTTGTTTCCTAAAAGCTGTAATATGAGCACAAAAATACAAAAAATATCGGTTATAGGCAAAAAAAACAGAGAAATGTTTTAGTTTTTGAACTATTTTTAGTAATTTCGCAAACTGAAAGGTAACTTTCTTCGTTTTTAAAACAAAATATTAATCGAGAAATATATGGAATTACAAGGAAAGGTCATTGCCGTTTTGCCTGAAAGAAGCGGTGTCTCTGCAAGAGGCGAGTGGAAGTCGCAGTCGTTTGTCATCGAGACTCACGAGCAATATCCTAAGAAATTAGTGTTTGACGTATTTGGTGCTGACCGTCTGGCTCAGTTCAACATACAGAGTGGTGAGGAGATTAATGTTTCATTCGATATTGATGCTCACGAATATAATGGTCGTTGGTTTAACAATGTACGTGCCTGGAATGTAGTGAAGGTAGATCCTAATGCTGTTGGCATGATGGGTGGTGTTCAGCCTGGTGCTGCTCCATTCCCTCCAATGGGTGCTCCTGCTGCTCCTGCTGGTGGTGCTACAGCTCCATTCCCTCCAGCTCAGAATGCAGCTCCTGCTGCAGATGCCAATGCTGGTGGTAGTGCAGACGATCTTCCATTCTAAATGATGGCACATCTAAATGATAAAAAATCGTTTTAATGATAATAAAAAATCGCTTCTTTCGAGTCTTTTCGAAAGAAGCGATTTTTTTATCTCTGTACCCACTTTTAATTTATTCCTTCCAGATTTTATCCCAAATTGTTAATCATATCTTTGAAGGAATATATAAAGTCACTGAACTTTCGTATATAAGGAAGTTAAAGGAGTTAAGAAAGTTAAGACGTATGTCTTGTTGCTTAAAAAACTACGTCAAAAAGACTATTGTCTTAACTCCTCAGCGACCATAGGGAGTGATAACTCCTTTAACTTCTGAATTTGCGAAACTTGAATTATTTTTGAATTATATTTATATTTTTTAAAAATTTCGGTTTTCTATTCCATTCTTCTTCTTTTCTCAAAGAATTTTTTGGAAGCGAGGAAAAAGAGGGCTACACTGGCAGCATTTTCTATCGCTACCATCCAGAAAGTTATATTGTAACTGAAATGTTCTGCCACAACGCCTCCTAAAAGACAACCGATACCGAAACCTAAATCCCAACCGGTAAGAATACTACTGTTGGCAGTACCTCGCTGGTCATGGCGGGCTACATTGATAAACATGTTGAGGAAAGCAGGGTAGAGGTGTCCATTGCCCAGTCCGATGAGGGCGGCAGAGAGATAATAAGCTATCGGATGATGAACGCCTACGAAGAGAAGAAATCCCACCAGAGAGATGCACATACCTTCGGCTGCATTCTGAGTTAACTTACCTTGGCTCAATGCCTTACGACCTTGCAGACGGGAGGTGAAGAGACCGATGGAAAGAATGGCAAAATAGGTGCCGGTTCCTCCCGTAATGCCCAATTCCTCCTTGCTGTAGATGGCAAGGTAGTTGCTGAGTACTCCCCAACAGAAACCAAACATGGCGATATTGATGGCGAGCAACCAGGCACGGGTCAGGAAGAAACGGTCGAAAGAGATTTTCTCCTTGTTCTTGATGATTTCCTTCTCTGGTAAGCGGATGGTTCCTGCGATAACTACAGAGGCTAAAGCCACCAAAAAGGCTATCCAGAAAAGAACCATGTAGCTCCCCACGAAATCGTGGAGATAAATTCCTATGGATGGAGCAATAGCCATGGCGAAGTTATTGCTCAATCCATAGAGACCGATACCTTCATTGCGGCGGCTCGAAGGGAGTACATCGATGGCACAGGTACTGTTGGCTACTGTGACTGCACCGAAAGGACCGCCATGAAGGGTACGGCAAATGGCAAACATGAGGATGGTGCCAGCGGCGATATAACCGGCAAAGAAGATGGCAAAGCCCGACAAACAGAACATGAGCACCTTTTTTCGGGAGAAACTATCGACTACATATCCACTGAATGGTCGGATGATGAGAGCTGCCACGGTATAGCCGCTCAGTACGATTCCAATGGTATCCTTCGTTGCTCCGAAAGTCTCGCTCAGATAGAGTGGGAGCAGGGGAGTAAGAAGGTAGAAGGCAAAGTACAACAGGAAATTGGTTGTCATCACCTTCACATAGTTTGCATTCCAGAGTTTCTCTTTATTCGTTGACATACACCTACATGTTTTACCGTTAATGAATTATTTTTCCTCCAACCAGGCATCAATGAGCTTTCTGGCGATGGAAAGTTTCTCGGGGAGGGTAGGGAGGTCGTCCTTCCTAAACCATCTTCCGCGGGAGAGTTCTTCTTTCTGAAGATGAATCTCCCCATCTACGTAATCGGCTGTAAAACCGATCATCAGTCCGCTCGGATAAGGCCACGGCTGGGAACCGAAGTATTTGATATTGGTAATGGTGAGTCCGGTTTCCTCCATCACCTCGCGTTGAACGGCTTCCTCCAGGCTCTCACCAGTCTCTACGAATCCCGCTACGAGACTGTCGAAATTACCCTTGAAGTTGCGGGCATGAACAAGAAGCACCTCATCGCCTTTGTGGATGAGTACGATGATGGCTGTGGCGAGGGAAGGCCAAACCTGTTTGCCGCAGTTGGTACATTTCTTACTGATGTCTGTTGCCATCTCCATAGGTGCACCGCAGACACCGCAGAAGTGGGTATTCTGGTCCCAGTAGTTCAATTCCTGACACTTGCCAGCTTTCTGGTAGAGTGCCGGAGAGAGCTTGTAGAAACTGGGACGGAGCCCGCACATCTCGTATTTCGGATTGTCTGTGATAGGTTCAGGAATAGTGAACGTTTTCACCTCCGTACCATCCTCCATCGGAGTAATGTTGAGGATATGTGTCCAGGGCTTCGTCTCTATCGGGCACTCCTCACTGCATGGAATCGTGTAGGTTCCGTCTTCTCTCTTTTCCAAGACGATATCCGTCTTGCAGAATATAAACCAATATTTCATTTTTTCTTACCGAATAAAAGTTGATAGTCTCTTTCTGCGGCAGGCTTCACCCAATTCTCTGGCACAAATTTCCAGTTGCCGTTAGCCTTTGCCTCAATTTCGCCCATACGTGAAATCTCCTCCATGAGATAGAAACGCTGGTCTTTCTCACTGCGATATACGATGCGCTTCTCCAGTTCTTCCTTTGGAATGCCGGCACCCTTGGTCAGGAGTTCACCACCACCATTGCCGCGATAACTGTTCACTGCCACATTGTAGAATTTCTTCTCATCGAAAGGTTGTCCGTTGCTCATGCGCAGGATCTTCACCTTCTCTCCGTCTGGCTTGGTGACATCCACCTCGTAGTCGATGCCCGCAGCACTGTCGAAATTGAAAGAGAAGTTCTTGAAACCGAGTCGTTGCTGGTCGCCGAAAGTCTTTTCGTCCAGCAGCAGGAGATGGTCGTCAGGACTCTTCATGGTGTTAACCCAGAGGTCGTAGCTCATTTCCAGATGCTTGCGTATCTCTTCACCGGTGAGGCGCATGGTATAGAGTCCGTTCTCATATTTATAGAGATTGAACATATCGCTGACACGGATAGGTCCCTCCTCAATGACAGCATTCATCTGCAGCGGGGCATTGAAAGCGATGTCGGCCTTGGTAATCTGGAGCATCAGGTTGAGGATGAAATCATTGAAAGCGCAGTCGCCGAAGAATGCCTCTCGACTGTAGATGGCCTTCTTGAAAGTTCCGATTTTCTTGTTGACATACTTATCTACCGCCTCCATCTGGGGCTTGAAGGCTGCCATGAATTTCTCATCGATAGGACAGTCTGTCACGTCTGCTATCTTGCCATGCACCTGCTTGTTCTGCAGGATATGCGCCGTCTTGTTGTTGATGGTATGCTCATCGATGGTGATGGTGATTTCTGCATCTGCCACGCTGATGGCATTGTTGGCAGGGTCGAGACAAACCACCTGCTTGCCCTCATTATTGGTGATGGTCTTGCAATGGCGGGTATGGTCGTGTCCGAAGAGTACCAGGTCGAATCCCGGAACCTCCTGTGCCACCTTCAGTGCTGCATCTTCCTCGTATTCCTCGGTCTTGATGCCGCCGTCCCAACCGCTATGGAAGAGACCGATCACAACATCCGGGTCTTCCTTCTCCTGCAACTGTTTCATCCAGTACTTGGCAGAAGTCACCATGTTCTCAAAGCGGAGACCGCTCCAGAGGTTTTCTGTCAACCAGTTAGGGATGGCAGGAGTAATCATGCCGAGGACGGCAATCTTCACGCCCTCGCGGTTGAGGATGATATAAGGTTTCACGTAAGGAGCCTGGGTCTTGGTGTCGATGATGTTGGCACCGATCACAGGACAGTTGAGTTCCTTGATCCATTTGTCGTAAACCGCATGACCGGTCTCAACATCGTGATTACCAAAGGTTTGTGCGTCATACTTCAAGTAGTTTACCACATCTGCTGCCACGTTTCTTTCCTTTGTAGCGATGTAGTTGTAATAATAGCAGGTAGGTTGTCCCTGCAGGATATCTCCGTTTTCCAGCAGGATGAGATTATCCTTGTAGGTTTGGCGGAGAGAATCCACGTATGAAGAAACACGAGCGAGCGAACCGGCCTTCGGCTTGCGGTTGATGAAATCGTAAGGGAAGAAGGAACCGTGTACGTCACTGGTTTCTATTACTTTTAGCTTGACAGTTCTTTGTTTAGCCATGATTGCATTTGGATTAAGAGTTAGCGCCATCAGTAGCGCAGCCATTAATTGTTTCATAACTGAAAGAATTTATTAATTTCTGTAAATCAAGTATCAGTGAATGGGTATGTCACTGTTTCTGACAGATGGGTCATCATTTCTGTCAGTCCACATGAAAATTTCCCATTTGGATGCAAAATTACAAAAAAGAAATGAATACGGCATACTTTTTGTAGGATAATTGCTAAAAACTTTAAAAATGGAGGAATTGTAATTATGGCATTTGTAGATTATTATAAGATTCTCGGTGTGGATAAGAATATCCCTCAGAAGGATGTGAGAGCTGCTTATCGTAAACGTGCAAAGCAGTTCCATCCCGACTTGCATCCTAACGATCCGAAGGCGAAGGCAAAATTCCAGGCTTTGAATGAAGCCTATGATGTCATCTCCGATCCAGATAAGCGCGCCAAATATGATCAGTATGGCGAACAGTGGAAGAATGCACAGGCTTATGAACAGGCTGGCGGTGGATTTGGAGGCTTCGGCGGCGGTGGTGCTGGTGGCGGCAATCCGTTTGAGGGCTTCGATTTCAGTAATTTCGGTTCGGGAGGCAGCGGTTTCAGCAGCTTCTTCGAAAATCTCTTCGGTGGTCGTGGTCGTAGCGCTGGAGGCTTTGGCGGTTTCGGTGGTTTTGGCGGAAACGCTGGGGCTGATTTCGGTGCTGGTGGTTGCAACGGCGGATGTGGTGGCAATGCCCGTCATAGTACTGGTGAGATGAACATGAATGTGAATATTGATATGTACACTGCCTTGTTGGGCGGTGAAGGTATTGTGAAATTGAGCAATGGCTCAAAGATCAAACTGAAAATCAAACCAGAGACGCAGAATGGTACGAAGGTTCGTGTTCGTGGCAAGGGTTATGACCGAGGCGACGGCACATTCGGTGATCTGATTATCACCTATAATGTGAAACTTCCTACGGGACTCACCGAGCGTCAGAAGGAATTGCTGAAAGAAATGAAGGAAGCGAAATAAGCAATGTATCGAAAATAAGCGAAAAAGCTAATTAAGCGTTTCGTCTAAAAAAGTAAAACTCCGATGGATATCAATCACATCGGAGTTTTTTTTGTTTTTGAGATTAACCTGCTATCTTCTTACCTTTCATACCTGTTAATTATTCTGTGGTAACCTTCGCCATGTTGAAGGCAGAAACCTTTCCGTCTGGCGAAACGGTAGCGTTGATCTTGAATTTGTTCTCTACCTTGCTGCCATCGGTCTTGTCGATGTCCTGACGTGCAGAGAACTGTACCTGGAATTCATATTCCTGATCGCCTACCTCGCGTTTCTTGATCTGGTAGTCGTTGTTGAGGTGCCAGTTCATATTGCTCACATCTTCCTTGTAGAGTTTGTGCATGAAAGTAGCCACATCTGACTTGGTGGCAGAAGCCTTGCCGAGCAGCGAAGAGAGGATATCCTCGCAAGTTGCCGTCAGACCATCCTCATTGCGTGAGTTGATGCTCTGGAAGAACTGTCGGAAGAGACCGCTTACCATCTGCTTCTCTTCTGGCTGTACCTCACTGCTCTTGATTTTCTTCATGGCAATCTCAGCCTCTTCGATATGAGCACCGTCGGCATGTGCATCCAAGTATGCCTGATAAGCATCCACCGAGTTGTCTTTCTGGGCTAACTGCCAGTCAATGGAGTCAATCTTGTTCCAAATTTCGTTCTTATGCGGTGTGTTTGGATATTTCTGCAGGTATGCTTCTAGAGCTTCTTTTGAATCACTGACGAGGGCGTTGGTCCAGTCCTGATCTACCTGTTGCAGCATGTTGAGATGTGCAGTGATAGAATCGCGGTGAGCCTCATCTGCATCCTTGTATGTATCCAGGTAACTTTTGAGTACCATCGGGTCAGAGCTCTGCATTGCATATTCGTAAGCCTCCTGTTCCTTGTTCTTGTTGGCACTGTCGTAGAAATAATAGAAAATGCCGCATACCAGAATAGAGAAGATGGCTGATATGATGAAGACCAGACCTGGCTTCTTCTGTTTTGGCTGTTCCTTTCCCTCTGCATCTTGCTTGGATCCCTGTGCTGTAGGGCGAGGAGTTACCGGAGCAGTTGGAGTTGCTGATGGAGTAGGAGAAACCGGTGAAGCTGGTGCCGCAGGAGTTGTCGGTGGTACAGGAGGTACAGGTGGAGTTACAGGCTTTGGGTCTGTAACGGGTGGCACCTGAGCCTGATAAGTAGGTCGATGGCAGTTAGGACACATCTCCTGAACCTTGAAGTAAACCTCTCCGCAGTTAGGGCATTTGATAACCTTGCCTGCTATTTCTACGCCGCAACTTGGGCAAACGGGTGCTTTGTCACTGATTTGATGTCCGCACTCTGGACATTTTATAATTGCCATTTTATTTCTAAATATTATATATTACTAAATAATTCTTGCTTTCTCGTTATCGGATTCTGATTCCCCTTTATCGGTGTCGGAATCTGATTTCTCTCAACTTATGTTTTCCCATAAATCGGCTTTTATCTACATATCCGTTTACACCGTTGAGTCGTCCCTTTCCGGTATATTGCCACATCTCAATATCCCTGCCATCACGGAGCACAGGCTCTCGCTTGGTGTATTGGGCTATCATGATCTTGTAGCTGTTGAGCTTGCCGAGCAGGTAGTTGTCGTAGAAGTTGGCACCTGTATAGACAAGCGGTTTCTGTTTGTAGGCTTTCTCCACGAGATGCAGGAACTTGAAGAGCGAGTCACAAAATTCCTCTGTAGGCAGGTTACTCTTGGTTTCCACGTCTATCATCGGCAGCAGATCTTGGTCGCCAGGTCGGCATTGTGCCATGAAGTTTTTCAACTGAGTCTGCTGTGGAATGCGGGCACGATAGAAATGATATGAACCAACTTTCAGTCCATATCTGTGAGCCAGATCTATGTTTTGTTTATATTTGCTGTCCACGTTGGTTGCTCCTTCCGTGGCTTTGAGATATACGTAAGCCATTTTGGAGTTATCACCTACAGTTTCCCAGAACACATTGCCCTGATAGTGGCTCAGGTCGATGCCATGTACATGCTGACAGGTATCCTCGCATTGCACTTGCGCCTGGATGCCGAGGGACATGATTATTGCTATGATTACTATAAAAATACGCTTCATAAGTGCAAAGTTACGAAAAACGTCTGATATATGAGTCAGGCGTGCGCTTTTTTTATATTAATTTTATATTTTATTCTTCGATTTCAGAGAGTGATCTGAAGAAACCGTTGAAGAAGTTGCTGGCAGATTCTATTGGTGCATAGCCGAAGAATCTCATACTTCGTCGCAGGTTCTTGCGCATGGAACCGCCTGTGGTATGCACGAATCCTACCTGCGACTGCTGGAACTTGATGTCTTCCATGTCCTTGATGTTGTAGTATAGTGAGCGAAGGGTCAATTTATAGGCTCCTCTCTCTACCAACTTGACAAACGGGATTTCATCTTGTTCAAAGTTGAAGAAGGTGATGAGCACGCTTCCTTCCAGTTGAGCCATTCTCTGCAGATGCAGTTTGGTGAGCCAATTGTCGAGTTTTACGAAATCCACCTTGTCGCCCCGGGTACGAAGATAGAGTCCCAGTTGGATGATGCCCCTGATGCTGATGCCGCCGGAAAGCATGGCATTGGCATTGCTCACAATCAGTCGGAGCAGATAGATTGTTTCCATGGACGTATCAATGACGTGCGGTTCCTCTTTCTGAATCTTGGTCAAGCGTCTGTTGAGAAAACTGTTGTGCATGAGCACCTCACCTGAAGGCACGTTGTTCAGGTTTTTCATCATCTGCGCAATCTTCTTTTTCTTGAAGGTGGTCATCGCCTCCAGTTCCTCCTTTGTGCCGAAGTTTTCCGAGCGCAATTTCGTGAAAAGATTTCTCTGTAAAAAGTCCATCGTGATTCCTATTTTTTAAAATCCTTATTTCCTTCCATTTTCCTCCTTTTCATTCTTCTTCCTCCTTGTTCATTCCTTCCTCTCTTTCATTCTTCCTCCTTGTTCATTTTATCATTCCTTCCTTTATTCCTTTCTTTCATTCCTTTCTTTCATTCCTTTCTTTCATTCCTCCTTTTTCATTCTTCCTTCTCCCAGAAACTGAATTTCCTATTTATTCTTTAACTGAATCTTCTTGGATATCTGAAGAGAATGGCAAACAGGGCTGCTAAGCCGATAGCCATTGGATAATAGAGGTAAGGGATGATGTCGAGCGGACTGAGTCCTGAAAGTCCTGCTGCCAAGAGCATCTGCACGCCGTATGGTATCAATCCCTGTATGGTACAGGAGAAGGTATCAAGTATGCTTGCTGCTTTGCGGTTATCTACCCCAAACTTATCACCAATTTTCTTGGAGATATTTCCCACGGTAAGAATCGCCACTGTATTGTTGGCAGTACAGATATTCACCATTGAGACGAGGGCAGCGATAGACAGTTCGGCACCTCTTTTGCTGTTTACATGAGCTGTAATCTTGGAGATGATGAAGTCGATGCCTCCGTTTTCACGGATGATCTCAAGCATACCTCCAGCCATCATAGCGATGATGATGAGTTCTCCCATTCCTATCACGCCATTTCCCATGGCAGAAAACCATCCGAAAATGTCGTAACCGCCGTCGATGATGCCAATGATGCCGCAGAGAATGGAACCCAATGTCAACACTGCCATCACATTCATGCCTGCGATAGCCGTGACGAGTACTACTATATAAGGTAGAACCTTCATGTATTGTACCGCATCGATATGGGTCGGTGCCTTGGTTCCTGCGCCCAATATTCCATATATGATCAGGATGATGATGGCAGCAGGGATGACGATGAGGGCATTTACTCTGAACTTGTCACTCATCTGGCAACCTTGCGTCTGGGTAGCTACAACCGTTGTGTCTGAGATAAAAGACAGGTTGTCGCCAAAGTAAGCTCCACCCACGATGATGGCTACGGTCAGTGCCAGGTTAGCATCCACAGAGTGGGCGAGACCTGCCGCGATGGGCACGAGAGCTACGATGGTTCCTACGCTGGTGCCTATCGATAGCGATATGAAGCAGGCAGCGAGGAAGAGACCGGGTAATATCATGCTGGCTGGCAACAAGCTCAGGGCAAGGTTGACGGTGGCATCTACTGCTCCCATCGCCTTTGCCGATGCAGCAAATGCACCAGCCAGCACATATATCCATAGCATGAGCATGAGGTTGTTGGCTCCAGCCCCTCGACTATAGGTGTCGATGCGTTTTCTGATAGGCATACCGCCCGAGATGGCTACGGCATAGATGCTTGAAATCATGAATGCCACGGTGAGCGACAGGCTCGTATCCTTATGACTTTCCTCTGCGGAATATCCCGTAAAGAGGGCTATCATTGCTATCAATAAAATCAGTGGCGATAAAGCCAACAATCCTTTCTTATTACTCATTCTTCTTATATTTAGTAAGCGTGTAGGATTCTTCTCTCTACACTCTTTGTTTCTTCACTTCTTTAAAGTGTTACTCCGTTCTTGAAGATGGAAATCTCGCGATAACCATTCTCCTCGTTGCGAGCTTCCTCTCCACTGGCTATGGAGATGATCTTGTCGATGAACTTGCGTACGAGATCTTTCATCTCTGTGCCCTCTACGAGCTCGCCGGCATTGAAGTCTATCCAGTTTGGCTTGTTCTTTGCCAAGGTGCTGTTGGTAGAAATCTTCATGGTTGGTACGAAGGTGCCGAATGGGGTACCGCGACCGGTGGTGAAGAGAACCAACTGGCATCCTGCTGATGCCAAGGCTGTAGCTGCTACGAGGTCGTTGCCTGGTGCTGAAAGGAGGTTCAAACCATTTGTCTCCAGACGGTCACCATACTGCAATACACCGCTGACTGGTGCACGACCGCACTTCTGTGTACAACCGAGAGCCTTATCTTCCAATGTAGAGATACCGCCCGCCTTGTTGCCAGGAGAAGGATTCTCACCTACAGGTTCGCCATGACTCAGGAAGTATTCCTTGAAATCATTGATGAGGTGAACGGTTTTATCGAACAATTCCTTGTTCTCACAACGGTTCATGAGAATCGTCTCTGCACCGAACATCTCAGGCACCTCAGTAAGGATAGAAGTACCGCCCTGAGCAACGAGCCAATCAGAGAACTCACCTACCAATGGGTTGGCAGTAATACCGCTGAACCCGTCAGAACCACCGCACTTCAAACCTACGCGCAACTTGCTGACAGGAACTTCCTGACGCTTGTCTGTTTTAGCCTTGTCGTAGAGCTGCCAGAGCATATCCATACCCACTTCCAGTTCATCGCCTTCTACCTTCTGGGTCACGAGCAACTTGATGCGGTCCTTGTCATAGTCACCGAGCATCTTCATGAACTCGTCAGGCTGATTATTCTCACATCCGAGTGAAAGAACGAGCACAGCACCTGCGTTTGGATGGAGGCAGATGTCACGGAGCACCTTGCGGGTATTCTCGTGGTCGCCAGAGAGCTGAGAGCAGCCGAAGTTGTGGTGCCAAGCATGGATGGCATCAATGCCCTCGCATTTTGTCTCCTCCTTGAGTCGCTCAACCAGTTTTTCCGCTACGCCATTCACGCAGCCTACGGTAGGAACTACCCAGATTTCATTTCTTACGCCAACCTCACCGTTCTTGCGCACGTAGCCCAGGAAGGTGCGGTCTTCCTTCTCGATGTTCAACTGCTCATCTACAGGATTGTAAGTATATTCCAAAGTGCCGGCAAGGTTGGTCTTGAGGTTGTTTTCGTTGACCCACTCACCCTGTTTCAGGTCTTTCTTTGCATGTCCGATAGGGTAACCGTACTTGATGATGTCCTTTCCTTCAGGCGCATCATCGATGAGCACTTTGTGTCCGGCAGGAGTATCCTGCAAGAGGGTGATAGACTTACCATCTACTTCGATGGTCTCGCCCTTCTTCATAGGGCACAAGCAAACCACTACCGAGTCGGCAGGGTTAATTTTGATAAAGCTTGATTGTTTCATCTGTAGTTATGTTTTTTAAATTTATAATTACATAAAATTCTATTTATTCTTATTTAAAAATATCCCCAGAATCTTCCTACAACTGCGTTCTGCGGTAGAAGTCGATATTCTCCTTCATCAGCAGCTCGATAGGCATATAGTTGACCGGTGTTACCTTTTTCTTGAGGACAAGTGCCCGGAAGAGCGTCTCCACACAGTTGTATCCTTGCATATAGGCATGCTGTGCGATGAGGAAGGAGATGCTACCTTCTCTCAGACATTTTGCATTCTTCTCCACCATATCATATCCCATAATTTGAACATCACGGCGGTTGGTCTTCAGCAGGAAGTCACCCACGATATGAGCCTTCGAGGTCAGGGTGATGCAATGGTGCGTATTCGGATTGGTGGCAAAGTATTTCTCCAGCATCTTCATGAACTCGGCGCGGGAACCATTGAGTGGCAGGTCGAGCACATTGATCTTGACGCTTGGGAAATGGTCGTGCATATAGTGGCGGAACCCAACCTCACGGTTGTCCTGCTGCTTGCTGACCACGATTCCGTTCTTTGTCTGTCTCATCAGCATAATCTCCTTTTCTTTGAAAGCAAGCATCATGAGCATCTTGGCAGCGAAGAATCCACTGCAGAAAGAATCTTGTCCGAAGAAGGAAAGCGGACGAAGGTCGGGCATGTAGGAGTCGAGTAAGATGAACGGAATGTTCAACTCATGCAATTGGTCGGTAAATGCTCTGGTAATTTCAAGAGATGAAGGCACGACGATGACACCCTCCGGCTTTTCTTCGACGATAGCCTTTCCCTGTTCGATGAAAGACTCCTCGCTGGAGCGCTCATAGAAGTTGATCTTCACGTTGATGTGAAAATCGCGTTTGCTTTCCTCACATTTGCGTGCACCTTCCTCTATCTCCTCCCAGTAAGCCTCAGATTCATGCTTCGGAAGTAGCAAGTAGAAGGTATATGACTTGTTGTATGCCAGAGCACTGGCATACATGTTAGGCTGATAGTTCATCTCCTTGAGCGCCTGTTCCACTTTTTCGCGGGCAGGTTTGGAGACGTTAGGACGGTCGTGGAGAACTCTATCGACAGTACCTACAGATACGCCAGCCCTTTCGGCGATATCTTTGATTCTTATTTTTTCGGCCATGTTTTAAGCGTTTGCTGGTTTTATGCCAATTTGTTATTAAACTAAGTCTATGATGCACTTTCTTTCACGTGCGTACATTAATATAATATATGTAGATGCGCTTGTTGTACTGTGCGAAGAAGGTAATTCAGAGAACTTCCATTTTCCGTGTGTACGTCCACATATAGAATATTCGGTACAAATTTACAATAAAAAATTGAATTGTGCGAATGCACAGCAACTTTTTTGCACAAAAACTAAAAAAAAACTCGATTTTGTTTCGTTATTTGAGAAATTATGATTATTTTTGCCACGATATTCGGAACAGAATGCAAATTATTTGATACTGAATTCGAAGAACAACTATAAAGAAACAAATTAAAAAACATTTCAAGCAATGGCAAAAATTGTAACATTAGGTGAGATCATGCTTCGTTTGTCCCCAGAAGGTAATGATCGTTTTATCCAGAGTGAATCATTCCGTATCATCCCTGGTGGTGGTGAGGCTAACGTAGCTGTCAGTGTAGCTAACTATGGTCATGAGGCTTACTTCGTATCTAAGTTGCCTAAGCATGAGATTGGTCAGATTGCAGTTAACGCCCTCCGTCGTTATGGCGTGAATACCGATTTCGTTGCTCGTGGTGGCGACCGTGTTGGTCTCTATTATGCAGAGACAGGTGCTTCTATGCGTCCTTCTAAGGTAATCTATGACCGTGCTCATAGTTCTATCGCAGAGGCAGATCCATCTGATTTCGATTTCGACAAGATTATGGAGGGTGCTCAGTGGTTCCACTGGAGTGGTATTACTCCTGCTATCAGCGACAAGGCTGCTGAGTTGACCAAGTTGGCTTGTGAGGCTGCTAAGCGTCACGGTGTAACAGTTTCTGTTGACCTCAATTTCCGCAAGAAGCTCTGGACTTCAGAGAAGGCGATCTCTGTTATGCGTCCATTGATGCAGTACGTAGATGTATGCATTGGTAATGAGGAAGATGCTCAGCTCTGCTTGGGCTTCAAGCCAGATGCTGACGTAGAGGGTGGTAAGACTGACGCTGAGGGATACTATGGTATCTTCCAGGGTATGATGAAAGAGTTTGGCTTCAAGTATGTAGTTTCTACACTTCGTGAGTCTCTCTCTGCTACACACAATGGTTGGAAAGCTCTTATCTACAATGGTGAGGAGTTCTACCAGAGCAAGCATTATGACATCAACCCAATCATCGACCGCGTAGGTGGTGGTGACTCTTTCTCTGGCGGTTTGATCCACGGTCTCTTGACTAAGAATACTCAGGCTGAGGCTTTGGAGTTTGCAGTAGCTGCTTCTGCTTTGAAGCACACTATCCCTGGCGACTTCAACCAGGTTTCTGTTGACGAGGTAGAGAGCCTTGCTGGTGGTAACGCTAATGGTCGCGTTCAGCGATAATTTAACATTTAACACTTAACATTTAATATTTAAATAAAAAATGGCAAAGTTTAGCAAAATGCAGGTCATGGCAGCCATGAAAGAGACTGGTATGGTTCCTGTATTCTTCAATAAGGATATTGAAATTTGCAAGAACGTCATCAAGGCTTGTTATGAGGGTGGCGTACGTGTATTCGAGTTTACTAACCGTGGTGATTTCGCTCACGAAATCTTCGGTGAGTTGGTAAAGTGGGTTGACAAGGAGTGCCCAGAGATGATCCTTGGTGCTGGTACAGTAGTTGATGCTGGTACAGCTTCTCTCTATCTCCAGTTGGGTGCCAACTTCATTGTAGGTCCTAACTTCAATCCAGAGATTGCTCCAGTATGTAACCGTCGCCTGGTTCCTTATTCTCCAGGTTGTGGTTCTGTAACTGAGATCAACAATGCTCAGGCTGCAGGTTGTGATGTAACTAAGGTATTCCCTGCAGGTAACGTAGGTGGTCCTTCATTCGTTAAGAATGTAATGGCACCTTTGCGCTGGAGCAATATCATGGTTACTGGTGCTGTAGAGCCAACTGAAGAGAACTTGACTCCTTGGATCAAGGCTGGTGTTCTCTGTGTAGGTATGGGTTCTAAACTCTTCCCTAAGGAGACTGTAGCTGCTGGCGACTGGGCTGCAGTTACTGCTAAGTGTAAAGAGGCTCTTGGCTATATTGCCAAGGCTCGTGGTTAATTGAGATTTTAATGGCTTAATGGCCAAAATTAATATCACGCAAAAGTTCAGCGCCTCCATCGTGATGATGTTGGCGCTGTTTTTCTATTCAGCTTGTGGTCCTTCTCATAAGCAGGAGGTGGATCGGTTGAATACACTTTCATATGCCTATCACTACCGTGACCTTGATTCTACTAAGATGTTGGCACAGAGAGCTTTAGCTCTTTCTGATGACTATCGTGCCGGATATGCTGAGGCTTGCAATAACTTAGCATTCGTAGAGATGGCAAAGATGAATTACAAGGAGGCTCGCCGATGGCTCGGTCTTGTGGAAAAAAAGAGCAACAATCAACTGGAGCTTCTCATTGCTGATGTGCAGATGATGCGCATCTGTCAGCGGGAATCTCACAACAAAGATTTTTATTCCTATCGCGAGAAAGCGATGGTGCGCTTGCGCCGCTTGGGCGAGGAGGCTTCCAATCTGCCACCCCGTGAGCGGCGACGTGCCACCTATGCTCATAGCGAATTTGATATCGTTGATGCCACCTATTGTTATTATGTCGGTCTGGAAGAACCGATGCTGAAGGCTTTGAACGATATTGATGCGGATGCACTTGAAGCAGATACTGCCCAGTATCTCAACTATCTATATAATATAGGTTCGGGTGGTGCGATCACCAATGGAACGTCTGAACAGATAGCACAGACGGAATTTGACTATCTGATACAGTGCTATATGTTGGCTTCTGCCGGACGAGTTGTCTTGTCTGATGGAACGATGGCTGGCGGTTATCCTTACTGGCAGGCTAATGCCCTTCAGGCTATCAGTGAACATCTGCAGAAAGCCAAGATGCGGGATTTCCTCATCCGGAACAATTTGCCGGCTATCCAGTATCTGAATGTAGAACAGATGCCAGATACGCTCTTGGCTGGTAATTTAGCTCAGCGTGCGCTGAACCTTTTCATCTCTTATGGTGATATCTACCAGATAGCGGGTGGTTACCGTACGCTGTCTGAATGTTACTTCGCTATAGAGGATTATAATTCTGCAGGCGACTGTCTGCTTCGTGCCTTACAAGTGAGCAAGAATATCAAGTCAGCTCCCGATCTGGTGGCTTCTATCCGTGAACGACTTTGTTTGGTATATTCTGCGCTCGACAATAAACAGCAGAGTGACTACAACCGCAATATCTATCTTGACTTGCAGGAACGAACCCGTCAGGACAGGCAGTTGGAAGCTCGTGCCACCTTGCTTGATGACAATGCTCTGCAGCTCAATCTCATGATAGCAGCGGTACTCGTCATGATATTGCTCGTGGTCATCCTCCTGTATCTCTTCGACCGTATGCGAAGAAGAAAGATACAGTCTAAACCGCTGTCATCCCTGCTTGAACCATTAGAGCAGTGGAAACAACGTAATGCTCAGTATATTAATGATATAAATGAAAGAAAAGAAGAATTGGATGAAGAGATATCTATAGCCCGTTTGCATCTTGATGACAATAAAAAACGCAATCTGGAACAGCGTGCTAAGGTCTCTTTAGTGAATAGCATCACACCTTTTATAGATCGCATGATTCATGAGGTGGATAAGTTGGCAGAGGATGATGGAAGTACCCCGGATGAGGTAAAACAGGAGCGATATGAGTATATCTCAGAACTGACGGATAAGATCAACCAGTATAACACCATCCTGACCAACTGGATTCAGATGCGACAGGGAACTTTGAATCTCCGTATCGTCTCTTTCCCTCTCCAACCGCTTTTCGATATTGTGGCAAAGGGCAAGATGAGTTTCCAGATGAAGAAGATAAAACTCGATGTGCAGCCAACTGCAGCTAAGGTGAAGGCAGACCGCACCCTGACGCTCTTTATGATCAATACGATAGCCGACAATGCACGCAAGTTTACTCCTGCAGGAGGTAAGGTTACTGTTTCTGCAGAGGAACATGATAAATACGTAGAAATCGTCATCGCTGATACCGGTAAGGGAATGGATGAGGAACAATTGGCTCATGTCTTCGACCGTACCTATACGGGCGGTCATGGATTCGGACTCCTCAACTGCAAGGGTATCATCGAGAAATATAAGAAGGTGAGCAGTATCTTCAATATTTGTCATATTGAGGCAGAGAGTGAAGTGGGAAAGGGTAGTGTGTTCCGTTTCCGACTGCCTAAGGGAATCGGACGGATGATCGTTGGTGTCATTCTTTTGTTGGCATCATCCGTGTCGTCTTTTGCATCCCAGATACATCATCATACCCTGGCTACCGGAAAGGTTTCCCGAGAACTCACTTTGGCTGATGCCTTTGCCGACAGTGCTTATTATAGCAATATCAATGGTACATACCAGCGTACCTTGGCATTTGCTGATTCTGCCATCTACTATCTCAATCAGCATTATCTGCGCCAGTATCCTCAGGGTAAAAATCTGATGGTGAACAGTCCAAAACTCTCTCAAGCTGCCGAACTGAAATGGTTTGCTGATAGTGTGACGACCGACTACAGCATTATTCTCGACATCAGAAATGAGAGTGCGGTGGCTGCGCTTGCCTTGCATCAATGGACTTTGTATGATAGAAACAATAAGGTTTATACCAAACTCTTCCGGGAACGGAGTACTGATAATACACTGCCTGAGTATGTCCGCACGATGCAGAGTTCGGAAAACTCCAAGACGGTAGCTGTCATCCTGCTCTTTCTCCTGTTGTTGCAGTTGCCGATAGCCTACTATCTGCTCTATTATCGCCATGTAGTGACCTATCGCTTTGCGGTGGATCGCATCCGTGATATCAATCTTCTGTTGCTCAGCGACCAGTCTATACTGGAGAAGTTGAAGCGCATCAGGGAAATATGGAGTAAGAAGTCCCGGCATACCCGTGCCAATTTCCGTTTGGACGAGGTGGTGCATGAGATTGAGGAAGAACTGAAACGTGGACTGGATTTATCGAATGGCAAGGAGGCAGATAATCAACTGCTGGAAGATGAGTTGAGACGGGTGCGATTTGAGAATGATCGTTTGCACGTATCTAATTCTGTATTAGATAATTGCCTCTCTACGTTGAAGCATGAGACGATGTATTATCCGTCACGTATCCGACAGTTGATAGAGGCATCCCCCGATGATGTAGCTTCTCTGAAAGAATTGGTAGATTACTATAAATCCATCTATCTGATGCTGAGTGCGCAGGCGATGGAACAGGTGGAAACCAATCTGAAGTGTGATGCTGCGCTGAAGGATTATCTCTTCCGACTGATACAGGAAACCGTGAAGGATCTTGCCAAGGCGCATGGTATTACCATCACGCAAGTGAAACCGGAAATCAAAACTGTGCATACGGCTTATGCCACCTGCCAGTTTGTCTTCTCAGGATTGAGATACGACGATTCCTTGCATCATCTCCTTTTCACTCCGCTGACCGTGGATATGAGATTCCTGGTTTGCCGCCAGATAGTGAGGGAGATGGGAGAAACGACCAATCTTCGTGGCTGCGGTATCCAGGCAAAGCCTTCTGATGATGGATTCCTGGTCATTGAGGTGGTGTTGCCGGGAATGTTAGTATAGAATCAAAGATAGTTAAAACATAAATTCAACATAGACTCAAATAAACGATGATGGACAATTTTAAAGTAATCATAGTAGAGGATGTACCTTTGGAACTGAAAGGTACGGAAGGAATTTTCAAAAACGATATACCTGAAACTGAGATTATTGGAACAGCTGACAGTGAGGTGAGCTATTGGAAACTCATCAAACAGCAGTTGCCTGACCTCGTGCTTCTCGATCTTGGTTTGGGCGGTTCCACTACGGTGGGTGTAGAAATCTGCCGCTATACCAAGGAACAGTATCCTAACGTAAAGGTATTGATTTTCACGGGAGAAATCCTGAATGAGAAGCTCTGGGTGGATGTTCTTGATGCAGGTTGCGATGGTATTATCCTGAAGAGTGGGGAACTCCTGACCCGTGGCGATGTGGCTTCCTGCATGAGTGGTAAGAAGATGGTTTTCAATCAGCCGATTCTGCAGAAGATCGTAGAACGTTTCAAGAAAAGTGTCAATAGTCAGTTGATGCGCCAGGAGGCTTTGGTCAATTATGAGATTGACGAATATGACGAGCGCTTCCTTCGCCATCTTGCCCTCGGTTATACCAAGGAACAGATTACCAATCTGCGAGGTATGCCTTTCGGTGTGAAGAGTTTGGAAAAGCGACAGAATGAACTGGTACAGAAACTCTTCCCTGATGGCAACAATGGTATGGGCATCAATGCTACCCGTCTGGTGGTAAGAGCCTGCGAACTTCGCATCTTGGATATCGACAATCTCGAGGCTGATCCAGAATAAGCTGCGGCATCAAGAAAGATATAGAATAGGATTTAATCAGGAAAAGAATAGAGAGAACGATGAAGAAAATGAAGGTGTTTTCGTATTTGGCTTTAGGTTTGGGCGTGGCTCAAATCCTGCTGATGCTGACTTCGTGGCTGTTGACGGCTGCGATGCCGGAGGACTATAACCGTTCGCTCTTGAGTTCTGAGGGCATCCGCTGGTTCTTCGGTCAGTTCCAGGATCATTTAGCTTCGCCCGTATTAGTGTGGCTGGTGTTGGGTGGTATCGCCTATGGAGCTTTCTGTAGAAGTGGTATTGTCCATTATAAGCCAGACGAGTATCGTCAGCGTTTTGCGATGGGCGTGGCAAGTTTCGAGTTGGGTGTGTTTGTGATTATCATGCTGGCACTTACCCTGCTTCCTCATGCCATCCTGCTGAATGTGATGGGCGGTCTCTTTCCAAGCAGTTTTACGCAGAGCATCATACCTTATACAGCTTTTGCCGTAACTGTAGTCTGTTGTAGTTTTGGTGTTATCAGTGATAACCTGAAGGGAGTGGAGGATATTTTCCGCAGTATGTCGTATGGCATTTCTACGGCATCTCCTCTCATTGTGCTCTATGTATTCGCCGCCCAGTTGTTCTATTCAGTTCTGTATCTGATATAAGAACAGTTTCTTGAACGAATCATCATACGTGTTTTTATTATCTTGAAAGAAACGTTTGATTAATATAAAAAAATGAGGCTTCCCGTATTTTCCGTTGCAGGAGAAAGGGGAAGCCTCTGTAAATAACTCTCTATTGGTCCTTTTACCTATGTTGAACCTATTGAACTTTCATCTTTTACTATACTTAATTATTCAGCATGGTAAATGTTATGCATATAAATGGTCTGTTCTTTAACTTATTATCAGCGTATTGTATAACTCTCTCTTGTTTTTACTTGAATTTTATAACTCTTTTGTTTTATATCTTATGAATTAATGTCTTCAAAATTATCTGCGTCCTCCGAAACTGCCGTGAGAACCACCACCATAACTTCTTGTAGGTCCACCTACAGAGCGGTTGCCACCACCGAAGGAGCGAGAACTGTTTCCGAAAGAAGCACCACCGTTTCCTGGGTTAGAGCGAGGAGTGAAACTCTTGGATGGGCTGGTAGTATTGCCACTGCCAAAGCTGCGCATCATAGTAGAACCACTACCGAAACTGCCTCCACGGTTGCCTCCAAAGAATCCGCCAGGTCTGCTGTTGTTTGATGGATTCTCGCGGGTAACAGTAGTACGAGTACTGCTCTGGCGATTACCAAACTGACGGTTCTGGTTACCGAACTGACGGTTCTGGTTGCCGAAGCCACCATTATTCTGTGGTCTGTTCACGCTCTGAGGGCGGTTGTCGTTGTTACGGTTCATATTTCCGAAGCTTTGTCCATTGCCACGACTCATGTTTCCGAAGCTCTGTCCACGTCCGAAATCTCCTCTGTTGAATCCGTCACGCATGCCAACTCTTGGATGACCTTCTGGGCGAGGACCACCGAAATCACGTCCGTGATACCAGCTTCTACCACCATTCATTCTCCAACTGTGTCCTCCACGATAAGAAACGTAGAAGTGAGGGCGACCGAAGAAGAAGTAGTCGCGGTGAGGATATCTGGCGTAGATGCCGAAATGCCAGTAACCAGCGTCCCAGTAGAGAGGACGATAGAAATATGAGGCATTGATGAATGTACGATATTGCCAGTCCAGGAGGATATAGCTCAAGTCCATATTGCGCTGTCTCCAGTAGATTCCGTAGAGGTCATCCACTGTATTGACACTCATCAGATAATCGAGGTTGGTTTCGTAAGCAGCCTCATACTGATCGTCTGTGAGGTTCAGCTCGTATGCCATTTTATCTGTCAGGAAGAGAGCTTGCTGGCGAGCCTGCTCGTAACTCATTGCAGATGCAGTAGTGAAGGTCATTGTGACCATTGCTACAAGGGCTAATATAAACTTCTTCATAATCATATCTCTTTATAAGTTTGACTTCTTGTTTTATTTCTGCTGCAAAGATACGGCGAAATATCTGGCAGCGGAAAGGTTTTTCCCTAAAGAGGTGGGGGAAATTCCCTAAAGGTCATTATCTTAATGCAATAACTTATCCCTTATATATAATAAAAGGAGAAAAAATCCGTTATTATTAAAACTTTCGAAAGTAATTATAGATGAAATTTAATCAGACTAATAAGAAAAAAGCGCTTGCTTTTAGTGCATTCCTGCTTTTACCTCTCTCGGTTTCTGCCCAGTATCTTTGGCAGGAGGATGTAGATCCGGGTAAGTTGGATTTGGGCAAGGACATTCATTACAATGTGGAGATGCAGGGGTCTTTTTCCAAGGGTAAGACTCCGCTCTGGCTCAATGCCAATAAGCATGGACTCAGTTCGCTGGAGAAGAACAACGGTTATCTCCGTGGTAGTGTCATCCGTCCGTTGGGTACAGATTCAGCCCGTCGTTGGGGCATCGGATATGGCTTGGATGTGGCAGCACCGATTCATTATACGAGTAATGTAGTAGTTCAGCAGGCTTTTGTGGAAGCTCGCTGGTTGCATGGTGTGCTGAGTATTGGTGCCAAGGAGTATCCGATGGAACTGAAGAATCAGACTTTAAGTAGTGGTAGCCAGACTTTGGGTATCAATGCCCGTCCTGTTCCTCAGGTTCGTCTGGCATTGCCGGAGTACTGGACCCTTCCTTTTGCCAATCATTGGTTAGCCATCAAGGGACATATTGCCTATGGTAAGATGACCGATGAGAACTGGCAGCACGACTTTACCCAGCGCCAGTCCAAGTATGCTGATGGTGTGCTCTATCATAGCAAGGCTGGATATTTGAGGATAGGTAATGAAGACTCTTTCTTCCCGCTGAGCGTGGAGTTGGGACTGGAAATGGCAGCAGAGTATGGAGGAACTCCGTATAATTATGTAGATGGGGAGATGAAACCTATTCCTGCAGAGGGTGGTCTGAAAGGTATGTGGCATGCTTTTATACCAGGAGGCTCCGATTCTACGGATGGTGCTTATGGTAATATAGCTGGTAATGTACTGGGAAGTTGGACCTTCCGAATCAATTATGATGCAGATTCATGGAAACTTGGAGTTTATGGTGATCATTTCTTTGAAGATGATAGCCAGATGTTCTTTCTCGACTATGATGGTTATGGTGAAGGTGACGAATGGCTTGTGGAAAAGAAACACAAGTACTATCGTTATAAACTCAAGGATTTCATGCTTGGCGCAGAGTTAAACCTGAAGTATGGAACTTGGTTACGCAATATTGTCTTCGAGTATATTTATACCAAATATCAGAGTGGTCCGATTTATCACGACCATACCACAGAGATTTCTGACCATTTAGGAGGTATTGATGATTATTATAACCATGGTACTTATCCGGGCTGGCAACATTGGGGACAGGTGATTGGTAATCCGCTTTACCGTTCTCCTTTGTATAATGAGGATGGACAGTTATACATCGATAATAATCGCTTTATAGCTTATCACCTGGGTTTTGATGGTCAACCGTCTGACCGTTTATGTTATCGTGTGCTTGCTACCTACCAAAAAGGATGGGGAACGTATAATCTGCCGTTCAACAAGATGCATCATAATGTGAGTTTCTTGGGTGAGGGTGCTTATCGCTTTAACCATGATTGGAAGGTAAAAGGTGCTTATGGTATGGATTTTGGAAGCAACCAGATGTTGGGTCATAATGCAGGTTTCCAACTCACTGTCAGCAAATCTGGTATTTTCAAACTTTAATAGAATTAAATGAATATGTTTATGAAAAGATATAGAATTCTTCCTATTGCTTTTGTGACTCTCATCGGCATATTTTTGATGGTTTTCTCTTCTTGTGAAATGGAAACCAGCAAGAATGGTGATTTGGATGGTTACTGGCATTTGGAAAGCATCGATACGTTGGAGAATGGTAAGACCTGTGATTTCTCTGCTCGCAAGGTGTTCTGGGGAATAGAGCATAAATTGATTCTCATTAAGGATTTGGAAGTAGGTCCTTTTGATGGCTTTTATATGAGATTCAATCAGACTGGCGATAGCTTGTTGATTCCTAAGGCTTATCGCAAGAATCAAAATTATCACGAGGGTGACGATGATGCTCCTATCTCGGCTGATGATATGGAAGATTTGCGCAAATATGGTATCAATAATCTTCCTGAAGGTTTCGTTAAGGAGGCACTCAGCGGTAGCAAGATGATTCTTCGTTCGAAGACCTTGAGATTGAAATTCAAGAAGTTCTAAACGGATTCTTGTTTTGAAAATATTCAAAAGTCGGATTGATGTCAATGTCAGTTCGGCTTTTTTGTTGCTTACAGAAAGTGTTATTTGCTTTTCCATTTTTCCATTTTTTGTTAGTTATACCAAATTCTGCCACTTCAAGTTCTGAAGGACGCTGCAAAGTTACAGTTTCTCCGGCGCTTACTTATCCCTTTTGATGCTTTTCTATCCCTTTTGATGCTTTTCTATCCCTTTCTATCCCTTTTGATGCTTTTCTCTTTTGTATTTGTTTTCCCAAATAAGTCATTTAGCATCTGTAATCAAGTCATTTAGCACCTGTAAACAAGTCATTTAGGACAGCGAATCAAGTCATTTAGGACCTGTAATCAAGTCATTTAGGACTGCTAATTAAGTCATTTCCTCATCGTAAACAAGTCATTTCCTCATTGCAAACAAGTCATTTCCTTCCTTCAAATGGCTTGTTTCTGAAAAGCGTAAAGTTTTACAAAAAAATCTCAAGGGTGTCGGTGACACCTACTTTTCATCTTTTTTTTATGCATTGGAGCCACTACCCTCCAATTTGGATGTCTCCCTCTGATTATCAATCTTTTATCTATTTTCGCGCGGTAAGTCATAAAAAAAAGAGTATATAAAAGTGTCACCTGTCACCGTTTTCTGTCAAGCCATTTATTGGAGCCCGTTTGTTGGGTGACACCGATGACACGAGTTTTCTGTTTTTTTGTGGAGGGGTCTGTCACCCCTGTCACCCATCGGTATTGCGAAAATATTTGTCGTTATTAAATAAATAGCAAGAATCATTTGGCAGTTTCGTGGAAAAAATGTAACTTTGCGGAAAAATGTGAGCAATATGAAATATCCAATAGGAATTCAGACATTTGAACAAATCATAGAAGAGGGCTACTCTTATGTTGATAAAACAACTCTGGTCTATCAGTTGGCACATTATGCCAAAAATCAATTTCTGAGTCGTCCTCGTCGATTCGGAAAGTCATTGCTTGTCTCGACACTTCAAGCTTATTTTGAGGGACGTAAAGAATTATTTAAGGGTTTGGAGATAGAAAAGTTAGAGCAACAATGGGAATCATATCCTGTTGTTCATATTGATTTGAGTGCTGGTAAATATTATCAATTGGACAATCTGCATGTAACTCTTGATTATATTCTTTCTCAGTATGAAAGAAAATATCATATTGAGGTGAGTGCTGACGCTTGTAAAGTCTATAATGTGCGATTAGCCAATATCATATCTACAGCTCGCGAACAAACAGGCAAGAGAGTTGTGGTGCTCATTGATGAATATGATGCTCCTATGCATGACTCTGTAAAAGACAAAAAGATACAGGATGAAATTCGAGAGGTCATTCGTGATTTTCTGAGTCCTTTGAAGCAACAGGATTCTAATTTGAGATTTGTTTTTATCACAGGTATTTCAAAATTTAGTCAGGTCAGTATTTTCAGTGAATTAAATAATCTGAAGATATTGACGATGAAGGATGAGTTTTCTGCAGTATGTGGTTTTACCGAAAAGGAATTGCTCACAGAATTTAATGATGGAATCTACGCTTTTGCTCAAGAAAACGGTTTGTCTTTTGACGATGCAGTCACTACATTACGTAAGCATTATGATGGTTATCATTTTTCTGGAAAATCTGTAGGTGTATATAATCCGTATAGCATTATTAATGCTTTGGATGACAAATCATTAAATAACTATTGGTTCTCTTCTGGTACACCAACATTTCTTGTAGAATTGTTACAGAAGAAGGGATATGATATGCTTCAATTAGATCAGATTTGGGCTTCTGAAAGTCGCTTTGATGTACCTACGGAAAACATCTCTGATCCGGTGCCTGTATTGTATCAAAGTGGTTATTTGACCATTAAAGAATATGATAAAGACCGCAGACAATATCTCCTGAGTTTTCCTAATGAGGAAGTTCGTCAGGAATTTTCAGAAAGCCTTTTCCGTTACTATTCTCCTGATGAGTAATGTTGTTCGTCCTCCTTTATGTATTGTTCTATTGGAATAAATTCTATCTGAGGTATAACACCAAACGCTAATGCCAATTCGAAGAACTTTGACATGCGGTGGTCGTAATCACCATTGAGTAGTTGGGACACGTAGCCTTTTGACACACCCAAATACTCTGCAAGGTGTGCCCTGTCTTTACCGGTTGCTTCCATGAATTTTTGGGCTTGATTGTAAAGCTCGATTTGAGTTTTAGAAGTCCAATACTCTGGGCTATTCAATACATCTTTTCTATCCATGATTATTTCCTTTTAAAAGTCATTGAATAATTTCTTAATTCTTTTAATATCGGAGTTTTGTTCTCCTTTATAGCCACCCAAAACAACAAATATGTTTGGCTTCCTCATGATGACGTAGACTCTGATGTCATTTTTCTTAAACTCGTATAAATCAGGATGTTGTTTACATATTCGAATGGTCTTGTTTCATATTTTTCAGCCATATAAATGTTTACTTTTGATACGCTGTTTAGTTTTTGCTAAACTTTTTGCAAAGGTAGTAAAATAGTAATAACTTCCAAATATTTTGCCATTTCTTTTGGAAAGTTTAACTTTATTTTAATATTTTGTAACTATTCAGCTCCCCTATTGAAAACTTTGAATAGAAAAGCCTTGAAATATGAAAGCGGCTTCGATAGTCAATGAAGCCTATTTCGTAGAGCAATGAAAGCGGCTTCGTAAGCAGTTGAAGCCTATTGCATTATTCTGATAGAAACTATAAAAAATATAGTTGACCACTTTAAACTTTAGTAATTATATAAACAATTAGGGCAAGCAACCAGAGAATAGTTGCTTGCCCTAATTGCTTAAGTTTATTCTTAAAATTTCTTTCCAAAAACGATATTGATAAAAGTCTTGATGAGAATCTTAGCATCAAGCCACCATGATCGATTCTCTAAGTAGTAGAGATCTAAATCCAGACGTCGCAGCATTTTCGCCATGGTGTCAGTATAACCATTATAGAGAGTAGCGTAGGAGGTAACTCCTGGACGAATCTGATAGAGATACTCATAGCGAGGATCATGCTCCATAATCTGATCAATATAGAACTTGCGCTCAGGGCGAGGACCAATAAACGCCATATCACCCTTGAAAACATTCCAGAGTTGAGGAAGTTCGTCGAGATGATGAGCCCTGAGAAATCGTCCCACTTTAGTGAGTCTTGGGTCGCCACTAATCTCTAAAAGATCAGGACCATCTTTTTCTGCATCAATCTTCATAGAACGAAATTTGTAGATAAAGAATGGCTTGCCATGAAGACCGATGCGCTCTTGACGGTAAATAACCGGCAGGCCATCCTCCAAATGTATGGCAATGGCGCAGACCAAAGCCAAAGGAAAGAAGAATATCAAACAACATGTTGCAATGATGAAATCGACGGTGCGTTTTAATATTTGCTCCGCCTTATTCATGTTGTCTTTATATTGTTTATTTTCCATTTATTTTTTATACATCAATTAACTAAGCTTGAAGCTAAGTTGTTCGTTATTTGTCGAGTTTTTCGTAAATCGAATTGTTGCTCTTATACTCAGGTACTATCTCCTTCATCTTCTTTACAGTGAGCATTTCATCGTACAACTTACTCTTTTCAACTAAGTCATCAATCTGTTTTGAAACTTCAGAATAGTCGTATTCACGAACTTTAGCAATTCTAATCTTATCATTGAATGATGGCTTGGTAGATTCTTTGTCGTTTAGTACTTCCTCGTAGAGCTTTTCACCAGCTCTTAACCCAGTGAATTTAATTTCTACATTCTTAGCTCCACTGAGATTAATCATTCTCTGTGCCAAGTCAGCAATCTTGACTGGTTTACCCATGTCAAAGACAAAAATTTCACCACCATTCCCCTTAGTACCTGCTTCCAAAACGAGTTCGCAAGCTTCAGGAATCAGCATGAAATAACGGATGATATTAGGGTCGGTGACTGTAACAGGACCACCATTCTTAATCTGTTTCTTAAACAGCGGAATGACAGAACCATTAGAACCCAAAACGTTGCCAAATCGTGTGGTTACAAACTGGGTTTCACCTTTGATGATACCTTCTTTCACGGCTTTGTTGAGACTTTGAACATAAATCTCACAGATACGTTTTGAGCATCCCATTACATTGGTAGGATTTACAGCCTTATCAGTTGATATCATCACAAACTTCTTTACGCCATACTTGACAGCCAAATCTGCCAGGATTTTGGTACCATAAACATTATTTTGAATGCTCTCACATGGATTGTTCTCCATCATTGGAACATGTTTATATGCAGCAGCATGGAAAACATAGTCAGGCAGGTAAGTCTTGAAGATATGTTCCATTCTGGACTTGCTACAGATAGTGGTGACGATGGTTTCAGCTTTAATATCAGGGAATTGCTTCGCCATCATCAATCGTATATCGTGCTGCGGGGTCTCTGCACTATCTATCAGAATTAATTCCGCAGGACTGTACTTGGCGATTTGTCTTACCATTTCGCTTCCGATACTTCCAGCAGAACCTGTAATCAATATGCGTTTGCCATGAAGCATAGAACCCACGCTTTCCATATCGATGCTGATTTCATCTCGTGGTAAAAGATCCTCAATGCTAACTTCTTTGAGTTGTTGCTGTTCATTTCTGTTCCACTCCTGTGTGGTAGGCATATAGATATGTATACCTTCTGCAAGTAATGCATCCTGGAAGTCTTTATTTGCGCGAAAAACGTTGATGGCACCAGGAGAAATTAATAGGGTAGAGATATTGTTATTTCTCATTTTCCTGATGGTATTCAGGTCTGGAGCATACACTTTAGTTCCCATCAGGTGATGGTGCTTTATTTTTGTATCATCAGAGATAAAGCCTATGAGTTTAAATTTCATGGGTTTACTGTTCTTGATTTGCTTGGCGAGACCGATACCACCTTCTTTCACGCCGTAGATAAATGCATGTTTAATGTTGTAATCTGAGAGAGAGACATCAAAGATAGTCTTAGCAATCACTCTGATAGCCCACAAGACTAAAGTGGAAATGAGAGCTCCAAGTACGATATTGCGGTATTCAATTTCTACCCCTGGGAAGAAATGAGTACTAAGCAACATGTTTTTCGTTATGGCAGACAGTACCGCACCAAAAGTAACAGCATAGAATACTCTTTGCAAATCAATAAACGATGAGTATCTGAGGATACCGTCGTATGTGTGGAATATCCTAAAACCAATGGCATGGAACAACGTGAATATAGCAAAGAACATAGAAAGTTGTCCTAATATGCCCAACGCTTTTACTCCACTGTTAATCTGTTGATATATAAACAGGTAAGAAATAAATATCACAGCACAATCTATCCAGAAAATACACCAGTATGGTAGTGATTTTCTGGAGAAATACCAATCTGTAAATTTCCTGAAATTCTTCATAGTTTTCTATCTTACTATTTCTTTAAATGTGGTAAATATAATCTTGAAATATTCTCCAAGTGTCTGATTTTGTATATATACCATATTAAGTTTAATTTTGTTGGGCATAATCAAATTTACATAAGCTTCATCAGGTGTTTTTGATTCTCCCAAAATTTTATTCTCATCCACGTATTTTATGGACGCCCAATCTGTAATGCCTGGTCTTACATGTAGAACCTGTTTTTGTTCTTCTGTATAGAGGTCTGTATATTTTTTTACCTCTGGTCTTGGGCCAACTAAACTCATGTCTCCGATAAACACGTTCCAAAGTTGAGGAAGTTCGTCCAATTTATATTTTCGAAGGATAAATCCGGTTTTGGTTATACGGTTGTCCTTTTCTCCTATAGTGATTAGCCCCTTTTTATCAGAACCAATTCTCATAGATCTGAATTTATAGAGTTTGAATGGCTTGCCGTTTTTGCCAATTCTCTCTTGTGAGTAAAATCCTCCTCCCTTGCTCTCTATCCTAATGAGAAGATAGAGAACAATAAAGAGAGGTGACAATATTACTAATCCCATAATTGAGAATATTAAATCGAAGAATCGAATCATAATTATGATCATCCTATATTTATTATTTACTTTGTTTTTTTCATAATAGTGTCGTATGCCTTGATGACAGTTTCTGCTACAAATATAACTTCCTCTTCGGAGAGTTGAGGATATACTGGCAATGAAATCTCGTGGGCAAAATTCTTATATGCTTGTGGATAGTTCTTGATGTCATATCCCATACCTTTGAAAAGTGTGAGCATTGGCATTGGTATAAAGTGAACATTGACAGCTACTTCATTTTTTGAGATCTCTTGAATGATGGCATCTCGTTGTCCTTCTGTGATACCTTTAATCCGCAAGGCATATACATGGTACGAACTCTCCTTTATGTCAGATGTTGCAGGAGGCGTTATTGCCCAATCTGAATTAGCAAAAGCCTTGGCATAAGTATTGAATACTCTTTTTCTTTCTTTGAGTAGATTCTCGTATTGACGTATTTGAGCCAAACCAATAGCAGCATTAACATCTGCCATATTGATCTTCATGCCTTGTCCAACAATATCATATCTCCAACCGCCAGCTTTTGTTTTCGTGAAAGCATCTTTCGTTTGGCAGTTGAGAGTTCTCAGGCGAAGTTCTTTGTAAAGTTCTTCGTTGTTGAATGGTTCTGGCAAGTTAAGGCAGATAGCTCCACCTTCTGCTGTTGTTACATTCTTTACTGCATGCAAAGAGAAAATAGCAACATCTGTTTCTGAACCTGTGCGCTTATTGCCATAATGTGCACCTATAGAGTGGGCGGAATCACTCAAGACGAGAATTCTGCCTAATTTCTCTTGTACTTCAGAAGTAGCATGGAATAAAGTTTTTATCTTTTCTGATGTTACCAATTCCATAATTGCATCATAATCACAAGGAAAACCTGCAATGTCAACAGGAATAATAGCCTTGGTTTTTTCAGTAATGGCATTTTTTATTCCTTCAACGGAAATGTTGAAATCTTCTGTAGAGTCAACCATAATCGGTTTACCTCCAGCCCATAATACGGCCATGGCTGTAGCAGAATAGGTATATGCAGGAACAATGACTTCATCTCCTGGTTGCAGTCCCAGCCATCGGAGCATGAGGATGGCACCTGAGGTCCACGAATTTATGCATAGTACATTTTTTACACCTGAAATCTTACCTATTTCTTCTTCTAATGCTTTAACTTTTGGACCAGTCGTAATCCATCCCGATTTGAGTGAATCAACAACTTCGTTTATTACGTTGGCATCAATGTATGGAGGTGAAAATGGAATTTTCATATTTTATAAAATTTGATGTTTGTGTTTGCTTTATATTTTATTATTTAAACGCATTCTGAAGTTGTTTTATTGTGTTAGTAACTTAAAATGTTTACTATTTTATTAAAAACCGTTAGTAGTTATGAATTTTTCTTCCTTTTGTAAGTCCGAATATTGTTCCTATTCCGTAAGAAACGTGTACACAGAAAAAAAGGATGAATAACGGCAACATGCATTTAATGTTTCTTGTAGTTCCTGTTATTGCAGCAACAGCAGCTGCAATAAAATATACAGCAAGTCCTCCTTCCAAAAGATAACAGAAAGGGTTCCATAAAAGGGAGAGGATTATGCCTATAAATATACAAACAACAAAGAGTAATGGGATAAGATGTCTTATTCCTATAGCTTCTTTGTCGATGTAATACAAGTAACCGATAGATTCGCCGTTCGCATACATCTGTTTGCATGATGCTTTTAATGTAGGGCGAGCGTAATAACTACTTATGATATCAGGATTGAAATAAACCTGAAATCCTGCTTTCCTTATGCGAGAATTGTACTCATTATCTTCACCTCTTGGTAAGTCTTCTCTCATGCCGCCTATTTCCTCTATGATTCTCCTCGGAAATGCTCCGAAAGGTACAGAGTCTGTGTTGTGAGCTTCGTTACTTACTCGGAAAGCTGCACCACCAATGCCAAAACGTGAATGATTCAGAATGGCGTTGGTTTGAGCCCATACGGATTGGTTGAATGGTAAAATGTTACATCTGCCACCAACATTGCCGCGTTTCTTATCCTCCTTTAGATTTTTTATACAAAGGGAGATATATTCTGAATTATATTCAGCATGAGCATCTAATCTTATTATGTATGGTGCAGTAGAATTTTTGATTCCTATATTGAATGCTACTGATTGAATTTTTTTCTTGTTTTCTATGAATCGTATATTCTGATGTGATTTTTGATATTCGGCAACAATATCTTTTGTATTATCGTTACTACCTCCATCTATTATCATTACATCCATTTTTTCAAATTCATATGTTTGCTTAATAATTGAATTCAAACAACGAGAAATGAAACGTTCCTCGTTGAGAGTAGGTATGACTATTGCAACTTCGTAATTCATTCTAAATATGTTTTTAATTTTTGAAAATCAATATCCCATGTAGTTTCTTCCTTTTGGAATTGAAATTCTGTGTATGTGACATTTGATAATAACCCTTGGGGGGATTGATTATCATTTTGATGTGTGAATTGATTAAAAGAAACAACTATGGCAAAGATTTTGCATATTTTATTGTTCCTCTATTAACAAAATAACGTAGGCAGTTTGAAAAATATTGTATTTTTTATAAGAAACTTTTGCTAAATCAGAATGTCTACTAAAAGATGTAAATTTAATTTGTTTTATGATGTCTAATCTATAAGTAAAAGCGTTAGAGATATAAAATAGAATCTCTAACGCTTTTACCTTAAAATATTACCATGTCATCTTTTATCATCTCAGATACGTTGAGAGGTGGTATGATGATATTATTGTATGGAGTACTTTCTGTTTTGCAAAAGAGAATTCCTCTTGCTGTTCCGATTGTATGTACAGCAAAGTATTCTAATAATTCTTTTGGAATAATTGTCTTTTCGTTTTTATGAATATTTTTGTAGTCATTCTCTTCTATTTCAAATTCGCATGTGATAGCTAAAATCATTATTTTTTCTTGGGCTGAGTTTAAAAAGTTGAACTCTGTAGAGCATGATATTATTCTACCTTTATTGGCATATTTATAATTAAGATTTACTCCTAATCCAAGATCTTCTAATGGTGCAGATTTAGACAAAATTGCGAATTGGTCTATATGTATACCAAACATTCTAAATTTAATCATAATTATGCAACTTTTTTAGGTATATTTAATTGTGTGGAAAAATCTGATAAGGTACATGTTACGTGTATTGTTTCTTGTGTTGGCTTGCTGTCCCATTTTTCCACCTTTGGGGTGTCAACTTTAACCTTTTGAAAATGGTGCTGTTGTTCGTCCTCCTTTATGTATTGTTCTATTGGAATAAATTCTATCTGAGGTATAACACCAAACGCTAATGCCAATTCGAAGAACTTTGACATGCGGTGGTCGTAATCACCATTGAGTAGTTGGGACACGTAGCCTTTTGACACACCCAAATACTCTGCAAGGTGTGCCCTGTCTTTACCGGTTGCTTCCATGAATTTTTGGGCTTGATTGTAAAGCTCGATTTGAGTTTTAGAAGTCCAATACTCTGGGCTATTCAATACATCTTTTCTATCCATGATTATTTCCTTTTAAAAGTCATTGAATAATTTCTTAATTCTTTTAATATCGGAGTTTTGTTCTCCTTTATAGCCACCCAAAACAACAAATATGTTTGGCTTCCTCATGATGACGTAGACTCTGATGTCATTTTTCTTAAACTCGTATAAATCAGGATGTTGTTTGTCTCCGATATGCCTAAATTTTGTTTTAGGGAGGAGTAAAGCGCCAAACTGATCCATATAAGCATAAATAGAATTCAATTTTCGAAGGTCATTTTTCTTATCTTTCAACCCTAGGAGAAATTCTTGATATAGATATTTCCCGTTGACTGACGCTTCGTAGAATCTGCAATCTTTGTTGTTTACATATTCGAATGGTCTTGTTTCATATTTTTCAGCCATATAAATGTTTACTTTTGATACGCTGTTTAGTTTTTGCTAAACTTTATGCAAAGGTAGTAAAAATAGTAATAACTTCCAAATTTTATTCTGTTTTTTAGAAAATTTGACTTTGTTTTTAACATTTAGCCCAAAGTTTGATGGTTTTTGTTATTCAAAATAGGCTTTTTGCAAAAACAATTTATTTCTTATTTTTTATAGAAGATACCTTTAAGCATCTGTCTTGTTGCAGATATGGCAGACAAGTTCTCGCTATAAACACGATACTTTGTAACGGCTGTATATAAAGCATAAACCATAGCCAGCGGTGTGCCAAGAATTCGCTTTGTTGCCCATCCGTGCCAAAAGAAATATTTGCAGTCATAACCAGAAAACCATTGTGAATCGGAGCCAGCCTGTAGAGTGGCTATCGTCTCTGGTACAAAAGTAAGTCGCAGCCCTTTGCGTAGACAAGTGAACAAGAATTTACATTCTTCTCCAGCTCCATGGCCTGTTCCTGAACCCATCTCTTCATCAAAAGATATGTTCTTCTCTTTTATTTTTGTACGCCTAAAAGCTATCTGATAGCTAGCTGTGCGCATGGCCTGAATGTATCCTACATTCTTTGTATGTGATGGACATTTTGTTTCCCAGTTATTAAGTTTGAAGATTAAAACATCACTTTTGGGGTTATCTTTAAAAGCTTTCTCTATAATCTTGTCAACACCATCCACAAACACCTCATCGTCGTCAGAGATCAGGCAATAGTCGCATGAGGCAGAGTACAGTGCCAAATTTCGACTTCGTGATAGTCCGCGTTTGGTTGAGTCAATCCAGTTAATTTTACAAGTTCCGCCAATCCCTTCATTTGAAATTATGCGTTTCTCATCTTTATCGCATTGATTAACAACTGTGGCATTACATTTAATGTTTGATCGTTTTATTATATCGTCAGTCTGATACATACATGACAATAATATTTCCAATTTGTCTTTCATACGTTTGAAATGTTGTTTATTAAATAAATGACAATCATCTTTGTTTTTTGTCTTTGGCAGTTTGGCTGCTTACTGTTCCAATTTCTCCTTAATATATAACTTTAGTTTTTCAAGCATATCAAGGAGAGTTTGGTCTTTCTTGCCAAGCATAATGCGCAGGCGTTCTCTAAAAATCTGCAAATTGATGCAACGCTGTCGGTTTATGAGGGTCTTTTGCTTACTGTAACCTTTCTTTTTGTTTTGTATTACTGCCACATCAATAAGCGTCTTCTCATATTTTATGTCGGGCTTGCGTTCTTTAGTGAGGTGTAGATATCTTAGACTCTTGTCATATATCATCTTGCAATTTTTGAAACGATGCATCAGGCGATAATGAATGTCATCTTCCTCACCATAGAGGAACACGTTTTCATCGAAAAGACCGACCGCTTCAAACATGGCCTTGTTTATAAAGAAACACGATCCTGAAAAATGCATATATTTTGCTATGTAGAAATCAAGACGTGTACACAAGGCAGAGAGTATGGTTGAGAGATAGCCGTTCATTCTATAGGTGCATGTAAATGAATTGTTGCTAGGTTCTTCAAGCGTGAGCCACTGTTTCATGCCGAGCATACACATGCTCTTGTCTTTAGAAAAGCGGTCTATTGCTTTGTGGAAAATTGGACATACAAGCCTTACGTCTGGATTCATGATAAGCACCAATGGTGCGGAACATCGCCTAATACCCACGTTGTTGCCTTGACCGTAGCCACCATTGCTGCTGTTTTTTATCAGTATAATATCTTCTCCCCACAATGTTTTAAGTTTCTCAAACATAGTGTCGCAACCTGTGCTGTTATTGTCTACAACAACCAGTTCTATTTCCGCCAGCGGAATGTCGGAATTTTCTATGATAGAATTAATGCAATCGTATATGTCCTTCTCTGAGTTGTAGGTTACAATTATTATTGAGACTTTCTTCATCAGTTTGTTCTTTTAATCATTGTTAATTATTTCACTTGTTAGAGTCTGACAGTTTCTTTGCATAAATATCAGTTATGCCTTGTGCGATGGCATTCCATGAGTATTTGCCCTCAGAATAGTCGTGCTCAATATTTGCCATCATTGCCTCTATTTTTTGTGGATTTTCTATCAATGTATTTATTGCAGAAGCCAAGGTGGCGACATCTTTTGGAGGAACAATAGTTCCATATTGTCCATTCTTAACCATGGTAGGTAGAGCACCCACATTGGTAGCAACAACAGGCTTGTTTAAAGCAAACGCTGACATAACCACTCCACTTTGTGTTGCATCGATATAAGGACATACCACAAACAAAGAGTTACGTATCAGACCAACAAGTTCGTTATCGTCAAGGTATCGGTTGAGAAGAACTAAATGACCAGTATTATAGATGGCATACTGGTTTAAGTCAAAATAAATCTTACCTTTACCTGCGACAACCAACTTCACATCGGGATGTTTCTTGCAAACTTTATCCATTGCTTCACACAGATATTCAATGCCCTTATGTGAGCTAATTCCGCCAAAGAATAAGATATAGTTACTTACATCTGGCTTTTGCGGCTTAATATTTTGTAGGTTTGTATATGCGCTAAGATGCGATAATGCCACACGCTTTGCTTCCATTCGGTAGGTCTTGATAAACGTTTTTTTCTGTATCTCGTTCAACAAAATAAAATCGTCAAGTAGTCGGAAACACATATTACGGTGGAAACGATTGAGCCATGTGTCCTCGCTTGAATGAGGTAGGGGGTCATGCATGGTTATGACGATACGCTTACGCAAGAAATATGTGAAGAACTCACCATAGCGTGGTGGCCAAGTGATATGTACTATGTTTATCTTTAGCTGTAAAATGACACACACCATCTTAAATATGGCAAGGAGGTTGCAAATAGACCAGTCGTGCTTACCTGGAAGGTTTACTATATATGTCTTCGATAAATCTATATCGTCAGACAAGTAGGTAAGTTCTGGAAAATCGGAAGCAGGATAAACTCCACCTCTTTTTTTTAGCGATTCAATCTTTATAAGGGTGAGTCGCTTTGTCGATTCTGATACTTTAAGAAAATAGAACAAATCAATTTTCTTCTGTAATTCACCAATCAGAGGAATGTCACAATCGGCAAAATGCGGTGTTGATATATATGCCACTTTCATTTTGTTTCATTTTGATTATTTAAACGGCCTACAAAGAGCCTCCTATGTGTTTTAAAATCGTTGTCATCATTTCATTATATTTGCAGAGATAACCTTGAGCAAAAGTTGTGCATTTAGCTTTGTCAAACGTCTGCAACTTATTAAATACATGGTCTGGACTTGGCGTGCGATGAAATAGTGAATTGCTCGCTATTCGGCAGTCGAGCAGCTTGGCAACCTTTAGTATGTGACGGATTTTGCTCGTTGAAGAGTCACAGAACAAGCCGTTTGCATGTTTAGTTCCATAATTGTCAAAGCTAAAGAAAGGCACTGCGTTGTGAATGCACACAACGATAGGATGCATGTTGTTGCCAATATAACCACAAGAATATTTGAGTAGAGCATACCAGTCAATAGGATTTAGTGGGAGTGCAATTTCACTTTCCAACTCTCCTGCAGATAGACTTGTCGAGAATGGTAACGATACACACTGTATGCCATGATGTTTTGCTATGTCTTGAAATTTGTTCAACCAAGTTTGGGATACGTTAGAGCGCTTTTCGTTCTTGAAACTTATGAGCATATACTTATCTGAAAGACCATATTTCTTCATCAGTTCCTCTTTAGAAGGTACTAATGAAGCTGCGTTTTGATTGAATGCAAATACTGGGTCTGGTGTAACAGATGGACAACATTGTCCTTCAGTAATGAAAGAGAACATCTTTTGGGTGTCCACATCACGCACAGATACATAGCTAAATGTCATGATACGCTCTTTCATTTGCTTACGAAGTTTTTTAGAAATATATTTGTATTTTGAGTCTTGGCTTGCCGCTGACATTAATGCAACAGGGACAGGCTTGTCGAGATAGTCAGTCCATATACCCCAAAAAGGGTTTGGAAATACCACGTCGGAGGTCACAGAATTAATGGCTATAATATTGCGACATGGGAAGACGATTCGTTCAAAAAGTGGATGATGCTGTGCCACGGCATCGCTACCTATTATTACAGCTTCAATGTGTTCTGTAGAAATAATGTTTGCAACATCTTCAATTGTGCGACATAAACTGGTTTCTTTCCACAATTTGAGGCGCAGTTTCCTCTGGTTCTCAATTTGTGAAACAGGTGTGTTTTGGGCATAATATTCTTCCAAGTCTTTAGCTACCCAATTTATAACCACTGGCTCGTGTCCATGATTTTCCAAAAACATGTATGTAGAAAGAAGCTGTAACATCGCTCCAAAATTACACACAGAGTGGTATGCAAGCAAGCCTATTTTCATTTTATTATTTTGTTTAAAGTTTCAATTTTGATTTATACTCTATAATGAAATAACGACACAATGTATAATTTATTATTTATATAGCCCTAAATCATAGATTTTTTTATATTCAAAGCCGTCGTTCATGAGTAATACTCCCTTAGTTCCTCCTGTACGGCCTCCAATGAAACAGCAGCAACGGGTAAGCAGATATACGGCTGCAAAATAATCTAAGGCATCTTTTATGGGATTGCGTTCCTTATCTTTCTCCTTAATTTGAGCAAGTAGTTGATCTGATTGCATGTCTTTGCCGCTGTATCTACGCTGGTCGAGAAATAATAATTTATCGCCAAATTCCGCTTTTAATACATCAAGTATGTCTTTATCTTCTGTTGCAACAAACACATAATTGCATTGCTTCTCCTTCATAACTTTTTTAGCGTCCTTTATTATTTCACTCACATCAGGTTGAATAGGATGGTTCTTTGGTTTTGCCACCACATAGTCGGTGCCACGACATAAGATGCCAAGTACACGTCCTTTATCTTTAAAAAGTTGTTTCTCTTTATTTCGAATATAATCTAACGTCTTATTGTTGGGATGAATAAACTTCTTAAAGATATTGCGGAAATAAGAGATTCTCTCTTGATTGTCATAAAACTCTATTTGCCCCATGAGATACTTCTTTGCTGGTGCTGGAGTCATGCGGTTGATTATCACATTTTTACTATCCTTTATATCTTCCAATCCATACCCTGCAGGTTGTTCAAAGAATATCTCCCAAACATTTTTTTTCTCATTCTTTAATGTGTATTGGGTGATATAGTTTTTCAAGTCGACAACAGGAATGTAACCGTGGTCCAAAGCATAGGCTATATGCATGCACACTTTGTTTACAATCCAAAACAGTCCGCCTCCCTCATCGTTCCAACCTATCACATAAAAGGTCTTGTCCGCATTTTTGCTTCCAAGACATACCTTGCGCTGGCGTCCTTTAAATATAAAATACTTATGGTAAATCCAATCAGAACAGGGGATATACTCAAATAATTTAATCAATAACTTCTTCATACAAAAAATATAATTTAAAGTTTCAATAGATATGCTTCCTTATTTTGAAGCATAGGTGTTTTTACTATTAACGGCCTAAAAGCATTTTTATTTTATACAAGTCTTTCCAACCTACAAGCAAAGAACGTATTTGTATGAAAAATATGTATCGGTATGTTGGAATGAACAGATGAATGAAAAAACCTGCAGCAAACTGTGTAGCTACGGCTACAAAGGCAACACCACACACACCAAAGCGTGTTATGACAAGTAGGTTTAGTACTACACATACTACACAACCGCTAAGACTACGCAACACAAAATATTTTTGTTTTTCCTCTATAATCAATATTTGCCCCGAAACGATATTTAGAGCTACTCCTATTATCTTAAATGATAAAATTTGTAAAATACCTATAGAGGCTGCATATTTTAAACCAAAGGTCCATAATACAATGTATTGGGAACATAAGGAGGTAAAGATGGCACATAAAATACACGACCACACAGTGACGTTCATAAACATTTGAGACTTTTTATGATACGAATCGAGATCGTACTTTCGTTCCTTAACGAGTAGCGGACTGACGGTTTGTATGAGGATGGTAGGCACATAAAGTAATACTTCAATAAACTTAGAAGCTACTGAAAAATAGCCAACCGATGTCTTGTCAATCATGTTGCCAATCATAATTTGGTCTATCTGTAAGAATATCGTTGCCGCTACTCCTGACAGCAGTAAAGGAAACGATTGACGTAAGAGATAGCGTGCCCAAACTTTGTCAAAATGCCAAGAACGCATGCTACCAATCTTTTTTTTATAGACATAGCAATAGCCTTGTGCCAAGATGCAGGCATCAAATACCAGGGAGATGACAAACCATACAAGAGAGGCATGTACAAGCAACAATACAATCTTAATTGTCCCTGATAGAATTGTGCGGAAAATGCCTACTTTTACTATATATTCGTTTTGAATGAGAGAGGTAAAATAGTTGCGAATCACATCAAATGGAGAGAGTATGACAGTTATTGCATATATCATTATGATGCCATATGTATAAAGGTCTGTCTCATTGATGTAAGCTACCACAGAAATGGTGACAATGGTAACGATCGAAAGTAATAGACGGAGCACAAACACGGTACCCAGAATGACGTCTTTCTGATCATTCGCTTTCGCCTCTTCTCTTATTTCAATATTCTCAAAGCCAAAGGTGGCAATCACTAAAAATAAGGTAACGAAGCTGACTGCATAGTTCATTATACCATATTGAGTTGGACCAAGGTATCGAGCCACAAAGATACCTACCAACAATGCACTTGCCAGGCCTGTGAACTTACCGGCCAGAGCCCAAAATACATTCGAGATTATGCGTTTGCTAACTTTATTTTCACTCATTGTCCTTTTCTTTTTTTACAAATTCTCTTTTTTCTCTATAGTAACGTCCTTCAAAATAAGCTATGCAAAGCACAATGACGTTAAACCAATAATAGATAGCAATATGCGAAATCATGGTGAGCACAACTATTAAAACACCAAGAATAGACATTGCGGGGGCATACTCTTTCTTTGCCTTGAGACATTTTAATATATCTTTAAATAGAAGAAGCAATGAGATTATATAGAGTAACATGCCTACCAATCCAAAATCGAACCAAGCCTCTAAATAGTCGTTATGAGCAGAAAGTACATAACGCGAATTGCGAACCACGGTGTTGAATCCATTTCCGACAAAATAAGTAACAATACCCTGATTGTTTATAAGTCGCCATGCCTCGTTCCATACGTCCGTTCGACCACTTCCATTATCTTCTTGTATTGATTCAAAACGTTCAAAGATATTGTTGTCACCCATGGTGCCAATATAAGCAAAGACGGCAATAAATGCAGTGAGTATACAGAAGCCGATAATAATTTTCGTGAACTTACCTCTCTTAGACACCAATTGGTTGGTTATTATATATGTTAACATAGCAAGTGCAAGTGCAAGTACGCCTCCACGTTTTACAGAAGAAAATACCGCTATACAGATGATGATAGTCCAACATATTTTTCCTATTTTCGAAGGGTAAACCAAAACTAAAGGCAGCATGTATAATGAATAATAGGATGATCCTAGATGCACATTCATAAGGATATTGTCAACATCGTAAAAACTGTAATAAGTTAACAGAAACAAAGCGGTGATGACAAGAAATATTTTTTTCAACCATTTACTATCGCCTTTATGCAAGACAAAATAGTAGGTTGCGTTAAGAATGAGAATAGGGAATGCTGACCAAAACAGGCTATTCATATATGACGATATACCTTCAATACCAACTGGATTAATGATAGTTACCAATAGCACCCATAGCATGTAAACATTTAAAGATAAAATAGTCTTTGATGGTATCTCTATAAGATAGCCTTTCGTAAAGGGACGCAATACAAAAATGCCCCACACCATAAAGGCAAAAGCTATTATAAAGTTGGTGTAAGCTATACCTCCACTTGATTCCTGATCAAACATAACAGCACATGCACTCACGGCAAATGCAATGAGTGCAATATAATAATATGCTATAATAATTTTTTCTTTCGACAATAACATTAATTCTTACCTAAAATATAGCCTTTTAAAACATAAGTCAAATCGCCAACAAATACAAGTATTGTTATGGCAAGAACGAAAATCATACGACGAGGTTTAGCGGGCTTAACAGGCACGCTAGCACCTTGTAAGGTTGTGAAAGCAGGGGTGCGTTCACGAAGTTTTGCTTCTGATGCTTGCAGCTGGGTAACCATTGCTGTGTAGGCATTAAACTTAAGCTGCATGTCGTTTTCAAGATCAGTCTGTTTTGAGCGCACACTTTCAAGAACTATATCCATATTTGAATCAGAATAGCTGCCATACAATTGACGAGCTTTTTCATAATCACTTTTCGTTTTTGCTGTTAGCGATTTGTAATATTCAACATCGTGACGTGCCTTCTGTGTGCGATAGTTGGTAATGAATACCTGAAGCTTTGAAGATACCGAGTCAGCAAGACTCTTGCATATCAATGGATCTTGTGCCTCTGTATGTATAGTTATGACTCCAGTTTTCTTGTCTACCGTTAATCCAATTAAACTTCTTACAGCTCCAACGATGTCGTCTTCATCTTTGGAGAGATTGTAAGGATTTGCAAACTCATCCTTGACATTTCTATGTTTTTCATTTGCCTCTTTGGATTTGAATACACGCTTCATTGCTCCCATGACCTTTGTCCACCATGCAATTTTCTGATGCTTTTTAAGATATTCATAATAAGAGCATTTTAAAGTACCATCTTGTGTTTTCACTTGTATCTTGAGAAGGCTGGCAACAAAGCCGTTGTCATTAAGTAACTCTGGATAAAGAAGCGGAGAGATAGCATCTGTTCCACCTATGTGATTAAGGTCAATACCAAAACTTGAGGCCAAAGAACCTACACTTCCCATATCCATTGGATTTTCTACTTCTGGCACAAGCATTGCACTTGATGTATAGGAACGTGGAACACAAATTATAATTAGCGAAGATACTACGATAGCAATGGGAAGAGATATGAGAAACAATTTCTTTTTGCTAAGCACAGCCTTTAGTATTTCTGACACATTTATGTAACCGTCTTTTTTTTTCATTTTTTTATATTTGATGATTATATTATTACTGAGTTATATACATAATTATAAAATATGTATTCTATTCTAATTATCCACAATCCAACCCTCTACTCTTCAGGCTTCTAACTCGTCAACCATAAAGGAGGAGCGGTCTCCTGCAGAATTATAGAGGGGTAGGAGCAAGTTAAGAAAACCTTCTTCAACTTCTTTGTTGGGGAAGCCTAACTGGTATTTCTTAAATCGTTCGTCATAGCCTTTGATGGTGAGGTAACCACTCTGGTAGATGACGGGGATGAGATTGGTTGGAGCGGAATCCATTCTGCTCATCACAATAGCCGATACTTGCTCCTTACTGAGGTCGGGGAGCCGATATCCATGCTCCTTAAGAAGTTCAATGAGGAATGTTGGTGTGCCTGTCTCAAACCAGTAGTTTTTGTAGCGATGTTTTGCTAATGTGTTCAATACGCTGAAAGGATTATATATTCCTTCTGAATTCTTTTCGAAGTGATAGCCTCCATAGCGCATTCTTAACTTATCAATGGTTTCGCTCTCGCTGTCTCCATTTGCTGATGCCAATTCAGAAATGCCTTCCTTGAAATATGACTTCAGCTCTTCTTCAGTAGTTCCGCATATATTAACATAGCGGTAATCCATTGATATATCCATCAGGTTGAGGTCGTTGAACACGCTTATCTTTCCAAATGTAGTCACTCCTGTGATGAATGCGAACTTGATGTAGCGGTCTTGCGTTTTCAGTACCGAATAGAATGCTTTCAGCTGTGCACGGTGTTCTGCCTGTAGCTCTGGGGTTTGCAGCGTCTGGAGTATGGGCTTGTCGTATTCGTCAATAAGAATGACAACACCACGTCCTTCTTTCTCTGCTGCTCTTGCTATCACACCCTTGAAACGAAGGGGAAGTGTGACTTCTGAGTCACGGGTTCCATATTTGTCCTCCCAACCTGTAAGGTAATCGTTAAGTACATTATATAGGCTGTCCTTTTCTCGAAAGTTGGCGGTATTGAGGTCAATATGGAATATAGGATATTTCTTCCATTCTGTTTCCAAGTCGTAAATAGCTAACCCCTCAAAGAGTTCCTTCTTGCCTTGAAAGTATGCTTCCAATGTAGATAGAAAGAGACTCTTACCGAATCGGCGAGGACGACTCAGAAAGTAATATTTGCCCTCATCTGCGAGCTTATATACAAAGTTTGTCTTGTCAACGTATTTGTAACCGTTACGTCGCAAGTCTTCGAAATTTTGTATTCCAATAGGATATTTCATAAGAATGACTCCTTCTTTGGGGTATTTTATTGTTCTTACTTCGCCATTTTTGCAATAGATGCTTTCTTATGGCATGATTCTGAAATGCAAAATTAAGCATTTTTTCTGAGTTACCCAACTTGTGAAGTGTTAAATATTCGTTGTAAACGAAATTATGGCACTTTTAGCCTAGTTTGAATTTGGGTAACATATATATAATGCAAAAATATCACATTTATTTTGTTTGGATATAGATTTTTTCCTTTTTTCTCTTTTTGAGTGCTGATATTTTGAAAAATATCTTTTGAAAATATTTGGTGATTTTCTTTTTTATATGTATATTTGCAAAATATATTATGAGCTATATTTAATTTCCTTAGGAATATTGACACTATTGTATATGTTTGTCTTTAGTGGCGATTTTCTACTGATGTTGACAGTAGATAGATTAGGGATAAAATAAAGATTCAAAATGATGAAACAAAAAAGAAAAATGCCTTTGGGCATACAGGACTTTGAAGAAATGCGTAGGGGTGATTATCTCTATGTGGATAAGACGGATATTGTATGGCAGTTGGCTAACGGCGTTAAGTACAATTTCCTAAGCCGTCCTCGTCGTTTTGGTAAGTCCCTGTTGTGCTCTACCCTCAAGTGTTATTTTGAAGGAAGGAAAGAACTCTTTGAAGGATTGAAAATCATGCAGATGGAGGAAGACTGGGTCAAACGTCCGGTCATCTATCTAAGTATGAGTTTGGGTGGCTCTTCTGCTCAGGAACTTAAGGAATATTTGCATTATGTGCTCTCTACATACGAAAAGTTTTATGGGAAGAATCCTAATGAACGGTCTTTGGGCAATCGTCTAAATGGTATCATTCAGAGGGCTTATGAGCAGTCTGGAGTAAAGATTGCCGTCATTGTAGATGAGTATGATGTGCCTTTGCAGCATACCTATGAGACGAATCAGCATGATGAGTGTAGGGAAATCTATCGTAATTTCTTTACGGGACTAAAGGATTATGGTTATTGTATTAAATGTGTGTTTATCACAGGCATCACGAAGTTTACACAGATTAGTCTGTTTAGTATGCTCAATACTTTGACTAATATAAGCTTTGACGAGCAATATGCTGCTATTTGTGGATTGACCCATGAGGAATTGGCTCAATACTATTCTGAGGAGATTGAAAGGTTAGCTTTGCGCTATGCCTTAGATGTGCCACAAGTGCTTTCTGAACTTAAAGCTACTTATGATGGTTATCATTTTTCACGTAATTTGCAAAATGTCTATAACCCATTTAGTGTGTTAAACGCATTGAGTCGTTCTCAGTTGAATTCTTATTGGATAGCTACTGGTTCTAATGAAATGCTTAATAAACTTTTAAAAAAGTATGTGGATGATATTCCTTCACTTGATGGTAGTCTCATAGATACTGATTATTTGGAGATGAGTGATGTCAATATGGACGAGCCGAAACTCTTTCTCTATCAGTCTGGTTATCTTACCATTAAGGTTGTGAAAGGTGATTGTTACTTGTTAGGTTATCCAAATAGGGAAGTGAAGAAGGCTATGTATGAAATGGTTTTGCCTATGATGACAGACAAGCCTTCTTCTGAAGTGACTACTCTGGTTCAAAAGTTGAAAATGAACTTGTCTATGGGGAATGTAGATGATGCTATGCTTTGTCTCAAAGGGTTGGTAGCAGGTACTCCTTATAGTATTCAAAAGAAAGAGCAATTTGTGTTTGAGGAGCATTTCCGTTTTATTTTGAAAAATATATTTTACTTGTGCGGATTTGAGGCTAAGGAGGAAATTGAAATGGCTTCAGGTCGAATTGATTTGATAGCTCAGAATGATTCTTATGTTTATGTCATGGAGTTGAAAATGGACGATAATGGCGGGATTAATGCGGCTATTAGTCAGATGAAGTCTCGTCATTATGCTGATATTTATGCGGCAAGTGAAAAGAAAATAATCTGTTTAGCTCTTGAATTTTCTAAAGAAAGCAGAGGGCTGAAAGAGTGGCAGGTTCTGGATTAGTCCAATAAAAACGAGCGGAAGATTTTAATTTCTTCCGCTCGTTTTGCTAATGTTTATATCTCTCCAATCTCTGTCGTCTTACCTTGTTGGAATATTAGATATATTCCGTGTAGTTGTGTTCCTACAGATAGACTTTGTATATTCGAGTCTATAATGTATTTTTTCAATTGCTTCAGGGCTTGTTCCTTGATTATTTTTACTTCTTCAACTGTTGCTTTAGAATTAAGATACTTCAACTCTATAATGTAGCTATGACGCAATGTTGGGTATTTCTTGGTGTCTGCTAAAAGAAAAAAGTCGCAATAGCCATGATTTGCCTCTATCTCAGGATGCGCTATGAAGAGCTTTGATAGATGAAGGTAGGCATTGAAATAACCTTGTATGTTACGCTCTCCTTGAATGCTATCTCTGATGCTACTGTCTTTCCAATATGAACTGGAAAGATATTTAAATAAAGGTTGCCATTCTCCTTCTTGTGCCGCTTTACGATACATAGCAGATAAGTCATTGAGATCCAAACCGTGTAGTGACTGGTATTGTTCTACCAGAAAGTCGTAATACAACTTGCGAATGGTATTGTTGTGGATTCGCTGTGATTAGAATCTTGGCTTCCCTTTCTTGAATATCTCTACATTTATGCGATAGCCATATCCGGAAGGCTCGTCGCGTTCGGTGTTGGCTAATGATTTTTGGAGATATTCAATAGCTTGTTCTATTACGTCTCTTCTTGTAGCACCGTGAAGACCGCAAGAAGCAACCGGTTGGTCGTTGCCCATCAGCTCCATCTGTGCTTGTACTAATGTATGTAAATCCATAATCTTGTCTTTATTTTATAATATAATTGGTATACATATGCTGTTATTTTGTGAAATGTGTGCCATCTTCTCTTTCAAGACGTTCCTTTCCCTTCTCTGTAAGCAAGTATTTCTGCTTTGGATGATGAGGTGAGTTTGGATAGAGAGGGGTAATATATCCTTTCTTGATGGCAGGAATAAGATAATTTACCATAAAGTTCTCTCTGTCTTTAAGTTTAAGAAATGCCATTATTTCTTTAATAGAAAATGTATGGATGCCTATAACGTGTAAGAGTTCTTTGCTTCCCTCTGAGCTTGCCGGGTACTTGTCGGGTACTTGTCGGGTACTTGTCGGGTACTTGTCGGGTACTTGTCGGGTTGCGGTATCATTTACAGTCTCATTTGTCTTTTGGCATCCTCTGGGCATGATAACAAGTACACCGCCCATGGTTGCCTCCAATTTAGGGGCAGAAAGCCCAGCATTCTTGAAGCCTGCTTGGATTATGCCGATGCCTCGTCCCCATGATTCGATGAAGCCTGCCTTGTAGAAGGCATTAGCTATGTTGAGATTGCGGGGTTTGGAGGTGTGTTTATGGAGTAAAGTTTCGACTGTGTAGTTTTCTGGGAGGTTGCCATCGTTCCAAAGCCAAATGTGGTCATTGAATACTTTCATCTGTATCTGTACTCCTGTATAGTCTTTATGGATAATGGCGTTATATATGGCTTCACGCAATGCTTTTTCTGGAATTTCTAAAGGCTCTATGCGCTGCATTCCTTCATAATGGATGGGAGAGATGAGGTACTTTGATTTTAAAGTTTCCATCACTCGGTCTGCCATCTGTATGATATTGCCTTCTACGATGTCTTGAAATATTAAATCAGTGTCATCTTGAATAAAGCGACCTAAGCGGAAATCGGCACATGTGAAGAATCTTGCTGGTTCTTTGCCGAAAAGCAAAATGGCAGCATTTTTCAATTTTCCATCTTCTATAAGATGGAGGTTATCCAGTACTTCCTCTGGAGTGTCATTTAGTGATTCTACAGGCATACGCTCTGCATCTACAGCTTTGCGTAAGAAGTATTTGATAGCTTTTGGATCTATGTCATCAATTTTTGCACGTTCATTGATGATGTCGTCCCATGAACGTCCCATTTTCTTGAGTATGAAATGTTGGAGTGCGGCACCTTTGAGTTCTTGCTTGGTGGATCCAGAACGGTAGTGGTATATGCCTTTATAGGCGATGGGTATATTGCTTGGCTCTATACAGATCTCGATGTAGTCGAAATTGTCTTGGTGGTGAAGGTTGACATCAGCTACTATTCCTAATGTCGTGACAATCTTGTTGGGAATGTCTTCCATGAGTTGTTTGCTGTGCTTGATGCCGACAACTTTCCTTTCGTCATTGATTCCAATGAAGATCTTTCCTCCGTGCGCATTGGCAAAGCCGCATATCCATTTGAGGTATTCGTCTTTCCAACTTTCCTTGTATTCTATGTTTTGACTTTCCTCTTGAAACATGTTGATCTGTTTGTTATTTTCTGTAAATTTATATTTTTTCTGAGTTACCCAACTTGTGAAGTGTTAAATGTTCATTGGGAATGAAATTATGGCACTTTTCGCCCGATTTGGGCTTTAAAGTCGTTGAGATCCAAACCGTGTAGTGACTGGTATTGTTCTACCAGAAAGTCGTAATACAACTTGCGGATGGTATTGTTAGGAATCACAAGATGAAGGGCATCAAGATCGGTGCCACCTATCGTCAACATGCCATAATAATATAACAGGCTGACGAAACGATCAGGATTCATTACTTCTTCTGCTGCAAATGAGTCTGCTATTGGGGCATCAATGTAGCCTTTTTCGGCTATCTTCATCAAGACTCCCTTGCGGTCACCGTCCAAACGGTCCAGACGAACAAGGTTCTTTAACTTTGCATAGTCTGTTCGGCAACTTGGATCAGCCATCTCCTTGGGGGCTTTGCCTGTAGTGATGAGGTTGTTGAGATAATAGAGCACCATGTTGCTATTATACATGCTCGGATCGATATTATATCTGTCTTCTGAAAAGCAATAGTTATCGTACCATGGTTTCATCTCTGCTATGATCTTGTTGATCCTTTCTTCTTCATCAATGTTTTCATTTGCAGAATCGCTCGTCTTGATGAGTCCTACGGATATGTAGTAGGATATCATCTGGTGTACTTCTTCTTCGCTAAAGCCTAACATCATGTTAAACCATGGGTGTAGGCTGATGTTGGTGGCAATGTTGAAGCCGCTGGTCAAATCGTTGAGAGTGATTGGACTGACACCCATAAAGAGGATACGCTCGAAGTTTGGCTTGAATATCTTGAATGCACTGCGATAAAAACCGCTACTATGTGTCATATTGTGGTAGGTATCCTTGCCCAACTCATTGAGTACCGTATTGGTAAAGTTGTCGTATTCGTCAATGATAAGGTAGAGATGATAGCCACGTTCCTTGGCTTCCTTGGCAAGAATGTTGATCTTATCCTTGGAAGTGGTGGCTGCTAAAGCCCATTCTACCGTGTCTGGTGTATAATAGTCCTGGTATTTTTGAATAAATTGATTCAAGCAACTGCAACAATATGTATTGAAGTCGTCCTCAAGATTTTCAATTTTGTCCAATACTTGGGAAAAGTCAAATTGCAAAATCTGGAATTTTCCTTTGGATTCTAAAGGATGGCTTTCTATCCAAGTGCCTTTATATTCTGACTCTATATCCTTGTTGGCGCAATCGAAGTAATCGGCTACCATTGACAAAAACAAACTTTTGCCAAAACGACGTGGTCGTATTAAAAAGAGAAAATTTGAAATCTCCTCCAATAATGGCAAGTACTTTGTTTTGTCAACAAAATATTTATGACTTCTCTGTAATGTCTTGAAGTCAGATATTCCTACTGGTAATCTCTTGATTGCTTCCATGATTTCTTCTGTTTTTACAACTCCTCGTTATTTTCTTGAGGAAACCTTTGCAAAGATACGATTTTCTGTTGTAACATCCAAATGTTTTGCTAGGAAATTATTTCCCTTCTATTTCTTCTTCATTCCCTTCTTCGCTTTTCTTCTTGATCTTACCCTTGATCTGGTCGAAACCTTCGCCATATACGCCAATCACGGCACTCTGACTTACGAAGGCGTGAGGGTCTATCTCTTCGATGAGGCGGAAGATGGTTTGTGACTGGCGCTGCTTGGCCAGTACGAAGAGCATCTTTACTTGCTGACCGGAATAGAAACCGGAGGCATCTACTACGGTTACTCCACGATCGGCATCTGTATTGATACGCTTGCCTATCTCCTGATATTTCTTGGAAATGATGAAGAACTGTACGCTTCGGCGACGACTGTTGACCACCTGGTCGATACAGAAAGCCTGGACATAGAGTACTACATATCCATAGAGTACTTTCTCCCAGTCGTGGACAACAAAGTAGCTGGAGGAAATGATGAAAATATCACATATCATGATGACTCTGCCCAGAGAGATGTCGCGATACTTATTGACGATGGCTGCTACGATATCTGTTCCTCCCGTAGAACCGCCCGCAGAAAAACCGAGTCCGATACCGCATCCGCAAAATACTGCTCCTAAAAATGCTGCCCAAAGCGGTTGGCTCTGGAGCAGATGCAGATTCTCTGTATGGTGTGAAAAATAGGAGGTGAGAAGGGTTACCACGATTACGGCATAGATGGTTTTCATGCAAAACTTCTTGCCGAGAATGATCCAAGCTGCTACGATAAGACAGGAATTGACTATAAAATAAGGTATCTGTACTGGACATCCTGTGGCCCAATAGATGATAGAGGAGATACCAGGTAAGCCGCTGGCTGTTACGTTGGTAGGAAGGAGAAATACATTCCAGCCGATGGCATAGGAAATCATGCCAATGGCGATGAATACATAGTCTTGAATCTCTCGAAACAAGGGTCGCTTTGTTAAGTTTGCAGTCATGTCTTATTTTATTTTTTTATTTATTCTTGTTCGTTTTTCTTGTTTATTAAACTGATCTCTTTTATAAGATGATAATTGTGGCTGCAAAAGTACATAAAAAAACTCAGATAAAATAAATTATCTGAGTTTTTCTTGCATAAGAATGCGAATTGATGCCGTTTTACCAGAACTTCTTCTGTTCTTCTGACCATTCGAAACCCTGGGTTGCCATTTTAGCTTCCAGATCGGCACGGTTTACATGGAAATGATAGCAAATCTCATCCAATGTATCAAACTCATGGTCGCGAAGCAGGAAGTTGATTGCGCTTACCAGCATCGGCACATCATTCATAGGTAATTTATCCATAAAGCAATCTTTTTTTGTTAAAATATAGTGTTGATAATCTTATTTCTTTTCTCTCTTGAGTTCTTCTGCCAGGAATCTTGGAGTGAATCCTTTCTTGCTCTTGGCTACTTCCTCTGGGGTTCCTGCACACAGCAACTGACCGCCTCCTCGTCCGCCTTCTGGTCCCATGTCGATGATATAGTCTGCCAACTTGATAACGTCGAGATTGTGTTCGATGATAAGTACTGTGTTGCCTTTATCTACCAACTTTTCCAATACATCCATCAGGATGCGGATGTCTTCGAAGTGGAGTCCGGTTGTCGGTTCGTCCAGGATATAGAGGGTCTTGCCGGTATCACGCTTGGAAAGCTCGGTGGCAAGTTTTACTCGTTGGCTTTCACCGCCGGAGAGGGTAGTGGAACTTTGTCCTAACTTGATATATCCGAGTCCGACACTTTGCAAAGCCTTGACTTTCTGGAGTATCTGCGGTACGTTCTCGAAGAATTCTACAGCCTGATTGATGGTCATATCAAGCACATCTGCGATACTCTTTCCCTTGTATCTTACCTCTAAGGTCTCACGGTTGTATCGCTTGCCGTGGCAAACTTCGCATGGTACATATACATTTGGCAGGAAGTTCATCTCAATGGTCTTATATCCATTTCCCTTACAAGCCTGACAGCGGCCTTCACTAACGTTGAAAGAGAAGCGACCTGATTTATAACCGCGTATCTTGGCTTCCGGCAAACCTACAAAGAGTGAACGGATATCGCTGAATACTCCTGTATAAGTAGCAGGGTTGCTGCGAGGAGTACGACCGATAGGACTCTGATCAACATTTACTACTTTGTCGATGTTGTCTATTCCCTCAATACTGTCGTATGGCATCGGCTTCTTGAGCGAACGGTAGAAATGATGAGAGAGTATCGGTTGAAGCGTCTCATTGACGAGTGTTGATTTGCCCGATCCGCTGACACCTGTTACCACAATGAGTTTGCCGAGTGGGAACTCGATATCTACATTCTTCAGGTTATTGCCCTTTGCGCCACGGATGATAATGCTCTTGCCATTACCTTCACGCCGCTTCTCGGGTACTTTGATTTCCATCTCGCCATTCAGATATTGTGCGGTGATGGTCTGGGTCTTCAGCATTTCTGCCGGTGTTCCCTGAAAGACAACTTCGCCACCCTTGCGTCCTGCCTTCGGACCGATATCCACTATCCAGTCTGCTGCAAGCATCATGTCGCGGTCATGTTCTACTACGATGACGGTATTGCCGATGTCGCGAAGTTCTTTCAGACTGTTGATGAGGCGTTCGTTGTCACGCTGATGCAATCCGATGCTCGGCTCGTCGAGGATATAGAGTACATTGACCAACTGGCTACCTATCTGTGTGGCAAGTCGGATGCGCTGGCTTTCACCACCGGAAAGGGATGCAGACTGACGGTTCAGAGAGAGATAATTCAAACCGACATCGAGGAGGAAGGTTACGCGGGAACGTAATTCCTTTACGATTTCATGAGCTACTTTGGCTTTCATCTTCGGCAGATGTTCCTCTACGTGTTCGAGCCAATCGAGCAATTCATCAATATCGAGGGAGGCTACTTCTGAGATATTCTTATCCCAGATGCGATAGGAGAGAGACTCTTGTTTCAGACGCATACCGTGACATTTCGGACAGTCGATGGTGGTGATAAACTGGTCTGCCCATTTCTTGCCGGCAGTAGAGTCGTCATTCTCTATTACTTTATGAAGATAATCGATTACACCATCGTAGGCGCAGATATAGTCGGAAGAGGTTCCTGCCTTTTCCTTCGGTATCTTCACGTTCTCAAGTGTGCCGTACATTACCTCTTGCATGGTGTCGTCATCAAGGTCCTTGATAGGGGTCTTGATGGTGGCATTATGTTTCTCTAACAATGATTGTAACTGCCAGAATATCATCTGGTTCTTGTATTTTCCTAAAGGCACGATTCCACCTGCGTAGATGCTGAGGTTGTCGTCTGGTATTACCTTCTTGAGGTCTATTTGATTAACCTTTCCTAAACCTTTACAGTGTGGACATGCTCCTTCGGGAGAGTTGAAGGAAAACATGTTTGGAGCTGGATCCCGGTAGGCCATTCCGGTAACAGGGTCCATCAGTCTCTTGGAGAAAATCTTGGATTCTCCCTTTTCCTTATCGATGACCATAACCATGCCGTCTCCTTGTTTCATGGCTGTGGTGATACTCTTGCGGATGCGCTCTTCGTCATCATCGCGAACTGCAAGTTTGTCGATGAGAACCTCGATGTTGTGGTTCTTGTATCTGTCCACTTTCATTCCTCTTTCGAGTTCCATGATTTCCCCATCTACCCTCACATGTAGGTATCCCTTGCGTCGCATACTCTCGAAGAGTTCGCGGTAATGACCCTTGCGCTGACGAACGAGTGGGGCAAGGAGGAAGATGCGACGGCCTTTGTAATCGCTGAGAATCATGTCGATGACCTGTTCCTCGGTATATTTTACCATCTCCTCGCCAGTATGATAGCTGTAAGCAGTACCGGCACGTGCATAGAGCAGACGCAGGTAATCGTAAATCTCGGTGGTTGTGCCCACGGTGGAACGGGGATTCTTGTTGGTAGTCTTCTGTTCGATACTGATGACAGGACTGAGACCTGTAATCTTATCTACATCAGGACGTTCCATGCCGCCCAGAAAATTGCGGGCGTATGCAGAGAAAGTTTCGATATAGCGTCGCTGGCCTTCGGCAAAGATGGTGTCGAAGGCTAAGGATGACTTGCCGGAACCTGAAAGTCCTGTAATTACTGTCAGTGAGTTGCGGGGAATCTCTACGTCCACATTCTTCAGGTTGTGAACTCTGGCTCCCCACACGTTTATCTTTTCTTCTTCTGAATTCATTGAAGTTAATTGATTCTTGTTGAAATGCTATTTTTGTATTGAAATGCTTCTTGAAAAGCTTTTCTCTTCTTGAAATACTTCTTTTTTATGGAAATATGCCTTGTTTTTGTGGAAATACGACTTGAATGATTTCCTTTCTTTCTAATCCTGTTGCTCTCGGGTTTATTCCGTGGCAGTAGAACCTGATTCGATGTAACCCCTCAACAGGTTGACATCCTTTTTGATGTTGTAGGTCTTGCCATCGGCTCCTTTTGCCTTGACCAGGCAGAAATAGACTCCGTCTTTCACTGGCTTACCCTTATAGGTGCCATCCCAACCGTCTGCAGGGTCGTTCCATTCATGAAGCTTCTGTCCCCATCGATTGAAGATATATGCATGAAATTCGGTCAGACTCTGGTATCCGTCTTTCGCCTTGTAGATGTCATTGATACCATCACCGTTTGGGGAGAAGGCATTAGGCATCTGCAAGAAACTTTCAGAGATGGTAAGAGTGAGAGGAGAATCCTCATTGTTCTGTTCGATAACCTGTCCATCTTTCGTGAATTTGGCATAGAGGATGATGCGGTGCAGACCAGACTGATTAAACTCAAGATCTGTATTTTCTTCATACCTTATTATATATGGCTCTGTATCATTGTCGTGATAGATGCGCCACTCATAGTATTCAGTCCATCCGGTAATGCCAGTAGGATTCGCCTTGAAAGCAGCCTTGATAGGTGCCGAACCGGAATAGGATGCGTCTTCACTGGTCTCACCATCACTTGTGGTATAGGTGACTGATGGGGCAATAGATGGAGCATCGTCTGCGAAACTGGTTGTTGCCATGGCTAAAAACACCATCAATAATAATATGAAATTCGTCTTTATTTTCATGTCTTTATGTAAATTTCTGCAAAGATAGCGCAATTTTCTGAATTAGAGTATGGTTGAATGAGAGTTTTTTTGTATTTTTGCAAATGAAATTATAAAATTAAGCAAAAGAAATCATAATTTTGTGGATTAATAACATAAATCAACGAAAAAGATGAAACAAAAAATGAGATACATCTTGTTGGGCATAGGATTGATTATTTTCAATGCCTCAGCGTTCTGTCAGACTACTAAATGGCGTGACATTTATACGGTGAAGAAAAAAGATACGATTTTCGGTATCGCCAATAAGTATGGATTGAGTCTGCCTGAACTGATGGAAGCCAACCCGGAAATGAAGAAGGAAGGATATATGCTCCAGAAGGGTGCTACTCTCTTTATTCCTTTCGAGAAGAATAATACCGCTACAGGTGGAACTGCTCAGGCAGGTCGGACCCATGCAGCTCAGAAACAGGTGGCTCCTCAGAAGAAAGCCAATACGGTGAATGTGGGTGTGATGCTTCCTCTTCATGATATAGATGGTGATGGCAAGCGTATGGTGGAGTTCTATCGTGGCATTCTGATGGCTTGCGAAAAGTTGAAGCAGCAGGGTATCTCTACGAATATTCATGCCTGGAATGTGCCTATTGATGCGGATATTCGTACTACACTGGTACAGGAAGGTGCCAATCAGTGTGATCTTATCTTTGGTCCGCTTTATACCAAGCAGGTGGCACCATTGGCTGATTTCTGCAAGACCTATGGCATCAAGATGGTGATTCCTTTTTCTATCAATGGTGACCAGGTGGATCGCTGCAAGGAAATCTTCCAGGTATATCAGTCTCCGGAATCGCTCAATGATGCAAGCATCAAGGCTTTCCTGAACCGTTTTAAGAATGTACATCCTATCTTTGTGGATTGCAATGACACTACTTCCCGTAAGGGTAACTTTACTTTTGGTCTCCGCAAGGAACTGGAGAAGAGAAAGATTACTTATAGTGTGACCAATGTAAATTCTTCATTGGAATATTTTGCCAAGGCGTTTGTTCCTTCCAAGCAAAATGTAGTGATACTCAATACCGGACGTTCGCCACAGCTGACTCAGGTTTTGAATAAGTTGGATGAGTTTACCGCCAAGTATCCTGGTGCTGACATCTCCCTCTATGGTTATACCGAGTGGTTGATGTATGCCAAGTACAATCTCGACCGCTTCTATAAATATGATACTTATATCCCTTCCACATTCTATTATAATGCAAATTCTGCTAAGACAATAGATTTGGAGAGTAAATACAATATCTGGTTCCATCAACCTATGCAGGTAGCGATGCCCCGATTTGCCATCACTGGTTATGATCAGGCGATGTTCTTTATCCAGGGTGTCAATAAGTATGGCAAGGATTTCACTGGGCAGATGACGCAGGTAAACTATACTCCTGTTCAGACTCCTCTGCATTTTGTCAAGACTTCAAAGGGTGGTTACCGTAACCAGATATTACAGTTGATTCATTATACATTCAATCGCCAGATAGAGGCGGTAACCTATTAAAAAGTGACATATTAAAGATAAGTAAATGAAAGCAATTAAGATATTGGTGATGTTTCTGATGCTGGGCGGTATGACAGCACAGGCTCAGATAGGTGAACATCGCAATGACTTCTCTATAGGTGTAAATGGTGGCTACTTGATGAGCAGCGTGGGTTTTACTCCCAGTATTCCTCAAAGCCAACATGGAGGACTGACCGGTGGTTTCTCTTTCAGATATGTTTGCGAGAAATATTTCAAGAGTATCTGCTCTGTCTATGGAGAGGTGAATTTCGCACAGGCAGGATGGAAAGAGAAAATTCTGGATATCGAAAATGCTCCGGTCATCATTTCCAGTACGGGTGAGCCGATGGCATACGAGCGTACCATCAGTTATGTTCAGATTCCTATCTTTGCACATTTAGCATGGGGTAGAGAAACACGTGGACTGAATATCTTCGTTAATGCTGGTCCTCAGTTCGGTTACTATCTCAGTGAATCTACGAAGACCAACTTCGATCCGAAACGCCTGCCAGCTACAGACAATGACCGTGTAAACAGAATCATTGCACAGGATACGATGGCAGTGGAGAATAAGTTTGACTATGGTATAGCTTTAGGCATTGGAGCGGAATACAGTATCCCGAAAGTGGGGCATTTCTTAGCTGAGGCTCGTTATTACTATGGATTGGGCAACATCTATGGATCTTCCAAGAGGGATTTCTTCGCAAAAAGTAATTTCGGTCAGATTGTGTTTAAAGTATCTTATCTATTTGATATTGTAAAAACCAAGGATGTAAAGAGAAAATAAATAAATTTATAGATTAATGACAACTACAGAAAAATTTCAACAGAAATTGAGCGACTCTAAGTCTGCTCGCTGGACAGCCTTACTGATTGTGGCTATCACCATGATGTTTGGCTACTTTTTTACAGACGTAATGTCACCATTGGAGCCGCTTTTGACAGCAGCCAAAGAGGATGGCGGCTTAGGACTCGGATGGACATCAGATGAATATGGATTCTTTTCTGGTTCATATGGATTCTTCAATGTGTTTCTTCTACTCCTGTTCTTCGGTGGTATCATCTTGGATAAGTTTGGTATCCGTTTTACGGGTGTGATTGCCACATTATTGATGTTTGCTGGTGCGTTGGTAAAATGGTATGCGGTTAGCAATCAGTTTACGGGTACTATCGCTGTGCCTTTCTTTGGTGAATATCAGACCCAAGTGGTACTTGCTTCTACTGGTTTTGCTATTTTCGGTGTAGGTAGTGAGATTTGTGGAGTTACAGTAACCAAGATACTTGCTAAGTGGTTTACTGGTCACGAAATGGCTTTGGCGATGGGTGTGCAGGTTGCTTTGGCTCGTCTGGGTACAGCTGCAGCCTTGAGTGCTTCTCTTCCGTTTGCCAAGATGATGGGTAGCGTTTCTGCTTCTGTAGGCTTAGGTCTTGCCCTGCTTTGTGCTGGTATCATGGTTTATCTTGTTTATTGCGTGATGGATAAGAAGGAAGATGCATCTGTTGCTGCTGTTGAAACGGAACCGGAAGAGGGATTCAAGTTCTCTGATTTGGCTGGTTTGGTGAAGACTACAGGTTTCTGGTATGTCGCAGTGCTCTGCCTCATGTTCTATGCAGGTGTGTTCCCATTCCTGAAGTTTGCTACCAAGTTGATGATTTTCAAATATGGAGTAAGTGAAGATGTAGCTGGTTTTATTCCTGCTATGCTGCCTTACGGTACAATTATCCTGACTCCACTTTTCGGTAGTATATATGATAAATATGGTAAGGGTGCAACCTTGATGCTTATCGGCAGTTGCCTCTTGACCTTGGTTCATATCGTATTTGCTTTGCCAATGGATTCATACGTGGTGGCTATCATCATGATGCTTATCTTAGGTGTTGCTTTCGGATTGGTTCCGTCTGCCATGTGGCCATCCGTACCTAAGATTATTCCGATGAAATTCTTAGGTTCTGCTTATGCTCTTATCTTCTATATTCAGAATATCGGCTTGGCTCTTGTTCCAGTTTGGATTGGTAAGGTAAATCAGGCTAATACTGCGGCTAATGGTGTGATAGACTATACGGAGACAATGACTATCTTTGCCGGTTTCGGTGTAGTGGCTATCTTGATTTCCATTCTTCTTATGATGGAAGATAAGCGCAAGGGATATGGCTTGCAGAAGCCTAATATCAAGAAATAATTTTTCTCTGATAAGGTCTGCTGATTTTCTGATGCATTTTTTCAGAAATCATATTTGAATGATATTGAGTGCTAAATAATTATAAACCCGGATGTTCTCTCATCCTATTGGTGGGATGAGGAACATCTATAAAAAAGAAAGGACTAACCATGAACACGACACCTGAAGCTCTTATAAAAGAGTATGCTGACCCGATAGAGCAGCAAGAGATTGACAAGTTCGTCTGTGCAGAAATGGGAAGACAGATTCACCGATATATCAAAGGTATGTCGGGTACTAAAACTGCCATGCTCAAGTTTGAGGAACGCTTGGCAAGTTTGACCTTGCCCGAGAAAGAAAAGGCGATAGCCAAGTATATTGACTTGAATAGAAAGGCTCTGGATGGCCTTGATTTGAAGATGATACTGGTTCGCTCTGTTGCTAACTATTGTGATACATTCCAATATATGTTGGAATTTGTCAATGACAAGCGCAAGATGATTTTCTATTATCTTCGCCTCAAAGAGAAGTATATCCAGTATCATGAGGTATTTGAGCAGAATGGTAAGTTTGGTATGAAGAATCATACGGGTGAGATTATGCTTTCGCCTCAGTATGACTTCCTCCGTACTTGCTATATTTACAATGACGACTTGAGTATGATGCCTGTAATAGCAGAAAAGAATGGCAAGATGGGGTTGGTTTATCCTGATGGTAATGATACCATTGTTGCAGACTTCCTTTATGATGAGATTTGTTTACGCGATGAATATCCTTATTTTGAAGCAGTCAAGGATGGTATGTCTGGACTGATAGATAAGGATGGAAATTTCATCCAGCATTAAGGTAAGACTTGATGAAGTAAAAGGAACCCTTTTTAGTTAATAGAGAAATATAAAAAAGCTTGGCAAAATTTATTTGCCAAGCTTTTTTTATCCTAAGTATTTCATGAGAATTTTTATCTTTCCACTGTCGCGAAGCTTCAGAATACTTTTTTCGCGAATCTGACGTACACGTTCACGGGTGAGATTGAACTCGCTTCCGATTTCTTCCAATCCTTTCTCATGGCATCCGATGCCATAGCAATAGCAGAGAATATCACGCTCACGAGGTTTGAGAACAGCGTCAAGTACGCGCTTCAACTCACTGCTCATTGACTCGAAATCCACCTGCTTGTCTGTACGTGTGTCATCACCTGATGCCATCACGTCAACCATCGCATTGTCATCATCCTCGCCACCGAATGGAGCATCGATACTCATGTGGTGATTGTCAGCCTTGATGGTCTGGTCAATCTTAGTTTCCTCCATGTTGGTTATCTTACTCAATTCTGAAACGGATGGCTTGCGCTGATGCTCTTGCTCAAACTTACTAATCTCAGCCTGGATTTTACTCAAAGCACCTACCTGGTTGAGTGGCAGACGAACAATACGGCTCTGCTCTGCAATAGCCTGAAGGATGCTCTGGCGAATCCACCAAACTGCGTATGAGATAAACTTAAAACCGCGAGTCTCATCAAATTTCTCGGCAGCCTTTACAAGTCCGATATTTCCCTCATCAATCAAGTCGGTGAGCGAAAGGCCCTGATGCTGGTACTGTTTTGCTACAGAAACCACGAAGCGGAGGTTGGCTTTCACCAATTTATCTTTAGCACGCTCACCCTCGCGACCGCCTTTGCGGATCTTCTGTGCGAGTTCGATCTCCTCATCAATAGAGACCATAGGTTCACGACCAATCTCCACCAAGTACTTGTCAAGTGCTTCACTGGAACGGTTGGTTATACTCTTGCTAATCTTAAGTTGTCTCATAAATATTTATCTTTTTACCTGTATTTAATTGTCTATTAAATTATCTGTTTTATTATCGCTGAAACCGATATTACCTGTTTCGGGGTGCAAAATTACAAAAAAAACTGCAACTTCTTTGTCATATAAACCGAAAAAGTTTGATTTTATTGTGTATCTTCTGGGATATTTTTATTTTTTATCTCGTTGATTATAAGTAAAAGAATTGGAAATATGCCTAAGTTGTTACATGATTTTACAACAAAAGTGAGGTAAAATTGATGAAAATAGTGCATATTGTTTGTATATTCAAAGATTTTCCGTATCTTTGCAAACTGAAAAACAAGTGAAAAAATAAATAAATTATTATGTTTGAGAATCAACCTAAAGGTCTTTATGCTTTAGCATTGGCCAACACTGGTGAGCGTTTTGGTTATTATACCATGCTTGCCATCTTTACATTGTTCATGCAGGCTAAGTTTGGATGGACAGAGTCTCATGCAGGACAGGTGTATGCCATCTTCCTTGCTGTTGTTTATTTCGCACCATTATTTGGTGGTATGATAGCCGATAAGATAGGTTACGGAAAGTGTGTAACCATAGGCTTTGCTACCATGTTTTTGGGTTATTTAGGATTGGCAATTCCTACAGAGGCTAACGCTGCTGGTGAGTATGCCATGTATGCAGGTTTAGCTTGTGTGTCTTTGGGTACTGGCCTTTTTAAGGGTAATTTGCAGGTGCTTGTAGGTAATCTTTATGATGATCCGAAGTATGCTTCTAGACGTATTGATGCCTTTAGTTTGTTCTATATGGCCATTAATATCGGTGCTATGTTTGCCCCTTCTATGGCTAAGTGGATTACCAATGTTTATCTTGGTAAGTACGGTATGGTGTATGATGCTTCCAATTTAGATCCTAATTACTTGAAAGTTTTGTATGGTGCTTATGGCTTGTGTTTTGGTGTTGCATGTGTATCTTTGATTATTTCTGCAGTTATATACTTTGTTTGTCGCGCTTGGTTTAAGCATGCTGATGTAACAGCTAAGCAGGCTAAAGAGCAGAATGATGCTAATGTTGAGGTTCTTACTCCTAAACAGGAAAAAGATCGTGTAATCGCTTTGTTACTAGTTTTCGCTGTGGTTATCTTCTTCTGGATGGCTTTCCATCAGAATGGTTCTGCTTTGACTTTCTTTGCAAAAAAATATACTAATCTTACCATTTCCGGTGGTATGCGTGTATGGTTCAATATTTTCAGTCTTGCTCTGATTGCTCTTTCTGTTTATACAGGATTTGGTGCTTTCCAGTCTAAGAGTTCTAAGAACCGTATAATCTGTGGTATTTCTACTGTCGTTTTGTTATCCATTGCTGCTGCATTGTTCTTGAGTATGGATAATCCGACTATGGGTCAGCCTTCAGATTTCCAACAGTTCAATCCATTTTTCGTGGTATCGCTCACTCCGTTCAGCATGCTGTTCTTCGGTACTCTTACCAAGAAAGGTAAGGAGATTAGTGCTCCTACTCGTATAGCTTGGGGTATGTTGGTTGCTGCTCTTGGTTTCGGTGTCATTACTTTAGCTTCTACTGGTTTGATTTCACCTATGGATTTGGGAGATAATACCCAGAGTATTTTGTCTCCAGGTTGGTTGATTTCTACCTATTTTACTCTGACTCTGGCTGAGTTGTTGCTTTCTCCTATGGGCATTGCCTTTGTTTCTAAAGTTGCGCCTCCAAAGTATAAGGGTTTGATGATGGGTGGTTGGTTTGTTTCTACAGCAATAGGTAACTATTTGAGTTCTATCCCATCTATGTTGTGGAACAAGATTCCTTTGATGTATAACTGGGGTATCTTGATAGCTTTGTGCTTGGTAAGTGCTGTTGTTATGTTTGCACTTCTCAAGAAGTTGAAGCAAATGACAGCATAATTAATATATGAAAACTCTCTCTCTCAGTGAGAGAGTTTTATAACTGCATAATAAGAATAAACGCTGCAGAATTTTTTGTTAGAATTCTGCAGCGTTTATTCTTATTATAGTCTTACGGTCTTATTCAAAAGATAATTGTCGAGGATGACCATAGCTGCCATTGCTTCGACAACAGGTACTGCACGAGGCAGGACACATGGATCATGACGACCACGGGCTTTCAGTAGGGTAGGATTTCCTTCCAGATCTACTGTATGCTGTTCTGTCAAGATCGTTGCTACGGGCTTGAATGCTATGCGGAAATAGATGTCCTGACCATTGCTGATACCACCTTGGATGCCTCCGCTGTGGTTGGTTGTCGTAGTAACATCCTGTCCGTCTGTAGGAGTAACGGCCTGATGAGTAGTACCTTCCTTGGCAGGAATAAATACATCGTTCTGTTCGCTGCCACGAGTGGTGACTCCTTCAAATCCTTCTCCATACTCAAATCCCTTGACGGCATTGATACCCAACATGGCTGCACCCAACTGCGCATGCAATTTATCGAATTCCGGTTCACCCAGACCAACAGGACAACCCTTGATAACACATGCAATAACTCCTCCAATGGTATCACCTTCTGATTTTACCTTGGCGATGAGATCTTCCATCTGTTTAGCTTTTTCCTGATCAGGGCAACGTACGATATTGTCTTCGATAGTTGTAAGATCATACTTCCGGTAGTCTCTGTTAAGGGCAATATTGCCAACCTGAGATGTGTATGCGGTGACGCTGATGCCGAGTTGACGCAGTGCCAATTTAGCAAGAGCTCCTCCTACACATCTGGCGATGGTGATACGGGCAGAAGAACGACCTCCGCCGCGATGGTCGCGGATGCCATATTTCTCATGATAAGTATAGTCTGCATGAGAAGGACGGAACAGACAGCGCATGTTCTCGTAGTCCTGTGAATGCTGGTTGGTGTTCCTTACCTCGAATCCGATAGGTGTTCCTGTGGATTTACCCTCGAAAACTCCGCTGAGAAACTCCACTTTGTCAGCTTCGTTTCTGGAAGTTGTAATATGACTTTGTCCTGGTCGGCGACGATTCAGTTCACTCTGAATGAAATCCATATCAATTTCGATGCCAGCAGGGAAGCCGTCAATTACACCGCCTACAGCTATACCATGGCTTTCGCCAAAAGTGGTAAGCGTGAAGAGATTGCCAAAAGTATTTCTCATAAAATTATGGGTTTATTGTCATGAAAAAAATGGGGCATGAAAGCCCCATCTTCATATTGTATGATTATTTGTTGCAGTCACAACCGCCCTCGCAGTTGCCACCTTCGCAATTTCCATCCTTGCAGTCGCCACCGCAGTTCTCGCAGCTACCGCCGCAACCCTGCTGACCTTCACCGCTCAGGAGCTTTGCCATGTGTGCAACCTCTTCTGCAGTAGCCTCGCGGTTTTCCAAAACCTCACCACAGAAGTTGAGCTTCTTGCCTGACAATGGGTGGTTGAGGTCGATCTTAACCTTGTCCTCTGAGATAGCTAACACAAGGCCCAAGAAACGGTTACCATCCTCGTTCTGGAGAGGAATTACTGCACCAACCTGTACATGCTGAGCATCAAACTGACCGTTGATAGTGAAAATCTGCTTGTCGAGTTCGATGACACGCTCGTCGAAATGCTCACCATATGCCTGGTCTGGAGTCAATTCGAAGTCAAACTCAGCACCTTTCTCCAGGTTAACTACCTGCTCCTCGAATGAAGGGAGAGTAGCACCCATACCACTTACGAAGATGAAAGGACGCTCATCAGCAGTCTTCTCAAGCAACTCTTCGTTACCATCGTCACCTTTTGTTGTGTCATATAGTGAGTATGACAAAACGATAAATTTGTTTTTTGTTTCTTCCATTTTATTTATTTTTTATTTTATTATAGTCACTTTTTACCATTTTTTTTTGCTAACAATTTTGGATCTTTGATTTTTACTGTGGTTTCTTTATTGATAATTTAGAAGATTACCCCAGTATATGAAAAGTCCAAAAGGACAAAGAACCAAATGGTTTATTTCTTGGTTCTTTTTCTTTTCTGAACTCCTTTTACCATTTCCATGCGCTCCAGATAAATAGGGCGCCATTTGTCAATGATGTCTTGCAAGCTCTTGCTTTGTTGCGCGAGTTGTCCATATTCCTCAGAATCCAACAGATTTTCCTTCTTAAGTTCAAGCATGCGAGCTAAGAGATGTTTCTGGTGTTCTTCCGCAGCTTTGAGTTGGTTTCCTAACTTTTCCAGACTCTCTATGAAAGCAAGCGCTTTGTCTATATGATTTTGTTCTTCCATATATCTTATTCTACATGATTATATATATAGGTGTTTGCACATTGACTGCAAAGGTACAATAAAAAATCGACAATCGGCAAAGAATGTGAAAGAAATTATTCCACTTTGCTATATTTCCCCTTTATATTCTTGATTACATACTCTTCTCCTTGAATAGGAGTTATTCCTTTTTCTCGTATGTAAATACTAACTAGGAATAAGATAGAAGATTGACAAGTAGAATTAGGAACAGAGAAAATAATTGTCAACTTACAATAGGAATAAGGAACTATGTAGTCAACTAAATATAGGAAACTACATCGTTAAACCACAGATATACGAATGAGCAAGGTTTGCCCAAGCCTTGGGCATTGTGTCCCCACGGCTTGGGCATTGTGTCCCCAAGCTTTGGGCATAGATGCCCCACGGCTTGAGCATGTTCTGATAAACGCTTCCTTGACCTTTCTTGATTTCAATAGGCTGACTTTTCCTGATTTCAGTAGACACTTTTTTACTTTATAAACTAGAAAGGTAGTCACTATCAATTTCATAAAACTGAAATAGTAGACACTCCTTATTTTTTGTTCCTAATTTTATAGACACAATAAAAAAGGCTTTATTTTATAAGATTCTGTATAGATATACCGTTTTCTTACATATTTAAATAAAAAATGAAATAAAAGCTACGATATGTTAGGAAAAAGAGGATGGTTCTTTGATTTAAATCAAAAAAGAAAGGGTTTTGGCAACTTTTTTAATAAATTGTTTGCGGGCACAGTGGAAAGTTCGTATCTTTGCATCGTCAAAAAGAAAAAGACAAAAAGAATTAGGATAATGTAAAACGAGCTAATCCTTCGGGTAAGGAAATGCCAATCATTAACACAATTGGTAGGCTCACAAAGTAAAGAAAGGTAAAAAGATTATGAAAAAGTTAGTAGTTTTGGCAGTAGCATTGTTGAGTATGACAACTACTTTTGCAGCAGATGAGAACGCAAGTGCAACAGCAGCAACAGCTGCTTACAACATGAATATCAAGATGGGTCCTCTGGCAGATGCTTTGTCTCTTAACATTGATCAGGTTGAGGCTGTAGCAGATGTTCATAAGAACTTCACTGCAGAGATGATGAATGCTGCTATTGCTCCAGCTGAGGAGCGTGATGCAATGGTAGGTAAGGCTATTAATAAGGATTTGAAATACATGCATACTATTCTTTCTGAGAAGCAGTATCGCAAGTATTTGATGTTGCTCAATGCAACTCTCAAGAATCGTGGTCTCATCAAGTAATGATTCTTGAAACAAAAGAAGAAATTATTATAATAAGAGAGAGATAATTTTGAGAAACTGTGTGTCAGCTTTTTGGCACACAGTTTTTTTTGTCTTCAAAATGATTGTTTCCAATCTAATTGTTTTCAAATTGATTATATTCAAACTTGATAGATCTCAATAGAAAACAAAAAAGGGAATCCTCACGGACTCCCTCTTGCTTATTATACAAAAACATTATGAATTTTATTTAATTAGCGAACAAGATTCGATATTACTATTATCTAACTTAACTAATCCATCTAAAAGTTTCAAATCAGCTATAAGGTTCAATCATTCATCTGCATGAAACATTATCACTTATAGGTTAAGCCTCTGCTTTTAACGATTGCAAAGGTACGAAGTTTTTTCGATTGCTGCAATACCTAAAAATGGGGGTTTTATCCAAATACCTATTTATAATGATGGTTGAAAATTACTTTTTTCGTATCAGCGATGATCCTTGAATAGCTTGATAACCAGATAGTTGTATGATATAGATGCCCGTAGGCAATTCTGATATGTCACATAGATATTCCATTTCTCCTGATTGCATCTTTTCCACTTTCATTCTTATTCCAGATAAGTTATAGACAGAAACCCTAAAATCTTGAGTGGCTTTTTCTGTGAGATTGATGCATATCTTGTTCCTGTCCATACCGATTTGAGCTTTTTGAGGTAGATAAGTACTGATATCTGGTATTCCGTCCAGGTTCAAAGCAGCCAATAGTCCTCGGTAAACATCCAGTTTTCCGTAACCCCAGAGGTTGTTTGGTATATCTTGTTCTTTGTCTAAAGGAATGCTCGTCTTCTTGATAATATCCAAAACATCCTGACTGTTTAGACTCGGATTGGCTTCTAACCATAGGGCAATTGCTCCGCCCACAACCGGAGAAGCCATAGAGGTACCACTATTGGAATGCCAAAAATAATTTCTTCCCTGATAGGTATAACTGGAAATGCGGGTGTCCCTGTCCCAGTTGTCGGGATGACATACTTCATAGAATGAGTTATAGGATGAAATGACCGTACTGCCCGGTGCAATTACATCTGGTTTGATTCGTTCATCGAAGGTTGGTCCTATTGACGAATAGGCTCCAAGTGCTCCGATGGATAGTGTTTCAGACTGCTTATATTTTCCCTCTATATCCGTATAGCCGGTATGGTTGATGGTGGCACCTACGCAGATCACACTCGGGTAAGATGAAGGGGAATTGATGCTATGCGACTTCTCGCAGTCTGCAAGTGACGGATCTACAGAGCAGATATACATATTGCCCGAACCATGATATACTTGAACGTCTGCGTCTTTGCCCATTACTTGATAAGCTATATAGTTGGTTAAACCCACATTTTTTTCGTCTAAGGCTTTCACCATCCAGTCATAGCATATTTCTTCTTTCTGATAACAGGAAGGGTATGCCCCCATCATCATGACATACCTTTTTCCAGCCACCTCTACTGTGTCAATCAGGGTAGAGTCGGCAGTAGCTAAAATCTTTTCGGTATTCACATCAAAGATATGAGGATGCGTTCTTTCTTCATAAATGGTGGTGCGCAAAGTAAATGGCTGAGATGATTTGGCGATGTGATAGACGTATGGTTTAGCACTATTCACAAAACAGCCCGCACTTTCTTTTTCCAATGGCTTATGCATATAGTAATATTGTTGACCATTGTTGCCGGCTGAAGATACCAATACATGACCGGGAATGCGGGTCAGACTATCTAAAATCTCGCCATATAGCAAGTCTGTTCCATCAAAATCCTGTCCAGCTCCTTCGCTAAATGAGATGACGCATGGTTTACCTACCTGATCCGCATAATCGAAGATATACTTGAATCCTAAGGCATCCATGGCATAAGTAAATTTATAAGTTTGGGAAGAATCAATCAATGCAGCATTTTCGGATGTCGCATTTGCTACCAGACAAATATCGCTTTCGTATGCCATGCCGTGGTATTTGCCAGGAATATCTGAAGCCACTCCCTCACATCCGCTTCCTGCTGCTATTCCCAAAGTATGTGTGCCATGTGAATTATCATATCCATCTCTCGAACATCCTACTGCAAGCAGATGTTCTTTTCCGATATATTCGCGGCCTACAGGCAATGTACTCTGTAAGGTGTCTGAAGATATCTGATCCCAAAAAGCCTTGATGCGATAATCTGTCATCTGTGGGTTGTAGAAATTCGGGTTTGTAAAGTCGAAACCGATATCCATAATGCCCATTACTACGCCTTTTCCTGTATAGGCCTGTGGCAAATTCCTACCTTCATATACGGGTAAAGCATTGGTCTGAATGATGACAGAATCTAAAGTACATTTCGGATTCATGTTGGCTTCGATGCGTTGTATCTCTGGTAATGATGATAGACGGGATACAGAGTTCAGCGGAATCGTAGCGATGTATATATTACCATATCTGGCCCAAACCTTGCCACCATGCTGGCGTAGCACTTTTTTTCCATCTCCCGACACTTTGATAAAAGCAGTAGTCATGGGAGAGGGGATGCCTGTTATTGTTTTCTTTGCTTTGACATCATGTATTTTGGCAAGATTGACGGTTTGTTTTTCTTTCTCGCGTTCCTCCAAAACATAGTGTCGGAGCATAGGAGAAAGTTTGGATAGACATGCTCTTTGGGCATAGGCTCCATGTCCGAAGAATATAGTCAAGGTCAAATATAGTAATAGCTTTTTCATACAAGTAAGATTGTAATTAAGAAGAAAAGGAATCCCCGTGAAAGAGGATTCCCTGTTTTTTTTGAGATTTTAGCTTTTAAAAAACTAAAGGATTTATTTCTTTAACCATTTATCAAGCCAGTTGAAGAATGTTCTCTGCCAAAGAACACCATTCTGTGGTTTCAAAACCCAGTGATTCTCGTCAGGATAGATGAGAAGTTCTGCAGGAATACCGCGCATACGGGCAGCGTTGAAAGCTCCCATACCTTGATTGGCATTGATGCGATAGTCTTTCTCTCCATGAATACAGAGGATAGGAGTATCCCATTTATCAACAAACTTGTGAGGACTGTTCTCGTAAGTCTTCTTGGCGTTTCCACTCAGGTCCTTATTCCAATAAGCATCCTCATATTCCCAGTTAGAGAACCATGCCTCCTCTGTGTCTGTGTACATGCTCTCCAAGTTGAATGCACCATCGTGAGCCAGGAAAGCCTTGAAACGCTTGTTGTGATGGCCGGCGAGATAGTAAACTGAGAAACCACCGAAACTTGCACCGACGCAACCTAAGCGATCCTTATCTACGTATGGCAGATTGGCTGCTGCATCATCGATAGCAGAGAGATAGTCGTTCATACACTGACCGGTCCAGTCGCCAGAGACTTCCTCGTTCCATTCACTACCGAAACCTGGAAGACCACGACGATTAGGCAATACCACTACATAACCGTTGGCAGCCATGATCTGAATATTCCAGCGATAGCTCCAGAATTGACTTACAGGGCTCTGAGGACCGCCTTCGCAGAAGAGAAGGGTAGGGTATTTCTTGGTAGCATCAAAATTGGATGGCAACATAATCCATACCAACATCTGCTTACCATCTGTAGTCTTTACCCAACGCTGTTCGCACTTTCCGAGGTTCAACTGGTTCAGAATATGGTCGTTCTCGTGAGAAATCTGTTCTACTTTAGTACCTTTGGCATCCTTACCTGGGGTAACGATATAGATATCGGTAGGATGACTCATGCTTGCACGGGTAGCGAGAATCTTGTTGCCATTATTTGCCAAAGCTACGCTACCATAATCAGCCCAGTCGTTGGTGATCTGTTTAACTTCGCCCTTGAAGTTGGCCTGATAGAGGTTCAGGGTTCCGTGCCAAACACCGATGAAAGTAAGGCTCTTGTTGTCCTTGTTCCATACAAATCCTTCTACGTTGGAGTCAAACTTGTCTGATACATAGTTTTTCTTACCCGTAGCCAGTTCGTAAACGCAGAGACGGTTGCGGTCGCTTTCATAACCATTGCGTGCCATGCTTTGCCATGCGATGTACTTACCATCAGCAGAGAATTGTGGATTGGTATCGTAACCAGGATTGTTTTTCAGATTTTCAGGAGCATTGACAGCCTGATTCTTCATGCTCTTGGTTGCATCAATCTTTGGCTCTACATAACCAGCCTCCTTGCAGAGATTCTTGGTCTCGCGCGTACCTATATTATATAAGTAGATGTCTGAGTCTGTAGAGATGGCATACTGAACGCCCTCTTTCTTGCGACAGGTATAGGCGATAGTCTTGGAATCCGGGCTCCATGCCAACTGTTCGATACCGCCGAAAGGAGCCATAGGACATTCGAATGGTTCACCTTTCAGAATATCTTCTCCCTCGTTGATGGTGCCGTTTTCTGTGACATCAGCAACAAAAGGGTGCAATATGCTCTCCACGTAGTGATCCCAGTGGCGATAGTTCATGTCTGTTACCAGACGACCAGTGGCGAGTGGCAGGTCTGAAGGATTCTCCTTGATGGTGCCATGATAAGGCAACTCCTTGATGAGGATGACCTTCTTACCGTCTGGAGAGAACTTGAATCCCTCAATGCCTAACTTATCGTTGGTCAACTGCTTGCGGTCGGTTCCGTCTGGGTTCATGCTCCAGAGCTGTCCCTCCCGGAGAAAAGCAATCTTTTGTCCACCGGCTATCCAGGCAGCATCACTTTCGCTTTTGGCATCAGTGGTGAGTGCTTTTTTGTTCTTACCGTTGGCATCCATGACGAATAACATCTGGTGACCCTTGTTTTCCTTCACACTGTAATAACCTACCTGATAAACGATTTGCTTGCCGTTAGGTGAAGCTTCGGCGCCACCGATACGTCCCATAGCCCAGAGAGCCTCAGGAGTCATCAGGTGGTTTTCTACCTTGATTTCATTCTTTTGAATCATAGTTTGTGCATCAACTGTAGTGGTACTCATCGTGAGTGCAGCTGCAGCTAAAATCATTGCTTTAATCATTTCTTTTTATTTATATTGTTGTTTGATTTATCCCATATGGTAATCGATATGCAAAAATAATGATAATTTTCCAAAGCAGCAAGAAAGTTGTGCAAAATGTACTTCTGAGCGGCATTTTTTCGAAGGATGAGGAGCGAATGTTATATTTCGCAGAGAAAATGTAACAAACTTAGGATAAAATTTGTTTTATCCCTTAATAAATTGTATCTTTGCCTGCGGATAAATTATGTTCTTAAGTTTAGAATATAAGTTCGATAGTTTAGGACACAAGTTCTAAAGTTTTGAACTTAAGTACGATAGTTTGGAACATAACTTTATTGTGTGGATAGAAACAATTTTAACCCATTATAATAACAAATATCAATAGAAAGGAACAAAAACGATGGCTAAGTACAAGTTGCAAGAGATGCCAGACGTGCATCATGATGGTAAGCGAAGGGTGTATCCCAAGATGGTAATCAACCGAACCCTGTCGCGTAAGGAGTTTATCGAGATGATGCATGATTATTTTCGGAGCACGTCGCCCGGTATGGTAGAGGCTGTGCTGATAGATGTCGAGGACATGCTGGTGCGAATGCTCTCTATGGGGTATAATGTTAACTTAGGCAATTTGGGTCATTATTCGCTCTCGCTTGAGTTCAAGGACGATAAGCCTACCGAGATGCGAGACGAGGACGACAAGATGACTTATCGCAAGGTAGGCGTCAAGAGCGTCAACTATAAGGCTGCGCCTGAGTTTGTCAAGGAAGTGAAACTGGAGACAGACCGCTATCTGGAGCGAGACATGGGTGGTGTGAAACGTGTGTTGAGAACCAAGTACACCCGTGAAGAGCGCATTGCCCGAGCCTTGCAGGTGATAGAGAAGTATGGTTTTATCAGCCTTGACGACTATGCCCAGCTCAACAATATGAGTCGTACGGTGGCCTCCACCGACTTGAAACATATTACCGACGACCCTCAGTCGCCCATCCGTGCGCATGGTCGCCACAGTCATAAGGTGTGGGTGAAGAGAGAGGTGTAACCATCATAGGCATCGTCATGATCTTTGCGCTGCGACTGGTAAGAAAGTGGAATCGCTCAATGCAGCTTCTTCTTTGGTTCGTAATGATATTAAGCATTTGATGAGCCAAAATGATTTGAACAATTTGTTTGCAAAGTATAACAATAAACTATAGGAAACAGGAGAACAAAGAAAGTTAACCTCTGTAAATTCTGGTAAAGATTATCCTATTAGTGATCGAGCCTCATCCTTCTGTGCGAAGAGTGAGGCTCGTTCTTGATTTGTTCAGCCCCTTAAAGTGGAACTTCAAGATTAAATCTTGTCTAATGCCTGCTTGATATCATCCAGAATATCCTCCACATCTTCAATACCTACTGAGAGACGGATCAAGTCTGGAGCTACGCCAGCTTCTTTCAACTGCTCATCTGTCAATTGGCGGTGGGTATGACTGGCTGGGTGAAGAGAGAAAATGTAAATGGGAGTTATTGATTATTAACTTCTTCGCACACCACCATCTCAGTACCTCTGTAAATGACGACAATCTTGTGAAGTTGGGTGGTCTTAACGGCGGAAGTGACCACTTCGCTTTGAGCGTAGCGGTTCACTTGAACCTCGGCTTCTTTGAAAAGCTGTTGGATGTGTGCGTCAGTATCTTTCGATTTGGCGTACTTGAGTTCCACAATATAAGAGTGGGTCATGTCGCTATAGATGTCGAGCAGCGGACATAGGAAGATGTCAGCATATCCTTCCTGAGTATCTTTTTCGGAGATAGGACGATAGTACTGATTTTGGCAAGTCATGGCAAGCGTGAAGCCATGCACAAAATACTCCCCTTTCTGATGGTCTCGTTGGGAGGCGTATTTATGCAGGCTGTCGGCAATGTACTGGAAGTATGCCTTCCATTTGCCATCATAGGCAAGATTGCTTGCCAACTCATTCTTTTCGTAGCTGTCGAATGAGAGGTCGTTTTCTTTGTAGGTATCGAGCAGATAAGTAAATAGCTGCTCGCGTACAACCTCGTTTGGAATAATAAATTTGGTCTTTCCTTTGTATGTTCCGTCGATGGTGACCATTCCGAAGTAAAACAATAGGCTGACGAAATTGTCGGGATTGCCTATCAGCTCGGCAGGAAATCCCGACTTGAGTTCGCCTGTGATGTAATCTTGCTGCACCAGTTGCTGGATGATAGAGGCATCGTGGGCAAACTCCTTGTCTCTGCGGATGAGCATGCGGAGCTTGTTGTAGTCGGTACGGATGTTTTCGTCTATCATGTGGTCGGGCACCTCACAATCATTGTTCACATAATTGTCGATGAAGTAAAGCACCATGTTGGAGTTGTACATCGTCACTTTGCCGTACTTCTTGAGTGCAAAGCAATAGTTGTCGTACCATGGCTTCATGATTGTTATCAATTCGTCGATGGTATGGTTGAACTCGTATTGGGTGGAGTAGTATTCGAGCATGTCACGCACTTCTTTCTCCGTGAATCCCGTCAGTTCATTGAATTGGGCACTCAGAGTGTAGTTGGTGCCGATGTTGAATCCACTGGTCAGGTCGTCTAATGTGACAGGGCTGACTCCTGTCACAAATACACGGGCGATGGTAGAATCTGTACCAGCCTTGATCGTGTCGAAGAAAGTGCGCAAGTATCCCTCGCCATGAGTCTCTTTGCGATATTTGTCCAGACAGTTGGGCTCAGCAAGAATCTTGTTGGTGAAATGGTCGTACTCGTCGATGAAGAGGAATACCTTGGCGTTGGTCTTCTCGCATTCACGACACAGAAAGTTCAGTTGCTTGACCGCACCATCCAGTTGGTTCATACCTTCTTTGATGCCTTTCGGCAAATATTGCGCATATACATCGCAGAAAAAATTAAAGGCTATGCGACAATGGTCGTCTAATCCCTTTTTATAGTCATTTAGTTCTGCATTTACTATTGCAAAGTTGAGCTTGATGACAAGATATTTGTTGTGCTCGGGTGTGGGATGTTGACCGATGTAGAGATGCCCGAAGAGCTTGTCGAAGATGTTTGCTCGATTGATATCGTAGTAATGCTCAAGCATGGAGAGAGTAAGGCTCTTGCCGAATCGGCGAGGGCGGATGTAGAAGAAGAACTTGTTGGCTCTTTCAATTTTCTCCACGAATGGAGTCTTGTCGACATAATAGCAGTCATCCTCGATGACGGCTTTGAAGTTCATCATACCGTAAGGGATGCGCTTGGGATATTTTCGAATGCTCGTTGATTGATTCTCTACCATATTTTTACACCTTTTTATATTGTTCTGCAAAAATAAGGATAATTTTCCGAAAGAACAAGAAACTCTTCAAAAGATATGTTAAACATTTTACCATGTTCACTTTTCTTTGTATTTTTGTGCAAAGAAAATTGGCTCATGAGAGATTGTCTATCCACGGGCAATCTCTCATGAGCCATTATAGTTCGTCATTAGCTGGTTTTATATTTTTCTGTGAATACGATAATTCCGTACCAATCATTATTTTCTTTGTCACTGTCTCGTATCTGTAGCAAGAAACCGCTGCTCTGACGTTATTCCTTCCGAAATAAAGAGTTTTTTCATAAATTGTTGTGTCTTTTGGTTGAATTGATGTTGGTAAATACTTATTCTCTATTGCATCCTTTATATAGTTGTAGTTTTGAATAGATTCAGCTTTATCAAGACTGCTATTCCTAAAATAAACTGCTTGTAGAACATCACCTTCTCTGTATATATCTAACATTTCCCATGTAAGCCCTCCAAATGTAAAATATTGGCTTTCGAGAAATCTAAAATGCAATGATTCATCTGTACTATATTCTTTGATAAAATAGAATCCATGTTTTTCCAAAGAATTAACTATTTGTTCTACACTTGTTGGAGTTCCCAACTTCAAATCATAGAAGGAATTTTGTACCTTTTCATTCCAAACGGTATCTAATTCTTCCTTATTGGAAGTGGTCTTGTTACTATTGCAGGAATTAAAAACAATCCCTGTAATCAAACTCATAATGATTATTTTATAGTTCATAATTATGCTTTTATATAATGAATTCACTTTAAAAAGTTTGTTTTACGAAAATTTGCTATTGATAATCAATAAGTTACAAAGACAAAAATACGATTTTTGCTTTTTTAAGTGGACTTTATAATTAATACTTTGATATTTATTGCAAAAAACTTAGTATCTTTTTTACTGTAACGCAATTGTAATTATTGCAATACAGATAAAAAATAATGCAATGGTGGAAAAACAACCAGAAGTTGCATCGTTATTCGCAGGAACATTTCTAAAATTATAATTCATCGGCTTTAAATCCCACAATTCTTCTGTTGTTTTCATTGTATCCTTAATTTCGTTAGCATCCCAACCTAAATCAGAGCAAAATTTTAAAAAGGTCTGTAAGGCATCATTTCTCCTGCTTTTAAGTACTGGTGAATAAGTATTGGTGATTATCCAATCTCTCAATTCGTAATCAGAGATTGATTTGATATGTGCCACAATCTGAGCATAGCTTGGTATAGCGAAGTTTTCTACATCCGATTTAGTTAGGTCTAAAACGTCAAGGTGCATTTCACCTCTGATTTCGGTCGTGTAATCAAGTTCTTCAAAACCATCAAAAAACATTAAAGCAGACAAAATATAGCATCTTGTCTCCTTGCTTAACTTACTTAATATTCTTTTCATATTTCTTTGTCTAAAATTATAAATAATTCATTTTCAATGAGGTAGATGAAATTTTGTAGCTGGAGTCGTTTTATTAGTTGTTTAATGTAATTTTCGAGTTATAAATCTTCTTGTCTAAAAATTGATAACTATGCAAAAGAAAATTCTTGACTTTCTTGGAGTTGGCGGTATCTAAGAAAGGATTGAGAATGACCTTGCTTATCATTATTTGAGGATTTATCTGAAACTTTCCTTTGCTGTTAGGCTCAAAATAAAATCGAAACTCTCTTTCATCCTTATAGTATTCTTCCTTTGTAAAAAGGGCTTCATATAACTCCATTCCTTGAAGTGAATTTTTATATTGGACAGCTCCTCGCATAACAGAGTAGCTTGGCAAATTTAGGGATTCGATAAATTTACCAACTGTTGTCTCTATGAGTACCCCATGGCTTTTAGTAGTGTATGCACACCACATAAGCATGGACTCTATATTATTTAGCGTCCAACAGGATGTAAACATATCTTTACTCTCTTTCATACTCTCATATAAATTCCGCTGCGCCTTCATTTTCTCTTTGTCAACAGGCTCATTGACCACAGAAAGATACATTCCATCAAAAAAGTTTCCACTTTCTCGTTTATCGCTCCAACTTCCCTTTTGACGAACAGAAAAAGTACCTGTCAGAATAGACATAAGTTCTAAAATGTCCATATAACGATAGATGTTTGTGTTTAAGTCTGTCGCTTGGTTTGAAATAAAATATGTTTTACTTTCCATATTTAATGTGTGTAAAGTGTCATCATTTTTTTTTGAACGTCTGTTCCCATGACAATCATCATTTCATCTTGATCCATATCATCGGGAAAGACCCATTCCAATTGGAATGAAGGAACTACAGGGTTGTCCTTAACTTCATAGTGGATGATAACCTTGTTCCCTGTTGATTGTTGAATATGGTACAAGGTTGTCCCACCATAGTTAGACACGCCAGCTCTTATATATGTACGAGTCTCTGCAAATATCTTACAGTCTTGATGTCCGCCAAGAATGTTCTCCAAGAGTCTTGCATACTTCGCTCGCATTCCACCATTGCTACTCACACTTCCGACAACTTGTCCAGAAGTAGAACCAATTTTAAATGCGATAAATACAATTATAGCAACAATAATAACCCAAATCATAATTCTTCAGCTTTTATTCCTGTTCTTTTTTCTAAAATTGATATACACTCTTGGTTTGTAATGCCTAATTGATCATATATTCCCAGCAAAACTTGGACAGCTTCAGTAGATTGTCCAACTGCGACAATGCAATAATATGCCCAAAAAAGTTCTTTCAAGGCTTCTCTATTTGCTCCTTTTAGGGTGTTTACCATATCAGGCATACCTGCGAATGTATCCCATGAAGCATTACGCTGCGCACCGGAAATTCCCATTTTGTTTCCTTCTGCAGTCATTATATGATTTATCTTGCTTATATTCTCAGAAGTACCAGGGCAAGAGCCACCAAATACTGCCATTAAATTCAAAGCAGCCAACTTCTGTCTTTGCGTTAGATAAGAGTATGAAGCTACCACATTTGAGTTGGAAGGTCTTTGGGATGCTATTTGATCCCGATTTGGAGATGAAGCACAAAGAATAGAAAGTTCCTCTATTTCTATAAGAGTCATTTTAGGCGTAGAATAAATTCTTTTCATATCAAAATATGCCATCCCAGCACTTCGGATGACCTCTAATTAAACGTGAAGCGTGGTACTGACTATGCCACACTCTAAGTCGGAGGTCGTAGGAATTACCTTTTATCAGAGGATATGGGAATAGCAGCCCACGCTATGCGTGAGAACCACTATGCAATCTCTCTGATAAGTCTTGAATTTCCTACGTTCCCGACTATGAGATAAGCATAACGCTTCTTATCATTTCTAATATGTCTGGAGATGGTTTTCACCAAGTCCGCTACAAAATTACAAAAAGTTTTTCAAAACACAATATTTTTCACAAAGAAATTATATGTTTTCGCTAAAGATATTGTAATAATGGACTAAAAGGATATTATTGCAAGGGAAATAATGTTGCTATGTTTAGTGACGGTAAAAACAACCGGTACGATTTGGGTGAAAAATGTACCATTTCAATATGAGGCTCAAATATTACTAATTTTTTCACCATCTCTTAGCAGACTGTTGGTGTTTTTACAGATAAAGTTTTGTATGGTTGGGTAAAAAAAGGTGTATCAAAAGTCTTTAGGTTGTTGATACACCTTTTTAATAATTGATAAAGTTCTCTATTTTTACGGTCGAGGACTATCCTTATATTAAATCTTGTCTAAAGCCTGCTTGATATCATCCAGAATATCCTCGACATCTTCAATACCTACTGAGAGACGGATCAAGTCTGGAGCTACGCCAGCTTCTTTCAACTGCTCATCTGTCAATTGGCGGTGGGTATGACTGGCTGGATGGAGTACGCAGGTGCGGGCATCCGCTACGTGAGTCACGATGTTGATCATATCGAGCGAATCCATGAACTTGATAGCAGTTTCGCGGTCACCCTTCAAACCAAAGGCGATAACGCCGCAGGTACCATTTGGCATGTATTTCTGAGCAAGTTCGTAATAGGCATCGTCTTTCAGTCCACTGTAATGAACCCAAGCTACGCGAGGGTCGTTGTGCAGGAATTCTGCCACCTTCTGCGCATTCTCACAGTGCTGGCGCATGCGCAGATGCAGACTCTGCAAACCTAAGTTGAGGATGAATGAGTTCATTGGGGCAGGGATACTACCGAGATCGCGCATCAGTTGGGCTACAAGTTTAGTGGTATAACCCATCTTGCCAAATGCTTTCACGTATGTCAAACCGTGATAGCTGTCATCTGGTGTGCAAAGACCTGGGAACTTTTCAGCATTCGCCATCCAGTCGAAGTTACCACTATCTACTACTACACCACCCACCTGAGATGCAGTTCCATCCATATACTTGGTGGTAGAATGAGTTACGATGTCAGCTCCCCATTCAAAAGGACGGCAATTGATAGGAGTGGCAAAAGTATTGTCAACAATCAGTGGAACACCATTTTTGTGGGCGATGCGGGCAAACTTCTCGATATCAAGAACTGCACATCCAGGGTTGCTGATGGTTTCGCCGAAGACAACCTTGGTGTTAGGACGGAATGCTTTCTGGATTTCTTCCTCGCTATCGTTAGGATTGACGAATGTACATTCTATGCCGAGTTTCTTGAGTGTTACACCGAAGAGATTGAAGGTGCCACCATAAATCTCATTGGAAGTCACGATATGGTCGCCAGCTTCGCAGATATTGAAAACGGCATAGAAATTGGCAGCCTGACCGCTACTTGTCAGCACAGCACCCACGCCACCTTCAAGCTGTGCTATTTTCTGCGCTACAGCATCATTGGTAGGGTTCTGGAGACGGGTATAGAAATATCCTTCTTTCTTAAGATCGAAGAGCATAGCCATCTCTTCAGAATTGTCATACTTAAATGTTGTACTCTGAATGATAGGCACTTCAATAGGCTCACCATTCTTTGGCTGATAGCCTCCCTGTACACAGATGGAAGCTGTACGTAATTTCTTTTCCATTGTCGGTTATATTTTTAATGTTGTATTTCTATATTTACATTCCTCAATGACGCTCATTATCCTCTTTGTATTCCTTTAATAGATATCTTGTAATATCTTGATAATCTGTGGTTTATCCTATTTCATGAATACAAAATAAACTGCAGCGATGAGACAGATAAATGCAGCAGCATGATTCCAGTGCAGACCTTGACCCTGAAAGAGGATATTAGCGATGATTGCAAAGATGATGAGAGAAACGCATTCCTGTATGACCTTGAGCTGTACGAGGTTGAAAGGGCCTCCGTTATCTACAAAACCGATACGGTTGGCGGGTACCTGACAGCAATATTCAAAGAAGGCTATAGCCCAGCTGAAGGCGATAACTCCAATGAGTGGCCAATGGCTACTTGTACCCGTCTGCTGAAGTTTGAGATGTCCATACCATGCCAGCGTCATGAATATGTTGCTCAATACTAATAGAAGAATTGTATAAATTCCGTTCATCATTCTTGTTGTTTTTTACTTTTTTGTGTGCAAAGGTACAATTTTTTTTTGATATTTCGATAGTTTTTTGTACTTTTGCACTCGATTTATTCAATCAATAGAGAATTAGTTATATCAGTAAAAAGAATATGAAGATAGGATTCGATAACGAGAAGTATCTGAAGATTCAATCCGAGCATATCAAGGATAGAATCTCACAGTTTGACGGAAAGCTCTATCTGGAATTAGGCGGAAAGCTTTTCGATGACCATCATGCAAGTCGCGTATTGCCTGGTTTCCAGCCAGATAGTAAGCTCCGTATGTTTCAGAAAATCAGCGATAGCATTGAAATTGTTATCGTGATTAGTGCTGCAGACATTGAGAAGAATAAAAAGCGTGCCGACTTGGGTATCACTTATGATGAGGATGTTCTCCGTCTTCGTGGCGAGTTCCAAAACCGTGGTTTTATGGTGGGTTCTGTTGTGATTACTCATTACAACGGTCAGCCTGCTGCTACAGCTTTCAAGCAGCGCTTGGAACGTGATGGTATCAAAACCTACTGTCATTATCTCATCGAGGGCTATCCTCATGATGTCAACCTGATTGCTTCTGATGACGGTTTCGGAAAGAATGATTATGTAGAAACTGAGCGCCCTCTGGTTATCGTGACAGCTCCTGGTCCTGGTAGTGGCAAAATGGCTGTTTGCCTCAGCCAGTTGTATAATGAGAACAAGCGTGGTGTGCGTGCAGGATATGCCAAGTTTGAAACTTTCCCAGTTTGGAATCTTCCATTGAAGCATCCGGTGAATATTGCATACGAGGCAGCTACTGCCGATCTCAATGATGTCAACATGATCGACCCTTTCCATCTGGAGGCATATAATAAGATTGCTATCAACTATAATCGTGATGTTGAGATTTATCCTGTACTCAATGCTCTCTTCGAGGGTATCTATGGTTCTAATCCATACAAGTCTCCTACAGATATGGGTGTGAATATGGTAGGTTTCTGTATTTCTGATGATGAGGCTTGCTGCGAGGCTTCGAAGGATGAAATCGTTCGTCGCTATTATGCTGCTACCAACAAGTTGGCTCTGGGTGCTTGTAATGAGGAAGAAATTGCCAAGATACAGATGCTTTTCAATCAGGCTAAGATTTCTACAGATTACCGTAAGGTGACTGTTGCTGCTAAGAATCATAAGAAGGAGACGGGACATACTTCGTCGGCTATTGAGTTGGAGGATGGCACCATCATCTGCGGTCATAGTAGTGAGTTGTTAGGTTGTAGTGCCGCCTTGTTGTTGAATGTCATGAAACATTTGGCAGGTATTGATCACAATCTGAAACTGATTCCTCAGTCTATGATTGAGCCTATTCAGCATACGAAGATCAGTTATCTCGGCGGTCGCAATCCTCGTCTTCATACAGATGAGGTTCTTGTAGCTCTTTCTGTTCTCTCTGAGAATGATGAGAATTGCCGAAAAGCTTTGGAGCAGTTGCCTAAACTTCGTGGATGTCAGGCTCACTGCACGGTGATGCTGAGCGATGTGGATCAGCGTATCTTCAAAAAATTAGGTGTAGGCTTGACTTGCGAGCCTGTAATGAAGAAGTAATCCCAATCTTACGATATAAAGATTACTCAATCTTGCCATATAAAGATATAAAAAAGGTGTATCAAAGAGTTTGTTTGACTTTGATACACCTTTATTTGTTTTTATTTCTTCAATTTATCTCAAATTTTTCAATTTATCTCAGTGCCATAACTCTGCTGAGAATCAGTTTCTTATATTCTTTTTTCATGCTTTCCGGCAGGAAAGAGGCTTCTATCAGATCTATCCATTTCACGATAGAACGACGGAACTTCTTGGCGATGTTGGCAATCACTTTTTCGCTAAGTCCAGAAGCTGTCATCACTTTGATAAAATCAGACTTTTGGATCTTTCTTTTCTTACCGTTCAGTGTCAGGGCGAGCTCCTCGGTATCTTCGGGCATTACGATCTTGGTACAGAGCAGGTCGTAGGCAGGTGTAAGTGCATAACCCATCTTGCGGTTATTGTAGAGCGAGAAGTTCTTGAGGTGCATATCTGCATTGCCTGTAATCCATGAGAAAATGACAACTTCCCAATAGTTTACTAGGTCGAGTTGCGAGAATGATGAATATTTTTTTAGGAGTTTCGCTATCTGCTCATAGGAACCTTTGTACTTGTATTCCGTAAGGCGTTCTGATAGTTGGCACATATCCTCCATAGGTACCTTGGTTCCATCATCCAGTCTGTCTATTCTTCGGGTAATATAACAGAGTTCGCCATCTGCAAATCGTATCAGTCCGTGGGGAACAACAGTTATCTTGGCTGCTTCGGCGAGATGCATCGTGAGGTCTTCTATTTCTGGAAGACAGCGGTAGCGGTCGGTTTGTGGCTTTAAGATGTATTTACCCCAAAGGCCGACGATGGTGAAACGGGACGGCTCGTTCTTTCCACCCGGATTCACATCGAGAGAAAGTTTTGCCTGAACACCAGTGAGGGTGGTCTGAGCGCGCACAACCTTTTTAGCCAGGTCGCCGATTTCCTTTCTTACATAGGGTAGGACAGGGGCTTCCTTGGTACCGAAGAGTTTCTTGGCGCAAGTGGGATGGTAATCTATTTGTCCCATTTTTAAAGGTTTATAGCAATATAGACATTTTTTCATATTTTTTCTCCTTTCTATTTTTTTTTTGGGGGGGGGAAGCGTTTGTTCCTTCTGCAGGTGAAGTTCCTTCTGCAGGTGAATTGTTTGTTCTTTATGCATGAGATTCTTCAAGTGGGATGACGCTGACGGCTCCGATACAATCCTTGCAGCAGGCAAGGAGGAGCGACATTCTATCTCGCTGGTTGATTTTCCAACTGCTTTCTGCGATATTCAGCAGCCATCCTTCGGGGATTAACCCATCGAAGAAGGGAAACAAAACGGTGTCGTGGTAGGGCTCATCGGATAACGGGAGTGTGAGGCTCACGGCTTCGGCTTGACTCGATGCCAGATAATCTGCGTCGTAGGCGAAGGTGAAGCCTGTTTCGTCTTCCGTCAGCAGGCCTACGTATTGGTCGTAGAGATAAATCTTTCCTTGTTTCATAAAATTCTATTTTATTCTTTTTTGATAGGAACGGGGCCGATTTCCTGGCCGAAGAGGAGGAGAACCTGATTAACTTTGTCGAGTCGCAGCGTTTCCTTTCCCTGTTCCAGTTCTCTTACGAATCTGAGGCCTACACCCGATTTCGCCGCCAGATCTACCTGGGTCAATCCGAATTGCTTGCGCATTTCCTTGACGTATGATGATAATATATTGCTCATATTTTATTTGTTTTATACCCTTTCGGGGACAAATATACGAATAAAAAATGAAAATACCCCCGAAAAGGTATAATTTATAATATCATTTAACAAATTATACCTTTTCGGGGGTAATGTTATGCCTTTGTGACTGGAGTAACTTTCCGTTGGCTTTACATAAGGCCAGATAGTCATCTATTGCGCCTTCAAAATCCCTTCGTAGTTCATTGACATCTTGACCTTCGTAGGTAATCATATCCTTGCTCATTCCGAGAACTTTGCCATATAAGCAATTGTCCTCCTCACTATAATCTACGCTACCCGTATAACCTTTATATTTTAATAATCCCATATTATGTTCCTCCTATTTGTTAATATATCCATTAGCTTTTAGAAATGTGAATACTTGTTTCATAATATATCCTTTGATTATGTTTGAAGGATGAGGCTTATGCATGATGTAGCTATTAAAAAAGCGTAACGAATACCTTTACCGGTAATCATTACGCTTTCATTATTATCTAGAAAACTTTATTTTCCGAGATTATTCTTTTTCTCGTTCAGTTCTGCCTGCTTACGCTGCATCTCTTCCTGCTGCTGGCGCTGCAATTCCTGGAGGGCCTGCATTCTTGCCATGAGGCCGCTTGCCTTCTTAGGGTTGTTCTTGTTCTCTTGATAGCGCTTCTCCAGAATGGCGAGGAGCTTCTCGTCGTTGGTGGTCTTGCGCAAGGTCCACATGATTGCGGCACTGAAGAACAATGAGATGAAGTAGTAGAAGTTCAAACCTGCTGAGTAGTCATTGAACATGAAGAAGAACATCAATGGCATGAGATACATCATCCACTGCATCATCTTCATCTGCTCTGCCTGCTGACCTACCATCTGGTCACGCTGCTGGCGCATCGTCATCCATGAGTACAACAGGTTGGCTACGCAGAAGAGAATACAGGTCAAACTCAGGTGGTCACCTATCATCCAGATGTTGGTGTTCCACTCAAAGATTGGGTCGTATGTACTCAAGTCGTTCATCCAGAGGAAATGCTCACCACGAAGCTGGATGGCATTAGGAACGAAGTTGAACATCGCTATCCATACCGGCATCTGAATCAACATTGGCAAACAGCCTGAGAATGGACTCACACCATACTTGGCATATTCAGCCATCATCGCCTGTTGTTTCTGCATCTGATCCTCAGGCTTGTTATACTGCGCAGTAGCAGCCTCGAGCTTTGGTTTCAGAACGCGCATCTTGGCCGAACTCATATAGCTCTTCTTCACCATAGGGTAGGTGATGAGCTTCAGAAGCAAGGTGATGAGAATCAGTACGACGCCCATAGGGAATACCTTGCTCAGCCAGTCGAACACGTAGAGTGTGAAGAAACGGTTGATCCAGCGGATGACAGGCCATCCCAGATAAACGAGCTTCTGGAACTCCAGGTCTTTGCCGAAGGTGCTTTCCTTCTCGGTATTCTTGAGAATCTGGAAATCGTTAGGACCAAAGTAGAACTCAAACTCAGAGGCTTTCTTGCCGGTTGGGTCAAAAGCAGTTTTCATCTTAGCCTGGAACTGCTTCAGATAGCCAGAACCCTTCTCCTGTGGGATAGAAGTCATGAAGGCATCCTTTTCGAAGTTGTCTTTAGCAACGATGATGGCAGAGAAGAACTGGTTTTTGAAAGATACCCAGTCGGTGGTCTCTTCGATTTTCTCATCGATCTTCTCGCTTCCCTCATTGAGATAGTCTGTGCCACCCTCTGCATTGTGATAGGTGAGCGTGGTGTAGCGGTTTTCGAACATGAAACCACGTTCCTGCTGGCGTGCCTTATCACTCCAGTCGATGTCCATCTTATTATAATTAGGTGAGAACAGACCTTCCATACCCTGAGCAGAGAAGCTCATGTGGAGCATGTAGTCCTTACCTAATGTATAAGTCATGGAGAGTGTCTTTCCTTCTCCAGCCACAGCTGTCATGGTAACAGTAGAATCTGTTACGTTTGATGGAGTGAAGTAGAGGTCGCTGGTGATGATGTTAGCTTCCTTTGCCTCAAGCATAAACTTAAGACTCTGGTCTTTGCCATCGAAGAGCGTAACATCCTTCTGGTCGGCGGAACCGTCTTTTACCTGGATGTTGTGACCTACATAACCCTTGATTACTGCCTTCTCGACAGTACCACCCTTGGTGTTGAGGGTTAATTCAACTTTCTCATTTTTCAAAACGATCTTCTTCGCCTGACCCTTTAAAGCAGAATAGAAGAGGGCTGTAGAGTCTGCCTCAATCTTAGCCTTGGCATTTGCCTGGCGCTTGGCTGCGGCAGCCTTGCTGGCCTTTTCTATCTCAGCATGCTTAGCCTTGGCAATGGAATCCTGTACGAAATCCGCTCTCTGCTCTTCTGCAGAAGGCTGGGTGTACCAGCTGAATCCGATGAGTACTAAGGCAATGAGAAGAAAGCCAATAATGTTGTTCTTGTTCATTGTTATTTTAGAAATTTATATTATTTCTTGTTTGAGATAGCCGTCTTGACGAAATCCATGAACAGAGGATGTGGTTTTAATACGGTACTTTGGTATTCTGGATGATACTGTGTACCGATGTACCATTTCAATCCTGGTATTTCAACGATTTCTACCAAGTCGCTCTCTGGGTTGCGTCCCACGCACATCATGCCGTTCTTCTCGTATTCCTGCTGGAACTCATTGTTGAATTCGTAGCGATGGCGATGACGTTCCTGAATGTGCTCCTTTTTATATATAGAGAAGACGCGAGAACCTTGTTTCAGTACACATTCGTATGCACCGAGGCGCATGGTTCCACCCATGTTGGAGATGTTTTTCTGTTCCTCCATGATGTCGATGACATTGTGTGGAGTCTTTTCATCCATCTCTCTTGAATTGGCATCTTTGTAGCCCAATACGTTACGGGCAAACTCGATGACCATCATCTGCATACCCAGGCAGATACCAAAGGTAGGAATGTCGTGGGTGCGGGTATAGTGGGCTGCTATGATCTTGCCCTCAATGCCGCGCTGGCCGAATCCCGGACAGATGACGATGCCGTCCTGACCCTTCAACTGCTCTGCCACATTTTCTTCTGTGAGATATTCAGAATTGATGAATGTTATCTTCACCTTGTGGTCGTTGTAGGTGCCGGCATGTGAAAGACTTTCGCGGATACTCTTGTAGGCATCCTGCAGATCGTACTTACCAACCAGTCCGATGTTTACCACCTCTGTAGCCTTGCTTCTGCGGTCGAGGAATGTTCTCCAAGGACCCAGTGCAGGCTTTTCGCCGATAGGCTCGCCCATCTTGCGGAGAATGGCGGTGTCGAGACCCTGGTTCTGCATGTTTACAGGCACTTCATAGATACTGGCGAGGTCTTCGCTTTGTATCACGCAGTCCAGATCCACATTACAGAAGCTGGCTACCTTTTTCATGATTCCCTCTTCGAGATGTTTCTCTGTGCGGAGGATCAGAATATCTGGCTGAATACCTACACTTTGCAATTCCTTCACGGAGTGCTGGGTAGGTTTTGTTTTCAACTCCCCTGCAGCCTTCAGATAAGGCACGTAGGTGAGGTGCACATTGACGGCGTTCTTGCCCAATTCCCATTTCAGCTGTCTGATAGCTTCCATGTAAGGAGCACTTTCGATGTCGCCGATGGTTCCGCCTATCTCGGTGATTACGAAATCATAGTGATACTTCTTGCCGAGCAGCTTCACATTGCGCTTGATCTCGTCGGTGATGTGAGGCACCACCTGGATGGTTTTTCCGAGATAATCGCCACGACGTTCCTTGTCAATGACAGCCTTGTAGATACGACCAGTGGTGAGAGAATTTGCTTTCGTAGTTTGAATACCTGTGAATCGCTCGTAGTGTCCGAGGTCCAGGTCGGTTTCCATACCATCTACTGTCACGTAGCACTCACCATGCTCGTACGGGTTCAGTGTACCCGGGTCGATGTTGATGTATGGGTCAAACTTTTGGATAGTAATGTTGTAACCTCTTGCTTGAAGAAGCTTACCGATGGATGACGATATGATTCCTTTACCCAAAGAAGAAACCACACCACCAGTAACGAAGATGTACTTAGTTTCAGCCACGATATTTATTTTTTAAATTAGAATAATCGCGTGCAAAGTTACTATAAATTTATGAAATAGCCAAAATTATTGCAAATAATGCCGTTGTTTTATGAATTATTTATTACCTTTGCGCCTAAATTATAGCATTGCGTAGATTTTAATGATTATGAAATTGAGATTTAATATAGTGGTGGCTGCTCTTTTTGTTTGTTTTCCTTCATGGGCACAAACCAAGAGTCATAAGCTTACCAAGGGTGTACAGGAACCTGAAACGGCTGAATGGGTGAAGAATTATATGGATTCTTTATCCGCAGTTCGGGCTCATATCGATTCCAGCTATTATGCTGCGAAAGATATCCGCTATTCCCGACTTTTCACCCCGCTTACTTTTTATCATTCTCCTGCTAATCATTTTCTCAGATTGAATCCGGCTGGCTATTCTGATTCTCTTGAATGTATGCTGGATAAGTCTTTGATGTTCATTTACTTAAACCGTCCTGATCTTGTGAGAAGTAATGAGTCCAGACTGGATGTGGTTGGTGCTCCTATTCCTGAGGGCGCTCCGAGAAAGACGGAGGTGGATATTGTGGAGGAGGTGGCTCCAAAGGCTATTGAATTAGAGGCTTCACCGATGAAAATCTATGTGGCGAAACCTAATTTCTGGACGATCAAGGGGGATTATTACTTGCAGTTCCTTCAGAATTATGTGAGTGATAACTGGTATAAAGGTGGTGAGAGCAACTACTCGATGTTGGGTAGTGTCACGATGCAGGCTAATTATAACAATAAGCAGAATGTGAAGTGGGAAAACAAGTTGGAAATGCGCTTGGGTTACCAGACTTCCAAGGGCGATACCTTGCATAAGTACAAAACCTCTGAAGATCTGCTGCGCTATACCGGAAAGTTGGGCTTGCAGGCTACCAGAAGATGGTATTATACCTTGCAGGTGATCGGACAGACCCAGTTTACCAGGGGTCTTCGCAGCAATGATAAGTTTGTCTATTCCGACTTCATGTCACCTTTCAAGTTGAATCTTTCTGTCGGTATGGATTATTCCATCGACTGGCTCAATCATCGCCTGAAGGGTAGCACGCATATCGCTCCTTTGGCTCTTAACTGGAAATATGTGGACCGCAGTTCGCTTGCCACCCGATATGGTCTGGAAGAAGGACAGCACGGACTTTTGGACTATGGTTCTGAATTTACGGTAGATTTTACGTGGCAGATGGCGGAAAACCTGAGATGGAAGACCCGCCTCTATGGATATACTACTTATGAGCGTGCTGAGTTGGAGTGGGAGAATACATTCACCTTCCAGTTCAATAAGTATATTTCTACGAATATATTCCTTTACCCTCGTTTTGATGATGGCACCAAGCGCAAGGAGGGTGAGAGCTATTGGCAGTTTAAGGAATATGCATCCGTAGGTTTCTCCTATTCTTTTTAATATAAAAAGCCAAGTTAATGTAAAAAAGCCAAGTCAGTATTCTGTTGTGAACTGCTGACTTGGCTTTTTTTATGAATAGTTTTATCTCATGGAATGCCTTAAAATGCCCCGAAATAATGGTCGTAAATGATGAAAAGAATGATGGCAAGAGCTATCAGACTAAGAATAAGAAACAGGATTCTTCCTATGATTCTTCTCCTAATCTGTGATTTTGTATGACGATTGTGTCCTGCTCTGCTACTGTAATGTTTCTTGCGTCCACTACTTCTTTGTTCACTTCCATCTCTGTGATGGTGGTGATGATGTCTCTCCTCTGTTTCCATGAGTAACTCTCCTTTTGCTTAATATATTAAGAATCTGGTTATATATTAGAATCTGAAACAAACTTCCACGTCTGCCATAGAATAATTGTGGTCTGCACTTGTGCGGTCGTTGACAAACGCATATTCAGACAGAATGGTAAAGTTTTTGTTGATATGATAGTTCAAACCGACTTCGTATTGGGTTCTCATCATGTCTGTCTTACCATTAGCCTCGTACATATCATAGCGAGCCTTTGCATAGAGTTTCTTGCTCACGATAGGTGCGATAACAAGACCATATACACCCTGTGCCTTATTGCCGATTTTTTGGTTAAGACTGCAATCCTTGGAGGCTTCATCCCCATGATTGGTTATGCTTTTGGCAAATGCCATACCCGTAGAATGGATATATTCTGAACGGACAGTCCAGTCGTTTGCCTTGTATTCGAATGAGAAGGCATATCGGTTCTGGCTGAGTTTGCGAACGCCAGACTGAGGAATCTCTCTGTCTTCGACGAAATTCGCTCCAGATGCTACTCTTACCGTTTCCATCCACTCTCCCTTTCTCGCATAAGAACCCGTCCATCCGAAGGCACCAATTCTCATTCCGCTCACTGGCATAACCCATACGCCGCCGATCACGTTCTTCTGATTGTCTACGTCCTTGGTATTGATGCCCTGTCCGTTGAACACACCTATCTGATAGTGCAGCAGGTTGCGGCCGTTAGCGTTTTTGAGGAAATCACCCTGAAGCTGCAAACCGATGTCACGACCATTGGAAGCGTGCTCGCCGGCACGGTCGCTGAAACCAGCCAACTTGCTCACGTTCTGGGAATAACCCATGAAGCCCTGGTCGATAGGGTGCATCGGATTCTCAAAGGTAAACGGATTCTTGAACTGTCCGATTTTCACCTTGAAATAACTGTATTTCTGCCATTCGGCAAACAGATCTACCATTCTTGGACTGCTGCCCAGGTCGGAAGTGTTGCCATTAAACTGGATTTGAGCTTTCCAGTAGAAATCGTTGGCGATACGTCCTTCAAGGGCGATACGTCCCATGCGGATGTTGAAGGAATTGGATTCCTTTCCCTTCTGTCCGCTATACTGATATTGAGTCATGCCGTAGCCCGACAACTTGACGTTGTTGAGCCAAGCTGGCAACTCGATGGTTTTCTTCTCTTGTGCGCCCGCTGTGGTCACTGCCATAGCCATCAGCGCCATGATGATACTATTTTTCATCTTCATTTCTATTTTGTTTTAAGGTTTATTTCTTAGCGGCAATTTCCTCAGCGGTCAGGTCCTCAGCTTGGGCAGCCTGGAGGGCGAGTTTCTCAGCTTCCTTGGCAGCCTTGGCTTCGGCGGCAGCCTTTTCGCGCTCTTTGCGTTCCTTCAGTTTCTGCTTGATTTCCGTATCGCAGCGCTTTTCGAGAAGTACCACGTTTTCTACGTGAGGCGTGTGAGGGAACATATCCACAGGCTGAACCGCTGCCACTTTGTAGTAATCGTCCATCAACTGGAGGTCGCGTGCCTGGGTGGCAGGATTGCAGCTTACATAGACGATGCGGATAGGAGCTGCATTCAGAATCACGTTGATGACATCCGGATGCATACCGGCACGTGGAGGGTCGGTGATGATGACATCAGGACGGCCATGCTGCCTGATGAAATCGTTGGTCAGGATATCCTTCATATCGCCTGCATAGAAGAGGGTGTTCTCGATGTTGTTTACCTGCGAATTCACCTTTGCATCCTCGATAGCTTCAGGAACGTATTCGATACCGATTACTTTTTTAGCCTTGTGTGCCACGAAATTGGCAATGGTTCCGGTACCGGTGTAGAGGTCGTAAACCAGTTCGTTTCCTGTGAGGTTGGCAAATTCGCGAGCCACACAGTAGAGGTGGTAAGCCTGCTCGGTATTGGTCTGATAGAAACTCTTAGGACCTACTTTGAACTTCAGGTCTTCCATCAATTCAAAGATATGGTCGTTGCCCTTGAAAAGACTCAGTTCCAAATCATTGAAGGTATCGTTGCCCTTCTGGTTGTTTACATACATGAGCGATGTAATCTGCGGGAATCTGTCAGCTACTTGCTGCATCAATTCCTGCGCTCTCTGCTCGTCGCCTTCTTCGTCGTAATGGAATTGGAACACAAGCATCCATTCGCCTGTGTTGGAGTTGCGAATCATCATGTCTCTCAACAATCCATGTTGCTCACGCAGATCGTAGAAAGTATAGTCGTGAGAATCGGCATACTCGAATACGAAGTTGCGAATCTCATTGCAGAGGTCATCCATCAGCCAGCATTTCTTGATAGGATATATCTTGTCGAAGGCTCCGGTGATATGAAAACCGATGGCGTTCTGTGCGTGGCGTTCCTTTAATGAAGATACCGTATCATCCTCTTTTTGAGGAAGTTGTGCGAGTTCCTCTGCAGTAAACCATCGCTTGTTGCTGCATCCGAATTCTATCTTGTTTCGGTACTCCTGAGTCTTCACGCTGCCCATGATAGGGCGGAATTCAGGAAGCTCGATTTTACCGATGCGGGTGAGCTGGTCTTCCACTTGTTTCTGCTTCGCCTTGATTTGCTCCTCGTATGGCAGGTTCTGCCATTTGCAGCCGCCACAGATACCGAAATGCTCGCACATCGGTTCCTGGCGAACGTCGCTCTTCTTGATGAATCTGACAACTTTCGCCTCGCAGTATTTATGCTTTTTCTTAACTACTTGTAAATCTACCACATCTCCAGGTACGCAGAAAGGTACGAAGATGACTTGATCATCGACGCGTGTGATGCATTTTCCTTCAGCAGCCACAGCTTCGATGGTAACATTTTCTATGAATGGTAACGGTTTACGTTTTCTTCCCATGATTGATATTTAAATTTTTGAGTGCAAAGATACTACTTTTTTGTAAAAAATGAAAATTTTTCCAAAGTAATTTGTAAGATATGTGAAAAAACTGGAATGAAAAAGAATCATCTGTGGTGGCGATTCTCTGTTTTTTTGATGAAGAAGTGCTTCTTTTCTATATATCATCAAGTTTTTTCCCTTATATATAATTAAGGTATATGTTGATTTGTAAAAATAACAGCAAGTTTGCTTATAATTTATTATCGGCAGATGGTGTGTACGTAAACAATTAAAAATGTAATGTCGAGATTGCAAAAAGATGGTAAAAAGTTTGGTGGAACCGATTTTTAATCGTATTTTTGCATCACAAAATTTAATAACAATAACTAATAAATTAGAACCTATTCGATTATGGACGAAAAAAGAGTTTATACTTTCGGTAATGGTAAGGCTGAGGGCAAGGCCGACATGAGAAACTTGCTCGGTGGTAAGGGTGCCAACTTGGCGGAAATGAATCTTATTGGTGTACCTGTACCTCCTGGTTTTACAATTACCACAGATGTGTGCAACGAATACTTTGAAAAAGGCAAGGAAGATGTAGTAGCGCTTCTCAAAGATGAAGTTGAGAAAGCTGTTCAGCATATTGAGGCTTTGATGAACTCAAAGTTTGGAGATGTGGAAAATCCTCTTTTGGTTAGTGTACGTTCCGGTGCTCGTGCTTCTATGCCGGGTATGATGGATACCATCCTCAACCTTGGTTTGAATGATGAGGTAGTAGAGGGCTTGGCTCGTAAAACGGGTAATGAGCGCTTTGCTTATGACAGCTATCGCCGTTTCGTACAGATGTATGGTGACGTGGTGCTCGGTATGAAGCCTGTCAACAAGGAGGATATCGACCCATTCGAGGCTATCATCATGGAGGTGAAGAAGCAGCGCGGTATCACACTGGACAATGAAATGTCTGTAGATGAATTGAAGCAACTTGTCAAGGCATTCAAGTCGGCTATCAAACAGCAGACAGGTAAGGATTTCCCAGACAATCCTATGGATCAGCTTTGGGGTGCCATCTGCGCAGTATTCGATAGTTGGATGAACGAGCGCGCTATTCTCTACCGCAAGATGGAAGGCATTCCTGCAGAGTGGGGTACTGCCGTGTCTGTGATGGCGATGGTATTCGGTAATATGGGTGATACTTCTGCCACAGGTGTTTGCTTCTCCCGTGATGCTGGTAATGGTGAAAACCTCTTCAATGGTGAGTACCTGATCAATGCACAGGGTGAGGACGTAGTGGCTGGTATCCGTACACCACAGCAGATTACTAAGATTGGTTCTCAGCGCTGGGCTGAGCGTGCAGGTATCTCTGAGGAGGAGCGCGTAGCTAAATATCCTTCTATGGAAGAGGCTATGCCTGAACTTTACAAGGAACTGGATGCGCTGCAGACTAAGTTGGAGAATCACTATCATGATATGCAGGATATGGAGTTCACCGTACAGGAAGGTAAACTCTGGTTCCTCCAGACTCGTAACGGTAAGCGTACTGGTACCGCAATGGTGAAGATTGCTATGGATCTTCTTCACGAGGGTATGATCGACGAGAAGACTGCTATCCTCCGTTGTGAGCCACAGAAACTTGATGAATTATTGCACCCTGTATTCGATAAGTTGGCGCTCTCTAAGGCTAAGGTCATCACACAAGGTCTTCCTGCTTCTCCTGGTGCTGCCTGTGGTCAGATCGTATTCCACGCAGACGATGCTCAGGAATGGCATGAGGATGGCAAGAAGGTCATCATGGTTCGTATCGAGACTTCTCCTGAAGACCTCG